>Ga0209564_1001741_pt1 | contig 20415 bp, 19 predicted proteins | sample AraplaCol_mMF_r2_FD_184272 | JGI IMG/M metagenome (GOLD analysis project Ga0209564, IMG submission 184272) | Arabidopsis root microbial communities from North Carolina, USA - plate scrape MF_Col_mMF_r2 (SPAdes) (version 3) | ecosystem: Host-associated > Plants > Roots > Endosphere | place: USA...
GCGCTGCGCAAGATGTTCGTCTCAGCCGAGGTTCGCGGCCGCGAACACGGCGTGGCGGCGCTGCTCCTCGATCGCCTGATCGCTCACGCCAGGGATGCCGGCATCACCGATATCTTCCTCGGCACGACGGACAAGTTCGTCGCCGCGCATCGTTTTTACGAGAAGAACGGCTTTAGCGAGATTGCCAAGAGCGCCCTGCCCCGCTCCTTTCCGCTGATGGCGGTGGACAGCAAATTCTACCGATATAAGGTCGGCTGACTCCAGCTTTGGGACGGTAATGATGCTGCTGATCTCGCGATGGCAGAATTCGGCGGGTGAACGGGTGCGGATCGCCCTCAACCTCAAGGGCATTTCCTATCGTTACGTTCCGGTGAGTTCGCTTGAGCCCGGAGAGTATCACAGACTCAATCCGCAGGGGCTGCTGCCGGCACTCGATATCGGCGACGGCCGTGTCGTGCCGCAGTCGTCAGCGATCCTCTCCTATATCGAGGAGGCCTATCCCGACCCGAGCCTCCTGCCCGAGGATCCCGCACTGCGCGCCGAGGCGAGAGGTTTTGCCGCCCATATCGCTGCGGAAATGCACGCTCTGACAGTTCAGCGCGTCCGGCATTTCCTGCGCGATGAACTCAGCGCTGGCGAAGCCGAGGTGAAACGGTGGCTCGCGCGCTGGCTGGGCCTCGGCTTTACCGCGCTCGAAGAGACGCTCAGACAGCGCAAGGTCTCGTCGCCCTTCTGTTTCGGCGATCGTCCGGGCTGGGCCGACCTGCATCTCATTCCGCAGATGAGCAATGCCCGCCGTCTCGGCCATGATCTTTCGCCCTATCCGCTGCTGCTTGCGGTCGAACAGCGCTGCGGACGCTTGAAGCCTTCCGGTCGGCAAGGCCGGAGGCGCAGCCGGATTTTCCGAAGATAGACGATCCCTCTTAAAACGTGTTGCCCGGCCGAAACAGCCACTTGCGTTCGATCGCGGCGGCAAGATCGAGATCGTTGTGGCGGGCAAACAGCAGAAGATGGCCGAGAACGTCGGCGGTCTCGTCGGCCAGGTCGCGCTGCATGTCTTCAGGAGAGCGGCCTTTCGCACGGCCGCGGCCAGTCAGCCGGTTCCATGCCTGGGTCAGTTCACCCATTTCCTCCTGCAGTTTCAGCAGGAACCAGTCGGCATCGCGCTCGATGTTGTTGGCAGCGACGTGAACAGAGGATGAGATTTCGAACTGGTCGGCGAGACGACGCAACATGGATGTTCTGCTTTTGTTTACGGAGGAGACGCTGATTCCCGTTGCTTGTCCAGGGTGAATTGTCGCAGTGGTGTCGCGGCGATCAGCTGTGGTCTGGCAGCAGCATGCAGTCATAGGAGCGCTGTCTCAGCGCATCGCAGGCCGAGACGGCGGCATCCTTACTGGCGAAGCCGACGAAGCGGGCGCGATAGATCCTGTTGGCCCCTTGCCCGACAGCCTCGGTATAGGGCGAGGCGGAAACGAGCGGCGCGCCGCCTTCCGACTGCGCCTGGGCGAGAAGCGCACGCGCCGCATCGGCGCTGGGAGCAGCCGAGATCTGGATCTGCCAGTCGCCATCGGCCCTCTCTGCCGATGTCTTCGGCGTCTTGCCGGCGTTCAGGATCTCCTCCATCGCGACCGGACGCTCCAGCGGCACGACGGCGTCATCGGCATAAGCCAGGCTCTTGGCCCCGAGATCATCGGCCGGCCGCGGTGCGTTGAGCGGCACCGGAACGTCGGAATCGTCGGCGGCGGACGCGACTTCGACAGCCTCCTTGGCGCCGACGCTCGCCACCAGCTTGGCGCCGCCGGAAGAGGAGGCACGGCCGAGGTAACGGTCGAGCAAACCAGCCATCTTGGCGTCGCGGCTGCGGGCGGTGCGGCCGCCGAGGACGACGCCGACCACGCGGCGGTTGCCGTCCTTGACGGCGCTGACGAGGTTGAAGCCGGAAGCGTTGGTGTAGCCCGTCTTGATGCCGTCCATGCCCTGGTAGCGGTACATGAGATTGTTGTGGCCGCGCACGGTGCGGCCGCGGAAATTGAAGCTTGCCGCCGAAAACAGGCGGTATTCGTTCGGATAGTTCTTCATCAGCGCGACGGCGAGCGTCGACATGTCGCGCGCCGTTGTCACCTGGCGGCCGTCCGGCAGGCCGGAGGCGTTGACGAAGACGGTGCGGCTCATGCCGAGCTGGCGGGCCTTGGCCGTCATCATCCGGGCAAAAGCGCTTTCAGAGCCGGCGAGCTTCTCGCCCATGGCGGAGGCGGCATCATTGGCGGATTTGACGATCATGCCATAGACCGCCTCGCGCACGGTGATCGTGCCGCCGGCCTTGACGCCAAGCTTGGTCGGCGGCCGGGCGGCGGCGTATTTCGACATTGTGATCGGAGTATCCCAGGCGATCTTGCCGCGTTTCAGCGCCTCGAAGGTGAGATAGAGCGTCATCATCTTCGTCAGCGAGGCCGGATGGTTCAGCGTATCGGCGTTTTCAGCGGCGAGAACCTTGCCTGTACGGGCATCGAGGATCAGCGAAGCGTTGCCGGCAAGGGCTGCAAGCGGCGCCGAAACGGCAAGCGTTACGGTCAAAACAGCCGCCAAAAGCTTTCTCATACACTTCCCCTCATCTGCTTGCCCCTGACGCTGGCCCCTGATGCGCTGGCCCTTCAAACGTTGATCCGCGACAGGACCGGCATTTGTGCCGTAATGTGACAGAAGCCGTAAGTTTGGCGCGACTTTGAGGCAACGCCTATCATTTTTCTAGTCTTTTCATCGCCTTGGTTAACAAGAAATCAAAGACCCGTGCCGAATCGGGATTCAGCAAGGCTTAAGTCGCCGCTGCTAGGTTCCGGCAAAGGCAAGGGACGGACGGCGCATGACGGGACAATTCAAGCGGTTGGCAAAACGCGCGGCGATCGGCGCCGGGCTCGAGCTTTCCTGGCTGCTCGCCGCCGCCGGACTGATGCGCGAAGCGCGCGGGCGTGGCGTCGTCTTCACGCTGCACCATGTCCGCCCGCATGTACCGCAAGCCTTCGCGCCGAATGCGCATCTCGAAATCACCCCGCGTTTTCTCGACGCGGCGCTCAGCCGGTTGCGGCGGAAGGGCTATCGCTTCGTGCCGCTCGATCAGGTGCCGGTGCTCTTGGCGGAACCCGAGGGCGGGCCGCCGTTCGCAGCCTTCACGCTCGACGACGGATACCGCAACAATGTGGAACATGCGCTGCCGGTGTTCGCGCGGCATCAGGCGCCGTTTACGGTATTCGTCGCCAAGGGTTTTGCCGAGGGCTCGCATAGTATCTGGTGGGAGACGCTCGCCATCCTCCTGCGCCGGGCACCGGAAATCCGCTTCGATTTCGGCCGCGGCAGCGAGCGGCTGGGGCTCGACAGCCCGCAGCAGCAATGGCATGCCTTCGATCGCTTCGCCGCCTACATCCACGGCTCCAACGAGGCGCACGCCGTCGCCGCCATCGATATGCTGGCACGGGAAAACGGCATCGAGCCGACGGATATCGTCCGCGATCTGGTGATGGGTCCCGGCGAATTGCAATGGCTGGCGACACATCCGCTCGCATCCCTCGGCGCCCATACGATCAGCCATCGCGCGCTCGCCCGCCTGCCGGAAGCCGAAGCGCGAATCGAAATGCAGGTTTCGGCGGATTATGTCGAGGCGGTGGCCGGCATCCGTCCCGATACGATCGCCTATCCCTACGGCACGCCGGCGGCTGCGACCGCCCGCGAGGCGCGCATTGCGCGCAATCTCGGCTTTACCCTCGCGGTCACCACGCAACCCGGGCTGCCGGCAGCACAGCTGACCGGCTATCTCCCGCGCCTTTCGCTCAACGGCTTCTACCAGAAGCGGCGCTACGTCTCGGCGCTCGCCTCCGGGATCCCGCTGAAGCTGATGGGCAGGTAAGCCTGTCAGGGATACATCCGCACCTTGTCCCATTCGCCTTCCGGTGAAGGCCGGCGGAATTCGACACGGTCATGCAGGCGGAATTTCTGGTCCTTCCAGAATTCGATCGAGGTCGGGCGGATGCGAAAGCCCGACCAGTGGGCCGGGCGCGGAATCTCGCCGATGGCATAACGGGCGGTATATTCGGCCACGGCTTTCTCCAGCGCGAATCGGCTCTCGAGCGGGCGGGACTGCTTGGACGCCCAGGCGCCGATGCGGCTGCCGCGCGCACGCGTCTTGAAATAGGCGTCGGCTTCGGCATCGGTGACGATCTCGACGGGGCCGCGCAGCCTCACCTGGCGGCGCAGGCTTTTCCAGTGAAAGCACATGGCAGCCTTTTTCTGGCCCAGAATTTCACGGCCTTTCTGACTCTCGAAATTGGTGTAGAAGACGAAACCGTCTTCATCGAATCCCTTCAGGAGAACCATGCGGACATTGGGAAGACCATCCTCATCGACCGTTGCCAGCGCCACCGCGTTCGGGTCATTGGGTTCGGAAGCCTCCGCTTCTTTCAGCCATTCGGCAAAGAGCTTGAAGGGTTCGCCACTTTCGGTAAAGTCACCGCTTGTTAACTCGTTTGCCGACATATTGGTTCAAATGCCCCGGATTATTCAAAACTCGCCCAGCTTTTGGTAACTGGACAGGACGCAGGGTGGAAGTCATAGCAAAGTCATATCGCCATACAAAGAGCCTGCGGCGACGCAGCAGCGCGTTCTTCGTCATCGGCGTCGCCATGCTTTCGCTTTCCGGCTGCGTTGGCAGCGGCATGGATTTCTTGAGCGAGGCCAAGGTCGACCGGTCGGTTGCCACCGGCACCGTGCCGCAGACGCCGCCGAGCACCGACACGCTTTCCGACGAGATGACCGTGCGCAATGCCGTGACCTCGGCCGACGTGCAGCGGCTCGAGGGCCAACCGCTTCCCTGGGCGAATGCATCGACGGGCAGCGCCGGCGTCATCGAAACCATCGTCGAGAACAACGAGCAAGGCCAGGTCTGCCGCCAGTTCCGCACGACCCGGCATTCCTATGTCGGCATCGCCAAATTCTACGGCAAGACCTGCCTCGTCGGCGGCGGCAACTGGCAGCTTTTGAGCTTTCAGCCGGAAAGTTGATCCCGCGGGAAGTTAATCCCGCGGGAAAGCTGATCCGGCTCGCCGACAGGTTAACGCCCGACGCCTTTCCGCCGAATGCTTAGCAAAGAGCTAACCATTCGGGGCGAAACACCCCACATCTCTCCATAGAAATAAGAAGTGATTAGCAACTCCAACGCACGATCGGCGTTGAGAGTGGCTCTCCCTGCCTTTGCGGCGGGTGGCGCCGCGCACTTGATATTGGAGTTTCGGGGTGCCGGGCAAGGACGTGGCTTCCCGCATCGCAACACCGGCGGTTTTGACATGCGCGATCCTTACAAAATTCTGGGCGTCAAGCGCGACGCGGCAGCAGACGAGATCAAGGCGGCTTGGCGCAACATGGCCAAATCAGCCCATCCCGACCACAATCAGGGCGACCCGACGGCGACGGCCCGGTTCGCCGAGATCGGCCGCGCCTATGAAACGCTGAAGGACCCGCGTAAACGCAGCCTGTTCGACAATGCCGTGCGGATGGCGGAAGCCAAGAAACAAGAACAGACGATCATGCAGCAGCGCCAGGCCGCGCGCGAGGCTGCGATCCGCGCCAAGGCGGCACAGGCCAATGCCGAGCGGGTGATGGAAGAGCTTGCACGCGCCGCCCAGAAGTCGGCCGCCGAAGGCGCCAGGCAACAGGCGGGAGCGGCTGAGCCTGCCGACGAGATGGTGGAGCGCATTTTCGGCGCCCAGGCGCGCGCTGCGGCCGGCGGCCAGGCGCAGGGCCGCGCCCAGCAGGCACAATACCAGCAGACACAGAATCAGCAGACGGGCGAGACCGGCAGGCGCGCAGACGGCGACGCCGCCGAGGCCGAGCCCAAGGGCGACGAGGAGACCGGCGAGGCTGCGGCCAATGCCGGCGCCAACCTGCCGCTGCCGCTCAGCATCCTGACAAACCTGGTGCGCCGTTTCACCGGCGCCAAGGATACCGGCCTGGAAAAGGCACCGGATGAGGTGACGACGGCGACGGTGACGATCGACGACGTCTTGAAGAGCGGCTGGATCACCGCGTCGCTGCCGGAGGGCCGCGAAATCGGCTTCGCGTTGCCGGCAGGCACGACGGACGGTCATGAGATCAGGCTCAAGGGTCAAGGCTTCAAGCTGCCGGGCATGCAGCGGGGCGACGCCGTCATCAACATCCGCATCGCAGCCGATCCGCGCTTCACCGTCGACGGTTTCGATCTGCACGCCGTGCTGCCGCTCAGCATCGAAAATGCCGTGCTCGGCACCGAGGCGCGCATCGAGGGGCCGAGCGGGCCGCTCAGCATTACCATTCCCGCTTGGTCGGGCTCGGACAAGACGATCAGAATCCCCGACCAGGGATTGCCCCGCGAAGAGGGTGGGAGAGGCGATCTCGTCGTCGAATTGCGCATTATCCTGTGGGAAAAGCCCGACGACAAAGTCACCGATCTCATGCGGAGCATGCGCGAAGGCCTGTTCCTGTGAAATTTTTATGACAATCGCACCCTTTGTTACGATACCTAACAGTTGATGATCCAGGCCAAGCTTGAACCGATTAACGGCCTATGCCATAGGCAGGATCGATCAGAATTCCTAGGGAGCGAAATATGGCTCAAGCATCCGGCCTCATGGCAGGCAAACGCGGCGTCATCATGGGTGTCGCCAACAATCGTTCGATTGCGTGGGGTATTGCCAAGGCCATTCATGCGCAGGGCGGAGAAGTCGCGCTCACCTATCAGGGCGATGCTCTGAAGAAGCGCGTCGAGCCGCTCGCCGCCGAAATCGGCGCGACGCTCGTCGGCCACTGCGACGTCGCCGACGAAGCCACCATCGATGAGGTTTTCGGCAACGTCGAAAAGCTCTGGGGCAAGATCGATTTCCTCGTGCATGCGATCGGCTTTTCCGACAAGGACGAGCTGACCGGCCGTTACGTCGACACCTCGGCCGATAATTTCGCCAAGACGATGCAGATCTCCGTCTATTCCTTCACCTCGGTCGCACGCCGCGCCGAGAAGCTGATGACGGATGGCGGCGCCATGCTGACGCTGACCTATTACGGCGCCGAAAAGGTGATGCCGAACTATAACGTCATGGGCGTCGCCAAGGCTGCGCTCGAAGCGAGCGTCAAGTACCTCGCTGTCGACCTCGGACCGCAGAACATCCGCGTCAACGCCGTCTCGGCCGGACCGATCAAGACACTTGCCGCCTCGGGCATCGGCGATTTCCGCTACATTCTGAAGTGGAACGAATATAACGCGCCGCTGCGCCGCACCGTCACCATCGAGGAAGTCGGCGATGTCGGCCTCTATCTCCTGTCGGATCTGTCGCGCTCCGTCACCGGCGAAGTGCACCATGCCGATAGCGGTTATCATGTCATCGGCATGAAGGCGGTCGACGCGCCCGACATTTCCGTCGTCAAGGACTAGAGCATTTCGAGTGGGGCTGAGACCGTGCTTATCTACGTGATCAGACACGGCCAGACCGCCTGGAATGCCGAGCGCCGCCTGCAAGGTCAAAAAGATATCCCGATGAATGCCACGGGCCTGGAACAGGCCCGGCAGAACGGCGTGGCGCTGGCCGAGATTCTCGGCAACAGAGTCGACGAATTCGATTTTGTCGCAAGCCCGCTCGGACGCACGCGCGCGACGATGGAAATCATGCGCGCCGCCATGGGCCTGCCGCCGCTCGCCTATCGCACCGATCCGCGGCTGGTGGAGATTTCCTTCGGCGACTGGGAGGGCTCGACGCTCAAGGAGCTGAAGGCGACGCAGCGCGAGCGGGTGGCGGAACGCAACGCTTCCAAATGGGATTTCATCCCGCCCGGCGATGACGCGGAAAGCTATGAAATCCTCTCCTGGCGCACCGGCTCATGGCTGCAATCCGTCGATCGCCCGACGGTCTGCGTGACGCATGGCGGCGTCATCCGCACGCTTTTCCAGACGATTTCAGACCTGCCGAAGAGCAGTGCTGCGGAAGGCGCAATCCCGCAGGACCGGATCGCCAGGATCGACACCGCCGAGCGGACGATCGTCTGGCTGTAGGGCGCCGCAGGGCGCTCAGTTAGGTCGGAGGGGGATAGGAGCGACTTGTTTGGCCCGGGAGATTGCCGATATGAGCCCCCTCATCCGGCTGCCGCCACCAGCCGGGGTCGTGACCTCTCCGTCCCCATCTACGTCTCGCAGGGCACGTCCCCTCGCCCCGTTTTTACGGGGGTCCGAAGGACGGGTCGCGGCGAGTGGCTCGACCCCGATAAGGTAAGGTTAGGGGCAGCCATCAGCGCGAACCTCACACGGTCACTCTCCAGAAGCCGCCTATTTGACGATATCGAGATCGTTGATGACGCGCTTGCCGTCGACCTCGGTATAGAAGACGATCACCTTCACGCCGGCTTCGAGGCCGTCGAAATTGAATTCCTCGGGCGCCTGATAGGTCTTGCCGTCATCGAGCGTCAGCACGAGGTTTGTTGTGTCGACCTTCTTGATCGTCGCCTCGACATCGGCGCTCTCGGCAAAACCGCTCATCGGCGACAGGAAACTTGCTGTTGCCAAAAGCGTGGCGACGACGAAACGCATGGCGACAATCCTTTTGAAACGCTGCACGAGAGGCTGCACGAAAAAATGACTGGCCACAGATAAGCTCCTGAATATGGCGAAAATTGCCCGTAAGAATGGCTTTTCCCGCCCAATTGATGAATAGGATTTTAAATATAATCAAGATGCCGCATTCACTGCGGTTTTTCCCTTCCCAGGATTTTTCGGCACTGCCTGCGGGCAATCGTAAATTAACCCGCGCGTCCTACAGTTGCTCGCCAACAGGGGAGTTTCATTTTGTTATCCAGGCTCAGCGACAGCAAGCAGTTGCGGCGCGTGTTGAAGAATACCCGCGTCTCGTTTCTGGTTTCGTCGCTCGTCGCCCTCGTCGTCATCATGGTCGGCTTCGGTCTCGACCGGGCCAATACTGCAGCTTATGAACGCGAACTTCATATCCGCACCGAAAGCGAGGCGAATCTCATCCGCGCCCGGGTCATGGCTGAGATCAGCATGGACCTCAGCATCGTCCGCGACCTTGCCAACCTGATCTCCGTCAGCGCGGCGAACCGGGACGAGATGGAGCGCCAGATCAACTGGCTGCTGATCCAGAATCCGCCTTTCCTTCATATCGCCGTCGCACCTGATTTCATCGTCAGCAACGTCTACCCGCCGCAATCGGGCACTGAGCGGATCGGCCGCGACGTGCGCGAAGCCCTCTTCTTCCGCCAGGCGATAACGCCCGCCACCGGCGACCAGTCGGCGCGCTTCTACGGTCCGGTCAGCACCGATGGCCGGGGCGCCTTTGCCATATTCTTCCCTGTCTTCGTCAAAGAGAACGGCCAGCGGCGGATCTGGGGAGCGGTCGAACTCGTCATCGACCAGAAGATGTTCTACGAGGCGACCGGGCTGATGCCGGCGCGCGACCGCGAGAATCAGGAACGCTATCCGCATCTCGACCATCTCTCCATCGCCATCCGCGATATCGGCTTGCCGGCGGCGAGCGCAACGGCAGCCCCCTTCTTCGGGTCGTCCGATATCGACGCCAAGGATCCGATGCGCCAGAAGATCGGCTTTGCCGGCGGCAAGTGGGAGCTTTCCGTCGTGCCGAACAGCGGCTGGGACGCGATCCCGGAAAACCAGACCGAGCTGCGGCTGATCGTCGTTGCCGCCGGCTGCATCATCATCATCCCGATCTTCTTCGCGACCCTCCTGCTCGGCGAGCGCAATCGCAACATTACCGAACTGGAGACGCGCGAAACGAAATTGCTGGAACTGTCGCAGCGGCTCAATCTGGCGCTGGAATCTTCGAATATCGGCATCTGGGAGCTGCAGGATGATTCGAGCAGCCTGCTCTGGGACGCGCGCGCCGCCGCCCTGCACGGCAAGCCGGCGCAGGAAGGCAGCCGGGCGCTCGACGAATGGCTGGCGGCGGTCCTGCCCGAGGACCGTGAAACCGCCGAGGTGCATTTCTTCAGCTGCAGCGTCGCCGGCGTTGCCTGCACGGCGCAATACCGCATCCTGCTTGGCGACGGCGGCATCCGGCATCTGCGCTCGGTCGGCGCCTTCTATACGGATGCCGGCGGCGTCGGCAAGACGATCGGCATCGTCTGGGACGTGACCGCCGATGCGGTGACCACCGACACGCTGCGCAAGGCCAAGGATATGAGCGAGGTCAAGAATGCCGAGCTGGAGCTGGCGCTTGAAGAGCTGTCGAGCCGCGAGGGGCAGCTCGCCGAGCTTTCGAGCCGGCTCGACCTGGCGCTCAATTCCTATCAGTGCGGCATATGGGAGGCGCGGCCGGGCCGGGGCGGCTCGATCTGGAACGAGCGCATGCACGAGCTCTATGGGCTTGCGCCGCGCAACGGCTTCATGACCGAGGAGACCTGGCTTGGCTGCATCCACCCCGAGGACCGGTCTCTCGCACTCGAAAGCGCCCGCCACCTCAGGCAGAACGGAGATACGCACACACTCGTCTGCCGGGTGATCGTCGACGACGGCTCGGTGCGTTATGTGCGCTCGGTCGGCAAGGTCCACCAGACGGGGACCGGCGAGATGAAGATCATGGGCATCGCCTTCGACGCCACCGAAGACGTGCTGATGACGATCCGGCTGAAGGCCGCCAAGGACGAGGCGGTCGCCAAGAATATCGAGCTCGAGGCTGCCAAGAACAGGATCGAGCACAATTCGCTGCACGACCCGCTGACCGCACTCGCCAACCGCCGAAAGCTCGACATCGCCCTGGAAAGCCTGACGAATGACGGCCGCCAACAGCGGCAGAAATTCTCGATCCTGCACATCGATCTCGACCGCTTCAAGGACATCAACGACACGCTCGGCCATGCCGCCGGCGATGCGATGCTGGTGCATGCCTCGAAGGTGCTCGCCAAGAATGTCCGCGGCAGCGACGTCGTCGCGCGCATCGGCGGCGACGAATTCGTCATCCTCGCGCTCGACGTCGGGGATAAGGAGATGGCGCAGCTATCGGCGCGGATCATCGAGGAGATGCGCCAGCCGATCGATTTCCAGGGTTTCTCCTGCCGCTGCGGCGTGTCGATCGGCGTGGCGCTTGCCAACGGAATCCATGTCGATGCACGCAAGGTGCTGATCAATGCCGATATCGCGCTCTACCGCGCCAAGAGCATGGGCCGCAACCGCTTCGAATTCTTCAATCACAATCTCCAGGCCGATATCATCAACACCAAGCGCACGGCCGACGAGATCCTGGCCGGCATCGACAATTGCGAATTCACCGCCTGGTACCAGCCGCAATTCTCGGCCCGGACGATGGAACTAACCGGCGTCGAGGCGCTGGTGCGCTGGAAGCATCCTTCCAAGGGGTTGCTGACGCCGGACAAGTTCCTGCGCATCGCCGACGAGATCAATGTCGTGCAGATGCTCGACCGGATCGTGTTGGAAACGGCGCTGCGCGACAAGATGCGCTGGGCGGCGCACGGCATCACCGTGCCCAAAGTCTCGGTCAATGTCTCGGCGCGGCGGCTGCATGACGGCAGCCTTCTGGAATCGCTCGCCGATCTGCATATCCGCCCCGGCGAACTCTCCTTCGAACTGGTGGAATCGATCTTTCTCGACGAGAGCGAAGATGTTGCCTCGCAGAATCTCGAACGCATCAAGGCGCTCGGCATCGATATCGAGATCGACGATTTCGGCACTGGCCATACCTCGATCGTCAGCCTGTTGAAGCTGAAGCCCAAGCGGCTGAAGATCGACCGCCAACTGGTGAAGCCGATCGTCAACGCCTCGCAGGAGCGGGCGCTGGTCAGCTCGATCATCGAGATCGCCCGCTCGCTCGGCGTCGAGACGGTGGCCGAAGGGGTGGAGACGGCAGCGCATGCCGAACTGCTGCGCGATCTCGGCTGCGATATCCTGCAGGGCTTTGCCTTCTCGCGGCCCCTCTCCTTCGAGGATTTCTCTGCGGAAGCCACAGGAACGGGGTGGCGGCTGGCCTCATGACCGCCGCCCGCCGATCGACCTCAGCCTGGCCCCTTCCCTGCCCGCGGAAAGAGGGTCGCGCCAGAAGACCGAAACAGCATTTCCGCACCTGCCGGTTTGACGCAAAGAAAGGCTTTTGCCTGGACGGTTTTTTGGCCTATGAGTGTCGCGCCTTTTCAAGCAATGGCGCAACCGGCTTTGGCGCGCCACCGTGGGAACACATGTCGCACAATACATTCGGTCACCTCTTCCGCGTAACCACCTGGGGCGAAAGCCATGGTCCGGCGCTCGGCTGCGTCGTCGACGGCTGCCCTCCGGGGCTGCGCTTCAAGCTCGAGGAGCTGCAGGTCTGGCTCGACAAGCGCAAGCCAGGGCAATCCCGTTTCGTGACGCAGCGGCGCGAGGACGATCTGGTGAAGGTGCTGTCCGGCGTCATGCTCGACGCCGATGGCGAGACGATGACGACCACCGGCACGCCGATCTCCATGCTGATCGAAAATACCGACCAGCGCTCCAAGGATTACGGCGAGATCGCCCGGCAGTACCGCCCCGGCCATGCCGACTATACCTACGACCTCAAATACGGCATTCGCGATTATCGCGGCGGCGGCCGCTCCTCGGCGCGCGAAACCGCCGCCCGGGTTGCCGCCGGCGGCATCGCCCGCCTGGTCGTGCCGGGTGTCACCGTGCGCGGCGCGCTGGTGCAGATCGGCAAGCATAAGATCGACCGCCGCAACTGGGATTGGGACCAGGTCGGGCAGAACCCGTTCTTTTCGCCGGATGCGGCGATCGTGCCGGTCTGGGAGGAATATCTCGACGGCATCCGCAAGACCGGCTCATCGATCGGCGCGGTCATTGAAGTGATCGCCGAAGGCGTGCCTGCCGGTCTCGGTGCGCCGATCTATGCCAAGCTCGACCAGGATATCGCGTCGCTGCTGATGTCGATCAACGCCGTCAAGGGGGTGGAAATCGGCAATGGTTTTGCCGCTGCCGAAACCTCGGGCGAAGACAATGCCGACGAGATGCGCATGGGCAATGACGGCACGCCGATCTTCCTTTCCAACAATGCCGGCGGTATTCTCGGCGGTATCTCCACCGGGCAGCCGGTGGTGGCGCGTTTCGCCGTCAAGCCGACCTCATCGATCCTGACCGAACGCCAGTCGATCGATGCCGATGGCAAGAATGTCGACATCCGAACGAAGGGCCGGCACGACCCCTGCGTCGGCATCCGCGCCGTGCCGATCGGCGAGGCGATGGTCGCCTGCGCGATCGCCGACCATTATCTTCGCGACCGCGGCCAGACCGGCCGTCTGAAATAGGAGCGCTCGCCCATGTCTTATGACCAAAAGCGCGTCGTCGACGCCATAAGGGCCTTCGAAGCCGGCGAGATCGTCGTCGTCATGGACGACAATGACCGCGAAAACGAAGGCGACCTGATCGTCGCCGCCGTCCATACCACGCCGGAGAAGATGGCCTTCATCGTGCGCCACACCTCCGGCATCGTCTGCGCGCCGATGCCGAAGGAAGAGGCCAAGCGCCTCAACCTCAACGCCATGGTGGCGGAAAACGATTCGGCCCATACGACGGCCTTCACCGTGTCGGTCGATTTCAAGCATGGCACGACGACGGGCATCTCCGCCGACGACCGGACGCTGACGGTGCGCAACCTCGCCAATCCGAATGTCGGCGCCGCCGATTTCGTCCGCCCCGGCCACATCTTCCCGCTGGTGTCGCGTGAAGGCGGCGTGCTGATGCGCTCCGGCCATACCGAAGCCGCTGTCGACCTCTGCAAGCTTGCCGGTCTGCCGCCGATCGGCGTCATCTCCGAACTCGTCAACGATGACGGCACCGTGACGCGCGGTCCGCAGGTGGTCGACTTCGCCGAACAGCACGGGCTGAAGCTCGTCTCCGTCGCCGATCTCATCGCCTATCGCCAGCGCAAGGAAACGCTGATCGAACTCGGCACCAGCTTCGACGTCGACACGCCGTTCGGCAAGGCCAAGGCTCATACCTATTCCCTGCCCTGGGATCCGATGCAGCATCTCGCCGTCGTCTTCGGTGACATCCGCGACGGCGTCGACATCCCGGTGCGCCTGCACCCGGAAAATGTCGCCGAGGATCTCTTCGGCAAGAACAGCCCGGTCGATTTCTACATGCGGAAGATTTCCGAGGAAGGCCGCGGCGTCATCGTCTATCTGCGCGAAGGCTCGGTCGGCGTCGGCCACCACGACAACGGCCGCAAGGCCCGAAACCAGGGCCGCGAGGCCCATGCCGAAGCCCAGACGCGCGACAGCGAATGGCTGGAAATCGGCCTCGGCGCCCAGATCCTCAAGGATCTCGGCGTCAGCTCGATCAAGCTGCTCACCAGCCGCGAGCGCCACTATGTCGGCCTGGAAGGTTTCGGGATCAAGATCAGCAAGACAGAGATCTGCTGAGGAGGCTTGGGCTTCGACCCTCGCCATCCCTCATTCCTGTGCCTGTCACAGGAATCCAGCCACGGCGCGTCCGCGCCGTGAATGACTCATTTGCTTCTACGAAGAGAGTTTCCCGCACCCAAGGACTTGGGTGCGCTGGATCCCTGTGACAAGCACAGGGATGAGGGAGTGCGTGATGAGGCACAGAGGGTAATTCGACTACCCTCTCCACCCATCCAAAAGCACCACCTTCTCCACACCCGCAAACCGCGCAACCCGATCCAACTCCGCCTCCAGCCGCTCCAATCGCCCGGCCGAAGGTTTCACGCCCGGTTCCAGCCAGAGCCGTTTGACGTCGAGCGTCGATTTTTTCCGATCCGCCTTCATGTCGATGCGTCCGATCAGCCTGTCGCCTTCGAGCAGCGGGAAGACGTAGTAGCCATATTCGCGCTTCGGCTCGGGCACGAAAATCTCGATGCGGTAGAAGAAGCCGAACAGGCGTTCGGTGCGGTTGCGGTCGCGGATCATCGGGTCGAAGGGGCTGAGCACGCGGATGCGCGGCGGCGCGCCGGGGTAATCGTCGAGGGTCGAGAGGAAATCGGCGAAGGCCCAGGACGGGCGCGCCTTGCCGCCGAGCGCCGGCTCGATCAGCACTTCGATCAGTTCGTCGCGATGGGCTGAGACCCAGGCCTTGGCCTCATCGGGCGAGACCAGGTTCCAGAAGGCCGATATCTCGCCATGGGTGGCAAAGCCGAGCCGGGCAAGCGCGCTGCGGCAGGCCCAGTCGACGAATTCCTCGCGGCTCACCTCCGGTTCGCGGAACTCGGCCGGGACGACGCGCTCGGTGAGATCGTAGATCTTCTGGAAGTTCGAGCGGCCGGCGATGGCGAACTTGCCGGTGTGCCAGAAATATTCGAGCGCCGTCTTGTTCGGATGCCAGTTCCACCAGCCGCCGGAAACGTGACCGTCGGCCTTGATCTCGCGGGCGAGGATCGCGCCATCGCGCTCAACGCGCTCATAGGTCTCGGCGAAAGCCGCCTCGAAGCCCTCGCCGCGCCATTTGCGCCAGCGCTCGATGATGACCTGCTCCTGATGACGGAACTTGTGTTTCCAATAGACGAAGAAGGCGCTCGGCAGGATGGAAGCGTCATGCGTCCAGTGCTCGAACAGCGCGCCATCCTTTTCGAGCAGTGCCGTGAGATGCTCGCGCCTGTAGGTCTGGTTGCGGGAAAACAGGATCTGGTGATGCGCCCGCTCCACCGTCTGGATGCTGTCCACCTGGACGAAACCCAGCTCATGGATGAGCTGCAGCAGGCCGTCCTTGGTCAAGGCGCGGTTCGGCGGAGCGCTGAGGCCCTGCTTGGCAAGAAAGACACGGCGGGCGTCGGAATTGGAAAGCAGATTCGTCATGACCGCATCATAATCCGGAAAATCTTCCTAGCGCATTCCGTTTTTCTTCGAGTCACGGAAATGCGCTAGCTTTGTTTTTCCGCAATCCCGGACGCAAAACCGCTGCGCACTTTTGCTGGAGTTGCTCCGGCCACCCGATATCGAGCCAATATCAACATCGCGATTTGCGCTTTCATCATCCTCGATTCCCCGTGTAGAAGCACTGCTGTCAGGTTGGCGCAATGGTTGTAGCTGCCCCTCACCCTAACCCTGTCCCCGCAAACGGGGCGAGGCGACGTGCCAAACGCAACGTCGAGGGTAAAGGAAGCCGGCGCGGCATATCCCTTCTCCCCGCGAGCGGGGGTCGGAAGGACGGGTCGAGACACGTGGCCCGACCCAGGCAGAGGTGCCGGCAGGCAGATGAGGGGCCGGCATCGGCAATCTCAGCCGATGAAAAATGCGAGGGATGGGTTTGGATATTCGTTTCGAAGGTGCGGGGGTCAGTTTCGGGGCGCGGGTGGCGCTGCAGCCGCTGACGCTTGGCATCAGTGGGAAACGCATCGGCGTCATCGGGCTGAACGGTTCGGGCAAGACCACGTTCGCGCGGCTGATCAACGGATTGACCAAGCCGTCGATCGGCCGCGTCACCGTCAATGGCCGCGACACCGGCAATGAGAAATCTGCGGTGGCCGATGTCGGCTTCATCTTCCAATCGCCGCAGAACCAGATCATCCTGCCGATCGTCAAAGATGACATCGCCTTCGGGCTGAAGCGGCGCGGCTTCACCAAGGCGGAGATCGAGGCGAAGGTCCAGGCGGTGCTGGCCCGCTTCGGCGCTGAGGCGCTGGCCGATCGCCGCGCGCACGAGCTTTCCGGCGGCGAGCTGCAGGTGGCCGCTCTCTGCTCGGTGCTGGCGACGGGGCCGGGCATTCTGATCCTCGATGAACCCACCAACCAGCTCGATCTCAAGAACCGGGCGCTGGTCGAAAGGATCATCGCCGGGCTCTCGGAAAGCGCCATCGTCATCACCCATGATCTCGACCTGATCGCCGATTTCGAGCGGGTGCTGCTGTTTCATGAGGGCCGGCTTGCCGCCGATGCGCCGGCTGCCGAGGCGATCGCCCGCTACAGGGAGATCGCCGCCTGATGCAGTCGCTTTATGTCGAGGGCAACAGCGTGATGCACCGGCTTTCGCCGCGGCTGAAGCTGTTGTCGCTGACGGCCTTCGGCGTCCTGCTGTTTATCAGCGGGAATCTCGTCCTGCTTTCGATCGCCGTGCTGCTGACGGCGGTTCTCTATGGCATGGTCGGCCTGCCGTTTGCCGATGCCCTCAGGCGGCTGCGCCCGATCTTCCTGACGATTGCGGTCGTGGCGCTCTTCAACCTGATCTTCAATCCCTGGCAGCAGGCGCTGGTACCGCTGCTGCGGCTGACCGCACTGATGCTGCTCGCCGCCACGGTGACGGCGACGACGTCGATCACCGCCTTCATCGACGAGGTGACCGCCCTTGCCCGCCCGCTCGAACGCACCGGCTGGGTGCAGGCCGACGATATCGGCTTGGCGCTGGGGCTGGTGTTGCGTTTCGTGCCTGAGATCGTCGGCCGTTATCAGGCGATTTGCGAGGCGCACAGGGCGCGCGGGCTGAAAATCCGGCCGATAACGCTGCTTGCGCCGCTGATCATCCTGACGCTCAGGGATGCGGATAATATCGCCGCGGCGATTGACGCGCGCGGTATTCGGCGGCATGTGAGTTAAAGATTAATAAACACGGAATTCATGATGAGCACTCGCGACCTCGTTCTTACCGCCCTCTTTGCCGCGATCATCGTGGCGCTCGGCCTGCTGCCGCCGATCTCGCTCGGCTTCATTCCGGTGCCGATCACCGCCCAATCCCTCGGCGTCATGATGGCCGGCGTCGTGCTCGGAGCCCGGCGCGGGGCGATTGCCGTGCTGATCGTGCTGGTGCTGGTCGCCATCGGCCTGCCGGTGCTTTCCGGCGGCCGCGGCGGGCTTGCGATCTTCGCGTCACCAACGGCCGGCTTCCTGATCGGCTGGATCTTTGCCGCCTTCGTCACCGGCTATCTCAGCGAACGGCTGGTCAACCATCAGCAATCCGCTCTGGTGCAGACGGTGAGCTTCTTCCTCACCGCCATGGCCGGCGGCATCGTCGTGCTCTACGCCTTCGGCATCACCTATCTCGCCACCGTCGCCGGCCTCGGCTTCACGAAAGCCTTCGTCGGCTCGATGGCCTTCATTCCCGGCGATGTGATCAAGGCTTTCGTCGCAGCCCTGCTTGGCCGTGCCGTCATGGTCGGTTATCCCCTGCTGCCGTCGCGCGCCTGACGCACAAGCCGTTATTGTCTACGAATACCCGACGGCCCCTTCGGGGGCCGTTGGGCTTAAAGACGCATATGGCCAAAAGCGAAAGCCTTCACCGGGCGCTCCGCCCGGTCCGCAGGAGCGGGAACTTCCAAACCTTCCTTTCATTTTTCCGCAATGAACGTTCCTGAAGGAGAACCCATGCGAGGCGACCAGCAGGAGGAGATGGCTGCCTGGTTCCGCTCGCTGGATTCTGTCCAGCCGAAGGAGATGGTCGGCCTTTGGAGCGGCCTCGGTATTCCGTCGGATCATCCACTGGACGGCGTGCTCGAGAATCTCAACTGGTTTGGCAAGCGCTTCCATTCCGACATGCGGGCGGACGCCCTGCTCTTCACGTGGAGACCGGGCCGACTCGTGCCGCTCGAGCCAAGTTTCTTACCGGTTAGGCTGGCGATCAAGTTGGCGCCCTTTGGCCGGACGTTCGTCGCCCGCAGCTGGTTCTCATACCTGCAGAAGATGCTTCGAGCGAGAGGCACGACCGCTTCGTTGCGGCTTCAGGCCCTCGACGGCATCGAAACGGCTGCGATGATCTACGACAAACAGCCGATCGTGGACTACTTCCGGAGGATTGACGATGACGAGATCGCCGGAATGATGTGCGTGCGCGACGACTCCCGGCGGTTCTTCTTCAAGCTCCGGAAAGTGATGGACTGAGCTGCGCAGCAAACGGCTGGCGGCTGGATAATCTTTCCTCAATCCAAAACAGCCGGAACATGCTACGAAAGCAGGGAAGAGGACGAAATGACCGTCATCGATCGAAATCATGTTCAAATCCGCGGCGATGGTCAGCGTGCGATAATCTTTTCGCATGGATTCGGATGCGACCAGAACATGTGGCGCTTCGTGGCGCCGGCTTTCGAAGGTGACTTCAAGACGGTGCTGTTCGATCACGTCGGCGCGGGACGATCCGATCTTGCGGCTTATGATGCCGGAAAATATTCTTCCCTATCCGGTTATGCCGATGACCTCGTGGAAATTTGCCGCGCGCTCGGCCTGACGCAAACGGTCTTCGTCGGGCACTCCGTCAGCGCGATGATCGGCGTCATCGCCTCGCTTGAGGCGCCGGACCTGTTTGAAAGCCTGGTCCTTGTCGGGCCGTCGCCGCGCTATATCAACGACGGTGACTATATCGGCGGTTTCAGCGCGGCTGATATAGACGACCTCCTGCAGTCGTTGGACGACAATCACATGGGCTGGTCTGCCGCCATGGCGCCTGTCATCATGGGCAATCCGGATCGACCGGAACTCGCCGAAGAGCTGACAAACAGTTTCTGCCGCACCGATCCCGAGATCGCCAAGGCCTTCGCACGGGTGACCTTCACGTCGGACAATCGCAGCGACCTCCAGCGCGTCACCGCCAGAACGCTGATCCTTCAATGCCGCGACGATATCATCGCCTCCGAAGAGATCGGCGAATTCGTCCATCAACAGATCCCCGATAGTCAATTGGTCGTGCTGAACGCCAGTGGCCACTGCCCCAACCTCAGCGCTCCCGGCGAGGTCATATCGGCAATCCGGCGGTTCGTCTGATGACCGGCGCCGGCACGCAAGGCTCCCCGCCGGCCGAGGACCTCGAGGACCTCTACGAAAACGCACCCTGCGGCTATCTTTCGCTGCAGCCGGACGGGCGCATCGTCAAGGTGAACCGGACGCTTTCGGCCTGGATCGGCATCCCTGTCGATCAGCTTCTCGGCAAACGGCTCCATGATCTGCTCAACATGCCGGGCCGGATATTCTACGAAACCCATTTTGCGCCCTTGCTGCGCATGCAGGGGTTTTTCAACGAAGTTGCCCTCGATCTTGTGACATCAGATGGCAGAAAGCTGCCCGTGCTCGCCAATGCAATGGAAAGGCGTGCCGAAGACGGCGCCTTGCTTTTCACCCGTGTGACGATGTTTCAGGCCGCCGAGCGTCGCCGGTATGAACGGGAACTGGTCGACGCGCGCGCCGCCGCGGACGCGGCCAGTGCCATGGTCAAATCCCAGCTCGAGCTCGAACAGGAAACCGCCGAGCTGCGGGAACAGTTCATCGCCATCCTCGGCCATGACCTGCGCAACCCGCTTGCCTCGATCGCGGCCGCGGCGCGCATGCTGCGAAAGGAAGAGCAGACCGATCGCGCCACGAAAATTCTCGATTTGATGCAGGGCAGCGTCATCCGCATGTCCGGCCTGATCGACAACGTGCTCGACTTCGCGCGCGGACAATTGGGCGGCGGCATCACGCTCAAGA
>Ga0209564_1001742_pt1 | contig 20412 bp, 17 predicted proteins | sample AraplaCol_mMF_r2_FD_184272 | JGI IMG/M metagenome (GOLD analysis project Ga0209564, IMG submission 184272) | Arabidopsis root microbial communities from North Carolina, USA - plate scrape MF_Col_mMF_r2 (SPAdes) (version 3) | ecosystem: Host-associated > Plants > Roots > Endosphere | place: USA...
TCTCCTCAGACCGGCTGAAAGAACCTGCGGCGACAGGGAGCCCGGGCAGCGGGGGCGGTGCCGGATGGCGCCACCGACGATCGCGTGGAAAGGGAGTCTCCTGGATGTCTGCGGCGTCCGGTCTGTTTCTCGTCTGGACCCGGATCTTGTCGTGCAGGCAGGCAGTGCTCTCAGGGGGCGGGATCGCCTGGGCCAGGGAGCACCTACTGCGTCGGATTTGCGCGGCGGGCGGGCCCGGGCGCGTGTCCGGCGTGTAGTATTGACACCCGCCCATGTCGGCACAAGCGCGAAACTACGCAACACCCGTGCGTAGTAGTACGTAGACCGACGAATTCAAGCGGCCTTCCCGGCATCGGTGTTTACCCCCGGTTCAGATGAAACTCCGCCAAAAGATACTGTTGCTCGCCGTGGCGCCCCTGGCCGTCGCGATGCTGGGCATTGCGCTGGCCGTGCGCTACCAGGCCACCGCGCTGGCCCGCCACGAACGCGCGCTGGTGGAAGCCGCCTACCTGCAAAGCAAGGAAACCGAGCTGCGCCACTACGTGGACCTGGCCCAGAGCGCCATCGCGCCGATGGTGCAGTCGGGCCGCACCGACGACGCCACGCGCCAGGCCGCCATGCAAGCCCTGGCCAGGCTCGACTATGGCCCCGACGGCTATTTCTTCCTGTATGACCTGCAGGGTCGGAATCTGATGCATCCGCGCCAGCCGGAACTGGTGGGCCAGGACCTCTGGCTGATGCGTGATCCGCAAGGCGCGTTGACGATCCAGAAACTGGTGATGGCGGCCAAGGCGGGCGGTGGGTCGGTGCGCTACATGTGGCAGAAGCCGTCTTCCAAACAGACCGTGCCGAAGCTCGGCTACGTGGTGGCCGTGCCCGGCTGGAACTGGATGCTGGGCACCGGCATCTATCTGGACGATGTGGAGCAGACGCTGCGCCAGCTCGACGCCCGCGCCGAAACCGATATCCGCGAAACCATGGCCTGGATTGGCGTGATTGCCGCCATCAGCATCCTGCTGGTGGCCGCCAGCGGGCTCGCGCTCAATATCAGCGAGCACCGCGAGGCCGATGCCAAGCTGCGCCAGCTGGCGCAACGCGTGGTGCAGTCGCAGGAGGAAGAGCGCGCGCGGTTGTCGCGCGAGCTGCACGACGGCATTGGCCAGTTGCTGGTGTCGGTCAAGCTGGTGCTGGAGGCCGCCGCCAACCGCATCCGCCTGGCACCGTCCGAAGGCGCCTCGGTGGCCCCCATCCTGGGCATGGCATTGAACCGGCTCGATTCCGCTTTCAATGAAGTACGACGTGTATCGCGCAACCTGCGGCCGGCCCTGCTCGATGACCTGGGCCTGTACGCGGCCCTGCAGCACCTGGCGCGCGAGATGCAGGCCGGCAGCACGCTACGGGTGGACGTCACGCAGACCGGAAAGCCCCGCGAACTGGCCGATGAGCAGGCGACGGCGCTGTTCCGCATTGCGCAGGAGGCGCTGACCAATGTCGAACGCCACGCGCATGCCTCGCGCGTGCACGTAGAACTCGAATTTTCTCCATCGGCCACCCGCCTGACCGTGCGTGACAACGGCACGGGCTTCGACGTGGCCCGCATGCAACACGACCCGCAGCGCGGCATCGGCCTGCGCAACCTGCGCGAACGCATGGCGGCGCTGGGCGGCCAGTTCGACATCGTGTCGATGCCGTCGGGCACGCGGCTCGTGGCGATGCTGCCACTGGTCAATCTCCCTTCCGATATTCCGCTGTCATGACCCATATGACCGTTGCACCCGACGACGAGCCCGTCATTCCGCCATCGAACGCCCCGGCCAGGGTCCTGCTGATCGACGACCACGCCCTGGTGCGCGACGGCATGCGCATGCACCTGACGTTGCAGCCGGGACTGGAGGTGGTGGGCGAGGCTGACGACGGCGAGGCCGCGCTGGCGTGGCTGGCCGGCGCCGGACCGGCAAACCTGCCCGAGCTTGTGATCACCGACATCGGCATGCGCGGAATGGGCGGCATCGCGCTGGCCGGGGCGTTGCACGATGCCTATCCCGAAGTGGCCGTGCTGATCGTGTCGATGCACGACAACCTGGAATACGTGCGCCAGGCCATCCGGGCGGGCGCGCGCGGCTACGTGCTCAAGGACGCGCCGGCCGACGAGCTGATGGCCGCCATCCAGGCCGTACTGGCCGGGCGGGTGTTCTACAGCGCGCGCATCGCGCGCGGCATGGCCGAACAAGCGGTCAGCCCGCTCGACGCCCTGACGCCGCGCGAACGCGACATCCTCCACGGCATTGGCCGGGGCCAGTCCAACAAGGACATCGCGGCACGCCTTGGCGTATCGGTGCGCACCGTGGAAACCCACCGCCTCAACCTGAAACGCAAGCTCGGCATCGAAGGCCGCGCGGAACTGGTCAAGTACGCAGTCCAGCAACTGGGGATCGATAACGATCCGGCGTAGTTCGGCGTAAAGCCTGCGCCGCCCTGCCCCGGCGCATGGACGGCATCATTTCAAGAATCGTCTTAACCACAAGCGAACGCTTGCTGCGTAACGTCGCGGGATGCTGACGTGCGTGGCGCTCTTGCGGGGCTTGCCGCGCACGTCGTGATCTGTTATAAAATCATGAATGATCTGATAAATGATCGCGACACCGAACTACAAACGGCCTTTCCGGGACTTCGTCAAAAAGGCGCGCATAGCGTTGCAGAGGGCAATCGAAGACGAGGTGGAACTGGTTTGCGAAGACCCGGGCGCCGGCGAATCCAAAGCGGGCGATCTGGCTGGCATCCGGGTACACAAATTCCGGTTTCAGCGGCAGGAATACCTGATGGCCTATCGCTCGCCCGCACCCGAGCTGGCGGCGGAAGGGATAGACATCGATTTCGTCATGATCGACTTCTATCAGGTTGGGCCGCACGAAAATTTCTATGACCTGCTGAAGAGGTATCTCAGAGCAGAGAGGAACGCATGAAGACCATGACCGCACAAACCTTGTTCAACGACCTGCGCCAGTTGCCGGAAGTCGAACGCGAAGCGTTCTTCGTGATGATTGGCCAACAGGCCTTTCGTGACGAGAATTTCAGCCACGACGACGTGTTCGGCGACCTGGCCCATGCCGAATTCACGGCCAGCGAGGCGGCAGAGTATCTTGAAGTCTCGATGGCCACGTTTCGGCGCCTGGTCCGCGATGGGAAACTGACGCCCCACGCCGAGGTTGGGCGTAGCCAGCTGTTTGCCGTGGCGGCGCTGGCGGCGTTCAAGCGCCAGCGCAAGGCCATCAAGGGCTGACCGCGCAGCGCCCCGCGGCAAACAAAAAAGCCGACCGGCAAGGCCGGTCGGCTTTCGATGCAGCGGTGCAGCCGGGGGATCAGCCCAGGCGCTTGGCCAGCGCGGACTTGGTTTCCACCAGGGCCTGCGGCAGGTTGTGCTTGAGCTGGGTGAACAGTTCGTCGTGCAGGGCCAGTTCCTTCTGCCAGGCGTCCTGGTCGATCGAGGTGACCAGGTCGAACTGCTCGGCCGTGAACGGCAGGCCGTCCCAGTTCAGGTCGGCGTAGCGCGGCGACGTGCCGAACACGTGGTCCACACCCTGGCCGCGGCCTTCCACGCGATCGATCATCCACGACAGCACACGCATGTTCTCGCCGAAGCCGGGCCACACGAAGTTGCCGTCGGCGTCCTTGCGGAACCAGTTCACGCAGTAGAACTTCGGCAGCCTGGCGCCAGCGGCTTCGAGCTTCTTGCCCAGCGCGAGCCAGTGGCCGAAGTAGTCGCTCATGTTGTAGCCGCAGAACGGCAGCATCGCGAACGGGTCGCGGCGCACCACGCCTTGCTGGCCGGCGGCGGCAGCAGTGGTTTCCGATCCCATCGTGGCGGCCATGTACACGCCTTCGGTCCAGTTGCGGGCTTCGGTCACCAGCGGCACCGTGGTGCTGCGGCGGCCGCCGAAGATGAATGCATCGATGGCCACGCCAGCCGGGTTGTCCCAGTTTTCGTCGATCGACGGGCATTGCGAGGCCGGTGCCGTGAAGCGGGCGTTCGGGTGGGCAGCCTTGGCGCCGGTTTCCTTGGCGATGGCGGGCGTCCAGTCCTTGCCTTGCCAGTCGATCAGGTGTGCCGGGGCATCCTTGGTCATGCCTTCCCACCACACGTCGCCGTCGTCGGTCAGCGCCACGTTGGTGAAGATGACGTTTTCCTTGAGGGTCGCCATAGCGTTGAAGTTGGTCTTCTCGCTGGTGCCCGGGGCGACGCCGAAGTAGCCGGCTTCGGGGTTGATCGCGTACAGGCGGCCGTCCTGGCCCGGCTTGATCCACGCGATGTCGTCGCCGATCGTGGTGATCTTCCAGCCATCGAAGCCCTTGGGCGGGATCAGCATGGCGAAGTTGGTCTTGCCGCAGGCCGACGGGAACGCGGCGGCCACGTGGTACTTCTTGCCCTCGGGCGAGGTCACGCCCAGGATCAGCATGTGCTCGGCCAGCCAGCCTTCGTCACGGCCCATCGTCGACGCGATACGCAGTGCGAAGCACTTCTTGCCCAGCAGCGCATTGCCGCCGTAGCCCGAGCCGAACGACCAGATCTCGCGCGATTCCGGGAAGTGGACGATGTACTTCGTCGGATTGCACGGCCAGGCCACGTCCTTCTCGCCGGCCGCCAGCGGCTTGCCCACGGTGTGGACGCACGGCACGAACTCGCCATCGGCGCCCAGCACGTCGTACACGGCGCGGCCCATGCGCGTCATGATGCGCATGTTGACGGCCACGTACGGCGAATCGGACAGTTCCACGCCGATGTGGGCAATCGGCGAACCCAGCGGGCCCATCGAGAACGGCACCACGTACATGGTGCGGCCGCGCATGCAGCCGTCGAACAGGCCGGCCAGCGTGGTGCGCATTTCGGCCGGGGCGGTCCAGTTGTTGGTCGGGCCGGCGTCTTCCTTCTTCTCGGAGCAGATGAAGGTGCGGTCTTCCACACGCGCCACGTCGGACGGGTCGGACAGGGCCAGGAACGAATTCTTGCGCTTGGCCGGGTTCAGGCGGCGCATGGTGCCTGCGGCCACCATCTGCTCGCACAGGCGGTCGTATTCTTCCTGCGAGCCGTCGCACCAGTAGATCTGGTCAGGTTTGGTGAGAGAGGCGATTTCTGCAACCCAGGCGACCAGTTTCTGGTTCTTTACCCAGGTCGGCACGTTCAGTGCCGGGGTGCCTTGCATGGTGGGGTGGTTCATCTGACTGCTCCAAAGCAAAAGGGAAATCTGTCATGTCCGACCAGGGCGTTGCCGGTGTTTCGGGGGAAGGCGGGCGCCGGCGCGGCATGCCGCGTTGGGCATGGCGCACTCGCTGGATGACCGTCACATCCCGTTACAACTCGGCGACGACCGATTCCGCGCAAATGGTCGCGGGGGCCCCTGCGGCTGCGCTACAGTTGCGCTTTGCCCGCTTTTGGCGGGCGGCAGGGGCCGGTCGGGCATTGTCCGGCGGCGAACAGGGGGCGGGAGCTTGGCTCGACCGCACTGTTGCGCCGCGGAGGCGGGCAAGAATACCACTGTACGGACACCCTGTTTTTTGCTGCGCAGCATTGTCTCCCCTGCCGGAATGCCAGAATCGACCCGCGCAACCTGGCCGCGCGGGGGTGGCCCGCCGGGACTGTCATCTGTCAATGTTGCGTCAGGGAAGTCAACAATACTGTCGGTCGCGCGCTGATTCTGTGGCCGCGCGCACCAAGCCCCCGAGGTCAAAGAGTCATCCATGAAGATTGCCGTTCTCGACGATTACCAGGACGCCGTACGCAAGCTGCCGTGTTTTTCCCTGCTGGAAGGACACGACGTCAAGGTCTTCAACAATACCGTCAAGGGCGTGGGCCAGCTTGCCGCGCGGCTTTCCGACGTGGAAGCGCTGGTCCTGATCCGCGAACGCACGCGGGTGACGCGTCAGTTGCTTGAAAAGCTGCCCAAGCTCAAGATCATCAGCCAGACCGGCCGGGCCGGCAGCCATGTGGACCTGGAAGCCTGTACCGACCGTGGCGTGGTGGTGTTGCAGGGCGTGGGTTCGCCCGTGGCGCCGGCCGAACTGACCTGGGCGCTGATCATGGCCGCCCAGCGGCGCATTCCGCAGTACGTGGCCAGCCTCAAGCACGGCGCCTGGCAGCAGTCGGGCCTGAAGTCGACCACCATGCCGCCGAATTTCGGCGTGGGCCAGGTGTTGCGTGGCCAGACGCTGGGCATCTGGGGCTACGGCAAGATTGGCCGCCTGCTGGCCGGCTACGGCCGCGCCTTCGGCATGAACGTGCTGGTCTGGGGCCGCGAGGCATCGCAACAGGGCGCCCGCGAGGATGGCCTGAACGTGGCCGAATCGGTCGATCAGCTTTTTGCCGACAGCGATGTGCTGTCGCTGCACCTGCGCCTGAACGACGAGACGCGCGGCATCGTGAAGCTGGCCGACCTGCAGCGCATGAAGCCCACGGCCCTGTTCGTCAACACCAGCCGCGCGGAGCTGATCGAGGAAAACGCGCTGGTGGCGGCGCTGAACCGGGGCCGTCCGGGCATGGCGGCCATCGATGTGTTCGAATCGGAGCCGATCCTGCAGGGCCACGCGCTGCTGCGCATGGAAAACTGCATCTGCACGCCGCATCTGGGCTATGTCGAGCGCGACAGCTACGAGCTGTACTTCCGCACGGCCTTCCAGAACATCCTCGACGTGCTGGGCGGCAAGCACGACAGCATCGTCAACCCGAAGGCGCTCACGCCCGCGTTGTCGCGCTGAATGCGGCCGGGGGCTTCCCCGGCGCCATCCACCCAAAGCAGCCACCCCGACGCACGCCAGGCCGACGTGCGTCTGTTTCCCCACATTCCCCCCCCCTCAAACAAGCGGACGAGCCGGTACACTCGGTTCAAAACGTCAGCGCGCGGCCATGCGTACCGGAGCCTGCGCGCAGGCCCCGCAAACGCAAGGAGGGCGTCCCGTGGCCGAATCCGATCCGCGTCCCAATCCCGCAGGCGCTGGTGGCACGGCCGTCGGCCGCGTACTGGCGATCAATGTTGGCGTGGCCTTGCCGCTGGTAGTGGCCGGGGCCGGCACCGAGGCCGTGGTGTTGTCGGCCATCCGCAAGCATCCGCTGAGTACCCTGCATCACCCGATTGCCGTGGGCGTGCATCGCCTGGGCCTGGCCGGCGACGAGCAGGTCGACCGCACCATTCACGGCGGTGCGGGCCGGGCCGTGTATGCCTATCCGATCGAACACTACACATGGTGGAATTCGCGCCGCCGCGAGGCCGGCGTGGAAGAGGCCGAACGGCCGCTGGCCTTTGGCGCGATGGGCGAGAACCTGACCATCCAGGGGCTGCTCGAAGCCGCGCTGTGGGTGGGCGACCGCCTGCGCGTGGGCGAGGTCGAACTTGTGGTGGAATCGCCACGTCGGCCCTGTTACAAGTTCAACGCCGTGATGGGGTACGCGCAGGCTGTGCGGGACATGACGCAAAGCGGTTTCTCGGGTGTGTACCTGAGCGTGGCGCAGCCGGGCGTGATCCGCGCCGGGGACAACATGCTGCTGACGCCGGGCCCGCGCCAGATCCCGATGTCATGCCTGAACCCGCGTCACGGGGCATGAAGCGCCACCTGTGGCCCGCATCGCCCCCGGGCCCGCGTTAGTCCCAAGTTGAGTCGTCACGCTTTTCTGATAATGTTTTGCTTCTGATACAAGCAATTCGGCCGACCCTTCCCCGCTGGTCCAGACATCCTCCCCTGTTGGTGCTGTAATGGCTTGTAATACATCGCACTTTGCCTAGAAAGGGCAATGCGGTACTAGTAGTGATTTGCGCGGGCACGACCGGATCCAAGAAGCCGGGGCCATTGGGGGAGCGCGCCATGCGGCATTTGAGGGTCCTCACATGAAAACAGACGGGATCGACCAGCCGAAAGGCTTCGTCGATGGCAACTGGAGCGCGTCCACTTCGACTGGTCGCGGCCGCATATCGCCCTGGGTGGCCATTGCAGGGCTGGTAGTACTGGCACTGGCAGGCTGGTTTGGCTGGAAAACGTGGCTGGCACCGAAGCCGGCGGCCAAGGGACCGGCCGTTACCACGGTGAGCACCGCCGTGGTCAGGCAGTCCGACGTGCCGGTGGAGGTGAACGCCAACGGCACCGTGACGGCCATGCAGACCGTGGATGTGCGTCCGCAGGTTTCCAGCACCGTGCGCACCGTTCATATCAAGGAAGGCCAGTCCGTGAAGCCGGGCGACCTGCTGTTCACGCTGGACACGCGCATGGACGAGGCCAACCTTGCCAAGGCACGCGCCCAGCTGATGCGCGACCAGGCCGACCTGTCCGATGCACGCCGTACGCTGGCCCGCAGCCAGGAGCTGCTGCAGCGCAATTTCATCTCGCGCAGCGCGGTGGATACCGCCCAGGCCAAGGTCGACGGCTTTGAAGCCACGATCCGGGCCGACCAGGCCGCCATCGAGGCCAGCCAGGTTGCCACCAGCTATGGCCAGATCCGCGCCACCATCGGCGGGCGCACCGGCGTGATCAACGTGTTCCCGGGCTCGCTGGTGACGCCGGCCAACACCACGACCACCCCTGCGATGGTGACGATCGCCCAGATTGCACCGATCACGGTCATGTTCACGCTGCCCGAGCGCCAGCTGGCCGCGCTGCGCGAAGCGCTGCAGGCGGGCCCGGTCACGGTGTCGGCTCAGCCGAACGACGGCAACCCGGCCCCGGTCAGCGGCAAGATCACGTTTGTCGACAACACGGTGGACCCGCAGTACGGCAGCATCCGCGTCAAGGCGATGTTCCCCAACGACGAGCATCGGCTCTGGCCTGGCACCTATGCCAATGTGAACGCGACCGTGCAGGTACTGAAGAACGCGCTGAGCGTGCCGCCGCAGGCCGTGGTGACGGGGCCTGAAGGCCGCTTCGTCTATACCCTGCAGCCCGACAGCAAGGTGGCGCGCGTGCCGGTGAAGGTGGTGGTGACCACCGCCGCCGCCGCCGTGGTGGAAGGCCTGCAACCGGGCGCCCGCGTGGTGACCGAGGGCGCGCAGAACCTGCGCCCGGGCACGCTGGTGCGAGAGGCTGCGCCGCGCGGGGCTTCGGCGCCCGCCGCCGCGGCACCGGCATCGGCCAATAGCGGACATTAAGACCATGTCGCTGTCCGAGCTCTGTATCCGCCGGCCCGTGATGACGGTGCTGCTGTGCCTGGCCGTCATCGTCACGGGCATCGTGCTGTACCCGACCATCCCGATCGCGGCCCTGCCCAGCTTCAACTCGCCCGTGATCCAGGTCACGGCCACGCTGCCCGGCGCCAGCCCCGAGACCATGGCCGCGTCGGTGGCGACGCAACTGGAGAAGCAGTTCGCGACGATCCCGGGCGTGACGGTGATCAGTTCGTCGAATACGCTTGGCAATTCGAGCATCACGATCGAATTCAACAGCGACCGCAATATCGACGACGCGGCCGTGGACGTGCAGGCCGCGCTGTTCCGCGCGCAACGGTCGCTGCCGATCGAAATGACGGTGCCGCCGTCGTACCGCAAGGTGAATCCGGCCGATGCGCCGGTGATCCTGCTCGCCATCAACTCGCCGTCGATGAGCCTGGGCGATCTGAACGCGTTCGGCGACAACCTGATCTCGCCCACGCTGGCCACCCTGCCCGGCGTGGCACAGGTGCAGATCTTCGGCCAGAAACGCTTCTCGGTGCGCGTGCGCGCCCATCCCGATGCGCTGGCCGCCCGGGGCATGACGCTTGACGAACTGGCTACGGCGCTCAACCGCGCCAACGCCAACACGCCGGTGGGTACGCTCGATGGTGCGCGTCAGACGCTGACCATCCAGGCCAACCGCCAGATGACCAACGCCGACGCGTTCCGCAACATCATCGTCGCCAGCCAGCCCAGCGGCGCCGTGGTGCGGCTGTCCGACGTGGCCGACGTGGAGGACAGCGTCGAGACGATCAAGACCGGTAGCTGGCTCAACAACGAGCGGTCGATCGTGCTGGCCGTGCTGCGCCAGCCCGACGCCAACACGGTGGCCGTGGTCGATGCCATCAAGGGCGCCCTGCCGCGCCTGGTGCAGCAGATGCCGGGCTCGGTCAACGTGAGCGTGGTGAACGACCGCTCGAACTCGATCCGCGAGTCGATCCATGATGTGCAGTTCACGCTGGCGCTGACCGTGGCGCTGGTGGTGATGGTGATCTTCCTGTTCCTGCGCCGCGCGGCCGCCACGCTGATCCCCACCGTATCGCTGCCGATTTCGCTGATCGGCACCGTGGCGCTGATGAAGGCGTTCGGCTACAGCCTGGACAACGTGTCGCTGCTGGCCATCACGCTGGCCGTGGGCCTGGTGGTGGACGACGCCATCGTGATGCTGGAGAACATCGTGCGGCACATCGAGGAAGGCGTGCCGCCGCTCAAGGCCGCGCTGGTGGGGTCGCGCGAGATGGGCTTCACGATCCTGTCGATCTCGATCTCGCTGGTGGCGGTGTTTATCCCGATCTTCTTCATGCCGGGCGTGATCGGCCTGCTGTTCCACGAATTCGCCGCCGTGGTGTCGCTGTCGATCCTGGTGTCGGCGCTGGTGTCGCTGACGCTGATCCCGATGCTGTGCGCGCGCTTCCTGTCGGCCGAGAACGTGCCGATCGATGAGTCGCAACACACGTATGGCGATCACGCGCCCGGCGCGCCGGCACATCATGTGCAGCAGAAGCAGACCATTGGCCTGCGTGCCACGCAGTGGTTCGAAGACCTGTTCGAGTGGACGCTGCACAAGTACGCGCACGGCCTGGACTGGTGCCTGGCGCATCGGCGCGTGGTGCTGGTGGCCGCGGGTTTGACGTTTGTGCTGACCGCCGTGCTGTTCGTGAAGATCCCCAAGGGCTTCTTCCCCGAGGAAGACATCGGCCAGATCCAGGTCAATGCCGAAGGTCCGCAGGACATTTCGTTCGAGGCAATGTCCGAGCGCCTGCGCGACGCGGCCGAGCGCATCCGTGCCAATCCGGCGGTGAAGAGCGTGGTGGCGTCAATTGGCGGCGGGCCGTCGCCGGCCATCAACACGGGCCGCATGTTCGTCGAGCTGAAGCCGCTGGGACAGCGCCCGAAGATGCCGCAGGTGGTGGAATCGCTGCGTAAGGATGTGTCGGGCGTGCCCGGCCTGCAGGTCTATTTCTCGCCGGTGCAGAACCTGCGCCTGGGCGGCCGCCAGAGCAAGAGCCGCTACCAGTACACGCTGCAGAGCGTGAGACCGGGGCAACTGCAGGAGTTCAGCGACAAGCTGATGGCGAAGATGCGCGCCGAGCCGGTGTTCCGCGATGTGACCAGCGATTCGCAGCAGTCGGGCCTGGAGGCACAGCTGACCATCGACCGCGACAAGGCCAACGCGATGGGCGTGCAGATGCAGGACGTGCGCGCCGCGCTGTACACGGCGTTCGGCGAGCGCCAGGTGTCGACGATCTACACCCCCATCGACAACTACTACGTGATCCTGACCGCCGCCGACGTCGATCGCGTGGACGAGACCGCGTTCTCCAAGCTCTACGTGCGCAGCAAGACCGGGCAGATGGTGCCGGTGTCGGCGTTCGCCACGACCGAGCGCCGGGTGGGTCCGATTGCGGTCAACCACCAGGGCCAGCTGCCGTCGGTGACGGTGTCGTTCAACCTGGCCCCGGGCGCGGCGCTGGGCGATGCCTCGAAGCTGATCGACCGCTTCAGCCGCGACATCGAGATGCCGTCGTCGATCTTCACCAGCTGGGGTGGCGACGCGGCCGTGTTCCAGTCGTCGCAGGCCACGCAGGTGGTGTTGCTGGTGGCGGCCATTGCGGTCATCTACACGCTGCTGGGCGTGCTCTATGAGAGCTACATCCACCCGCTGACCATCCTGGCCGGCCTGCCCTCGGCAGCCATCGGCGCGCTGCTGACGCTGTTTATCTTCAACGTCGAACTGTCGCTGATTGCAACAATCGGCGTGCTGATGCTGATCGGCATCGTCAAGAAGAACGCGATCATGATGATCGACTTCGCGCTGGCGGCCCAGCGCGAGCAGGGGATGGCGCCAGGCAAGGCGATCCGCCAGGCGTGCCTGCTGCGGTTCCGCCCGATCATGATGACCACGTTTGCCGCCGTGATGGGTGCCCTGCCGCTGGCCCTGGGGCTGGGCGCTGGCGCCGAACTGCGCCAGCCGCTGGGCCTGGCCGTGGTGGGCGGCCTGCTGTTCTCGCAGGTCATCACGCTGTTCATCACGCCGGTGATCTACCTGGCGCTGGACCGCTACTCGGGCACCGGCCCGCTGCAGATCGACTCGGAAGGCAATCCGCTGGAAGAGAAGCAACCCCAGGCGGTTGCGCACTGACTGACCTGCCAGTGCATCCCCCTCCCGCGCGCGGGAGGGGCGCCCGCTCCAGTGCCGGGTTTCCCCCCTTCGCGCACCTCCTTTCCCGCCTTCCCCGGCGTCCTCCCCGAAACACCACAGGCCCCGACAGCCGTTGATAGTGACGTGCCAGTGATATCTTGGCGGGCTCGGCGGCATTGCCCTGGCGGCGAAACGTCAAAGAATTTATGGAAAGAATGTTCATGGCGAGAAAGGCCCATCAAACATTCATCGTATCGATATAAGTAACCGCGTTCGACCATGACCCCTACCCTGCTCGAAACCCTGATGTATGACGTCGGCCAGCTGTTCCTGTATCCGACGCTGGTGCTGATCGGCCTGCTGTTTCTTTACGCCTTCTGGGCACTTGGCGATTTTGCGATGCAGGCCTGGCTGCGCGGTCGCAACAGCATTGAATCGGGGCGCGGCTATCCGCTGGTAGCCTGGGCGCGACGCAACAAGGTCAGCCACCCCGACGCGCTCGACGTCGCGGCCCACCGGCTGCTGGAGCGTCCGCGCATCGCCACCCGCGTGGCGCCGATGCTGGGCCTGGTGGCTACGATGATCCCGATGGGACCGGCGCTCAAGGGGCTGTCCGGTGGCAATCTGGCGAATGTGGGCGAGAACCTGACCATCGCGTTTTCGGCCGTGATCCTGGCGCTGATCGCGGCCAGCATCACGTTCTGGGTGGTCAATGTGCGGCGCCGCTGGCTGGCCGAGGAACTGGTCTGGCTGGGCCAGTCGCACCCGCAATGGGAGCCCGAGGCATGAAGTTCCTGGAGGAAAGCGAGGCCGACGATCCGATCCTGTCGGTCGTCAACCTGATCGACGTGTTCCTGGTGGTGATTGCCGCGTTGCTGGTGACCATCGCGCAGAACCCGCTCAATCCGTTCACGCACCAGGATGTGACCATCATCTCGAATCCGGGCAAGCCGAACATGGAAATCGTGTCGCGCCAGGGCGAGAAGATCGTGCGTTACCAGGCCAGCGGCCAGGTGGGATCCGGCGACGGCATCAAGGCCGGCGTGGCGTATCGCATGAAGGATGGATCGATGGTCTACGTACCCGAGACGCCGGCCGCCGCAAACGGCGCCGCCCTCACCGGGGCCACCCAGGCCCAGACGCAACCGGAGCCCGCCAGGCCATGATGCGCACCCCCTTTTCCTTGCTTGCTGTCATGGCGGCCGTGACGCTTGCCACCGGCTGCGCATCGACCACGCCCAACGCAACCCCGGCGGCGATCAGCCAGAAGTTCACGGACAAGTCATACGTGCTGCTGGGCGAAGTCCATGACAGCGCGCCCGCCCAGCAGCAGCGCCTGCAGGCGCTGACGCGTGCAGTGGAAGCGGGCTGGCGTCCGGCCATTGCCATGGAACAGTTCGACCGCGAACGTCAGGCCGATATCGACCGGGCGCGGCGCGAACGGCCGCACGATGCCGACTATCTGATCGAGCAGGCGGCTGGCAGCAAGAGCGGATGGGACTGGGCGCTGTACAAGCCCGTGGTGGCGCTGGCGCTGCAGTACAACCTGCCCTTGCGCGCCGCCAACCTGTCGCGTGCCGATGCGGCAAGGATCGTGCGCGGCGGCTATGGCGATGTGTTTGCGAAGGACCAGCAGGCCGCACTGGGGCTTGATGGCGCGTTACCGGCCGATATCGTGGCCGCGCAGACTGCCGCGCTCGACGCCGGCCACTGCGGCCATTTCCCGCAGGCCATGTTGCCGGGCATGCTGAACGCGCAGGCCGCGCGCGACGCCGTGATGGCGCAGACGCTGCAGCCGTACGCCCGCCAGGGTGCGGTGCTGATCGCGGGCAACGGTCATGTGCGGCGCGATATTGGCGTGCCGCGCTGGCTGCCCGGGCAGGGCGAGCGTGTGCTCAGCGTCGGCTACATCGAATCGGATTCGCCCGGCAAGGGCTTCGACGTCGTGGTGCGCGTACCGGCCATGGAGCGCGAGGACCCATGCAAGGGGGCGGTGATAGGCAAACCGATGAAGCAGTGAGCGCCTGGCCGCATTGTCCCCTGGTCTGAACAAATGGGCGCGGGGCAAGGCAGCGCTAGGTATCCGCCAGCGCGAAACTCAGCTCCGCGCGCAGTCCCCTGCCCTGCGTGGCATCGCGCAGCGTCACCTTGCCGCCAAACCTGGCCGCCATCTCGCGCGTGATCGCCAGTCCGAGCCCGGACCCGGGTTCGGTGTTCTCCACGCGCCGGTAGAAGCGGGCGAACACCTTTTCGCGTTCATTCTCCGGAATGCCGGGGCCGTCGTCTTCCACCACCAGCAGTGCGCGGCCGTCGCGTTGCGCGGCGGACAGCGTGATCCGGCTGCCGCGTCCCGAATACTGGATCGCGTTGTGTACCAGGTTTGCCAGCGCCTCGCGCAGCAGCGCGGCGTCCGCGCGTACCGGCAGCGTCAGCGCGGCGGGGCGCTCCCATCCAAAATCCTGCTGCTTGCCGCGCGCCAGGGGCAGGTAGTCCAGCGCGACGTGCTCGGCCACCGTGACGGCGTCGATGACGCCGGCTTCGTCGTCCTGCGTGGCGCCATCGCGTCCCGGCTGCCGTACGCGGGCCAGGGCCAGCAACTGGTTCGTCAGGCGCGCTGCCTGTTCCAGTTGTGTGACGATGCCGCCCACGGCTTCGGCGGCGGCTTCGCGGGCCGGTTCGTCATGACGCATCTGCAGCTGGCGCTGCGCGAATTCCGCCTGCGTCTTGAGAATCGCCAGCGGCGTGCGCAGCTGGTGCGCGGCGTCGGCAATGAACTGCGCCTGCGATTGCGCCATGGCTTCCGAGCGCGACACGTGCAGGTTGACCGCATCGACCAGCGGCCGAACCTCCACGGGCACCACGTCGAAGGCCAGCGGCGCGAGATCGTCGGGCGAGCGCGCACGGACATCGTCGCGTACCCGCTGCAGCGGCTTGAGCACGTAGGTGATGCCGCCGACCAGGATCACGGCCGACAGCACGATCAGCGCGATATCACGCAGCAGCGCGCTGCGCCAGACATTGCCGATCAGCGCGGCGCGCGGCTCGGCGGTTTCGGCCACCTGGATGATGACGCGCATGTTCGCGTCGGGGCGGTAGATGGGACGCGCCATCGTGGCGACGCGCACCGGATCGCCGTGGTAGACGGCGTCGTTGAAGCGCGGCACGTTGTTGACCAGCGCGCCCTTCGGCAGCGGCAGGTCGTCGTAGCCGGTCACGGTCTCGATGCTGCCGCCGCGCTCCATCGACACGCGATAGAACACATGGGTCTGCGCGGCTGTTTCGAACATCTCCATTGCCGCATCGGGCAGCGTGAGTTGCACGCTTTCGCCGGCCATGCCGATGGCGTTGTCGATGGTGCGGATCGAGCCATAGAGCGAGCGGTCGTACGCCGTGTTGGCGGCATCGCGCAGGGTCCCGTAGGTGAACCAGGTGTCCACGCCCATCATCAGCGCAAGTGCCGGCACCAGCAGGATCAGCAGCTGGCGGCGCAGGCTGCCGCGCAGCCACAGCCGCACCGGCAGGCGCGCGCGCTGGCGCAGGTGGCGGCGCCACATGTCAGGCTCCGGCCTTGGGCGGTTCCGTGGCTTCGGGTTCCAGCAGATAGCCGAAGCCGCGCAGCGTGACGATGGTGACGCCGTGGCCGCTCAGCTTCTTGCGCAGGCGGTAGACCAGCACCTCGATGGCGTCGGGGCTTACGTCGGCATCGAGCGAGAACACCTTGTCGAGCAGCTGCGCCTTGGTCAGCGGCTGGCCGCTGCGGGCGAGCAGCGCGCCGAGCAGCGTCGATTCGCGCGGCGTCAGCGACAGCGGCGCACCGCCCAGCGTGAAACTGCGGGTCTCGCCATCGAATACCAGCGTGCCGCATTGCAGGCGCGGATGCGCGCGGCCGCGGCTGCGGCGGATCAGGGCCAGGATGCGGGCTTCGAGTTCGGCGATGGCGAACGGCTTGGGCAGGTAGTCGTCGGCGCCCAGGTTCAGGCCGCGCACGCGTTCGTCGAGCGTGTCCTGGGCGGTCAGGATCAGCACCGGTGTGCGGTCGTCCCGGCCGCGCATGGACTTGAGCACGGCCAGGCCGTCCTTGCCGGGCAGGCGCAGGTCCAGCACCACGGCGTCGTACTCCTCGGCCATCAGGCGCGCATCGGCCTGCAGGCCATCGGCGACGTGCTCGATGACGAAGCCGCCCTGCTCCAGTGCGCGTGCCACCCAGCGGGCCAGTTCCACTTCATCTTCCACCAGCAGGATGCGCATGCCGGACCTCCTCTGCCCGCTCTTGTCGTGTGTCTCGCGGGCCGCCCGTGCGTGCCGCGGGCGCCTATAATACCCCCGCCCTGCCCGCAGGTGTCTGCTGGCTGCCGTCCCATCGTCCGCACACCATCTTCCTGTCCGCCGTGCCTTCCGCGCCTGCTGCACCCGTGTCCCTGCCGGAACCGTCCAGCGCCATGCGCCGCCAGCTGCTGCTGGCAGGCGGGGCCATGGCCGTGGGGATGCCGGCGCTGGCGCAGCCCGCGCCGCGTGTGCCGGACGGTTATCCGGGCGATTACGCCGACGTCATTGCACGCGCGCAGCGCGAGGGCGGCGTGACGATCTATGCGTCGACCGACCTGGAAGTGGTGCAGCCGCTGATCCGGGGCTTCGAGACGCGCTATCCCGGCGTGCGCGTGCGCTACCAGGACCTCAACACGCTGGAACTGCACGACCGCTTCCTGGCCGAGACCGCGAGCCTGGGCCCGGCCCAGCCAAGCCGCGATGCCCCCTGTGCCGACGTGCTGTGGAGCACGGCCATGGATCTGCAGATCAAGCTCGTCAACGACGGGCATGCCCAGCGCTACGACTCGCCCGAACGCCCGGGCCTGCCCAGCTGGGCCGTGTGGCGCGACGAGGCCTGGGGTACCACGTTCGAGCCGGCCGTCATCGTCTATAACCGCAAGCATTTTGCGACGGCGCATGTGCCCGGCAGCCGCAGCGGGCTGGCGCGTCTGCTGCAGGAGCATGCGCCGAAGTGGCGCGGCAAGGTGGTCACATACGATGTGGAGCGCTCGGGCGTGGGATACCTGCTGGCGCAGCAGGACGCGCGCATGGGCAGCGAATTCTGGTATCTGGCGCAGGCGCTCGGGCGTGCCCAGGTGCAGCTGTCGGCATCGACGGCCGACATGATCGAGCGTATTGCCCAGGGTGAGCTGGTGCTCGGCTACAACCTGCTGGGCTCGTACGCGCTGTCGCTGATGGAGCGCGGCGCCGGCATCGGTGTGATCGCGCCGCGCGACTACACGCTGGTGATGTCTCGCGTGGCGTTCATCGCGCGCCGGGCGCCTCGGCCGAATGCGGCGCGGCTGTGGCTGGATTACCTGCTGTCGCGCGAAGGCCAGGCGCTGCTGGGGCAGTCCACGTCGCAGCTCTATACCATCCGCACCGATACCGACAGCGCACACACCGCCAATGCGCTGGCTGAGCGGCTTGGCTACGCGCTCAAGCCGATCAGCGTGGGGCCGGGGCTGCTGGCCGCGCAGGACGCCCTGCGCAAGAAGGCCTTCCTCGCGCGCTGGCGCCAGGCGCTCAAGGGCTGAGTCGGGCTGAGCTGGCGGGAGACTATTCGGCGACTGCCTGCGGCTGGCGCTCGCACAGTGCCGCCATTTCCTGGTCCAGTGGTGCCATCGGGCGCGGCACATAGCCCACGCGCAATGCCGGAGACAGGCGCAGCGTGTCGATGAAGGTGTCCGCCAGGCGCTCGGCCTCGCGGCTCAGGTCGAAATCGGTCGGAGAAAACAGCCAGTGGGCCAGTACGCCGCCAATTGCGGCGTGGAATGCCATCACGGCCAGGTCGAGGTCCAGGTCCGCCGGCAACTGGCCGCGTTCCATCGCCAGGCGCAGGTGCTCGCGCATCTTGACCGTGCCGTCCTGGTGCGACGCGCGCTGGCGTTCGAAGATGGCGCCGTTGTCCTCCACCATCTCGCACTTGTGGAAGATGATCTCGAACACGCGGCGCCACTGGGGATTGGTGACGGTCTGACGGAACACGAAGGCGCAGATATCGCGGATGCCGCCGAGCGGGTCTTCCTGCAGCGCCAGCCGCTCCGGCGCGCACAGCGCTTCCACGGGCAGGTTGACGCGGTCGGCCATGGCGGCGAACACGTCGCTCTTGTTCTTGAAGTGCCAGTAGATCGCGCCGCGCGTGACACCTGCCGCCTCGGCAATATCCGCCAGCGACGGGCGTGCCACGCCTCGGGCGTGAAACACGGCTTCCGCCGCATCCAGAATCCGGTTGCGCGTCTCGAGCGCTTCTTCCTTGGTACGTCTGACCATTTCCTCTTTCCCCGGGGCCAGTGGGTGGCCGCCCGGGTCTCCTGATCCCGACGCGCAAATGCGCCGAAGGGCTTCTCTTTCAAAATTGCTCAATCGACCGGCGGCCGCATCGTACCTTGAATGGAACAATCGTGCTCACAGGGGCGGAACATTCCAATGCACACAACAGGTGCCATGTGTTGCGAACAGCGCTAAATTCGTAACCGGGACTTACATACATGCGCGAATGTATCTATACTACTCGCCTGTCCGGACTTCGGCCAAGCCGTTTTTTGCGCGGCTGCGGTGACCCGTCACCCGCTCGCCCTGGGTCCGTCTGACTCAAGCACCACTTTTTTTAGCCGCCGCGCCCCGCCCCCGGGGCGCGCCTGCTTCCAGCCCAACGTTGGGGGCGGTGCGGCAGATCTCAAATTTTCATCATGGGGTTATCGATGAGGAAGTCCCAACGTATCCGTTGCGCAGCCGTTGCCGCCGCCGTTACCGCTGCGGCGCTGGCGCTGTCCGCCTGTGGCCAGAAAGCCGCCCAGGGCGGCGCGATGCCGCCGCCGGAAGTGGGTGTGGTCACCGTCACGCCGTCCGCCGTTGCCGTTGTCAATGAACTGCCGGGCCGCCTCGAAGGCGTACGCACGGCCGAAGTGCGCGCCCGCGTCGAAGGCATCGTCCTGTCGCGCAATTACACCGAAGGCGGCGAGGTCAAGGCCGGCCAGGTGTTGTTCCGCATCGATCCGGCCCCGTACCAGGCGCAACTGGCCTCGGCCAAGGCGCAGCTGGAGCGAGCCGAAGCCAACGCGGTGTCCGCGCGCCAGAAGGCCGAGCGCTACAAGCCGCTGGTGGCCGTGAACGCGGTCAGCAAGCAGGAATATGACGAAGCCGTGGCCGCCGCCGGCCAGGCCAATGCCGACATCGCCGCCGCCAAGGCCGCCGTGACCACGGCCCAGATCAACCTGGGCTACACCACGGTGACGTCGCCGATCTCGGGCCGCGTGGGCCGGGCGCTGGTGACGGAAGGCGCGCTGGTCGGCAAGGGAGAGGCCACCAAGCTGACCACGGTCGAGCAGGTCGATCCGATCTGGGTGACGTTCACCCAGCCGGCTTCGGAAGTGGCGCGCCTGCGTGCCGCCATGGAATCGGGCAAGGTCAAGGGCGTGAACGGTGGTGCCAAGGTGCATCTGTATCCGGAAGCGGGCGACAAGGAATACGCCGCCACGGGCAAGCTGCTGTTTTCGGACATGACCGTGGACCCGACCACCGGCGCCATCACGCTGCGGGCGGAATTCCCGAACCCGAAGCGTGAACTTCTGTCGGGCACCTTCGTGCGCGTGAAGATCGAGCAGGGTATCGACGAGAACGCACTGACCGTGCCGCAACGCGCGCTGATCCGTAGCGCCCAGGGCGCCAGTGTGCTGGTGGTGGGCGCCGACGGCAACGTGGCCGCGCTGCCGGTCAAGGCGCCGCAGGCCGTTGGCGACCGCTGGGTCGTGACCGAAGGCCTGAAGGGTGGCGAAAAGGTGATCGTGGAAGGCCTGCAGAAGGTGCGCCCGGGCGCACCGGCCAAGGCCGTGCCATTCCAGGCACCGAAGACGGCCGATGCCCCGGCATCGGCGCCGGCCGCCACCGCGCAGGGCGGCAAGCCCGCCGCGGACGGCAAGGATGCCAAGGCCGACGACAAGTCGGCCGCCAAGCAGGGCTGATCGGGCCCTCGACCAAAGCCATAAAAGGGAGCCAGTTTCATGGCGAAGTTTTTTATCGACCGGCCGGTGTTCGCGTGGGTGCTCGCGCTGATCATCG
>Ga0209564_1001752_pt1 | contig 20259 bp, 16 predicted proteins | sample AraplaCol_mMF_r2_FD_184272 | JGI IMG/M metagenome (GOLD analysis project Ga0209564, IMG submission 184272) | Arabidopsis root microbial communities from North Carolina, USA - plate scrape MF_Col_mMF_r2 (SPAdes) (version 3) | ecosystem: Host-associated > Plants > Roots > Endosphere | place: USA...
GATCCCCTGCTTTCATCCTTAGATCGTATGCGGTATTAGCGTAACTTTCGCTACGTTATCCCCCACTCTTGGGTACGTTCCGATATATTACTCACCCGTTCGCCACTCGCCGCCAGGCCGAAGCCCGCGCTGCCGTTCGACTTGCATGTGTAAAGCATGCCGCCAGCGTTCAATCTGAGCCAGGATCAAACTCTTCAGTTCAATCTCTGTTTTTCGGTATTGCTACCGAGGTCACTCACTCAAAATACTGACGAATCTCTTTCGAGATTACGTTTAATTTTGTGCGAGCGTTATAACGTATATTTTGAGCATCGAGCCCGAAGGCTCGGGCATATCGTCAAACGCCCACACTTATCGACTGTTGATTTTTAAAGATCGCTGCCTTATCGTTGACAAAGCGTTGTGTTTGTCAGCAGCAGAGAAGCGAGATTATGCGGTACAGCGTGCAACTCGTCAACCCCATCTTTTTCTCGTTTCGCTTCGCTGATTTGTCAGCGCTGCGTTGCGAGGGACAGAACTATAGCAAGCCAGATTCACTCTGACAAGGGCCACACGTGAAAAAGGTTTGGAATGCCAGCTAAACAAGTTCAGGCGCGACCACCGACTGTCCTGGTCGTCGACGATTCGCCGACTTTGCTGCTCGCCTTGCTCGATCATCTCAGCCACCATGGCTTCCTGGTCGTGCTCGCCCACGATGCGCGGGAAGGAATGATGCGCGCGGCACTGGCGGAGCCGGACCTGATCCTCCTCGATATAGTGATGCCAGGCCTGGACGGCTTTGAGGCCTGCCGCCGCCTGAAGGCCGATGCCGACACGCGCGACGTGCCGGTCATCTTCATGACGGGCCTGAGCGACGCCAAGCAGATCGTCAGCGGCTTTGCCGTGGGCGGCGTCGATTACATCACCAAGCCATTCCAGGTCGAGGAAGTACTGGCCCGCATCAATACCCACATCGCCCTGCGTCGCGCCAACAGTGAGCTGAAGCAGGCCTACCAATCACTGGCACGTGCCCAGGAAGACCTGGTGCACCACGAAAAGCTGGCGGCACTCGGGTCGCTGGTCGCCGGCATTGCGCATGAACTGAATACGCCGATCGGCAACAGCCTGATGGTGGCCAGCACGTTCGAAGCCCAGACCGGCGACATACGCGAACACTTCACCAAGGGCGAGAACATGCGCCGCTCGGAACTGGTCGGCTACCTGGATAATGCCTGTACCACGACCGAGATCCTGATGCGCAACCTGCAGCGGGCCGCCGACCTGGTCACCAACTTCAAACAGGTGGCGGTTGACCAGACCAGCACCCAGCGGCGCACTTTCCTGCTATCCGAGGTCGTATCCGGCAATGTGCTGACGCTGCTGCCCTCGATCAGGCGCACGCCGTTCGAGGTGGTGCAGTCCGTACCGGATGAACTGATGATGGACAGCTTCCCTGGCCCCCTGGGCCAGGTGATCGCCAACCTTGTCAACAACGCCCTCATGCACGCTTTCGACGGCCGCAGCGAAGGTAAGGTGGAACTGGTGGCGGAATATGAAAAGCCCGACTGGATTGCGCTGCATGTGCGCGACAACGGCAACGGCATCAGCACCGGCAACCAGGAGCGCATCTTCGATCCCTTCTTTACCACCAAGATGGGCGTAGGCGGCTCGGGCCTCGGCCTGCACATCGTGCATAGCATCGTGTCCGATATCCTGGGTGGGCGCATTACCGTCCGCAGCGAGGAAGGCTGCGGGACCTGCTTTACCCTGTCCCTGCCGCTGGAGGCGCCTCGTCACTGAAACGGTGCCCGGCGCAATCGCGCAGGCGCTGGCGGCTTTCCTTGTACCACTCGACGAATTCACGCCCTTCCATTGGCGCCGCAATCAGCGGCCCCTGTCCCGTACTGCAGCCCATTTCCCGCATCAATGCCCAGTCTTCGACATTTTCTATGCCGTCGGCACATGCCGGCACGCCAAGCTTGCCGGCCATTGCCAGCAGCCCGTCGAACAGAGGCTTGCGGTGGCTCCGCTGCGCCGCCTCATGTACGAACAAAGGGTCGATCGAAATTTCCGACAGAGGGAAGCAGGCAAAGTCGCGTGTTTTTGCCTCATAGCGCCCGCAATGAACCGCGCCGATGCCATAGCCGCGCAAGCTAAGGCGGCCAATATTGTGCAGCGATTCCGGCTCGCAGGCCGCAATGACCGCTTCGCTGATTTCCCAGCATACGCTGCCCGGCTTGACGTCCTGCGCCTGGATGCCCGCCACCAGCCGCCCCAATTCACCCAGGTCTTCCAGCAGTTCGGCCGGCAGCGGGAGCGACAGCTTGATCGAGGACAGGCCCATTTCCTGCCAGCTGTGCAGGTCAGCCGCAGCCTGGGTTGCCAGCGCCAGCAAAATGGCACCGATGGTTTCACTGTCGCCGGCCAGTACGGGAAGCAGGCCGGCGACATCCATCGGGGTGCGTCCCGGACGTTGCCAGCAACCCTGGACCGCGATGCCCACCATCCGTCCGCTGTCGAGCGCCACCCGCGGCGCATATAAGGGAATGAATTCGCCCGCCGCCAGGCCTGCTTCGATTTCCATGACATTGGGCACTTCGGAGGCGACATCGTGTTCCAGCTCCGCCAGCGCCAGCATTGATGCATCGTCCAGCAATCCTTGCAGTGCTTCCAGCCGCACCGGCTTGGGCATGGTGGACAGCAGGCGCATCGCGCTGCCTGGCGGCAGGCTGCTTGCCGCTTCCACCAGGCGTGGCTGGTTGGCCGATGCTGCAATCAGGTTGGCCGCCCAGCGCCGTTTTGCCAACTGCTGGATCAGCTCCACGCCATCCATGCCGGGCATATCGAGATCGGTCAGCACCAGGTCCACCGGGGCGGCGCGCTGCTCCAGCGTGCGCAAGGCATTGATGCCGTCGTTAGCAATCAGTACGGTGCCGAAGCCAATCTGGCGCAGCAGCGCGGCAACGTGCTCGCGTTGCACCGCGCTGTCTTCAACGATCAAGGCCGTGCTTGCGCTAAAGTCCTTCATTCGCCCTCCGTTCAATGCCGCCATATTGCAGGATTTCGCGGCTGATTGCATCCAGCGCCACGCTGCGCTCCGCGGCGCCGCGCTTCACCGCCTCCCGCGGCATGCCGTACACCACGCAACTCTGTTCATCCTGCGCCAGCGTGCGGGCGCCGGCCTGGCGCATTTCCAGCAGTCCGACCGCGCCGTCGTCCCCCATACCGGTCATGATAATTCCGAGCGCACTGGCGCCGGCACACTTGGCGACCGAACGAAAAAGAACGTCGACAGAGGGGCGGTGACGGTTGACCAAAGGACCATCAACCACTTCCACGAAGTATTGGGAAGGGCCGCGCCGCAACAGCATATGGCGGCCGCCGGGAGCAATCAGGGCCTGCCCCGGAAGCACCGGGTCGTTATTGCGCGCCTCCTTGACGGCTATCTGGCACAAGCCGTTCAGGCGTTCGGCGAAAGCGGCAGTGAACTGCTCCGGCATATGCTGCACGATGACGATGCCCGGGGAAGCGGGCGTCAACTCGGTCAGCACGCGCTCCAGCGCCTGCGTTCCGCCGGTCGACGTGCCCAGGGCCACCACGCGCCCATTGCCGCGCATCGGCAGTGCCCCCTCGACCACTGGCGGCAGGATGGCGTCCGCGCTCAGTTTGGCTGACGGCACCACCGGTGCGGCCGCCTGGCGGCTGCCGGTGATTGGCTGCAGCCTGGCCTGGGCCGCACTGCGCACCGCAGCCACCAGCTCGTCGCAGCCATCGTGCAGCGACTGGCGCAGGTCCAGTTTGGGCTTGCCGACGACGGCAACGGCGCCAGCGGCCAGTGCTTCCATGGAAGTACGAGTGCTCTTTTCCGTCAGCGAGGAGCAGATCACAACCGGGGTGGGCCGTTCAGCCATGATCTTGCGCAGGAAGGTAATGCCATCCATGCGCGGCATTTCGACGTCCAGCACGACCACATCCGGCCACTGCAGGCGCATGCGCTCACCGGCCAGTATCGGGTCGGCCACGGCATAGGTGACTTGCATGTCCGGCTCGCGTCCGAGCAGGCCGCTCAGCACTTGCCGCACGACGGCCGAATCGTCCACCACCATGACCTTGATCTGCTTCATGCGCCTCCCTTGTCCGCCAGTTCCCCTTGCCGCACCCACACATCGCCGGTTGCCACGTCGAACAGGATATGCCGGTGCCCGGTGCCGAACAGGCTTTCCGACACCACGGGTATACCGTATTGCGCCAACAGCTTTTCCGCTGCAACGCCGTTGCGGTGTCCAATACCCTGTTGCCGGCCTGCCTCGATCGAAGGAAACATGGTGCCACCACCGAACACTTTCGCTTCGCATTCTCGCGCCGCCACTCCGCGCTCCCGGAGCTGCGCCACCATCAGTTCCATCGCATCCTTGCCATAGCGGCCGCTCAATTCGGCCGCCGGTTCGCCTTCGCCCGCCGTCTCACGCTCCGAGAGAAGAAAGTGCGACATGGCCCCGATGCGCAGGCGCCGGTGCCACAGCGTGATCGACACGCAGGAACCCAGCACGGTACGGATGCGGTAGCGCGCATCGCCAACGAAGTACTCGCCGGGCAGCAGGTAGACTTCGAATGCGGCGCCGGCCTTCATGTCAATCCTTGCGATAAATTGCCGGCGCCATGCTGCGCACCGGCAGCCCCATATCGTGCAGGCTTTCCGAATGGCCGATATACAGGTAGCCGCCTGGCCGCAGGTAGTCCAGCACCCGCCGCACCACCCGGCGCTTGGTTTCCCCGTCAAAGTAGATCAGCACATTGCGCAGGAAGATCACGTCGAACTTGTCCAGTGCAGGCAGGCGCGCCGCATTCAGGTTGATCTGGGCGAACTCCACGCACTCGCGCAGCACGCGCGATACCAGGAGCGTGCCGTCTTCGGCGTCGATGCCTTTCAGGCAAAAGCGGCGCAGGTATTCCTGCGGCACGTGGGCGGCGCGCGTCATCGGATAATGCCCCTGCCGCGCAGTCTCCAGCACGCGCGCGCTGATGTCGGAAGCCAGTACTTCCCATCCTTGCGGCGGCAGCAGGTCGGCCAGCACCATGGCGATCGAATACGGCTCCTCCCCGGTGGAGCAGGCTGCGCTCCAGGCCCGGAACGGTAAGTGACCCTGCTTGCGCTCTTTCAGCACGGAGCGCAAGTGATCGAAGTGGCGGGCTTCGCGGAAGAAGTAAGTTTCGTTGGTGGTCAGCAGGTCGATCGCTATCTGGGTTTCTTCCGGCGCAGTGCCGCTGGCGATCAACTGGAAATAGGAACCATAGCTGTTGCACTGCAGGTGGTGCAGGCGTTTAGCCAGGCGCCCGGATACCAGTGGCTTCTTGGCTTCCGACAGCGAAATCCCTGCTGCTTCGTGGATGAAGCGTTGGAATTGCACGAACTCGCCGTCCGTCAGGGGAGCAACTGGCTGCATCAATTCACATCTCCCGCCATGGCAGCGATTTCGGGCACGTTCAACACCGACTCAAGGTTGACCAGGATAACGAATTTACCATTGACCTTGCCGATGCCCTTGATGAAATCGTTGCGCAGGCCGGCGCCGAAACTGGGCGGCGGCTCGATCTGGCCGGGGTCGATGTCGAGCACCGCATTCACCGCATCGACCAGCAGGCCAAGCACCTGCTGCTCCGGCGGCATCCCGCTTTCAACGATGACGATGCAGCTGCGCCGCCCTATCGTGGCGGGAGCTCGCCCAAAGCGCGCGGCCAGGTCCAGCACCGGCACCACGGCGCCGCGCAGGTTGATCACGCCGCGCACGCACGGCGGCATCATCGGCACGTCGGTCATGCCACCGTACTCGATGATCTCGCGCACGGCAAGTATGCCCAGCCCGAAGGTTTCGTCGCCCAGGCGGAAACTCAGGTACTGGTGTTCTGCTTCCATGCCTGTCCTCAGAATCTTGTGAAGTTGCTTTCGTCCAGCGGCGGCACCTGCGACAGGCGGCGCTGCGAGGTACGCTGGCTGGCCGGGGGCCTGGCCTCGACATTGCGGCGCGGCGCCTCATCCTTTGCAACGCGGAAGAAGCGTATCAGCTGCTGCAGCTCCTCCGCCTGGCTGCTCATTTCTTCGGCAGTGGATGCCAGTTCTTCCGCACCGGCTGCATTATGCTGCGTAGTCTGGCTCAACTGGCCCATTGCCATATTAATCTGCCGCACCCCGGATGCCTGCTCTATCGAGGCGGCGGCAATTTCCTGCACCAGGTGCGATGTCTGCTGGATGGCCGGCACCATGGCGTCGAGCAGGCCGCCGGCACGCTCCGCCACCTGCACGCTGCCGCTGGCAAGGTCGCCGATTTCCTGCGCCGCCACCTGGCTGCGCTCGGCCAGCTTGCGAACTTCCGCCGCCACCACGGCAAAGCCCCGTCCATGCTCGCCGGCGCGCGCCGCTTCGATGGCGGCATTCAGCGCCAGCAAATTGGTCTGGTAGGCGATGTCGTCGATGATCACGATACGCCTGGCGATATCGCGCATGGCGCTCACCGTGCTGCGCACGGCATCGCCGCTTTCGCCAGCCTCGCCGGCCGCCTTGGAGGCGGTGACGTCGGTCACGCGGGCATTGTCCGTATTCTGGGCGATCGAAGCGCTCATCTCCTCCACCGAGGCGCTGGTTTCCTCGACGCTGGCCGCTTGCTGGCTGGCCGCCTGGGACAGGGATTGCGCTGTGGCGCTAACCTCCTCCGACGCCGCGGCCAACGCCAGCGCGCCGTTGCTCACTTCTGATGCGACACCGGACAGCTTGTCCACCATCTGCTTCATGGATGCCAGCAGGCTGCGCTGATCCCCCTTCCTCAGCTTGATCTGCACTGACAGGTTGCCCTGGGCCACCTCCTGCACGATGTGGGCAGCATAATCAGGCTCGCCGCCAAGCTGGCGCAGCAGCCCGCGGATCATCCACACCGACAGCACTATGCCCGCCAGCAAGCCTCCGCCCAGCAGCATGGCATTGGTTCGCATGGTGGCCGAGGTTTGTGCCATGGCCGATTCGTACTCCTCGCGCGCCACCCGCTCCTGCAAATCAATCAGCTTGCCCATGGCTGCCAGCACGGTCCTGAACTGCACGTCCGCGGCCCGCGCATCCTCCATAGCTTCCTTGTGCTTGCCGGCGCGGGCCTTCTGGATAATGGCACCGCGCACATCCTGCCAGGCGTTCCAGGCCACCATGTACTGCGCCGCCAGTTGCCGTTCCTCCTGCGTCAGGGAGGTGGCCATATAAGCATTCCAGTTCTTGCGGATCAGCTCCTGGTGCGAGGCATCGCCTTGCTGGGCAACCTCCACCTCCGCCAGGCTGGTGGCGGCGGCGGTCATCACCATGCGATGCCGGGTGCGCAGCGTGTATTCATTGGCCTTGCCGAGGTAGATCAATGCCACTGTCCGGTCTTCGTAGGTCGCCTTCAGGCGCGCATTGCTGAATTCCATGCCGCGCATGCCGGCGAAACCGATACCGGCCATCATCAGTACCAGCACCCCGACCAGCAAGCCAAGGCGCATTCCAACCGTCAGTGTTCGCCGCATCGTTTCGCTCCTATGCTGCCAGGTTTCCCGGCTGTCTTGCCTGCAGTTGCTTGAGCAGGGCCGGAATGTCCAGGATCAATGCCACGTCGCCGCTGCCCAGCACTGTCGACCCGCTCAGGCAGGAAATGCCGCTGAATACGGGACTGAGCGGCTTGATCACCGCCTGGCACTGTCCCTGCAGGCTATCCACCACCAGCCCGGCGCGCTGGCCGGCATGCCGTACCACCAGCACGCTTTCGCGGCGCGGCGCGGCGCCTTGCAGCCGGAACAGATCGCGCAGCGCCACCGTGGGCAGCACGTCGCCGCGCAGGTCGACAAAACCGCGCCGGCCTTCTGGTGCGTACTCCACGCACTCCTCTATGGTGCCGAGCGGAATGGCGAAGCGCGAACCGCCTACCGTCACCAGCATGCAATCCATGATGGCCAGCGTCAGCGGCAGGCGCACCCGCACCGTGGTGCCCCGCCCCGCTTCACTATCGATGGTGATGCTGCCGCGCAGAGCTTCGATATTGCGCTTGACCACGTCCATGCCGACGCCGCGACCCGACAGGCTGGTTACCTCGCTGGCGGTGGAAAATCCCGGCTCGAATATCAGCGCGAACACTTCGCTGTCGCTGGCTTTGTGGTCCGGCTCAAGCAGGCCGCGTTCGATGGCGCTGGCGATGATGCGCTCGCGCTGCAGGCCGCCGCCATCGTCGCCGACTTCGATCACGATGCTGCCTGAATCGTGGAAAGCGTTCAGGGAAACGGTTCCTTGCACGGGCTTGCCGCACTGGCGCCGCACTTCGGGCGCTTCGATGCCGTGGTCGATGGCGTTGCGCACCAGGTGGGTCAAAGGGTCGCCGATGCGTTCCACCAGCGTCTTGTCCAGTTCCACCTCTTCGCCGCTCAGGACCAGGCGGATGTCCTTGCCGATTTCGCGCGCGACATCGTGCACTACGCGCTGGAACCGGCCGAAGGTTGCGCCGATCTTCACCATGCGCAGTTGCAGGGCGCTGTCGCGAACCTGCTCCACCAGGCCGGCCAGCGCGGAGGTGCTGTCCTGCAATTCGGTATCCTTGAAGCGGCTGCCGATCATCTGGGTGCGCGCGCTGGCGATAATCAATTCCCCCACCAGCGTAATCAATTGCCCCAGGCGTTCGGCATCCACGCGGATGGTGCGGCTTTCGTGCGGACGGGCCAGTGCTGCGCCGCCGGTGTGCTCCACCTGGGGTGCGACACTTGGCGGCGGCACCACGGTCCCGAGTGCGCTGGCCTGCAGCAGGTCTGCAATGGCGTTGGCATGCAGCGGCAGCATATCGGCCAGGCGCTGGAATTCGTCATTGCTGCTGCCGGGCGGCAGCAGGCGCACGGTGCACTCGTCATGCAGGAATTCGAACACCTTGCTGATTTCCTCGGCGTTGGCCGAGGTTTCCAGCACGATCTCGAATCCCAGGTAGCAGCTTTGCGGATCCATTTGCTCCGGCGGCGGCAAGCCGCCGTCCACCGTAGCCAGTGCCACGATGCGTCCCAGGCGGCCGAGGTATGCGATGAAGGAGGCCGGATCCATGCCCTGCCGGAACACGTCGCGGCCAAATTCCAGCGAAACCAGCCAGCAACCGCTTTCGCCAGCGTAGTCATTGGCATCCAATGCAGGGTGTTTCGGCTCCATCACCGGCGAAGGTGCAAGGTAGGCATGCAGGGCATCCAGTTGCGGGCGGCACCTTTCGCCAAGGTCACCGCGGCCGCCGCGCTCGACATCGCGGACCATCGCATTCAGCTGATCGGCGCATTCCAGCAGCAGCGATACCAGTTCTTCATCAAGCGGCAACGCTGCGTCTCGCACCTCGTCCAGCACGCTTTCGACCGCATGGGTGAACAGCACAATGTAGTCCAGCCCGAACAGGCCTGCCGTGCCCTTGATGGTGTGGGCGGCGCGGAAAATGGCATTGACGGCTTCCTCACGCGCGGCGGGATCGCCCAGGTTCAACAAGCCCGCCTCCATCTCGGCCAGCAATTCCCCCGCCTCGGTGACAAACGCTTGCAAGCCTTCGTCCAGGTTCATGGGGGATGCCTTCCTAGCGGATGCGCAGCAGCTCGAACAGGGAAACGACGGCCGGGCTGTGCGCGACCAGCCGCAACTCCTTCTGGCTGGCTTGCGCGGCACGGCGCGCCATCAACAGGAGCTGGGCGCCGGCGGTATCGATCTCCGTGACGCCCGCCAGGTCCACTTCCAGCGCCTGTGACTGGGCGAGACGTGCCAGGAGCACGTCTTTCATTTCCTGCACGCGCCGGATCGTGAGGTCGCCCTCAATGAAGAGCAGCGCCGGCGGCTGGATGCGCTGTGAGCTCATGCGTCAATCGTATGCCCATGCCCGGTGACTGGCAAGTCCGGCGTCGTGTTGCACTACGTCATTATTCCCGCAATTGCCTGACGCGCCGCGCCGGGTCGGCGGCAATGGCTGCTGCAGTGAAAGGCAGCAAAGGCAGCCGCTTTTCGGCATACAGCGGCAGCTGGTCGGCATAATGCGCCGAGTGCGGGTCAGTGGACTGGCCGTAGACGAGCAGGCCGCGCGCCAGCGGCCCTTTTTCGTCAAAGCTGACCAGGTGGATATAGCTGGTCCCCCAGGTAACGCGTTCGTAGCCCGAAGCCCCCAGCGCGCCGGCCATGTGGATGGAATTGTAACTGCCGTCGATATCGCCAATCGCGCCGTGGATGGGGAAGCGCAGGCCGTTGCGCGGCTCCACCTGGAAATCGGCTAGCCGCCCGTCGAACGGTACGCCAAGCTGCTGCAGGCGCAGTGCCGCATCCTTCAGCGCCGCCAGCATGGCAGGTATCGCCGCCGGCGCCACGCCGCGCGGTGAGTGCAGAGGATCGGCCGCATCGAAAGCCTGCAACCATATTCCCGCCAGCCCGGCGGCGCTGTTCCAGAACTCCCGGAACAGCACCGCACCACGGCTGTCCAGGTCCGCTTTGCGGTCCCACTGGGCCAGCGCAGTGCAGGCCTTTACCAGCAAGGAGTCAGGACTGGGCATGCAGGCGGGGAGCAATTCCGGCAACACCAGTTCTGCCGCCAGGATGCGGTTGGCGAACACCAGTGCCTGCAGGTCCTGCGCCCCCACCCGGCCGCGCTGTGCCAGCATCTCCTCGATCCCGATAAAGGCGCTGCGCGTGCGCAGGTGCTGCGCCACGCCCACCGGGCCGTACAAGGGCGAATAGCCAAGCGGCGTTGGCCCGACCAGCAATTGCCGCGCATTGGTGATCCAATACCCATCGTTGGAATTGGCAACGTAGTCCGAGCGCAGCATGCTTGGCGCTTTGGCGCCGCCGAAGATGCCGTCCGGCGTTCCATCGTCATCCCGGTCCCAGCCGCAGGAAGAGCGCGAGCCGTCAAACATCAGCAATTTCGCCAGCAGCAGGCAATCGCCGGCGAACTTGTCGGCTCCCTGGTGCGGCACGACGCTGGCATCCGCGTACAGGGCGCCACCGTTGCGGTCAGCTGCGACCGTGTTCACCCAAGGCAGGCCGACCACCCGCCCGAGCTGCGTCTTCAACTCCTGCACGCTGGTGGCACGGCCCATGGCGAGCCACTGCTCCATCAACCGTGTGTTGTTGCGATTCGGGTCGCCCAGCACCAGCAAGCCGCCCTGCCCTTGCGGGCTTCCCGGAACGGCCATCACTGCCCCAAGCTTGCTGAAGTAAAAGGCCTTGCTCTTTTTTAGCAAGCTGCCGTCCGGCTGCAGCACGTCGATCGCCGCCGTACGCGTTTCCAGCCATAGCGGCGCGCCGTCGACCATATAGCGCATGGGATCGGAACCATCGCGCTGCAGCCGGAAGGTCGTGAAGTGCACGGCCTTGGTTACCGTATGGGTCCAGGCAAGATCCTTGTTGAAGCCTATGACCACCAGCGGCAGCCCACCCAGGCTCACGCCCATTACGTCGTAGCTGCCCGGTACCGTGACGTGCAATTGATAGAAGCGGTCGGTGCTGGTCCAGGGATAATGCGGATTCCCGAGCAGGATGCCGCGCCCATTGCTGCTGGCTTCCTTGCCGATTGCCAGTGCGTTGCTGGCCATCGCGCCCTGGGCCGGCAAGGCGAAAGGCTTGCCGGACGGCGGCGCGTCCATGGGACCTTGTTGCGCCGCCAGGGTAACGTTGCCGCTGACGTCGCGTGCCGCCGCCACGATCTCGGCCGCGAATACTTCGCCGGTCGCATGCAGCGCCTTCTCCGCAATCAGGAGCATCACATCGTCGGCGCTGATCGGCTTGACCCAGGCCGCGTTCCTGCACGCCGCGGGCAGGCGGGCGCCATGCTCCCGCAGGTAGCGGTTGTAGCCGGCGGCATAGCCGCGCAGCAGTTGCTGGATTTCGCTGGACCCGGCGGCATAGCCTTCCCGCAGCCTCGCGATATCCAGGTAGCCTTTGAAAAAGAAGTCGCTATCCTCGTTGCGCAAGTCCATGAAGTCGAGCGCAGCGCCGTATTCGCCGTTGAGCGGTTTGGTGGCGCGTGCATCAGGCCCGAAGTAGCGCGAGCGCTCGCCGCGTACCGTCAGGAAGCTGTCGGCCAGCATGCAGACATTGTCTTCCGCGAAGGAGTAGGCCAAGCCGTAACCGACGCCCGCAAAATCCTTAGCCTGGATGTGCGCCACCCCATAGCTGGTGCGGGTGACTTCTGCGGCGAATTGCGGTGCTGGCGTTACGCCGCTACTGCCCTTGCCACTGCAGGCAGTCAGGAATATGGCCGCACATGCGGCCAGCAATTGCGCTTTCATGGTCTACCTCCCCGGAAGAAAAGTGCACGCTTCCATGATGTGCGCGGCATTTCTGCGACAGTTGAGGCAAATCAAATTGGTACACAATCGTGCGAAACCAATAATCTGCTAAGATTTTTGACAAATGCACCCGCCCCGGGTGCATTTTTTTTTGCGCAAAGGAGCAGACATGAAGAGATTCACCCCAGTCGTACTGGCCGCAGGACTCTTTGCAGCCAGCGCAGCAAATGCAGCCCCCACCTGGATCACCCTCGGCGACGCCGCATACGCCAAGTTGCAAGCCGCCGCGCCGCAAGCCGTTGCCAAGCAGAGCAAGCAAGGCCAGGGCAAGGAGAAAGTCCACCTGGTGCAGGTCGACGAAGAAACCATGCTGAAACTCTCGGCCGCCATCCACAAGGAATTGAAGCGCTGCGGTGGTTTCATCGTGCATGCCAGCGAGGAGGAAGGCCGCCAGGCGCTGGCCAAGGCAGGCACCGTGCAGCCGCTTGCGCTGGCCGTGAGCCGTCCAAGCTATGCCATCGACAACCAGACCACTGTCAACGCCATCCTGCCGACGATGCAGGCGTCGAATATCGCGCAGACCATCATCGACATGTCGAACTTCGCCAACCGCTACTACCGCACCACCAACGGCGCCAATGCGTCCAACTGGCTGGCGCAGAAGTGGACCAGCATGGCTGCCGGCCGCAGCGACATCAGCGTGACCCAGTTCACGCACTCGGGCTACAACCAGAAGTCCGTGATCATGACTATCGCCGGCACCGACAACCCCTCGGAAGTCATTGTCATGGGCGGCCACCTGGACAGCATCAATATGAGCGGCAATGGCGAGACATCGCGCTCGCCGGGCGCCGACGACGATGCCTCCGGCATTGCCAGCCTGACCGAGGCGGTGCGCGCCATGATCGCATCCGGCTACAAGCCACGCCGCACCATCAAGATCATGGGCTATGCCGCCGAAGAAGCCGGCCTGCTCGGCTCCAAGGATATTGCGGCCAACTTCAAGGCCAACAACATCAACGTCGTGGGCGTGATGCAGCTCGATATGACCAACTACCGCGGTTCGGCCAAGGACGTCTGGATCTACACCGACTACACGGACAGCCAGCAGAACAACTTCCTGGCTTCCCTGATGTCGAACTACCTGCCTACCGTCACGGTGGGCTACAGCTCCTGCGGCTACGCCTGTTCCGACCATGCCTCCTGGCAGAACCAGGGTTTCCCTGCCTCGATACCGTTCGAGACGCTGATGGGTGAAGATAACCCCTACATCCATACCGCCAACGACACTTATGCCAACTCCGGCAACCAGGCCGACCACGCGCTGAAGTTTGCCAAGCTGGCTGCCGCCTATGCGGTGGAGCTGGGCAGCGACGGCCCCGTCATCGTTCAACCGGACACCGTGGAAACCTTCACCGGCAGCCTGACGCTCAGCCAGAAGAAGACCTTCGGCCCGTTCAAGGCCGGCGTAGGCACCTTCAAGGCCGAAACCACGGGCACCGGCGACATCGACCTGTACGTGCGCAAGGGCTCCGTGCCAACGACCAGCAGCTACAGCTGCAAGTCGGATGGCTCCACCGCGACCGAGACCTGCAGCACCAGCGTTACGGCCAACGGCGATGTCTACGTCATGCTGAACGGCTACACCGCAGGCAACTACAACCTGAAGGTGACTTACCGTCCGCAATAATCAGCGCAAGCTGACCGTCTGGCGTTTCCAGGCCGGGTCCTGCCACTTGTAGAAGGTGGACAGCGATTCCGGCCTGTCGGCGCCGCGTTCCGTCGCCAGCGTGGCCATGTCCAGCAGTTCAAAGCTGCGGCGGAACTTGCCCTCGGCGCGTACTTCCCGCGCCGCCAGCATCTTGGCGGCGCCGGGCACCCAGCCCGCGAATTCCGCATAACCGATGTCCGGATCGCTGGAAGCAGGCGGCAGCACGTCCACCACCCAGCCTTCGCCCTGGCGGCGGAACAGCCACATTTCGCGCCAGCCATCCAGCGGCTGCACTGCAAGCGCCAGTGCCGTCCCCTGCGGATGCACGCGTGCGGAAGCCATCCACGCCACGCCCCAGGTGCATCGATTGGCGAGCTGCTTGCCGCCGCCCTGCAGGCTGACACAGGTTTCGCCCGGCCGTCCTGGAGCCGCAGTGACTGCGAGCTGGGGCGCCACCTTGCCTTGCGCCGGCACAGGTTCCAATGCCCAGCGCACCGCCCCGACACGCACGCCGGCTTCCGCATAGGCGGCATTGTCCTCGTCCGCCAGTTCGGGCTTATTGACCGCCGCCAGCGCCTGTTCAGCGCGGCCGGCCGCCTGCGACGCCTCTTCGCCCTTGCGCGCACGCTGGAAGGCGACGCTTGACCAGACGGCCGCGCGCCGCATATGGATGCGATTCTTCATATGTTCCGGCAGGCGGGCCAGGTCCACCGTGTCCAGCAACTCGGCACGCCACCGGTCATGTTCGGCGCGTTGCATAGCGCCCAGCGCCGGATCGATGCAGGCGCCGTTGCTGAGGGCGAGCGCGGCCCGGTAGCGTTGCTCGGCGCTAGCCGCCACCGCCAGCACGCGGCGGAAAGCATCGCCGTCATAACACACGCGCACCTTGCCATCGTTCTCGTAGCTGCGCATCGCCACGCCATAGCTGGCAACAACTTCCAGGTGGGCCGCCAGGGCAGTCTCGGCCTGCGGCGCCAGTTTGGAAGAAGCACGCGCTGCCAGCCGCTCAGCCATACTGCCGATGGCGTCAAAAGGCTCGGCATCAATCGCTTGCGGTGCTGCTGCCTTCAGGTAGGCCGCACCGTAGCTGATGCCAAGCGCTTCCGCACCAGGCGTATCGCGCAGGAAGCGCATCACTGCCAACAGTTCCGGCGCCGCGGCAGGCTGCAATTCGACTTGCCGCACGCGAGCCGCGCGTACATAGCCGGCCCGCTCTCGGCGATGGTCGTACACCTGAAGGAAATCACCGCGGCTACCGCGCACTTCCAGCGCGTCGCCCTGCCACAGCACGGCCTGGGCCTGAGCCGATTCGCGCGGCGCAGCGCGCAAAGGCAGCTGGTCCTGGGTGACAATGGCCAGGGCCATGCTGGCGGCAAGCATCGAGACAGGCATGCTTATTCTCCCGAGTTGGCGGCGATGCGCTCAGTGTGCACAGTCTTCGGAGCGCCGACCAGCGTCGAGCCAATGAATCCGCCATCGGCCGGCGGCGGCGCAATGATGACCGACACCTTGTCGGACAGCTTGTCGGCCATCGTCTTCTGGATCAGCAGCGGATGCTTGCTCAGCAGCTCGCCGTCGCGCTCCATCTGAGCGCTGGCGATCTTGCCCACCAGCTCCTGGCGATAGGCTTCAGCGTCCGCCAGCTTGCGGCGCGAATCGGCTTCGCCGGCAGCTTCGATGATGCGGGCCTGGGCATTGCCTTCCGACGTCTTGATGCGGGCGGTCTTTTCGGCTTCCGCCTCCAGTTCGCGTTGCTTGACCTGCTTTTCCTTAAACGGCAGCACGTGGCGCATGGCTTCTTCCTGGGCCCTGGCCGCGATGACCTGCTCGGCGGCGGCAGCTTCCGCAGCCTTCTCACGGGCCACCTTTTCTGCCTCGGCTTCCAGCGCGGTCTGGCGTACCTGCTTTTCTTTCAGTTCAAGGGTGTAGCGCATTTTTTCCGATGCCAGCTCCTCGGCCAGCAGTTTCTCCATGCCGGCCTTGAAGTCTTCCGGCAACACGACCTTGCCGATGGTCACGCTGCGCAGTACGAGACCGTCGGCTGCCAGCTTGGGTTTCAGTTCGGCCTCGATGGACTGCTGGATTTCGGCTCGCTTGGATGAGAAGATCTCACGTACGGTATAGCGCGTCAGGATCTTGTAGATCACGCCTTCCACGTCAGGGGCCACCACGTCGCGCGAGATATCGGCCGGCAGCTTGGAGGCAAACTGGGCCAGGCGCGCCTGGTCGAGGCCATAACGCACCGACATGTCCAGGCCAAGCGACAAGCCTTCGCCGGACTGGAACGGGGTCTCGCCGGCGGCGGCAGGACGGTAGGTCTGGTCGCGCAGCGACAGCAGGCGCAACTCATGGATGCCGGGCAGGTCCAAGGCCAGGCCTTCACGCACAATCGAAGTATCGCCGGTCAGGTGATTGGTACGTACCGCCACTTCGCCGCGGCCAACCGTGCGCATTGGCGGGAACTGGTACAAGCCGTAAGCGGCGGCGCCGGTCACGGCGAGCAGCACGACGCCTTTGCGGGCGCCGGAAGGGAAATGAATGCTGCTGGCAGCACGGCCGAGCGTCGAGCGAATCGCCTGCAGCATCGTACTGATCCGGTTGTTCATGATGATTGCCTTTCTGGTGGGTTGGCCCGGCACAGCGCCGGTACAGCAATCTTCCAGCCACCCGGCGCGAACGTTCAATGCTGCCGCCAGCCCATTCCTTTCCGGCTTGTGAAGAAAAATTCACGCCGCCGGCCCGGCTTTTGGGTAATACTTCCCGCATGACCCGTGTAGCCATCATTGAAGACGATCTCCCCACCAGCAACCAGCTCGCCGGCTGGATCGCCGCGGCCCGCCCCGGCATCCAGGTAGACCAGTGGTTCAACCGCGACGATGCCGAGGCGGCGATCGCGCGCGAGCGTTATGACCTGGTGGTGCTGGACATTGAACTGGGTCGCGAGCGCCATGCCGGCGTCGCGATCATCAACGCCATCAACAAGCGCCATGCCACGCCGGTGCTGGTCGTGTCGGCCATGCCGGCAGCCATCTACCGCTCGATCATGAAAGCGCTGGATGCCTGGGATTACCTGCAAAAGACCACCTTCGAAGAAGCGGATTTCATCGACACCTTCCTTGAAATCCTGCGCGCTGCTAAGGACAGCAAGCCCGCGGCTCCGGCCAGCGAGCTGGCGATGGACCCGCTGCGCCAGCGCACGCCCACCTGGCGCGGCCAGCGCATCAACTTGCCACTGACTGCGCAGCGCATCCTGGCGGCCCTGTTCGAGCGGCGCGGCCAGGTGGTGTCCTATGAAGACCTGTTCGAAGTTGTGAAGAGTGGCCGCAACCGTGACAATATCCGCAAACACGTAAGCACCATCCGCGACGCCTTCCGCGAAATCGATCCTGCCTTCGAGTGCATCGAGAACATCCCGATGCGCGGCTTCCGCTGGACCGACCAGGCATGAATCCCTTCTCCCTGCTGACGCCTTACCGCCTGCGCATTGTCCTGCGCATGGCCTTTCCGCTGCTGGCCATAGCGACAGTGGCCCTGGCGGTCTCCGTGCTGCAACAGGAAAAACAGCTCAGCTACCAGGCTTACGAGAATTCTTTCTACAAGACGCGCGAGCAGATCGCCGCCACGCTGCGCCATCCAACCGGCCAGCTCGCGCTGCTGAATCCCGCTGCGGGCCGGAACCCCGGCCTGCACCCGGTGCTGCTGCCTTATCCTGCACTGGATTTCGACGACCAGGCCAAGGTCCAGCAAGCGGTCTCCATGGCCGGCTGTGCCGCGCAGTACGGCGATAAAGGCACGCTTTGCGCCGGCATCGGCAGCAACCCATGGGCTGGCGGCTTTGTTTACGTGGCCGGCACTTTCAATAGTCCGCCGCTGGCAGCGCATCCAATGCGCGAAGAATCGATCGACCAGGCACATCGCGTTGAGGTGAAAGTGAGCCTGCGCGGGCAGGAATACCACTGGATCGCCCCTTTCGAACAAACCGGCGACCCAGCATACGGCGGCATACGCGGCCGCCTGACCGGCTACACCGCTGCCGATGCCGGCCAGCCGCGCGCCCGTCCCGTCAAGGATTTCCGCGGCTGGATCTGGCAAAACCCGGTGTGTGTTCCTGAGGGCGCCCCGGATTGCGTGCACAGCTCCTTCTTCTCCGTTCGGCTGCCGGTCGGAGTGCTGCAGGACGCCCTGTTCGCCAAGCCCCGGCCCGCCTGGCCTCCGGAAGACCTGGCCAATATCAATGTCAGCGTGGCCGTCCTGCCGCCGGGCGATGGACCTGCCCTGTTCGACACAGCGCGCGACCAGCCAACGCCTCTGTTCTCGCTGCACGACCTGCAGTCGCTGCTGCTGCCGGGTGAGACCCTGCGCATCCGCACTGCGCAGGGCAAGGAAGTGCTGTCGCTGTCAGCGGCCAGCAGCAACAGCGATCAAAGCTGGCATGCCCTGCTTACGCTAGTGCGCCACCTGCCGGTCGATACCACCGTCAAAGCACTGCAAACTCGTACCAGCGTGCCTACCCCGCTCGGCAATTTCGAGATCGAGTTGAGCGGCGATGCGCGCAGCGTCAGCGATACCTTGAGCGTGGTGGCGACCCGCGTGTCCTGGTTTGTCGGCGCAATCCTGGCGGCGCTGCTAGTCGCTTGGCTGGTGGTGGAAGCAGGCATCATTCGTCCAATCAGTATCCTGACCAGGCGCGCAGACAAAGTCGCGCGCTCAGTCAAGACGTCCGGTGCTCTCGATGAATTCGACCTGTCGGACTTGCGCGGCCGCGATGAACTTGGCGTGCTCGCAAACTGCTTGCATGACTTGCTGCGCCGTGTACGTGAAGACGTCGAGAAGGAAGCGATCCGCGCCGAGCAGGAACGCGATATGTGGCATGCGGTCGGCCACGAGATCATGTCGCCCCTTCAATCGCTGATGGCGCTGCATGGTGCCGAACATGACCCCAGCGGTCGCTATATTCACCGCATGCAGCAAGCCGTGCGTGTACTGTACGGACAGGCGTCGCCCAGCGAGGCGTTCCAGTCCACCACGCTGCAGCTCGAGACCCTGGACCTGGACGCTTTCCTGGGCGAAGTGGCAGCCAACGCGCCTTGCGTCGGCATTGCCGATGTGCGCTTTGAAGGCGGAACGCCGACACCGGTTCGCGCCGATCCCTACTCGCTGGAAGACGTGGTGACCCACATCCTGAACAACGCCAACCGCCACCGCACGCCCGGCACGCCGATCATCATGACGCTCACCACCGACGGGCGTACTGCCAGCCTCGCGATCCGTAACGAAGGCGACTCAATCGCCCCGGAGCTGATCGACAAAGTATTCGAATACGGCGTCTCGGGCCAGGAAGAAGGCGCCAACCGCGGCCAAGGCCTGTTCGTCGTGAAAACCTATATGGCCAAGATGGGCGGCACCGTCGCGGTACGTAATGTCGCTGGCGGTGTTGAGTTTGCGTTGACGTTGCATACGGGCGTGTGAACTAAGCAAGATTGTCGTATTGAAAATTTCCCTGTAGTATCCATTCGCGCAGTTATAAAAAACATAACTGCGTGTCAATGAATCGATTTAGAGGGAATTTAATGCGTTTTCTAGCAATCGGCCTGTTTGCGCTCGCCGTGCCTGCCTTTGCCCAAACGGGTGTCTATGCCGACTTGTCAGTCGGTCGCACTTCCATGTCGTCCAAATATGCGGATGACAGCAGTGATGTCAGCTTCGGGGCAGCCATTGGCTATCAAGCCAACGCCAACCTGGATTTTCAAGTCTATACCCGGAGCCTGAGCCTGGATCCATTCCGCGGTGTGCTCGCAGAAGCGGGCTATTATCCGGACCGCCATTACGGTATCGCAGTATTGGGAACTGCACCGCTGGGAAATTCCTTCAGTGCTTTTGGGCGCCTGGGCGTAGGCCAAACCACCCTGGTAGCCAACCGCAACTACCTGGAGGATAAGCACGAAACGGATCCCATCATTGGCATCGGGGTACGTTACGCGTTTAATCGAACCGTGTCTGCCCAGCTGGAAGCAACGCGCCTGACAAAGAGCGACGCGACATTGGTCACCGCCGGTGTGCGTTTCCAGTTCTAGGAACTGAAAAGCAAAAAGCCCGCCGGCATGATGCCTGGCGGGCTTTTCTAATAAGAGCCTGACGATAACCTACTTTCACACTGGTTGCAGCACTATCATCGGCGCAGAGTCGTTTCACGGTCCTGTTCGGGATGGGAAGGGGTGGGACCGACTTGCTATGGTCATCAGGCATGACTTGTCAACAATCCGGGAAGAAGTAAA
>Ga0209564_1001760_pt1 | contig 20173 bp, 21 predicted proteins | sample AraplaCol_mMF_r2_FD_184272 | JGI IMG/M metagenome (GOLD analysis project Ga0209564, IMG submission 184272) | Arabidopsis root microbial communities from North Carolina, USA - plate scrape MF_Col_mMF_r2 (SPAdes) (version 3) | ecosystem: Host-associated > Plants > Roots > Endosphere | place: USA...
GTCGAATGTGCCTGCATCCAAGATTGTTGGATGTATGACCACGACCGAAAGCTCCAACGGCACCGCGAAGCTCCTGAAGGCGACGCGGAGCGGCCGAACCGTAACCATCTCTGCCGGTGTCAGTGACACCGTGCTGGTCAGCGATACGGCGCGCACCCACTGCGACATAAAGCCGTAACCCACAGGGGCGGGGTAACGCCCCTAACTAATCGAAAGAACGAACGTGCCTACCGCAGCCCAGCTCATCACCAATATCCGCAGCCTGGCGCTGGTTGGTACGACGGGCGCGGTGGATCTGACCCGGGTCGAGGCCTACCTGAACATGGCCTATCGAGACCTCTATGAGAAAGTGGCGGAGCGGTACCCGTGGTTTGTCCAGGAGGTGGAAGAGGTATCCGTCATCTACGGTCAAGGCGAGTTCCACACGCAGCCCCTGCACATTCTCAGTGTCTACGACATTGGTGGCCAGCGGCTGCTGACTGCAACCGATATCGCCGCCATTGAGCAGAAAGACCCAGCGTTCACGTCCGCGGGTAGCCCGGAAGAATTCTACGTCCTCGGCTTCGACGCCCTGTGCTCCTGGCCGCAGAACGACACCACGCTCCGGGTGCGGTTCACTCCGAACGCTGCGGTTCTGTCCAATGACAGCACGGAAGCCGACATCAAGCTCCAGCCCGCCCACCATGACGTGCTGACTTGGGCCACATTGAAGCTGATGGCGTATGACGAGCGGGACAAAGTTGTTGGAGCTGAATTGGCTTTCAACCAGCAGGAGATGGACCGGGCAGAGGACCGCATGTGGCGCTGGTTCGATGCCCATGCACCCAAGAAGAGTAAACCAGTGAAAAGCTACATGCTTTGAGCGCCACGCGCATCGGCTTGTTCGATGGGCGTCTGCTGACGCTCTTTCCGCGCGCTCTACTGAACACTGCTCTCAGCCCGACGCTAGTCGTCAAGGACAAGCAGGCAAGGCTTATCGAGAACATCATTCCCAACACCAACAAGGCCGGCAGCGGTGCGAAGCGCTTTGGGCTATCCCGAAAGGGAAATGCGTTTGTCGGCGTTAGCGCGGTTGGAGAACCATTCGAGTATCGCAAGAGCGATGGCACCCTGCAGGTCATCCAGTATTTCAGCGACGGCAGCCTGCGGACCTTGGATGAAGGTACGGGCGCCTACACCATCATCAAGACCGGCCTTAATACCAGCGGCACGGTCGGGGCGGTACCGTTCAATGACAAGCTGGTCTTTTACAATGGCGTGGACAACTGCTTCGCGTGGGACGGCTCGACCTGCACCGACCTTGGGGAGTACGTGACCGATATCCTGGCCACATCAGCGACTCAGGTATCGACCTCGCAATTCACGTTGAAGCCTGGCGGCAGCCGCGCTGCGAGTGACTACCCCAATGGCCGCGCAATCAAAGTCACGTTCGCCACTTCTGGCGTCATCTCAGCCACAATCTCCTCCACCTCCTATAATGCTGGTACCAACACACTGACCATCAACGTGACCGGCACACCTTTCCCAGCTGTCGTGGAGACCATCGACAAGGTCGAATATTTCGCCAAGCCGCCAACCTTCAGCTTCCTCTTCGCTCACCTTGACCGCTTGTGGGGTCTCTCTGCAGGGGTTCTCAAGGCCAAGCAGTTTCGCGGGCAGGACGGCATGAAGGTCTGCTTCCAGGCAGCGGCTAACAACGAAAACTCCTGGTATTTCTACACAGGGACAGGAGCTACACAGGACATTCCATTCATCAATCTGCGCAACAAGGTGCCGCAGTTCGACGAGCTGGTTTCGATGTCAGTCATAGATGGCTCCGCCTGCTTCCACGGTCGGAGTTATCTGGTGCTCTATACGGGCGACGACCCGATGACGGTCGGCGGCTTCGTCTGGGCTAAGACCATCCCGGTAGGCACGGTCCATCAAAAGTTGGTGCAGCGTCTGCCCACCGACACACTCTTCGTCACACCCGCCGGCATCCGCTCTCTGCGGAAGGTCTTCCAGACCGAACAGGCAGAAGTCCTCGATGACCTCGGGGGTGATATCGACCCGACCGTCCAGGCCAAGATTAAAACGCTTTTGTCCGGTGATGCCGAGTACAGGAAGGCCCGGAGCTTCTACTATCCACATGACGGCTTGTATGGATTCAAACTCGATGACGATGGCCTGCTGGCCTTCATTCTGAACAAGCAGGGGGCAGGGTGGGTTATTCTGACGGGCTATTTCGCTGACGCGCTCGGCTTCCTAGGTACGACAGACGGCCGCCTTCTCGTGTCCAGGGCCACAAATCTCTATGCCTACGCCAACGGTACGGACGATGACGCACCGATCGCCTATAGCGACAACGGCAACGCCATTGATTGCAAATGGTGGATTCCGTGGGTGCAGATTGCCGGGCGCTGGGGCAACCGTGCTTTTGAGATTCTGGTGGAGCAGACTGCGGGCGGCACCATCACCATCGACCGCTTTATCAATTTCAATGAGCAGGACGTTGTGACGACCACAGCTCAGATGCAAGAGATGGGGTCGATGTGGGATGACGCGATGTGGGATGAAGCCACATGGGATGGCAACACTCAGAACCCGGTCGTATCCGATAAGTTTTTGGCTGACAGCTTCTCGGTTTTGGTGAGACACTTCGATACAGAGGGACCGAGATCCATTCTCGGGATAAGACCAATAGGAAGATGACGATGTGGATTTCCGTAAAGTAGCCCTTGGACTCGCGCTTCTCAGTTCAACCAGCTTCGCCGCAGTATGGGAACGCCCGTCCGGCGCCTACACGCCGTCAAACCACTCGGCTAACATCACGGAATTTCAGGACGATAGCGCCGCGCACCGCGCGATTTCGTCTGCAAAAGTGGACGGCAATCTCAACAAGGCCTTCGAGGGCCTGAACGATATTGAATCACGCACCCCGCCGTCAGTAACCAGCAACGCGGGGCTCTTCCTCACAAACGATGGTGCGTCTGCGCTATGGGCAGGCATATCCACATCCACGATTATCAGCGCCACCGGAGGCCTCTATTCTGGTGGCGATATCTCCGCCACCGGCCGCACCGTAACGGCGGACAAATTTACAGGTGCAACCGTCAGCGCGTCGTTGGTCAGCGCATCGACGCTTCGAGCTACCAGCGTAAGCGCCAGTAACATCTCGGCGACAAACTTAGCTGTCGGCAGCATCAGCGGCGTTCCGCTCGGCTTCAGTCACATTCAATCATTCGCCTCGAACGGCACCTACAGCTTCACACCAAGCACAACGCAATACGTGCGTATTCGTGTATGGGGGCCCGGCGGCAATGGTGGCAACGCCAGCGGGGCTACAAGCACCTGTGGCGGCGGTGGCGGCGGTGGAGGCTATTCGGAGGACATTCTTTCGCTGACCGCGCTCTCCAGCAACACGATTACGGTGGCTAGCCCCGGCAATACGAGCAACTTCATCAGCGCAGGCAGAACCATCTCCGCAACCAGTGGAGCGAACGGCACCGGCGGAACGAACAACAATACTTGGTATGCCGGCGGGAACGGTGGCGTGGGTTCTGGAGGCTCGGTCAACCTGAGCGGACAGAACGGGGAAGGGTGCGCGGTGAACTCCAGCGTCGGGACATACCGCGGCTCGTTCGGTGGCTCGGCCGCTGGCGGCGGCGGGTTCGGTGCAACCTCGCAGAGCGGTTCATTCAACGTGTCGTACAACGGCGCGACTGGCGTCGGACCGGGAGGCGGCGGCGCTGGCGCATTCCGTCAGAACACTGATGCTACTGGCGGCAGCGGTGCAAACGGCGGCGTAGAGGTCATGTATTGATGCGTCACTGGCTGCCGCTCAATCCCCTCCAAACCGCTGCATCTGTGGGTGCCTGGCTGCCGTCCGTCGTTGATGCTCCCGAGGGGCCGGAGTTAGTCAGACGCTTGGCCGGCATGGACAGTTACGTGTTGCTCATGGATGCGAAGCCGATTGGCTGGCTCGCGATAGAGCCGCAAGCCGAAGGCCCAATGATCCGTGGCTTCGTTATCCACCCCGATTACCGAAAGCGCTGGATGTCGAAGGCTGTTCTTCAACAACTGGAACTCATCTTCTTCATCTACGGCGACTTTATCTTCATGGAGCCGGAGAACGCCAACATCATCAAAAATGCTTTGCAGCTCGGCGCGAAGCAGTTCTATGATTCCAACATGAAAGCCACGGGCAAACTGGTCTTCACCAAGGCCACCTTCAACAGGAGGCTCCATTGAGTGAGCAGCCTGTTCGGTTCGTCCCCCGCAGCTCCCACACCGCCTCCGGCCGTGGACTACGTCAACACGCGCGATGAGGTAACAGGCACGCAGAGCAACTACGTCACTAACCCGGATGGGACGAAGACGCTCGTCACCTCCGCTCTGCCGCTGACCGCTGAACAGCAGGCTTATCAGGATAAGTTGAAGGACATCGAATCGCAGAGCCTGGACTACATCAACAAGCTGACGAACAACTTTGATCCGTCGCAAATTCCGTGGCTGCAGCAATACCTCGACGATTACCAGAAGACGCAAACGACTGGAGCCAACCAGGCGCTGGCTGACCGGACCACCCAAGAAGAAGACGCCTTGGCCCGCTACGGGCAGGCTGACAGCTCGGCAGGGACAGCGTTGCGCGATGTGCGCGGCAAGGATTACGCGGACTCGATCCAGCAAGTCAGCCGCGATATGTCGGGCATCAAAGCGCAGGCTCAGCAGACGGCGCTCTCCAACGCGACCAACCTTTACTCCTTGGCTACCGGACGCCTCGATACACAGCTCAGCCAAATGCTACAGGGCATCAATTCAGGACAGAACTTTCAGTTGGCCGATGCGGGCCTACAGCAAAACCGCAACCTGGCTATCTACAACGGCGCCATTCAGCAGCAGCAACTGGCCGCTCAGACCAAGGCGCAGAACTTTGGCAATCTGGCCAGCCTCGCCTCACTGGCTACGCTAGCAGCAGGCCCCATGGGCTTCGGGGTCATCGGCGCCAAGGGTGGTTTGGCAGCACTTGCAGCGGGAGCGGCGAAATAATGGCTGATATGAGCACATCCAACATCGCTGATATCCTCAATCAGGCCAATCAGTACGACGACCAGGCCAATAGTCTGTCCTCAATCGCCAGCGGCCTCACTCCAAACTCTCCGCTGTCGGCAATCCTGAAGGGTGTTGTGGGCGGCCTTGCCCTCACAAAGAAGGGGCAGGCCCAATCACAACGCGAAATTGATAACCAGCGCCTGCGGGAGTTGGCCAACTACGAGATCCAGCTTAAGCAGCACCAAGCGCAGGTCCAAAACATGCTGGCCTCTCACCAGGAGGCGACGCAGACCGGCACTCAGCTTGCTCAAGGCATCGAGCAAGCCCAGCTCGGTGACGAGAGCGGTATCAAGAACTGGCTGGCCTCCAACCCGGCCACGCAACAGATGCTGGGGCAGCGCATCGGCGTGCCGGTGGAGAGCGCTAAGGTCGCCAACATCAACGGAGTGGATGTAATCCAGGCGTACGGCCGGGATGCGAACGGCAACCTCGTTATGGACCCGAACCCGGTGCCGGTGGATGCCTATCTGAAGGCGTACGCGCCAGAGGCGTATGCCGCCCGTTCGGCCCAGCGACTTGAGACCACAGCGGCGCAGCTGAAGAACGATAAGCTGACGGCGGAGATTGCTACGGAGAACGCGCAGAAGCGCAACTTTGATGCCTCGGCTGGTGAGCATAACGCAAACGCGGCTGCCGCTTCGGCTCCAACTGGCAACAACGGCGCTGCCCCAGCGAAACCGGTTAAGATCACTACAGACCAATCAAATGCCGCTGTGTTCGGCAAGAGAATGGAAGACGCTAATACGCAGCTGAATGACCTATTCTCAAAGGGGTATAAGCCCAACGTGGCTACGAACACCTTGACCAATCACGATTGGGGCAACTTCTTGCTGAGCGAGCAGGGTCAGCAGTTCGACCAGGCGCGTCGCAACTTCGTGAATGCTGTTCTGCGACGCGAATCGGGCGCCGCTATCTCGTCCTCCGAATTTGACAATGCCAACAAGCAGTACTTCCCGATGCCGGGAGACACCCAGAAGGTCCTCGAACAGAAGGCGGCGAACCGCCAGCGTGCGATTGAAGGGATGCAGGTCGGAGCCGGTCCCGCCTGGCAGTCAATCTCCGACAAGACACCGACTGAAGCTGCTGCGCCTGACCCAAATGAAATCAAGGCTCAGTACAAGGCTGGGAAGATTACCCGCCAACAGGCCGAAGAGCAGCTTCGGGCGATTGGGTATGAATAGTGAAGGCGGCGGACTTCCTCGACTCGCCTGACAAGATGCTCTCGGCTTCGGCATTCCTCGATGCGGAGGAACCGCCGCAGCAAGCTCAGTCACGGAACACCGTTGGTGGTGTCGCCAACCAGGTGCTGACCGGTGTTGTAAAGGGCATTCCCAACGCGATTGATGCTGCCGGCGCTCTTTTGGCGACCGGTGCCGAGAAGGTGACGGGAGGAGACCGCACGTTCTCAGACTTCATGGCTGGCGGCGGAGTGCTGAATGCCGGAGTGGACAAAGTATTGGGGACCAAGGACCCGGTAGCCCGTACCAATCTTGAACGATACGCCCGCGCGGCTGGGGAAGGGATTTCAAGCAGTCTTCTGACCGGCGGAGCAGGCTCTCTGGCCGAGCTAGCGGGGACCACCGCACGCGGAGCAGCCAGCGGTCTGGGCTCGGCGGCCGGTGGCGACGTAGGCGAGGCCGTAGGCGGTGATACGGGCCGTGTGGTTGGCTCGATTGCGGGTGGCCTGGCCGGAAGTTACTCGCCAGAGATTGCTACAGGAGCCACGAATGCCACGAAGGCCGCAGCATCCGGCGTGAAGGATGGTGTCAAAAATATTGCCGCCGGTATCGGCCGCAAAAGCGCGGAACAGTGGGGACAGGTGGGTGATGACCTCAAAGCGCAAGCTCTCAGCACACTCGAAGCCGCTAACCGCAACGGCACAGTGATTTCAGCGCCCGCAGTTGCAAAGGGCACACAGGACATCATCGACTCGGTGAAGAAGAGCGTGAACTTGACCGGCGCCAGCGCCGACGAGCTTTACCCAAAGACGAAAGCGTTCCTTGCCGACCTGTCGAGCTATCAAGCGGGCGATTTGAGCCTGGAGCAACTGCACCAGATTCGGCAGGTGGGCAGCAGCCTCATCAGCAAGGCGTTCCGGCAGGGCTCGCCGGAGGACGCCTACGTACTTAAAGACGCCGTCGGTAAGTTGGACGACTGGGTGAGCGGACTTGGCAAAGACAGCCTGACCGCCGGAGACCCCGCCAACATCCAGACCTTCAACGACTTCCGCAGTCAGTACAGCAACTATGCACGCTTCGACAAAGTCCAGAAGGCGCTGGAGTTCGCTCACGGCGATACCAATAAGGTCCGCTCCACCGTCGCCAGCTGGTTTAAGCCCGGCAACGAGAAGCAACTCGCAGGCTTCTCTACGGAGGAGAAGAAATTGCTAGAGGCCTTCGCCTTCCCAAACAAGGCCGAACAGGTGCTACGTCTGGCCGGAAAATTCGGCATCAACCTGGAGCGGCCGGACAAGTCATCCGTTGTTGGCTCACTCGGCCTCGACAGCCTTCTCGGCATCGCCGCGGGCCTCAAGACGGGCGGTTCGGCGCTGGTGGGTGGCACGATTGCGAAGAGCACGGCCAACAAGATCGCTCAGGGCAAACTAGAAACAACGCTACAGGCGTTGGCGAAACGAAAATAATTTGACGCGTGATTCGGATGTGCGTTCTAATTCATCAACGGAAGGGTAGGTGATTGAAAAAGCTATTACTGGCGACAACGAGCCTTCTCGCTCCTGTCTTTTGTCTAAGCGCGACGGTGGTCGACACCAACAATAACGGCACGGCAATAACGCGATCTGCCACGGTCGATAGCTCCACGCCCACGTTTTTCAAGACTGATCCAAACCGCAGCACGCTGGTTGAAGTCACCGGTAGTGGTAGCGGTACGATGAAGGTCTCGACGGATTACACCTCGACACCAAGCAGCTTCATTGGTTTCACGCCTGACCCCGCTGGTGCGGTTTCTAGCAACGCCGCCTGGCAATTCCCGACTGGCCTCTCGTATGTGGGATTTGATGCTTCATCCGGTACATGGTCCGTGAAAGTGACGCAGCCGAAATGAAGCTCCTAGGTTGGCTCTTCGCCTTTATACTGGCCCTCGCGGCCACAGATGGTCATGCATCGACCGGCAACCTCTTTCAGCGCGTAGGGTCCGCCGGGGGCGGCGGCACAATCAGCGGCTCGCTAGCCGGCTTGGATGGAAGCGGTCTGCTGGTCACTCCGACAAGCGCTACCACGCCAGTCACGGCAGCCAATTTCTTCGGCCGGGAAATCAATGTCCTCGATCTCGGCGTACTTTGTGACGGCCTTCCACACGCCTCAAACTTGCCGCTTGCTCAAGTAGCGCTGGATTATGGTCAGAACAGCCTCGTCAATGTCCACGTTATCCTCGACGGACGAAAAGGCAGATGCATCTGGGGGACCGATGCCGCTCTGAACACTGAAAGTCCTCTGAAATACTACTTCAACACCACAGCTACTTGGCTCGGAAAGCACTCTCACAACATTAACAATAGCGACCTCTTCTTGATGGAGAGCTACTGCAACGCTGGTAGCTGCACCAGCCCAAGCTCTACCAACGTCGTTATGGAAGGCGGAGACGGTGTCGAAATCGATACTGTGAGCCGTACCACCACTCAAACCCGTAAGTACTTCGATCTGAGCGGCGTCAACATCAAGCTGCGCAACATGAAGATCAGCGAAACTACGGCGAGTGGCGGCTTCAAGGTTCAATGGCGTAATGCGAAGAACTTTGAAATCACGGGCAACACCATCCTGGCATTCCCCGTCGCAGGCAGCGGTCAGGACGGTATGCACGGTACGGAAAACTCCAGCAACGGGCGAATCACCAATAACTACTGCCGCTCCATCGACGACTGCCTCTCCTTCACGGAGGAAACGGGCTCGATGGCCAACAAAACCCAAGGCGATATTCTGGTCGCCAACAACGACCTGGCTTCGTACCAGAACAGCGCAGTTAAAATCGCGACGATCAATTCAGCCAACGGAAGCTTAATCGACGGCATCACCTTCACCGGCAACCACATGTCGGTATGGGGACCCCGGGGTGTTGACGGCAACTGTATTGTCATCCAGCAGCAGGTCGGGCAGATCCGCAACATTATCGATGGGGGCGGCAACACCTGCGACGACACCAACGGAAACGGCACGGCCATCCGGCTTTTCACAGCCAGCTACGGCGGCGTCGATAACGTCGATTTGGGCAACTTTGCACTTAGCAATTACCCAGGCACGGGCATCTCGGTCGAAAGTGGCGTGACCCACTTCAAGATGGACCACTTCCAGGTCAACAACTATACGGGCGAGCGCAACATCCTGACGGGCATTACTACAGCATCGCTGCGCAGGACCGCCGCGGACACGCTTACCGCCTACCTCGCGAGCGGCACGGACGTTTCGGCTGTGTCCGGCTCGTTCATCTACGCGAAGCTCTCAAGCACGTCTCTTGCGAGCAATACCGGGGTGTTCCAGATAACTGGTATTAACTCGGCGAGCAGCACACTTACCCTTCAGTCGTCTGGCGTGTCATCTTCGACTGACGAAGCGGGCACGAACCCGAGCCTCACGGTCGTCTACCGCGCCGGCAACGCCATAACCTGCAAGGGTTGTGACGATATGCAGCTCCTGAACGGTACAATCTCTAACCCGCCGCAATACGGCATTCAGATGGTTGTCGATAGCGGCGCTATCCCGCACCGAGCCGAAATCCGGGGCAACAACTTCGTGAGTCAGACCCAGTCCTTCGGGGTTCTGGTTTCGGCTGGTTGGGATACCGACCTCATTGCCAACCACTGCACGAACTTCCAGGGCGACCGCTGTGTTAGCGAAAGCAACAACAGCACCGTGAGCAACACCTTTGCCACTGGCCAGTATGTAACCGGCCCGAACTACCCCCGCGACGCCTTCCGCTTCCAAGACCCGGACTACAAGGCTGAATACCTGAATATGGGGAACAATCCAGATTGGTTCTCAAAGGTTACTGACCTAATCCAAGTGAACTCAAGCGGTGTAAGCGCCTCGGTGGTTTCCATTACCTCCAGCCTGGCGGTGGCGAATGTTTCGATGACCGGCGGTCTTCTGCGGTCCCTCAATGTGAGCGCCACTGGCAGCATCTCAGCCACCGGCAATATCAGCGCCAACCAGTTCGTCGGGGACGGGTCGCTTCTGACGGGCATTACTGCGACGGCTTCTCCGGGCGGCGCATCTGGTCAGCTCCAATTCAACAACGCTGGCGTCACCTCCGGCACAGCGGGCATCACCTATAACCCCGCGACAGCTGAGGTCTCCTTCACCGGCAACGTCATAGGGTTCAATGGAGTTTCCGGCAGCCGCGTGATGGGCACAAACGCGGGTACTTGTTCGGCCAACACTATCCAGGTGAATGCGGCGAACAACGGGTTCTATCGTCCCGCATCCAATCAGGTCGGAGGTTGCGCTGGCGGCACCGAGGCCCTGCGGCTGACGGCAACTGCGGTCAGCACCTCGCTTAACCTGACCGTAGGCGGCACTATCAGCACCAGCCTGGCCGGAGCTACAAGTCGGTCCCTGTGCGTGAGCCCTAACGGCGCGATCTATGCGTCACCGACGTGCCCGTAGGTGCCCTGATGGCCCGTGACCCCCTAGTAGTCGAGATATTGACCGAGCTACGCGAACAGCGTCCTATCATCACGCAGCTGCAAGTGAGCGTCGCGACAATGGCCCAAACTATCCTGGGCCTGCAGAACCTTCCGGGGCGTGTTGAGCAGCTGGAGAAGGATTCCCTTAAGGCACGCTCGTTCGTCGAAGGCGGCCTTTGGGTCTGGACAAAGCTTGTTGGCATCGTTTCCATCGTGGTCAGCGGCATCATGTTCGTAGCCAAGTGGCTGCACTTGCTGCCGCAGTGATGAACGTCGTCCTCACCCGCCTGACGACTATCGGCAACGCCGTCATCGGCCGCCTCGATATACCCGGTCTGCCGTTTCCTCTCTGGACTTTGGAAGACGCCAAAGAGTTCATCCCGGCGGGTGAGTACCATTGCGGCCTTCACGGCTGGGCGAATGAGCCCGTCAAAATCAAACAAGTCTGGGAGGTCCTAAATGTGCCCGGACGCTCGGCCATTCTCTTCCATGCCGGGAACACTGACGAGGATACCCGCGGATGCATCCTGGTCGGCATGGGTGTGATGCAAGGTAAGCTCGTGAGCAGCGCCGACGCCATACTGAAGATGCGTTGGACCATCGGCCAGAACGGATTTGATTTACAGATTCACGCGGCCGTGCCAGCTTAAGCGTACCGCAGCGCTGCTCCTGTTGTAACGAGCGACGTAAGACGGTAGGGCCGCTTCAAACTCTCCCCTTGTTCCTCAGCGGCTCTTTTTCTTTGACAGCCTGCCAAGCTCGGCGCACCCTTTAAGCAATGAAAGGGTAAAGTATTGGAAGCATTCGTCGCTCTCTGGAGCCTCATCAAGGGTAATGTCGGCAAGTTTGTGCTGGCCTTCGTAATTGGCGGCACCATCTCCGTACTCGGCATGGTCCCCGGGACACAAAACGTCAGCAACATTCTCGGCGCGCAAATCACCAGCATCAAAGCCAGCCTCGGTACGACTGCCAGCCCCACTATTGTCCAGTAATGCCTGCATGGCTTGCCGCAGTCATCGCAGCAGTCTGGGAGGCCATCAAGCCTTTCCTCGTGCCGGTTACATCGGCGGCCGTGGGAGCAGAGCTTCAAAGGGGAACGCAGGCGGAGGGCGACCTGGAGCGCATTCATGATGCTTCTGAAGCCGTCGCTCGTGCTCGTGGCTGGAGCCATACTGACCGGGTGCGCTACCTCGAACAGCGCGGGCTGTATCGCGTACTTCCAAAACGCGAAGGGGACCAACAGCAATGATAGCGCGGAAACCACGGACAACTTCGTAGACCTGGATCTGGCGATGGTCGCTGCCTGCAAATAAAAAACCCGGCCTAAGCCGGGTCTTCATTTTCCATGATCGCGTAGAAGAGGCAGGTGAGGTAGTGCTTGCTGTCGTCTGTCAGCGGCCTCACATTGAGGATTGCGAAGCCTAGGTCGGATGCTTCCTTCCTCGTGATCTCGCGCTCCTCTCTCAGCATCGTCCTAAAGGGCTCCTCGATCCTCGAAGCCCAAAGCAAGTACTCCGCCAGTGTGCCGGCGAAGAATGCTCGGGAGACTTTGATACCCATTGCTTGCTCCAATGAAAAACCCCGGACCTTTCGGACCGGGGTGGGGTCAGTAGGCTATCGAGTCGCCCATCTCCCTTTCGGAGATCTGGCGTTGCGTTTCAGGCTCCAGCTCGGGCTCGGCTTGCTTCCGAACCCAATCCGCAGCCTGAGAGGCGTATGAAGCTGCCTGGAAGATGGCCCGTCTGTCCTCCTTCAGCACCTTGAGCCAGCTCTCGACGTACGAGGCCGAGCGATGGCGGGCAGCGATGCCGGAGTGAGCACAGAGGAAGGCGCTTCCAAGTTCCGCGACCAGCTCCTCGAAGGCGTAGGCATTGCTGCCGAACCTGGTCGAGAGATTGCGGCTGAGGCGGTCCTTGTGGCCGGTCGAGTGAATGATCTCGTGAAAGGCCACCCCGTAGAACTCTTCCGGGGTTTCAAACCAGGAGTAGGGCGGGAGGACGATCTGGTCACGCTGGGGGTAATAAGCCGCCTTCGTGCCGGAGTATTGGATGTCCACGCCGCATTCGCGGGTGAGCTTTAAAGCGCCCTCGTAAACCTCCGTCTCAGGAGGTGGCTCCACGGTCGCTTGATAGGCTGGAGGGACTTTCTCCAACTGCTCGACGTGGAACACCGTGTACGTTTTCAGAAGGCTTCGCTTCTTGGTTTCGCCGGTTTCTTCATCCGGCTTTTCCGTCCACTTGGTGAACACCACCGTTGTGCCGTGTTCGCCCTTGCGGACGTGCGCACCGATGTCGTTCGCCTGCTTGAAGGTCATCCAGGAATGCGAGTGAAAGCCGCGCTCCATGGCCTCGGCCCACAGAAGCAACGTGTTGATCCCGGAGTAGGGACGGCCCGTTGCAACGTTCGTGGGGACGTAGGCGATACCCGCCTTCTTTTCGATGGCCCATGGTTTCGTCCAGGGGATTACCCCTGCCTCCAACTGCTTGATGATGCTGTCAGTGACTTTTGAATACAGGTCTGCCGTGCGCATGAGAGTCCTCCTGCGTGGGGTGAAACGTGACGATGTTGGTGTTTCGCTGTTGGAGCTTTAAGATGATGAAGATGCTTAAAGGTCCGCTCGCACTTGTAGTGTACGTCATCCGATTCACGGTGACTATCATTCGCGTGAAGTGGAAATTTGCGAAGTGGGTCTACAAGCTCGTCAAAGGGCGTAAGGAGCTAACTACGCACGGTGACGCGAACTGGGCGGCTGTGAAGGAGCTACGCGCGAACGGTCATCTCGACGCATTGGGATGGTTCTGTGCAAGCTTGCTACGACAAGGAAGGTTCTGGCGTTGGATGCCCGTCGCCTGGCGCCGTATGCGAGTATTCACTCACAGAGACGCAAGCCTTCTCCTTATTGCTCCAAAGGGACGCGGCAAGAGCCAAAGTATCATCGCGGCTATACGTGAGCAGGCAAGCCGCACCGTGCAGCCGGATTTGGTGATCGGAGATCCTGCAGGTGATATCGAGGCTGGCACCCGGGAAACTCTGCGGCAGGCTGGCTACTCCATTATCCGCATCGATCTGATTAAGCCGCCGACAGGCCAGACCTATGACGTGTTGAATATCCTGAGACCGCTGAGTTTGTTTGACTTTGACCGCGATGTTGACCAGCTCTGCCAACTCATCCTTCCCGACGACGTAAACACACGGGAATCGCACTTCCAAGAGTTCAGCCGAATTCTGCTGGCGGGCACGATAACGTACATGCTGAACAAAAGACCGAATGAGACGACGCTTTACCGGGTCGTGGAAGTGCTCACCACGGATGCCAAGGAGCGGCGTTTGATGTTCGATGACATGAAGAAGGACGGTAGCAGCCTGGTTCGGCAGGCCGTTAACGCCTATGAGGAAGCGGGAGACCGGGAGAAGGGTAGCTTCAGCACCACTATGACCCGCAAGCTGAAGGTATGGCTGCGCGAGTCGGTGAAGCACGTAACGCAAACTTCCAAGATGCTCCCCAATGGGGATATCGATCGCGGCTGGACGTGGGAGGATGTGTATGAGTCTGAATTTCCCGTGGTCGTCTACATCAAGACCGGCCTTGGGACTGATGAGGGGGCGGTAGCTCGGCTCATCATGGGCAATGCAGTCAACACGCGGCGTCGGATGTGGAACCACATAGGTAATGAGGGCAAGCCGTTTCCAAAGCCACTCAGGGTTATCGCAGACGAGGCCCGGACCATCGGAAACTGCAATGCCTTCATGGATGCGAACAATGAGTTACGGAAGGCCGGGGTAAGCACACTACTGAGCTACATCAGCCTACGCGATGTGCGGAATATTTTTCCGGAGGCAGATACTCTTATCGCTGGTTCTGACATTGTCGTCTTCGGGGGCTCCAACGAGATGGCATTCTACGAGGAGGTAAGCAAAATCCTCGGCGATAAAACCATCGAGAGCGGGAGTAAGTCAGAAAGCGCGCATGGCAACAGCAAGGGAGCCAGCGAACAGGCAATTCGGCTTGGAAAGTCCGACCAGCTACGCCGGCTTCGATACGAGGAGTGCGTGGTTGTCTTGGATATTCTAGCCTTGCGCGCACTCAAACCGTTCTCTCGCAAGACCAACAGTGTCGAGTATCACTGAAGGTCCTGGCCGGTGTCTAAGTCGGCCAAGTCCTGATCCCGGCCGGACAGGTGCAGAATCTCCCGGTATTGCGCCCGGGAGATCTCGCCGCGTGCGTAAGCCTCTTCCAGCTCGTTCGTCTGCAACGCCCAGATATCCTTGGCCAACTGCTCGTCAAACTGCTTCATCGCCGCGTTAAGCTCTTCGTCCGTGCCAAGACAACGGAGCTGGATTTCGAGCTGGGTGGCCTTCCTTTCACACTCAAAGGCCCTAAGCTCCTGCGCGGTCTGGTGGTCCACGGCGGAGTTATAAGCGTGCTCTTTAATGGCGTGCCTGAACTCGGCGGCCTTGAACTGCCGCTCGGCTTCCTCGGCCTGGTGCCGGGTGCGGGTCTTCCAGCCCAGGATGGGAACGCGCCAGCCTTTCAGCTTGCCGTCGTCGCGCTGGTAATGCTGGAGGGCTAGCTTTGCCTGGTAGACGTTCTGGTCAGTAAACTGCTTTGCTACGATGGCGTCGGCAACGGCGAGGTTGGCCTTATCGACCCCCTTCCGCGCCTGGCTGAACTGCTCCCACAGGACCTCCCGCTGGCCCATCAGGTGCTGGAGCCTTACGGCCTCGATGCGGACGCTTTCAATGCGGGCTACGCGCTCGGCCACGGTCATGTCGTCAGCCATATCCTCGTCGCCCTCCAGGGCGTCCTCTGCTGCGGCTTCTTCCTCCGCAGGGATAGGCTCTTCGGTCAGCTCCTCGAATTCGTTTAGCGGGGCATCTTGGGGCACTTCCTCGACCATATTCTCCGCGTCCGGAAGATGGTCGGTCTGCTCGGCTTCATAGCGTTCGGCTTCCAGCTTTGCCGCCTTCAGCTCAGCCGCTTCTGAAAAGCTAATCCTTGCGTCGATGCCGAGAGAGTTTAATTCGTCGTTGCAGATGCCTTCCCAGAGGTCCTTGATCCGGTCAGTGCTGCCCCAGTCCGTGGTTTTAAAGACGCGCCGTCCGGTCTCAATATCTGCATCGACGAAAATGAAATGGCAGTGGGGGTTTTCCTGCCCCCAATTCTGGATGGTGAAGTAGAACGGGGCACGCCCCTGGCTGAGATGGAAGCCGAACTTACGGACCGTATCGACGGCCTGGTCCATATTCATCTCGCGGGGCAACGCGATGGTCAGCTTATCGATGACCCGGCCGTCTTTTCGGATGCGGTCCTCACGCTCATTCAGGAAGCGCTGCGCAGCATGCCATTGAAGTGGCATCCGCTCGGCATAGCGATAAACCGTCGCCGACTGACGGGAGATGTAACGCACGTGAGCAGCGGCCGTGTACGGCTGCTTCTGCTCCTTCTTGCTCACGTGACGATGAAGGATGAACGGTATCGCCATGCTGCCACATTATGCGGAGCTTTAGAGTTGCGGTCATCCGCAACTCATATGGTCTCCTATTCCTGTGGCACCGATAACAGATGCTGCAAAAATGCCGCTACGGCTTAATGGGGCGCAGAGGCGCAAGGCTTCGTGTCGGAGCTGTCATCGATCTTTTGCCCATGCCGACTGCGCTTTGCCAGTGTCTGAAAATGTCATCGTGCGCGAAAACTCTTCCGAGGTCATCAGGCCGATAAAGTGATTCAGAATCATGTAGGGCGTGTAGTCGGTCTTGTCGGTGTGGGCGAAAATGAACCCGATGGTCGGAAAGAGGTAGTAGGGGCTGTAGTAAGAGGTGAACTCAGTCCTCAAAGCGAAATCTAGGCAAGGGACTGTCGTTTCGATAACTTCTAGATTGGCAGCGATGTTTGCGCCCCTGGTTGCGAGGTCGGCATAGATCTCTTCGATTATCCCCACATTGTCTTTGTAGAGCGGGCTTTTGGGGTCGTAGAGAAAAACAAGGCCAGCGGTCTTTCCGGCACTTAGCCGGTTCAACAAATATACCTTTCGGTTCGCTATTCTGAAAAAGGACTTCAGGTCTTGTCCGGCGATCATGAGGTGGTCGGCTTCCTCAATCTCCGTGCGGAAAGAGAACTGCATCATTTCGGTCGTGACGTCGAGAACGCCCATCGAGAGAATGCGTTCGATGGCATACGATCGGTCGTCCTCTAACCGCCGAATTTGGTCGCGAACCGCGCGCCTAATTACATCGCTCATCGTATCGTCGGGGTCCGATAGGCTTTTCAGGTGGGCAAGCTCCTCCTCGAACCCTTCGGGGTAACGGACAGTGACTACGCCGCCTTTGCCCGTTTTCTTGTCTTTCGCCATTCCCAGGTCGCCTCCGCCATACAAGAGTCATACAACGAGTCGGCTTCGCGGAGTTTGCGTTTTGTGGCGATGTACTCCTGTCCCGAGGGGCTTTCGGCCCCCGGGCAAAAACAGGAGAAGGAAGATGGTTCAGACGTTGACGCCCTATGACCGTGAGCTTCGCGGAATTGCCTTACGGCTGGCGAATGAGCGGGACAAGCTGGAGCGCGAGAACGGAACGCTGAAGCGGCAAAACCGCTTGCTTTCTGCGATCCAGCAGACGCTGCCCTCTGTTTCGCGTTTGCTGGACGTGACCGCCGTCGAGAGGGGTGTCGTGGTCCAGAATTTTGGCAGTCACGGTCGGAAGCGGGAGGTGTTGGCCGAGCGGAAAGTCCGGCTCAAGGTCATCCAGACCGCTAGGGAGCCGAAAGCTTTCGGGATTTTCCGTGAGTACCGTCCCTGGTTTTCGACGACCGCAGGGAGCATCCCCGCAACGCTTCACAAGCTCGGGTACTCCAAGGCGAACGGTGAGCCCATCGCGTACTACCTCTTGCGGTATTTCGACTCGAACGCGGGAATGTATGTGAGCGGGCTCCACGTCTACGCCCTCCGCAAGGGGAAGCCGATGGAGATCTACTACCACGGTCGCCGTGAATACAAAGAGCGGCCCGCGTGGTGGTAAGCCTTATCGAAACCATCCTGAAGCTGGCGGTGCAGGTCTACTTGTTCTTGTTGACCATGCTTTTCCGCGCCGTCAGCGGCATTATCGGGGCGCTCTGGTCAGCCTACCAGAACAGGGCGCCCCGTCCTGCCCGCCAAAGCCCTTTGGCGCGGGCTGTTCGTCCCCGCGCCAATAGCTACCATCCCAACCGGAAGAAACGGAGACGGAGGCACAGCAGGCCTTTAAGCCCGCGCAGGGCTTAAAGGTCCTCGGCAAAACTTGCCGCCGATGCCATTGTCTAACCTTGAAACCGGCCTACATCCATTGGAGAACTCTCTTGCCCGACGAGTATCAGATGCTCCGCGAGAAGGTTGCGCTGGAATACGGCTTCGCCCTGTACCGGAACTATATGCCGAAGCAGGCCGCCGAGATTTTGAAGATTGACCTCTCCACCATCAAGAGGTGGACGGGGAAGAAGCGGATTTTGTCGAAGAAGTTTGGCTCAGACGGTGTCCGGTACATGGGCATCGAGCTGGCCGATGTGATTATCAAAGGGACCCGCCCGTGGGACGATACGCCAAGCGACAATTCCAGCTCGGACAATACTTCCTCGGACAGCGAAAAGGCTCCTCTGCCTGGTATCGCTGCTGGCGCGAGGGAAGCGGGACCCAGCGCGTCTCTCTCGGCACGTCGGATTTTGAGGAAGCCAAGCAGCGACTGAACGACTGGTACGTGCTGCAGACGCAGCCGGAGGAGACGGTCGAGCCCGTCAAAATCGCAGAAGTCATCGCCCGCTATTGGGACAAGCGCGGGCAGCACACCTCGCACCCGCCGACGACCCGGGGCCACTGTGACCACTGGCTCAACCAGTTCGGCGAAAAGACCGTGGAGGAGGCTTGCTCCTTCACCGAGCAGGAGCGGTTTAAAGCCGCCTTGCTGGAGCAGGGCCTTGCCGCCCAGACCATCAACAATATCGTCTCCACAGGCCGCGCTGCGGTCCGTATGGCGTGGAAGAAAGGGGAGATCCCCTCGGTCCCGCCGTTTACCTTGTTGGAGGTGGGTGAGCAGGAGCCCATGGGGCGGCCTGTGAGCATCGAAGAGGGGCGGCGGCTCCTCGGGGAGCTGCGGGACCACGTCTGGCTGATGAACGTGCTCCTCATCGCGACGACGGCCCGACCAGCGGCCATCCTGCAAATGGATTGGGTCCAGCTGAACTTTGAGGCCGAACTCATCTACCTCAACAAGCCCGGCCGGAAGCAGAACAAGAAGCGGCGGCCGGTGGTGAAGATGCCGCCCTTCGTTAAAGCCATCCTCATGCCCATCAAGAAGGAAAGCGGGCCGGTGATTGAGTTTGAAGGCCGGGCGGTGAAGTCCGTCAGGACGGCATGGCGGAAGGCGAGGGCGCGGGCCAAGCTGGACCTCGAAGTCACGCTCTATTCCTGGCGCCACACCCTGGGCCGTTGGATGCGTTCCAAGGGCGTTCCGAAGTGGGAGGTCCAAGGCCAGCTCGGCCACGGAAAGGGGGTCACGGAACGCTACGCTGAGTTTGATCCGCTGTTCCAGAAAGAGGCCACCGCCGCCATCGAGGCATTTTGGCAGGCTCTCCAGGGGCGCGGGGACAGTTCGGGGACACCTCAGTGGACGATGTCAGCTAACTACCTGATATCGTGGTGCCGGCTGAGGGGATTGAACCCCCGACCTTCGGTTTACAAAACCGCTGCTCTACCGCTGAGCTAAGCCGGCGATGCCAGGAAACGGGCAGGGCCCGGCATGTCCCGGGGTTGTCCGTCCTTGCGCGCCGAATACCAGACTTGATCGGAAAGTGCCAGAACCGCGGTCGCCGCCGCGGGGCATGAATCAGGCGGCCCGAGGGCCGCCTGAGGTGTTGCGTTCGACCTCGGCCGTCTACTGGCAGATGTGCCGCCGCCCGTCTTCGCCCTTGAACCAGGTGCCGGGGGTGCAGACGAAGCCGTTGCGCTGGGCGTAGGTGCGGGTATCCCAGCCACGGTTGTCCCAGCCGCGATTGTCCCACGACTGGTCGTAGGCGTAGGAATTGTCCGAGGCGCGGAACGGCGCGGTCGCGATCGCGCCCGCCGTGCCGATGGCAGCGCCGGCTACGCCCGCCGCAACGTCGGTCGGCCAGAAGCCGGTGCGGCTCCTGTTCCAGTCATTGTCCCAGTCGCGATTGGTCTGGCGGTAGGCGACGCGGCGATGGCGATAGCCGTTGTCGGTATAGGGGTTGCCGGGCCCGAGGTTCTGGCAATTGGCGTTGGGGAATTGCGCGGAGCAGCGGCCGGGATTGTTGATCACCGCCTGCGCCATGGCCGAGCCAGTCAGCATGGTCACTGCAATCGCCGTGGCTCCGAGAAGTCTAGCGTTCATGGTTGTTGTCTCCCGTTTGTGATTTGACGGGGGCTTAAACGCTGACGACGCCACACGTTCCGATGAAACCTG
>Ga0209564_1001765_pt1 | contig 20141 bp, 13 predicted proteins | sample AraplaCol_mMF_r2_FD_184272 | JGI IMG/M metagenome (GOLD analysis project Ga0209564, IMG submission 184272) | Arabidopsis root microbial communities from North Carolina, USA - plate scrape MF_Col_mMF_r2 (SPAdes) (version 3) | ecosystem: Host-associated > Plants > Roots > Endosphere | place: USA...
GGCGAACTTGGTCGGCACCTTGTCGTAGAACTGGGCAAAGCCGCCGGCGCTCATCGGCGCGTTGTCTTCCAGGCGGAACGACAGCAGCACGGCCTTCTTGACCCACTGGTTGACGATCCAGTCCTTGCCTTGCTTCTCGGCCACGCGCAGCGCGCCGGAATCCAGTTGCGAGATCACGTCGGCCACGGCTTCGCGGATATCGTTCGGCGCGGACTTCGGCGACAGGCTGGAGCGGTCTTCCCAGGCCTGGTCGATCAGGGCTTGCAGAGCTTGCGTCATGATGGTGTTCTCAGTGGTGATTTGTGTGAGAGGCGGCGCCGGTGGCAGGGCCCCGGCGCCAGGGCATTCGATCGGTGAAGCAGGGTGAAGCGTTGGCGCCGGGTCTGTCAGCCCAGCGACTTGCAGAATTCGACAATCCGGCGCGCGCCTTCCAGGCACTCGTCGGGCGTGGCCACCAGCGCCATGCGCACGCGGTTCTTGCCGGGGTTGGCACCGTGCGCATCGCGCGCCAGGTAGCTGCCCGGCAGCACGGCCACGTTCTGCTCGGCCAGCAGCCGGACGGCGAATTCGGTGTCGTTCAGGCCCGTGCGCGACACGTCGGCCCACAGGTAGAACGCGGCGTCGGGCAGTGCCACGTCCAGCACCTGGGCCAGCAGCGGCGTGACTTCGGCAAACTTGCGCACATAGGCGGCGCGGTTGTCGCGCACATGCGCCTCGTCGCCCCACGCGGCCACGCTGGCGGCCTGGACGGCCGGGTTCAGCGCGGCACCGTGGTAGGTCCGGTACAGCAGGAATTTCTTCAGGATCGCCGCGTCGCCGGCCACGAAGCCCGAGCGCAGGCCCGGCACGTTCGACCGCTTGGACAGGCTAGAGAACATCACCAGGCGCTCGAAACCGCGACCCAGCTTATGGGCGGCCTCCAGCGCGCCCAGCGGCGGCGTGGCTTCGTCGAAATAGATCTCGGAATAGCACTCGTCCGAAGCGATTACGAACCCGTAGCGGTCCGACAGTTCGAACAGCTGCTTCCAGTCATCCAGCGACAGCACGGCGCCCGTGGGATTGCCCGGGGAGCATACGTAAAGCAGCTGCACCTTCGGCCAGACATTGGCATCGATCTGGTCGAAGGCCGGGGCGAAATTGCGCGCCGGATCGCTGTTGGCGAACACCGGGCGGGCACCGGCCAGCAGGGCTGCGCCTTCATAGATCTGATAGAACGGATTCGGGCACAGCACCAGCGGATCGGGCTGGCTGGCATCGATCACGGTTTGCGCGAATGCAAACAGCGCCTCGCGCGACCCGCTGACCGGCAGCACCTCGGTGGCGGCATCGACTTTCGGCAGGCGGTAGCGGCGCTCCAGCCAGCCGGCAATGGTCTGGCGCAGCGCATCGGTGCCGGCCGTGGCCGGGTAAACGGCCAACCCGGACAGCGATGCAGTCATCGCGTCCTTGATGAACTGCGGTGTCGGATGCTTGGGCTCCCCAATGCCGAAACTGATGGCCGGCTTGTCGGCCGGTTTCACATCGGCCACCAGCACGCGCAGTTTCTCGAAAGGGTAGGTCTGGAGCAGGTCGAGGCGCGGATTCACGGTGGCAGGGCGGCGGGGCGGTTGAAACGCAGAAGTATATCGCGCCGGGCACATGACCGGAAAGCGCGGGCGGGTCGCGGGCGCCCGGCCAAGCGCCCGGGCGCGGCCGGGCTTCCTTGTCTGGGCTTCCCCTTATCTGGGGTTCCATCACGCAGGTCAATCGCCCTCATGTTTCCGTGCTGTTTCAGACACGTCTCATTTCAATGTCGCTTCAGGACGGCCAGACTGGCCACTTCACCAATACCTGGGCAATGCGGAATGGCTCCATGGAAGCATGACTGGAGGCTGCAGGACCACGCGATGCGGATTTTCTGCGCGGCCTCGTGCAGCCTGTTGATTATCGTCGCCTATTCGGGATACGAACGTGTCCTGGCATTGCGGCGCAATTTCGATATTTTCTCGTATGCTGGCACGGTGGCGACGCTCGTTGGCCTGATTATCGCCGTCTGCGAAGTGCTAAATGGACTCAGGGTTTCGAAGTCGATTCAGCATGAGGCCCGTTCTGTGTTGACGCATGCAAACCGCGTTGATGCTGCGGCAGGCATCGGCCACTGTGTGTCGGCGCTGAACGAAGTCATTTCATACGTCAACCAGAATGATTATCGGTTTGCGTGGCGCTGTTTCGTTTTTTTCAGGAAGACATACGTCAGAATATTTCCGAAGGCGTCTGGCGACGGGAATCCTGATGGGCCGAACGTACTGGGGCAAATCGAGGAGGTATTTGCCTATGCGTTGAACCGGGGCGTGCCTGGCTACCTGTCGCGGGTGCAAAAAACGGAACTGGTCAAGAAGCTGCTGCAAGTGAAGCAGGAAATCGAGGCGAGTCATCCCGCAGGAGGGAAAATCGATGTTGCCCTGTAGTGTTTCAAATATGTTGATTCGTTTGCGCGAGAAAACCGAAAGCGGCGATATGGCGTGGGAATTTGATGAAATGGAATCGGCTGTGCAGGCGGAGTTGCCGAAATTCGGGATTCAATTGCGATACAACTACAGTCTTACCGAGCACGTGCCGGAATTCAGGATCGTATTTACCAGAAAGCTGACAGGCAAGGATTATCATTTCTGGACCGACGAGCGATGTGGGGATTATCAGGTTGTGCGTCGCCTATATGATTGTGCTTTGGCGTCGGAGCTTGCAGCCGATCTCGATCTGGATCTGGATTGACGGCAGGCCGGAGGCGTTTCCCGCCGGCCTGAACCGACAAATCCAGCTGGCACCCGTGGCGCCGGGCGAAGCCCGGCATCAATACAGCATTACCCGCGACACCATCGCGACGATGGGCCGACGTACCAGGTCTTCCAGGCGCGCATGCAGGTGCAGGGGGCGCAGCAGCATCTTGATGGTCATCTCGATCGGCAGGTGGCGCCTGACCACGGCGCTGCAGCGCGAATTGAGTGCGCGGACCTCGCGATCCGGCACGTCTTCGCGGTTTTGCTCGATACGCAGCACGTTGCGCAGGGCGATTTCGGCGTCCTCGTTCTTGATCTCCAGGAGCCGGCGCGCCAGGGCGGCCAGCACCCTGGCACGGCCAAGCCGCTCCCGGTTGCTCAAGTCATTGAAATACCGGAAGAAATGCTTGTAGTGACGCACTTCGTCATTGGCGATGCGGCGCGTCAGGCTCCGCAGCACGGGCTCGTCGCTGGCTTGTTCCAGCGCTCGGTAATAGGTGGCTGTGCCGGTTTCGACCACGCAGCGCGCGGCCATTTCCAGTGCCGGGGTACGCTCGAAATTGTCGACGGAACAGGTCTTGCTGTACTCGTCGAAGAACCGCCGGTAGCCGCGTTCCCAGTCGAATTCGGGCCAGACGTGCTCGACGTAGCGGCGCAGCGCCAGGCCGTGCTGCAGTTCCTCCGATTCCCAGTGCTGCGACAGCCATTCGGCCGCGTCGGGCACGTCGGCGTAGTACTGCGCCAGGTTGCCGGCGTAGGTATCAGACCCGCTCTCGATGAACGAGGCGCCGGTCAGCAAATAGAAGAGCGTGCGATCGTCGCGGACTTTTGCGACGTCGATGGCGTCATAGTCGATCTCGGCGATGGACCACGGAAGGTCGCCCGGCGTCTCGGCCGGTGGGGTTGGGGTCATGCTCAGTCCTCCAAAACTGCTGCGATGCAGGCAATCGAGCTTCAGACTGGCCGCGCGCGCCATGAGGACAGCGGCAGGCATGGCGGAGCGGCGGGCGCGGCGCATGGGGGTGGGGCCCCGGGATCACGCCGGCATCTCCAGAGACTAGCACTAACCCTGAGAAGTTTCTGGCGGCTTTGCCAGCGTGACGTTTGCATGAAACAACGCGGCGGGCTAGAAAGTGCATGCAACATCGCCCGCAAGTATCGGAAATACAAAGATTTTCAAGTTGGACAGCGACCGCTTCGTGGCGCGTGCAACGGTGGCGAAAACGGCCGGTCAATGGATTGGCGATGGTATGATGAGCGCCAATCTATCGGGCACCGGGGGCAGTTTGCGGCGCAGGCGTCACGCCTTGCCGTGTGCTCCGGCGTGGACCCGGCGTTTCCAATTTCGTATCGCCCAAACCACACGACAACCGTGCGACTGTCCTCGATCAAGCTGGCGGGCTTCAAGTCCTTCGTCGATCCCACCAATTTTCAAGTGCCGGGCCAACTGGTCGGCATCGTAGGTCCCAACGGCTGCGGTAAATCCAACATCATCGATGCCGTGCGCTGGGTGCTTGGCGAATCACGTGCGTCGGAACTGCGTGGCGAATCCATGCAGGACGTGATCTTCAACGGCTCCACCGCGCGCAAGCAGGCGGGCCGGGCCAGCGTGGAGCTGGTGTTCGACAATGCCGAGGGCCGTGCCGCCGGGCAGTGGAGCCAGTACGCCGAAGTGGCGGTCAAGCGGGTGCTGACCCGCGACGGCACGTCTTCGTACTACATCAACAACCAGCCGGTGCGCCGCAAGGACATCCAGGACATCTTCCTGGGCACCGGCCTGGGGCCGCGTGCCTACGCCATCATCGGGCAGGGCATGATCTCGCGCATCATCGAGGCCAAGCCCGACGACATGCGGATCTTCCTGGAAGAAGCCGCGGGCGTGTCCAAGTACAAGGAGCGCCGCCGCGAGACCGAAAACCGGCTGGGCGACACGCGCGAGAACCTGACCCGCGTGGAAGACATCCTGCGCGAACTGGGCAACAACCTCGACAAGCTGGAAGGCCAGGCCGAGGTGGCGCAACGCTTCCGGCAACTGCAGTCCGAAGGCGAGGAAAAGCAGCACCTGCTGTGGCTGCTGCGCAAGCGCGAAGCCCAGGCAGAGCAGGAACGCCATGCCCGCGCCATCGAACAGGCGCAGATCGACCTGGAAGCCCAGACCGCGCAATTGCGCCATGTCGAGGCCGAACTCGAAACCATGCGCGCGGCGCACTATGCCGCATCCGATGGCATGCACGCCGCGCAGGGCGCCCTGTACGAGGCCAATGCCGAAGTCAGCAAGCTCGAAGCCGAAATCCGCTACGTGGTGGAATCGCGCAACCGGCTGCAGGCGCAGATCGCCGCGCTGACCGCCCAGCGCGAGCAGTGGCAGGGCAAGGCCGACCAGGCCAACGACGACATTGCGCAGGCCGAGGAAGACCTGGCGCTGGCCGAGGCCCGCACGATCGAGTGCCAGGACGCCGTGGCCCAGAAGAGTGACGAGCTGCCCACCCTGGAAGCCCAGTGGCGCGACGCGCAGCAGAAGCTCAACGACCAGCGCAGCGGCATCATGCAGACCGAGCAGGCACTGAAGCTCGAAGCCGCGCACCAGCGCAACGCCAACCAGATGCTGCAGCAGCTGGAACAGCGCAAGGAACGCCTGAAGGGCGAGGAGCAAGGGCTCGACCGTCCGGACGAAGTGCGGCTTGAAGAGCTGCGCATGGACCTGGCCGAGCAGGAGGCGACGCTAGAGGAAGCCCAGGCGTCGCTGATGGATGCCGAGGAATCGGTGCCGCGCCTGGACGCCGAGCGCCGCGCGGCGCAGGAGCGCGTGCAGAGCGAGACGGCCGCCATCGCTTCGCTGGACGCCCGCCTGGCGGCGCTGCGCCAGCTGCAGGAAAGCGTGCAGACCGATGGCAAGGTCCAGCCCTGGCTGGAACGCCATGGCCTGGCCGAGCTGCCGCGCCTGTGGAAGAAGGTCCATATCGAGCCGGGCTGGGAAAACGCGCTCGAATCGGTGCTGCGCGAAAAGCTCGCGGCACTCGAAGTGTCGAATCTGGACTGGGTCAAGGGTTTCCTGTCCGATGCCCCGCCGTCCAAGCTTGCGTTCTACACGCCGCCGCCCGCCGCGCGTCCGGTGGAAGCCCCGGCCGGGCTGCGTCCGCTGATGTCCCTGGTGCAGATCACCGAGCCCGGCATCCGCGCGGTGATGCAGGACTGGCTGGCCGACATCTACACGGCCGCCGACATGTCGCAGGCCCTGTCGGCACGCGGCACGCTGCCCGAAGGCGCCCAGTTCGTGGTGGCCGAAGGCCATCTGGTGGGCCGCAACGCGATCCAGATCTACGCGGCCGATTCCGAGCAGGCCGGCATGCTGGCCCGCGAGCAGGAGATCGAAAACCTGCAGAAGCAGTCGCGCGCGCAGATGCTTTTGTCCGACGAGGCCAGGGCCAACGCCGTGCGCGCCGAAACCGCGTACACGCATGCCAGCACGACGCTGATCGAGGCGCGTGCACGCGCCGAGCAGGCCACGCGCCGCGTGCATGCGCTGCAGATGGACGTGCTGAAGCTGTCGCAGGCGATGGAGCGGTTTTCGGCACGTAGCAACCAGATCCGCGAGGAACTGGGCGAAATCGATGCGCAGATCGACGAGCAACGCGCCATCCGTGCCGAATCCGAAGCCAGCTTCGAGCAGCACGACACGACGTTGGCCGAACTGCAGGCGTCGTACGAAGACCAGCAGATGGCCTTCGATGCCCTGGATACCCAACTGACCCACGCGCGCCAGCAGTTGCGCGACATGGAGCGCGCCGCCCAGGAAGCGGTGTTTGCCGAGCGGAACCTGGCCGGCCGCATCGACGAACTGCGCCGCAATATCCAGATGGCAGCCGACCAGCGCGAGCGCGTGGCGGAATCACTGGAAAACGCCCGCGCCGAGCTTGAGACGATCAACGAGCAGACCGCCAATACCGGCCTGCAGGAAGCCCTGGAAGTGCGCGCCGAGAAGGAGCAGAAGCTGTCCGCCGCCCGGATCGAGCTCGATGCCCTGTCGGCGCAGTTGCGCCAGTTCGACGAACAGCGTCTGGCAGCCGAACGCAGCCTGCAGCCGCTGCGCGACCGCATCACCGAATGCCAGCTCAAGGAACAGGCCGCGCGCCTGAACCAGGAGCAGTTCACCGAGCAGCTGGCCACGGCCGAGGTCGACGAGGCTGCGCTGGCCGAGAAGCTGACCGGCGACCTCAAGCCGTCGTACCTGCAGGGCGAAGTGACGCGCCTGAACAATGCGATCAACGCGCTGGGCCCGGTCAACATGGCCGCGCTGGACGAACTGGCCGCCGCCCGCGAGCGCAAGACATTCCTCGATGCGCAGTCGGCCGACCTGACCGACGCCATCAACACGCTCGAAGACGCCATCAACAAGATCGACCAGGAAACGCGGGCGCTGCTGCAAGGCACGTTCGACCAGGTCAACCACCACTTCGGCGAGCTGTTCCCGGCGCTGTTCGGCGGTGGCCAGGCCAGGCTGATCATGACCGGCGAGGAAATCCTGGACGCCGGCGTGCAGGTGATGGCGCAGCCACCCGGCAAGAAGAACTCGACGATTCACCTGCTGTCCGGTGGCGAAAAGGCGCTGACGGCGATTGCGCTGGTGTTCGCGATGTTCCAGCTGAACCCGGCCCCGTTCTGCCTGCTGGACGAGGTGGACGCGCCGCTGGACGACGCCAACACCGAGCGTTACGCCAACATGGTGGCGCGTATGTCCGACAAGACACAGTTCGTATTTATTTCCCACAACAAGATTGCGATGGAGATGGCCCACCAACTGATTGGCGTGACGATGCAGGAGCAGGGTGTCTCGCGGATCGTGGCAGTGGACATGGATGCAGCCGTATCGATGGCGGAGGCCGCTTAAGATGGAACTGCAGAACGCACTGATCATCGCGGGTGTTGTATTGCTGCTGTTGCTGGTGGCCTATAACCGCTGGCAGATCCACAAGGCCCGCCGCGTGCGGCCGCTGATGCCCGAGGACGACCTGCCGCCGATGCGCGAGCCGGTGGTGGGCAAGACCACGCAGCCCGAAACGCAGGCCAAGCTGAAGGAAGCGCCGCCCGAGCACGTGAGCCGGCGGGAGCCGACGCTGGGCGAGGCGGGCAAGGGCCTCAAGCATGACGCGCCGGCCGACGTCGCCGTGGCTACCGCCGCGGCCCATGCCGCCGCCAGTTCGGCCGATGCCGACGACATCGTGGCCGACGAGATTGCCGTGGCAGCCGCCCCGGCTGCCGGGCATGCCGACGCAAACGCCGAAGCGCACGCCGACACGCAGGCGCAAGCCCATGCCGGGGCACATGCCGATGCACTGGCGGCCGCCGAGCGTGAAGCCGGCAGCCGGGTTGCCGAGGAACCCGTCGCAAAGGCCGCCCCGGCGACCCCCGCGACAGAATCCGTCCCGGACGGCCAGCCCGCCGCCGCCGTCATCGATCCGCTGATCGACTGCATCGTGCCGATGCACCTGGAGCGCAAGGCGTCCGGTGATCGCATCCTGCCGCTGACGGGCCGTCTGCGCCGCGCCGGCACGAAGCAGGTGCATATCGAAGGGCTGCGCGTCGAAGCCAACGCCTGGGAGCCGGTCACCGCCGGTCACCAGTACGAGGACCTGCAGGTGGCCGTGCAGCTGGCCAACCGCAGCGGCCCGCTCAATGCACTGGAATTCTCCGAATTCGTCAACGCCGTGGAAGCACTGGCCGAGGCGCTGGATGCATCGGCCGACCTGCCCGACATGACCGAAACGGTGGCCAACGCACGCGAACTGGACGGCTTTGCGGCCGGTGCCGACGTGCAGCTGGGCGTCAACGTGATTTCCGACGGCGCGCCGTGGTCGGCTGCCTATGTGCAGACCGTGGCGACGCAGGACGGCCTGGTGCTGTCGCGCGACGGCACGCGGTTCATCCGCTACGAACCGGGCGCCGACGGGGTGCAGAAGCCGCTGTTCACGCTGCAGTTCGGCGACACGAACTTCCTGCGCGACGACCTGACGCTGAACGCGGGTCGCCAGATCACGCTGCTGCTCGACGTGCCGCAGGCAGCGCAGGCGATCAAGCCGTTCAAGACGGTTTGCGAGTACGGCTACAGCCTGGCGCAGCGGATGGGCGCCCAGCTGGTGGACGACAATATGCGTCCGCTGACCGAAGCGTCGTTCGTGGCGATCTTCAACCAGCTCGAAAAGCTCTACGAAAAGCTGGAAGCGCGCGGCATGCCGGCCGGATCGCCGGTGGCCCAGCGGCTGTTCAGCGTATAACGACGGAGCCCCCATGACCGCCAAGCATCCAGGCGCGCGGGCTCCGGCCCCCGCGTCCGCCGGCCCGTTGCCGGCCCATGCGTCCCCCGCCGAGCGCGTGCAGTGGCTGCGCGCCGAACTGGAGCGCCACAGCTACCAGTATTACGTGCTCGATGCGCCGACCATTCCCGACGCGGAATATGACTCGCTGTTCAGCGAATTGCAGGCGCTGGAAACCGAACATCCCGACCTGCTGACCGACGACTCGCCGACCCAACGCGTGGGCGGGGCGCCGCTGGCTGCGTTCGATACAGTGCGCCACCGCGTGCCGATGCTGTCGCTGAACAATGGCTTCGAAGACGAGGACGTGGTCAGTTTCGACCGCCGCTGCGCGCAGGGGCTGGGCAAGACCGCCGTGGCGGCGCCGGCCGATGACCTGTTCGGTGCCGCCGAAGCGGCCGAAAGCGCTGTCGAATACTCGTGCGAACTGAAGTTCGACGGCCTGGCCATGTCGCTGCGCTACGAGGACGGCAAGCTCGTGCAGGCCGCCACGCGCGGCGATGGCGAGACCGGCGAGGATGTGACCGCCAATGTGCGCACGATCAAGGCCATTCCGCTGAAGCTCCGCGGCAAGGCTCCGGCGGTGCTGGAAGTGCGCGGCGAGGTGTTCATGTATCGCGCCGATTTCGACCGCCTCAACGCGCGCCAGGCCGAGGCCGGCGAAAAGACGTTCGTCAATCCGCGCAATGCCGCGGCGGGCAGCCTGCGCCAGCTGGATCCGCGGATCACGGCCAGGCGTCCGCTGTCGTTTTTTGCCTATGGCATGGGCGAGTTGCAGGGCGCCGACCGTCCGGCCACGCACAGCGTGATGCTGGAGGGGTTTGCCGCGCTGGGTTTGCCGGTCTGCGACGAACGCCGCGTGGTCAAGGGCGCGCAGGGGCTGCTGTCGTTCTATCGCGATATCGGCGAGCGCCGCGACCAGCTGCCGTACGACATCGATGGCGTGGTCTACAAGGTCAATGCCATCCCCGAGCAGGAGCAACTGGGCTTTGTCTCGCGTGCCCCGCGCTTTGCGCTGGCGCACAAGTTTCCCGCCCAGGAGATGACCACCACGGTCGAGGACATCGAAGTCCAGGTGGGCCGTACCGGCGCCATCACTCCCGTGGCGCGGCTGGCACCGGTGTTCGTCGGCGGTGTGACTGTCACCAACGCCACGCTGCATAATGAGGATGAGATCCGCCGCAAGGATGTGCATATTGGCGATACGGTGATTGTTCGCCGTGCCGGCGACGTGATTCCCGAGGTGGTGGCCGTGGTGCTGGAGCGCCGGCCTGACAATGTGCGCGCCTTCGTGATGCCGACCGTGTGCCCGGTATGCGGGTCGCACGTGGAAAGGCTTGAGGGCGAGGCCATCGCCCGCTGCACGGGCGGCCTGATCTGCGCGGCGCAACGCAAGCAGGCGCTGATCCACTTCGCCCAACGGCGCGCGATGGATGTGGATGGCCTGGGCGACAAGATCGTCGAACAGCTGGTGGATATGGGGATCGTCCGCACGCCGGCCGATCTCTACAAGCTTGGCGTGGCCAAGCTGGCTGCGCTGGACCGCATGGCCGACAAGTCGGCCACGAACCTTGTGGAGGCCATCGACAAGTCGCGCGAGACCACGCTGAACCGGTTCATCTTTGCGCTGGGCATCCGCCACGTGGGCGAGGCCACGGCCAAGGACCTGGCCAAGCACTTCGGCAAGCTCGACAACCTGCTGGCCGCCGACGAGGCCGCGCTGCTCGAAGTCAACGACGTGGGCCCGGTGGTGGCGCAATCGATTGCCAATTTCCTCGCCGAGCCGCACAACGTCGAGGTGATCGAGCAGTTGCGTGCGGCAGGCGTACACTGGGCCGAATCGGAACCCACGGCACGGGCGCCGCTGCCGCTGGCCGGCAAGACCATCGTGCTGACCGGCACGCTGCCGACGCTGTCGCGCGAGGACGCCAAGGAAATGCTCGAAGCCGCCGGCGCGAAGGTGGCTGGCTCGGTATCGAAGAAGACCGATTACGTGGTGGCTGGCGCCGAAGCCGGCAGCAAGCTGGAAAAGGCGCAGGCGCTTGGTGTGCCCGTGCTGGACGAGGACGGCATGCGCAAGCTGCTGGCCGACGCCGGGGCCGAAGCCCCCGACAACGGAGAACCGCAATGATCCGCGAGATTCTGAAGATGGGCGATGCGCGGCTGCTGCAGAAGGCGCGGCCGGTGACGGATTTCAATACGCCGGAACTGCGGCCGCTGGTCGACGACATGTTCGACACGATGGAGCACGCCAACGGTGCTGGCCTGGCCGCGCCGCAGATCGGCGTGGATCTGCAGGTGGTGATCTTCGGCTTCGATCGCAACCCGCGCTATCCCGATGCGCCGACGGTGCCCAAGACCGTGCTGATCAATCCGGTGCTGGAGCCGCTGTCCGACGAGATGGAAGACGGCTGGGAGGGTTGCCTGTCGGTGCCGGGGCTGCGTGGCGTGGTGCCGCGCCACACCCGCCTGAAATACTCGGGCTTCGACATGCTCGGCAACCCGATCGAACGCGTGGCCGATGGCTTCCACGCGCGCGTGGTGCAGCACGAGTGCGATCACCTGATCGGCATGCTGTACCCGATGCGGGTCAAGGACTTCACGCGCTTCGGCTTCACGGAAGTCCTGTTTCCCGAACTGCCGCCCAACTACGACGACTGAGCGGGCGACGCGCCGGGCCGGCCTGGCGCGGGCCCGTCAGGCGGCGCCAGTGGCCAGCACCGGCTGGCCGTGGCGGGCGTGATAGATCGCTGCGGCCGCCACGAGTATCGTCATCAGGATCAGCTCGGCCGCCAGGCTCGTGAGCGTGGCATCGAGGTAGCTGCCGCCGTGGTGGATGCGCTGGGCGAATACCGTGCCCAGCAGTGCCGAGCCGAGGCCCAGCGACGCTTGCTGGACCGTGGCCAGTGCCGCGCTGCCTGCGCCGGCGTGATCGGGCGGAATATCGGCCAGCCCGATGCGATAGAAGCAGCCCACCACCAGCGCGTTGCCAATGCCGATCAGCATGGTCGGCGCGGCCAGCGCAAGCAGGTCGGGATGCGGCCAGACATGGCGCAGCGTCCAGGCCAGTGCCGCCATGCCTGCCATCTGGATCAGGCAGCCGATCAGCAGCACGCGCGTCCGGCCCCAGAGACCCACCACACGCGGACTCAGCAGCGAGGCCACCGAGAACGCCACGCCCAGCGGAATGAACGCGTTGCCGGCCATCGTCGGCGTCATGCCGCCACCGCCCTGCAGGGCCAGCGCCAGCACGAACATGAAGCCGCTCCAGCACGCGTAGAACAGGATCGCCACCACGAAGCCGAAGCGCACGCTCGGTAGCCGCACCAGCGACGGTGGCAGCAGCGGATGCACGCCGCGCCGTTCCTGGCGCTTTTCAGCCTGCCACAGCCACAGCGTCAGCGGGCCCGCCGCCGCCAGCGTGGCCAGCACGGGCCAGGACCAGTGGAACATCGGCCCCATCGCCACGGGCAGCAGGACGGCCAGGATCACCATCGCCAGCAGCGCCGTGCCGGGGACATCGACGCCGGCCGGATTGTCCCGCCGCGTTTCCGGAATCACGCGCGGCGACAGCCACAGGATGGCCGCGCAGACGGGCAGGTTGATCAGGAACGCATTGCGCCAGCCCAGGCCGCCGATATCGGCATCCACCAGGAAGCCGCCCAGCACCTGTCCGATGATGAAGGCCACGCCTCCCACTGAAGCGAACAGCGCCAGCGCGCGGGAGTGCGCGTGCCCGCGCAGGCCCACGTGGATGGTGGCCAGGATCTGCGGCACCAGCAACGCGGCGGCCGCGCCTTGCAGCAAGCGGGCGCCCAGCAGCACCAGCATCGATCCGGCCACACCGCACAGCAACGAGGCGACGCCGAACAGCAGCACGCCGGCGTTGAATACGCGGCGGCGGCCGAAGTTGTCGCCCAGCCGGCCGCCCATGGCCAGGCACACGGCGAACGCCACGCCATAGACGGCCACCATCAGCTCCAGCTCGGCCGGCGAGGCGCCCAGCGAATGTTCAATGGGGTGCAGCGCCACATTGACGATGGAGAAATCGATCTGCGGCAGCAACTGGCCGGCCAGCAGCACGTACAGGCCGGTACGACCCAGTGACGGCGTGGAATCCGGTGTGGAAGTCTGGATGGAGGGTGCGGGGGCTTTCATGGAATGCGGACCTCGACAAGGCGTGAGGCTGGGAGTATGGTCATGCATTCAGACTGGTACAAGAGTCCAGTTAGACTGGTATAAGCAGTGTCAGGCTACGCAGGAGTGATGCATCATGAACGCCCGTCAGGAACCGAGTGCGCTGTCGAACCCCGGAACCGGCCTGCCAACGGACAACGAACCGCTTGAGTTCGCTGCCCATTCCGGCACGGGCAGGGAGGCCGAACTGGGCGCCTTCCTGCGCGCCCGCCGGGAGAACCTCGATCCGGCGCGGATCGGCCTGTCCCGCGCCGGCCGGCGCCGTACGCCGGGCCTGCGGCGCGAGGAAGTGGCCGCGATGGCCGATATCGGCATCACCTGGTACACCAAGCTGGAGCAGGGCAGGCCGATCCGCGTGTCGCCGAAGGTGCTCAATGCGGTGGCCGCCGCGCTGCAATGCTCGCCGACCGAGACCGAGCACCTGTTTACGTTGGCCGGCCTGCAACGTCCCGCGGCACTGGCCGGCACGTCGGTGTGCGAAACGGTGTCGGTGACCACGCAGCGGATGCTTGACCAGCTCGACCCGATTCCGGCGCTTGTGCAGAACGCCCGCTTCGACATCGTCGCGCATAACGACGCTTATTGCCGGCTGCTCGGGATGAATGTCCCGAGCCTGCCCCCGGAAGACCGCAACTGCATCTATCTGGCACTGACGCACCCGGGCTGGCGCAAGGCCGTGCCCGACTGGGAAGGCATGGTCTGCAACATGGTGGCGATGTATCGTGCGGCGATGGCCGAGCATGTCGACGATCCGCTGTGGGAAGCGCAACTGGCCCGCTATATGGCCGTGTCCGAGAAATTCCAGCAGCTCTGGCAGCGATACCAGGTGCGCGGCATCCAGAACCACGTCAAGCGGTTCACCCATCCGGAAACCGGGGATTTCCAGCTAACCCAGACCAATTTCTGGACCGCGCCGCGCAATGGCGCGCGGCTGCTGGTGTATGTGCCGGCCGATGAGCAGGCCGAGGCGGCGCTAAGGAAGCTGCCGGCGGTGCATGTGTGAGGGATTCTTCCCCCTCTCCCAGCTGTGCATGTGGGAGAGGGGGCTCACCTCAACAAAACAAATCAGAACTTCTCGAACTGCCCCAGGAAGCGCCACTGGCCCGGCGGGAGATCGCCCAGCGCGATACGGCCCATGCGCACGCGCTTGAGGCCCACTACCTTCAGCCCCACCTGTTCGCACATCCGGCGGATCTGACGCTTGCGGCCTTCGCGCAGCACGAAACGCAGCTGCTCTTCGTTCTGCCAGCTCACCTTGGCGGGCTTGAGCGCCACGCCGTCCAGCGACAGGCCAAAGCGCAGGCGCTCCAGCTGGTCTTCGGGGAAGACGGCGCTGATGTTGCGGTCGACCACACCCTGCGGCGATTCCCACTCCACGCGCACCAGGTATTCCTTTTCGACGGTTGAGTCGTCGCCGATCAGCGCACGCGCGACGCGGCCGTCCTGCGTCAGCACCAGCAGGCCGGTGGAGTCGATATCGAGGCGGCCCGCCGGCGCCAGGTTCTTGCGCTGCCACGGCGCGAAACGCTTGCGCGTGGGATCTTGCTCCCACTGGTTCTCGGCCGTGAACAGCACGGCGGCGGGCTCATAGCCGTCTTCGGCCTGGCCGGAGACATAGCCGACCGGCTTGTTCAGCAGCACCGTCACGCGCTCGCCTTGCTCCGAGCGCGCCTCCTGGCGGATTTCGATCTCGGCGTCGGGGCGGATGCGGGTGCCGAGTTCGGTCACGGGCTCGCCATCGACCAGCACCCAGCCCAGCGGGATCCATTCGTCGGCTTCACGACGCGAGCACAGGCCCAGTTCGGACATGCGCTTGGACAGACGGACCAGGCCGTCTTCACGCGGCTCGGCGGGGGCCTGCGGCGCCGGGCGTTCTGCTCGTTCGAACCGTTCACCGCGGTCGCCGCGGTCGCCGCGTTCGGCGCGCACCGGTCTGGCGCGGTCCGACGTGTCGCTGAAACGGCGTGCCGGTGCATCGCCACGGCGCGGCGCGCCATCATCGCGGCGCGGACGGTCCGTACGCTCGTCGTCGCCAAAGCGGCGCGGACGTTGGCCACCTTCGCCTTCGAAACGACGCGGACGGTCCGAGCCCTGGCCTTCGAAACGACGCGGACGGTCCGAACCCTGGCCTTCGAAACGACGCGGGCGATCCGAGCCTTCGCCTTCGAAGCGACGCGGGCGGTCCGAGCCCTGGCCTTCGAAACGACGCGGGCGATCCGAGCCCTGGCCTTCGAAACGACGCGGGCGATCCGAGCCTTCGCCTTCAAAGCGACGCGGACGATCCGAGCCCTGGCCTTCGAAGCGACGCGGACGGTCCGAGCCTTGGCCTTCGAAGCGACGCGGGCGATCGTTGCCCTGGCCTTCGAAACGACGCGGACGATCCGAGCCTTCGCCTTCGAAGCGACGCGGGCGATCCGAGCCTTCGCCTTCGAAACGACGCGGACGATCCGAACCCTGGCCTTCAAAGCGACGCGGGCGATCCGAGCCTTGGCCTTCGAAGCGACGCGGGCGGTCCGAGCCCTGGCCTTCAAAGCGACGCGGACGGTCCGAGCCCTGGCCTTCAAAGCGGCGCGGACGATCCGAGCCCTGGCCTTCGAAACGACGCGGACGGTCCGAGCCTTCGCCTTCGAAGCGACGCGGGCGATCCGAGCCTTGGCCTTCGAAGCGACGCGGGCGCTCGGTACGCTCGCCCTCGAACCGTCGCGGCGCGCCTTCGGCCGGCGCCGGCTTGCGCTTGTCTTTCTCGGCCGCGCGATCCTTGGCCTGCTTGATGCCGGTGACGACATCCTGCACGCGCTTGCGGTTCAGGTCCGACACGCGCACGGGGCGGCTCGCCTTGCGCGGTGCGCCCGTCGTGGAGGTCTTGATGCCCAGCGTCTTGCGGCCGGGGTTGTTGCTATCTGTCATATCTTTCCAAGCGCCCGCGCGCCAGCCATCGGGGATCAGATGGCCAGCGCGTCGAGCAAATCCTGTTCCACTTGAATCTGCAATCGGTTGTCGGCGGCCAGCGGCGAGCCGTCGACCAGGAACACGTCTTCCACGCGTTCGCCGAGCGTGTTGATGCGTGCCGAATGCACGGACACGCGATATTTGGCCAGTACGCGGGCCAGCGCGTAGAGCAGGCCGGTGCGGTCGTTGGCCGACACCGACAGCAGGTAATACTGGCCGCGTTCGTCGGGACGCAAGTCCACGCGCGGCTTGATCGGGAAGCTGCGCGACTGGCGCGACAGCCGGCCCTGCGTCGGCTCGGGCAGCGGGCACTCCAGCCGCACGCGCTCGGTCAGTTCATGCTCCACCAGCGTGAGGATGTCGCGGTAGTCGCCGTCCAGCCCGGGGTCGGTGATCTGGAAGGTGTCCAGCGCGTAGCCGTCGCGCGTGGTCTCGATCTTGGCGTCCTGGATCGAGAATGCCTTGCGCTCGAAATAGCCGCAGATGCGCGCAAACAGGTCAGGCTGGTCCTTCACGTAGACCACCACCTGCAGCCCTTCGCCTGCGGGCGACACGCGCGCCTTGACCACCGGGTCGACGCTGTTCACCTTGTTGAACAGGTGTCGCGTCACCCAGGCGATGTCGCGCGCATCGTGCCGCATGAAGAACGACATGTCCAGCCGGCTCCACAGCGGCTTGGCCAGTTCGGGGTCGAACGCCTTCAGGCGCAGCTGCGCGATGGTATCGTCGCGCTTCTGCGCCCAGAGCGAATGCTGGTCGATCTTGGCACCGCCCAGCACGCGCAGCGTGATGCGGTACAGGTCTTCCAGCAGCTTGCCCTTCCAGGCATTCCACACCTTGGGGCTGGTACCGCGGATATCGGCGACGGTCAGCAGGTAGAGCGCCGTCAGGTATCGCTCGTTGCCCACCACCTGGGCGAACGCCTTCACCACGTCGGGATCGGTCAGGTCCTGCTTCTGTGCGACATGGCTCATGGTCAGGTGGTTCTCCACCAGCCAGGCGATCAGGTCGGTGTCCTCGCGTGCGATGCCGTGCTGCTTGCAGAAGCGGCGTGCATCGACGGTGCCGAGCTTCGAGTGGTCGCCTCCGCGACCCTTGGCGATATCGTGGAACAGTGCCGCCACCCACAGCACCCACGGCCGTTCGAAGCCGGCCATCAGCTGGCTGCAGAACGGGAATTCGTGCGTGTGCTCGACAATCGCGAAGCGGCGCATGTTGCGCACCACCATCAGGATGTGCTGGTCCACGGTGTACACGTGGAACAGGTCGTGCTGCATCTGGCCGACGATGCGGCGGAAATTGATCAGGTAGCGGCCCAGCACACTGGTCTGGTTCATCAGCCGCAGCGCATGCGTGATGCCCTGCGGTTCCTGCACGATGGCCAGGAACAGCTTGCGGTTGACCGGGTCGTTGCGCCAGCTGGCATCCATCACCGTGCGCGCGTTGTAAAGCCCGCGCAGCGTGCGCGGCGACAGGCCCTTCACGCCCGGCGTCCGCTCGTACAGCAGGAACGTTTCCAGGATGGCGTGCGGGTTCTGCTCGTAGAGGTCGTCGCTGGTGATCTCCAGCATGCCCTGGCGCTCCACGAAACTGTCGTTGATCACGCGCGTGACCTTGGACTCGCTCGGGAACAGCATCGCCTCGATGTTCAGCAGCAGCACGCTGTTCAGCTGCGTGACCGCCTTTGCCGCCCAGTAATAGCGCCGCATCAGCTGTTCGCTGGCGCGCTTGTGCGTGGTCTGGCGATAGCCGAACGACTCGGCCAGCGCGGTCTGCAGGTCGAAGACCAGCACGTCCTGGCGGCGGCCCGCCAGCAGGTGCAGGCGCGCACGGATGGTGCGCAGCAAACGTTCATTGCGGGCCAGTTCCTGCGATTCGCGCTCCGTCAGCAGGCCGCGTTCGAACAGTTCTTTCCAGCTGTCGCCGAGGTTCGCCGCCTTGGTCATCCACAGGATGACCTGCAGGTCGCGCAGGCCGCCGGGGCTTTCCTTGCAGTTGGGCTCCAGCGCGTAGGGCGTGTCCTGGTACTTGGCATGGCGCTGGCGCAATTCCAGCAGCTTGGCCTGGAAGAAGTCGGCCGCGTCCATGTCGGCCTGGTAGCGAGCCTGCAGTGAATCGAGCAGCGTCTTGCTGCCGGTCAGCAGGCGCGCTTCCAGAAGCGACGTGCGGATGGTGATGTCGGCGGCCGACTCGCGGATGCAGTCGTCCACGGTACGCACCGACGAGCCGATTTCCAGCCCGAGGTCCCAGCACAGGCCGATGAATCGTTCGAGTTTGGCGGCCGTATCGCTGTCGGGCTCGGCTGGCAGCAGCAGCAGCACATCGACATCGGAATACGGGAACAGCTCGCCGCGGCCATATCCGCCCACGGCAACCAGCGCGGCGGAGGCCGGCAGTTCCAGCGCGGTCCAGGCTTCGACCAGCGCGACGTCGACGGCGCGACGCAGCTTCGTCACCAGGGGCGTGACCTGATTGTTGACGTCGAACTCGGCAAACAGCGCCTGCTTGTCGGCCTTGAGCCTGTCGCGAATGCGCTGGCAGAGCAGCAGTTCCGGCGTGGTGTCCATGGGCGGTGGTTCGAGGGTGGGCGTGGGCACGGCTGGAAGAAGAAAGGGCGCCTTGGTGGGCGCCCTGGCGTTCGGTGCGGGATCAGGCCGCCACGGTATCGGTGATGAACGCGGGCGGTACGGGCGAACCTTCCGATAGCGTCAGCACTTCGTAGCCGGTGTCCGTCACCAGCACCGTGTGCTCCCACTGGGCCGACAGGCTGCGGTCGCGCGTCTTGACCGTCCAGTGATCGGGCATCGTGCGGATATCGCGCTTGCCGGCGTTGATCATCGGCTCGACCGTGAAGATCATGCCCGACTTGATTTCCATGCCGGTGTTCGGGCGGCCGTAATGCAGGATCTGCGGGTCCGAGTGGAACACCTTGCCGATGCCGTGGCCGCAGTATTCGCGCACCACGGTGTAGCCGGCGGCTTCGGCGTGGGTCTGGATGGCGTGGCCGATATCGCCCAGACGTGCACCATTGCGCACTTGCTGGATGCCCTTCCACATGCACTCGTAGGTAATTTGCGCCAGGCGCTTGGCCAGGATCGATGCCTCGCCCACCACGAACATGCGGCTGGTATCGCCGTAGTAGCCTTCCTTGGTGATGACGGTGATGTCCAGGTTGACGACGTCGCCGCCCTTGAGCACGCGGTCGCCGGGGATGCCATGGCAGATCACGTCATTGACCGACGTGCAGATCGCGCCGGGGAAGGGCGGGTAGCCCGGCGGCGCATAGTTCAGCGGGGCCGGCACGGTGCCTTGCACGTCACGCATATACGCGTGGCACAGGCGGTCGAGTTCGCCGGTCGTGACGCCGACCTTGACGAACGGAGTGATGTAGTCGAGGACTTCGGAGGCAAGGCGGCAAGCCACGCGCATTTGGGCGATGTCTTCGGCGGTATTGATATGGATGCTCATGCTGCTTCGCCTGAAATGTGATGGCCCAGCCGCAGCTGCGCCTTTACTGTTCGCAAAGCGGGATTATCTCACCTTCGTGACGAGAAAGCAGGGAAATACGGGGGAAGTGGCTCGGGCGCAGGCCGACGGACCGTTCACGTGCCCTGGCGAAGGGGGCTTGAGGGAAAGGGTACTTTGTTGCTACAATCGCGGGCTGACTTGCTGATGGTCCGGAAACGGGCTGCCGCAGGTCGGAAATTATCGCAGTTTTTTGTAAATCGCTGGTCCGCTCATCCGGGGTGTTCCTTTTCAGGAATGTCGGGGCGGACTTCAGAACCCAACCCTTTTGGAGTTATTCACATGTCCGTGACCATGCGCGAAATGCTGGAAGCCGGTTGCCACTTTGGCCACCAGACCCGCTTCTGGAACCCGAAGATGGCCCCCTTCATCTTCGGTCATCGCAACAAGATCCACATCATCA
>Ga0209564_1001770_pt1 | contig 20099 bp, 19 predicted proteins | sample AraplaCol_mMF_r2_FD_184272 | JGI IMG/M metagenome (GOLD analysis project Ga0209564, IMG submission 184272) | Arabidopsis root microbial communities from North Carolina, USA - plate scrape MF_Col_mMF_r2 (SPAdes) (version 3) | ecosystem: Host-associated > Plants > Roots > Endosphere | place: USA...
TGCGCGAAGGTGCCTGGCGGCTGCTCGTGCTGGTTGACAATGGCGAAGGTGCGGCCTGGGCGCATTTTCGACACGGCGTCGTAGGCGCCGGAGGTCAGCATGTCGCAGCCCAGGATCAGGTCTGCTTCGCCGGTGGCGATACGCTGCGCGCGCAGGTGGGCCGGGGTCTTCGCCACTTTGACGTGGGAAGTCACGGAACCGTTCTTCTGCGACATGCCGGTCATGTCCAGCACGGAGGCGCCTTTGCCTTCCAGGTGCGCGGCCATGCCCATCAGGGCGCCGACGGTAATCACGCCGGTGCCGCCAATACCGTTGATCAGGATGTTGTACGGGTGCTCAATGCTTGGCAATACCGGTGCCGGGATATCGCCCCAGTCGTCATTCTTCGCGGTGCCGGTCTTGGTCTTCTTCAGCGTGCCGCCTTCGACGGTGACGAAGGATGGGCAGAAGCCCTTGGTGCAGGAGTAGTCCTTGTTGCAGCTCGACTGGTCGATGGTGCGCTTGCGGCCGAATTCAGTTTCCTTCGGCAGGATCGAGACGCAGTTCGACTGGATGCCGCAATCGCCGCAGCCTTCGCACACGGCTTCGTTGATGACCATGCGCTTGTTCGGGTCAGGGAACTCGCCTTTCTTGCGGCGGCGGCGTTTCTCGGCGGCGCAGGTCTGGTCGTAGATGATGACGGTGCAGCCTGGCAGTTCGCGCAGTTCGCGCTGCACGGCGTCCATCTCCTTGCGGTCGTGCAGGGAAACGATGTTCGGCAGGGCGGAGCGGTCGGTGTAGCGCGACAGGTCTTCGGTCACCAGGGCGATGCGCTTGATGCCTTCGGCCGCCATCTGCTGCGCGATCATCGGCACGGACACGGTGCCGTCCACCGGCTGGCCGCCGGTCATTGCCACGGCGTCGTTGTACAGGATCTTGTAGGTGATGTTCACTTTCGCAGCCACGGCGGCGCGGATCGCCAGGTAGCCGGAGTGGAAGTAGGTGCCGTCGCCCAGGTTCTGGAACACGTGCGGCACTTTGCTGAATGCAGCCTGGCCGATCCAAGGGGTGCCTTCGCCGCCCATATGGGTGGTCAGCTTGTTCATCTCAGGGTAGATCGAAGTCGCCATTACGTGGCAGCCGATGCCAGCCAGCGCGAAGGAACCTTCCGGCACCTTGGTCGAGGTATTGTGCGGGCAACCGGAGCAGTAGAAGGCCGGGCGGAACGGGGTCTCGATTGCCTTCTTCAGCACAGCGTCCTTCGCTTCCAGGAAGGACAGGCGCGCCTTGATCTGGTCCTGGATCGAAGCGTCAGCGATGTAGCGCGCCACGCGGCTCGCGATCACGCGCGCCACCTGCGATACAGAGAAGTCAGCCTTCGGCGGCAGCAGCCATTCGCCGCGCGGTGCAACCCACTCGCCCTTGTCGTCGAACTTGCCGATGATGTGCGGACGCACGTCGTCGCGCCAGTTGTACAGCTGTTCCTTCAGCTGGTATTCGACGAACTGGCGCTTTTCTTCCACCACCAGGATTTCGTCCAGGCCCTGTGCGAATTCGCGCACCGAGTCCGGCTCCAGCGGCCATGGCATGGAAACCTTGAACAGGCGCAGGCCGACCTTGGCCGCCATGGCTTCGTCGATGCCCAGTTCTTCCAGCGCTTCCAGCACGTCCAGGTAGGACTTGCCGGAGGCGATGATGCCCAGCTTGGCGTCCTTGGAATCGATGGTGGTGTGATTCAGCTTGTTCTCGCGGGCGTAAGCCAGGGCCGCGTAGATCTTGTAGTCCTGCATCAGCGCTTCCTGGTTGCGCGCCTGCTGGCCCAGCGGGATCGAGGACAGGCGGGCATTCAGGCCGCCTTCCGGCATCACGAAGTCTTGCGGGATCTTCACTTCGACGCGGAACGGATCGGCATCGATCGAAGCGCTGGACTCGACGGTGTCAGCCAGCGCCTTGAAGGCAACGGCGCAACCGGAGAAGCGCGACATGGCCCAGCCGTGGATACCGAGGTCGATGTATTCCTGCACATTGCATGGATACAGCACCGGAATCATGCAGGCGGAAAAAATGTGGTCCGACTGGTGCGGCAGGGTGGAGGAGTAAGCGCCGTGGTCGTCGCCCGCCACCAGCAGGATGCCGCCGTTCTTGGACGTGCCGGCATGGTTCATGTGCTTGAAAACGTCGCCGCAGCGGTCCACGCCCGGGCCCTTGCCGTACCACATGGCGAACACGCCGTCGTACTTGGCCGGGCCGATCAGGTCAACCTGCTGCGAACCCCAGACAGCGGTTGCCGCCAGGTCCTCGTTCACGCCAGGGACGAACTGCACATTATGCTTTTCCAGGTGCTTTTGCGCCTTCCACAGGGTTTCGTCCAGGCCGCCCAGCGGGGAACCGCGATAGCCGGAAATGAAGCCGCCCGTGTTCAAACCGTCGCGCGCATCGCGCAATTGTTGCATCATAGGCAAGCGCACCAGCGCCTGGATGCCGGACAGGAAGACTTTACCGGTGGTGGAAGTGAATTTGTCGTCGAGGGTGACGTCGTGTAGTACAGGCGAGTTGCTGCCGTCTGGCATGGTGGCTGTCTCCAAAATCATGATTCGGTGCGTGCCTGGCATTGGTGGGCGCCGGGTAAGCGCGTCCTTGCCTAAGTCACAACGCCTGCGGGTGTGCAGGCCTTTTCAACGGGCGAGTTTACGGTTTACTTTACGTATACGGAAATACGGTTTGGGGATGGGGGTATAAGAAAAAATGATGGCTAGACGAGAAATTCTGGCAATGGCAGCAGTGTTTTTGGCTAGTCCTGGGCTGGCGTTGGCCGCTGTTGCACGCAAGATGCAACTGGTGACCAGCCATTTGCCCTCGCTGGTGCATGAGAGCGGGCCGCCCGGCGGTTTGCAGGAACTCGTGGCGGAACTGTGCAAGCGGGCGGGCGTGCAGCCTGTGACCCAATTCGTGCCGTGGCGCCGCGCGCAATTCCTGGCCACCACCATGCCGGCCACCGCCATTTATCCTCTCACCCGCCTGCCTGAGCGCGAGGCGCAATACCGCTGGCTGGTGCCCTTGTTTGAAGAAAACTATGTGCTGCTGGCAGTGCGCGGCAAGCTCCTGCCGGTCGAGCAGATGAAGGACAAGCGCATCGCCCTGCTGCGCGGCGCCGCGCAGGCCGCGATCCTCAAAGAGCAGGGCTTCACGCGCTTTGTCGAAGCCAGTTCGATCGACGAAGTGCACCGTTTCCTGCTGGGGGGCATGGCCGATGCGGCTTTTGGGGAGCGCCGCATCATCTCCGCGTCCCTGAAAGGGCACGGGGCTGGAAAGAGCGAGTTCGACACCAGCGCCCCAGTGCGTACCACGACGGCCTGGCTGGCGGGTTCCCTGGACTTCGATCAGGAAGACGTCGCCCTGTTCCAGCGCGCGCTCGACTCAATGCGCGCAGACGGCACCTTGCGCCGCATCCTTGCAAGGCATAACCTGAGCTAACGGCACAGTCCGTGTCAACCATGGGGTCAGACCCTTTGGTTGACACGAACTCAACTAAGAAAGCAGGCGGGCGCCGGGCCAGGCGTTGCGCTGGCAGAGGTCGGTGGCGACCTGCTGCGTCAGCGCTGCGATGGCGTTGGCGGCGTTGGTCAGGGGGATGTTGCGGGAAGCACACAACACCACGGTACGGCTGATGGCGGGGCTGTTGATGCGCACGCTGCGCATCTGGCCCAGCTCGATTTCGGGCAAGACCGGGGCTACCGGCAGGATGGTGGCACCCATGCCGGCCATGATGGCGGACTTGAGGATGGCGATCGAGTTGATTTCGATGACATTGCCGATCACCAGCCCGGCGGCGCGCGCCATGGCTTCGATGCGCGGCCGCACGCCATGCTGCAGGCCGGGCAGGATCAGGGTGGTGTTCAGGGCTTGCTGCAAGGTGACCGTGTCGCGGTCGGTAAACCACACGGCGTCGTGGCGGCAGATGAAACGCAATTCCTCTTCCGCCAGCGGCGTGGTGGAGAACGGCGTCAACTGGCCGTCGTCGAACAGCACGGCCAGGTTCACGCGCCCGCTTTTGAGCTGTTCTGCCAGGTTTCCGGTCAGTTCTTCGGTCAACTGCAGCGTAATGTCGGGATATTGCTCGCGCGCAGCAGTCAGCAGCGGCAGCGCCAGGGCGCCGGAAATACTGTGCGGCAGCCCCATGGTGACGCTGCCGGATGGGCGGGCCGACTGGCTGACGGCGGAGCGGGCGTCGGCCACCTGTTTCAGGATGGCCTGGGCATGGTCGTAAAACACCTTGCCGGCGTCGGTGCTGACCACGCCCTGGGCACTGCGGTGAAGAAGCTGGGCGCCCAGTTCTTCCTCCAGCTGGCGTAGCTGCTGGGTCAGGGCGGGTTGTGCAACATGCAATACCAGTGCGGCTCGCGACAACGATCCGTGGTCGACGATTGCTACAAAGTAACGCAGTTGGCGAAGTTCCATATTCCCGTAGGATAACATTGTGTATACTTATTCTAACGTTCTTCACGCAAATACCTCGCGAGCCTCACCATGTTAAAGAAAGTCGATTCGGCGCAGTTAAAGGTCGGCATGTATATCCACGACCTGAGCTGCGACTGGATGACTCACCCGTTTGTACGCAACCGCTTTGTGATTTCCAGCCAGGAGCAGATCCAGAAAATCATCCAGGCCGGCATCCACGATGTGGTGATCGACGCATCCAAAGGACTGGATGTGGAGGATGCGCCGTCGCTGGCCGAGGCCCAGGCGGCCACCGAGCGTGAAGTGGAAGAAATCGCCAAAGAGCCGTCGCGCATCATCCGGACCTCGCTGGGCGAGGAGTTGCAGCGTGCGGCGCAGATCCGCAGCCAGGCCGCCGGGGTGGTGCGCAATGTGATGGCCGACGCGCGCCTTGGCAAGGCAATCGAAATCGGCTCCGTGCAGCCCGTGGTGCAGAACATTACGGAATCGATCCTGCGCAACCCGGGCGCGTTGCTGGGCCTGCTGCGCATCAAGTCCAAGGACGATTACACCTTCCTGCATTCGGTCAGCGTCTGTGCACTGCTGGTCGCCTTCGCCAATGCGCGCAACATGGATGAAAACATCATCCGCGAAGCCGGCCTCGGCGGCCTGTTGCACGATACCGGCAAGGCCTTGGTCCCGGACGCGATCCTGAACAAGCCGGGCCCGCTGACCGACGAAGAATTTGCCATCATCAAGAAGCACCCGATGGATGGCTTCAACATCCTGAAGCAGTCGCCCGACGTGCCGGAACTGGCGCTGGACATCACGCGCCACCATCACGAGCGGCGCGACGGTACGGGCTACCCGGACAAGCTGGCTGGCGATGACATCAGCGAAATTGCGCAGATGGCGGCAATTGTCGATGTTTACGATGCCATTACAGCCGATCGCGTGTACCACAAGGGCCTGCCGGCCGCCGCTGCCCTGCGCAAGATCTACGAGTGGAGCAAGCACCACTTCAACCCGAAGCTGGTGCAGGAATTCATGCGCTGTGTCGGCATCTATCCGGTCGGCACGCTGGTGATGCTCGAATCGGGCCGCCTTGGCGTGGTGGTCGAGCCGCACGAAAGCAATTTGCTGGCGCCCAAGGTGAACGTGTTCTTCAATACGAAGAACAATGTCTACATCAAGCCGGAAACGGTGGACCTGTCACGCGGCCTGGGCTTTGGGGGCGGCGACAAGATCGTCGGCCACGAATCGCCGGCGAAATGGCAGGTAGACCCGATGCGCTTCCTGACCCTGGCTGGCGCCTGAGCCTCAGAAGAATTCGGCAGTATCGTTGGATTCGACGGTCTGCAGCTGGCCGCCGCTGACCAGTTCGTCGTAGTGGCAGGCCATATTGCGGCCATGGCTCTTGGCGTAGTACAGGGCCTGGTCGGCGCGGCCGAGGATGATCACCGGCGCTTCATAGGCGCTGATGCTGACGAAGCCGACGCTCACCGTTACCCGTCCCACTTGCGGGAACTCGTGCTGTTCCACGTTCATGCGGAAACGTTCGATGATCTTCTTCGCATTGTCCAGCGTGGAAGAACGCAGCAGGACCACGAATTCCTCGCCGCCGAAACGGAACACGCGGTCCTGGGCGCGGAAGGAGGACTGCAGCAGGTTGGCGATCAGGATCAGCACCTCATCGCCATACAAATGCCCGAACTTGTCATTGACCGCCTTGAAGTGGTCGACATCGACCACGGCCAGCCATTGCTTTTCCTGTTCCTGCGGATTGCGCCGTTCGAGGCCGTCCGGCGGCACCGCCAGCACGTCGTGCTCGGCCGAAGCCTGCAGCATCTTGGACAGCTGGTCGTCGAAGGTCTTGCGGTTCAGCAGGCCGGTCAGGGAGTCGCGCTCGCTGTAATCGAGCAGGTTCTGGAAATTGCGGTAGACGCTGACAATGCCGCCGATGATATGGATGGTGTCGCTGGTGTACGGCGTCGGGTTGACGATTTCCAGGCAGGTATCGGCCTTGTCGCCCATCCAGATCGGCAGCCAGAGTGTGTGCTCACCTTCGGGCGACATGTAGTCGGCGCTCGATTCATGGTGGGCCAGGCAGCGCGCCAGGGCCGGGAACATACTGACCGGATCGCCCGGGATGGCCGGGTCCAGGTATTCCTCCATGCGCGCAGGGCGGCCCTGTTCGATCACGGCGCGCGCACGCACATAGAGCTGGCCTCGCACATTGACGATGCTCAGCACGCGTGCCTGCGTGGCGGACGCCAGTTCCGCTACCGCCGAGATCACCGAGATGTCGAGCATCGTGTGATCGCGGTGGCCGGTCATGTCCACCATATGTTTCAGAAGGGAATCCATGTGAGTGTCCGGTAACTAGGCGCTCAGCGGCAAAGCAAGGGGCTTTCTAAAGAATAGCTGATCAGGATAAATCTTTTTTGTATTCTCGGCAATTAACTTTGCGTAGTTTCATGCAAAACGCGACCTCATTGCAACACAACTCCTATGCCCACAGTTTGACATAGAACACCGCACAGCGAGAAAAAGTTCTGTGCGGAAAGCTTGCGCAATATCAACTTGCGCGTAGGAATGGCTCCTATAGTAAAGCCAATGATGCGCAGCCCAGGCGTCAGAGTTTTCCTAGCGAAGGAGTTCACCATGAAAGCACTTTCTGCAGTGAGGCGTTTCATCAGGGATGAGCGGGGCGTGACGGCAATCGAGTATGGCCTGATCGCATCTCTGATTGCACTGGCGGTTGGCACCGCAATGAGCAACGTTTCGACCGAGCTGGAAGCTGTGTTCGGCCGCGTCGTCGATGCACTGACGCCTTGATGGGGTGGCTGGCGCCCGGCGGCGGCCGGGTTGCCAGCCTTTTCCAGATGAGCGGACTCGAAATCATCCTGCTATGCCTGGTGCTCCAGGCCGCGGTATCGGACCTGGCCTGGCGCCGCATTCCCAACGTGCTGGTGGCAGCCGGCTTGCTGCTGGCGCTGGCAATCCAGTGGCGCCTGGGCGGCAGCGCCTTGCTGGCGCAGGGGCTGGCCGGCGCGGCGGTGGGCTTGCTGCTGTTCCTGCCCATGTATGCACTGGGCGGCATGGCGGCCGGCGACGTCAAGCTGGCGGCCATGGCCGGCAGCTTTGTCGGACCCTGGCAAGCGCTGCAGCTTTGCCTGCTGAGCGCGCTGGCGGGCGGGGTGCTCGCCCTGTGCTACCTGCAACTGGCGCGCTGGCGCGGCAGCAGGGTGGAAGGCATGCCCTATGCCGTGGCGATCGCGGCCGGCACCCTGGCCACCTTGGTGCTGGCGCATCGCTAAACCTTTGCTCCGCCTCAATATCCACCCGGAAACACATGGCTATCATCGTTTCCAACAGGAGGTCACCATGATCGATTTTGCAGACGATGAGCAGCCGCTGTTGCCGGCCCCGCCGCGCACGGTGCGCGACACCGGCCTGGAGCCGGCCATGCTGGCCGAGCTGGCAGGCAAGGCCTTGCTGGGCGCGGGGAAGTGCCATTTGTCGGTGCTGACCAGCCGCCTGCGCTTGTCGATCAATGTGCTGCGCGAAGTGCTGGACGGACTGCAGGGCGAACAACTGGTGGAAGTGGCCTGGCGCGGTGATTCCGAGATCGACGTGCAGTACCAGCTCACCGGCATCGGCCGCCAGCGCGCGGCCGAATGGCTGGACCGCGCCCCGTATGTGGGCGCGGCGCCGGTGCCGCTCGATGCCTGGCGCGCCCAGCTGCAACGCCAGGCCCTGCAGTTGCCGCCGGTCCTGGCGTCCGACGTGGCCAGCGTGTTTGCCGACGATTGCCTGCCGCCGCGCATCCACGAACTGGTCGGCGCTGCCATGCATGCCGGGCGCGCGGTCTGCCTGTACGGGCCGTCCGGCAGCGGCAAGACCACGCTGGCGCGCAAGCTGGGCCGCTTGTTGCAGGGCGCGGTGGCGGTGCCGCATGCGGTGGCGGTGGGCAGCGCCATCATCCAGCTCTACGACCCGGCGGTGCACCTGGCGCCGCCGCCTTTGCCGGGGCGGCCTGCCAGTGCCCGCAACGGCGACATGCGCTGGCTGCTGTGCCAGCGCCCGGTGGTGCAACTGGGCGCGGAGCTGGAAGGCGCCATGCTGGACCTGCGCCATGACGCCGCCGGCGGCTGCTTCCTGGCGCCGCCGCAGCTCAAGGCTTGCCACGGCTTGCTGATCATCGATGACCTGGGCCGCCAGCGCCTGCCTGCCACCGCCTTGCTGAACCGCCTGGCGCAATTGCTGGACAGCGGCACCGACCGGCTCGCGCTGCCCGGCGGCCATGCCTTCAGCGTGCCGTGCCAGGCCACGCTGGCCTTTGCCACCAACCTGGCGCCGCAAACGTTGCTGGACGGCGCCGCGCTGCGCCGCATCGGCTACAAGGTGGCATTGGGGCCGCTGCCGGAAGCCAGCTACCGCAGCCTGCTGCGCCAGCAATGCCGGGCGCGCGGCATTGATGCCGATGAAGCGGCGCTGGCCTACCTGGTCGGCGAACTGCACCAGGGCAGCGGCCAGCCGCTGCTGGCCAGCCTGCCGCGCGAAATCGTGGCCCGGGTGGCCGAATTCGCAGGCTATGCAGGCACGGTGCCGAACCTGAACCCCGCCACCCTGGACCAGGCCTGGTCCAGCATGTTTGCCGACGGTGCCGTATGAAGAGCCGGCGCTCCCTAATGATGCTTGGCCTGGCAATGGCGCTGGGCCTGGCCGCCGTGCTGCTGGCCGCGCGCTGGCTGCGCCAGCCGGCGGCATCCACCGTGCGCATTGCGGTGGCGGCCAGCGATGTCGGCCTGGGGCAGCGCCTGGCGGCGGATATGCTGGCGCTGGCCGAATGGCCGGCCGCCAGCGTCCCGGCCGGGGCGCAGCGCGACCTGGCAGCGCTGGCCGGGCGCGTGCTGAAAGCCGCCGTGCAGCGCGGCGAACCGGTGACGGAAGCCAGGCTGGCGCCGGCCGGCACGCTGGGCGGCCTGTCGGCCCTGATCGCCGAGGGCAAGCGTGCCATCACGGTGCGCGTCAATGACGTGGTGGGCGTGGCCGGCTTTGCCTTGCCGGGCAATTTCGTCGATATCCTGGTGTATGCGCCGGCACAGAACAGCGGCGGCAGCGGCGCCGAAACTGCGCTGTCGAAAATCGTGCTGGAACGGATCCTGGTGCTGGCCGTGGCGCAGGAGGTGGCGCGCGACGATACCAAGCCGCGCGTGGTCAATGCCGTCACGCTTGAAGTCACGCCGGGCCAGGCCGAGCAGCTCGACCTGGCGCGCAGCGTCGGCACGCTGTCGCTGGTGCTGCGCAACCAGGTCGACCCGCAGCCGGGCGCCACGCCGGGCGCGACGCGCCACAGCGTGCTGGGCGCGGCGGCGTCACCGGCAGCGGCGGCGTCTATTCCCGCGCCGGCTGCCGCGCCGCGCCTGGCGCGCGCCGCGCTGCCGGCTTCCGCCGAGCCGGCGCGCTACTGCATCGGCACCATCGACGGCAACCGCAGCAGCAAGGAATGCCTGTGAGGAGGCGCCATGCGATCCGCATTTTCCTGCCTGCCAGCCGCGCTGGCCCTGTCGCTCCTCCCCGCAGCCCCGGCGCTTGGCGATAGCTTGCGTTGCGCCGGTTCCCCCGCCGTTCCGGGCAAGCTGGCGCTGGAACTCGGCAAGTCCACCCTGATGCGCTTGCCCGATCCGGTGAGCGGGCGCAGCATCGGCAACCCGCATGTGCTGCAGGCCACGCTGGTGGCGCCCGATACGCTGTACCTGGTCGGCGCGGAAATCGGCAGCACCAACCTGATCGTGCAAGGCAAATCCGGGGCCTGCAGCGTGGTGGAAGTGGCGGTGGGACTCGATGTGTCGCCGCTGCGCGCCAGCCTGGCCGAACTGCTGCCGCAGGAGCGCGCCATCCGGGTCAGCGCCGCTGCCGATGCCATCGCCCTGAGCGGCAGCGTCAGCGATGGCGCCACGCTGGCCCAGGTGCTGGACCTGGCGCAAGCCTTTGTGCGCCAGGCGCCGCAGCCGCTGGCGCGCAAGGATGGCGCGCCAGTGCAAGCCGCGGCAGCCGGGCCCCGGCTGGTGAACTTGCTGGCCGTCAGCGCGCCGCAGCAGGTCAAGCTGGAAGTGAAAGTGGCGGAAGTATCCAAGACCCTGCTCGACAAGCTGGAAGCGGGGCTGTCGCTGCGCCACGCCAGCGGCAGCTGGACCGCCATGGTGCTGGCCGATTTCCTGAGCGGCACCCTGGGCGGCGGCCTGTCGCTCAGCAAATCCAATGGCAGCAGGGTGCGCCTGGACGCCGAACGCCAGGATGGCCAGGTGCGCATCCTGGCCGAGCCGACCGTCATGGCTATGAGCGGGCAGGAAGGCAATTTCCTGGCCGGCGGCAAAGTGATGGTGCCGGTGGCGCAGGAAAACAACCGCATCACGCTGGAGGAAAAGGAATTCGGCGTCGGCCTGAAATTCACGCCGACCGTGCTGGCGGGCGGCCGCATCAACCTCAAGGTGGCGCCGGAAGTATCGGAGCTGTCGCGCGACGGCATCGGGGTCAGCAACGGCAGCATCAGCGGCCGCGCCATCTTCCCCTTGATTACCACGCGCCGCGCCAGCACCACGGTGCAACTGCAGGATGGCCAGAGCTTTGCCATCGGTGGCCTGATCCGGCACACGCAGGTCAACAACATTAAGGGCGTGCCCTTGCTCAGCGACATACCGGTGCTGGGCGCCTTGTTCCGCAGTACCGATTTCCAGAACGACCGCAGCGAACTGCTGTTCGTGATCACGGCCCACCTGGTCAAGCCGGAAGGCGAGGGCGCCGGGCTCGATGGCGCGGCGGCGGCGGCGGCCCAGGCGCGCTACCGCAAAAGCTTCAGCGAGCCGGCGCCCGACACGGGAGAGCGCAAATGAAGCGGCAGCGCGAGCGCGGCGCGATCCTGATGCTGACGGCCTTCGTGCTGCCGCTGGCGATCGGCGCCTGCGGGCTGGCGCTGGAACTGTCGATGGCCTTCCAGCGCCAAAGCCAGTTGCAGCAGGTAGCCGACTCGGTGGCGCTGAGCGCCGCCCAACAGCTCGACGGCACGGCAGCCGGCATCGGCAATGCCGCCATTGCGGCCGCCGGCGCGACGTTTGAGCGCCGCGTGCGCGGCGTCGGGCGCGTCGTGCTCAATACCGCCGTGCTGTCGTTTGCGGCCAGCGCGGCAGGCCCATGGCTGGACTTCAGTGCGGCGCAGGGCGCGCCCGCCGGGCTGCGCTATGCGCGCGCCGACATGGCCGGGCAGGGCGAAGCGTTTACCGTACTGCCGGTGGCGTTCGGCCGCTTCCTGGGCGGCAGCGACGCCACGACGGTGGGAGCGCGCGCCGTGGCCGGGCCGAATGGCTTGCGCGTGCTGCCGCTGGCGATCTGCGCCCCGAGCAGCATCCCGGTCGCGACGCGCTTTAACGGCCCCGGCATGGATGAACGCATCGATTACGGCTTCCGCTTTGGCGTTGCCTACAACTTGCTGGCGCTGAACCCGGCGGCCGGCGCCAGCAGCGGCGAGTACTTCCTGGTCGATCCGGTCAGCCCGCCCGGCAGCGCCGCGGTGGCGGCCAGCACCGACAACGGCCAGGTGGCGCCCTTCATGTGCGTCGGCAAACTGGCCTATCCTTCGCTGGCGGGCGCACTGCATTTGCGCCGCAACGGCGGCTTCGGGCTGTGGCAGCAGCTCAATTCGCGCTTCGGCATCTACGGCGGCAGCGATGCCTGCGACCCGTACACGGCGCCGCCCGACAGCAATGTGCGCGAATACCGCGCCGCAACGGCGAACTGGATCAGCAGCTACCCGCCGCAAGCCTCCGCCGCCACCGGTACCCCGGCCGCCGGCAAGCCGTTGATGACGGTTGCCGACGGCGCCTATCCCTTGCCCGCCGTGGCGCCGGCGCAGTACGGCACGCTATGGGCTTACGGGCCCGCCAGGCGCAGCAACGGCAGCGCTTTCCTGTTCAGCCATTGGAACAGCCTGTATCCGGCCTCCCCGGCCTTTACCGGCACCGGCACCAGCTGGCCGTCCGCAGGGCCCTACAACAACACGGCATTCAGGTCGGCGCCTGCCGGCTACCCGGGCCGCAAGGAGCGGCGCCTGCTCTACGTGCCCCTGCTGGCGTGCCCGGTGCCGGCCGGCGCCAACGTGGATGGCACGGTGCTGGCCGTCGCGCGCTTCCTCCTGACGGCACAGGCCTCGGCCACGGAATTGCCGGGCGAATTCGCCGGCATCCTCAGCGCGAAGGAGCTGGCGGCGCTGGCCACCGACGTGGAGCTGCTGCGATGAGGCGCCAGCGCTGCCGCGGCGTGGCCGCCATCGAAGCGGCCCTGGTGATGGCGGGCCTGGCGCCGTTGCTGGTGCTCGCCCTGAACATGGGGCGGCTGGCCATGAACGGCGCGGCGGCGGACCGGGCCGCCAGCAATGCGGCGCGCTACCTGTCCACGGTGCCGCTGGAGAGCCTGCACGACAGCAGCCGGCGCGCCACAGTACTGGAAAGCGCGCGCACGCTGATTGATGAAACGCTGGCGGCGGCCAACATCGATGGCCAGGCATGGCACGTCGAGTTCATGTGCGATATCGGTCACTGCGACGAGCTGCTGCCGTCCAATATCCCGAGCAAAGTGGCTGTACTGCTGACCGTCGACAGCCAGCCCATCCTGGATGTCGGCGACCTTCCCGTGGCGTTGACGGTGCAAGCGGAGGCCGGGCGTGACGATTAAGACGCCTTTCCAGCGTGGCAGTACGCTCATCGAATTCGGCATGGTGTGCCTGGTGTTCATGCCCTTGCTGTTTGCCATGTTCGAGTATGGGCGCCTGCTATTCCTGTGGAACACGCTGCCGGAAGTGACCCAGCGCGCGGCGCGTGCTGCCGCCATCACCGATTTCAGCGACCCTGCGGCCATGCAGGCGCTGCGCCGGGCCGCGCTGTTCCGCGACGACGACAGCCCGCTGCCGCTGGCGCCGAACGTCGGCAGCGCCAATATCCGCATTGAATACCTGTGGCAGAACGCCGCCGGCAGCCTGGCGCCGCTGCCCCTGCTGCCGGCATGCCCGCTGGCCAACCGCATCAACTGCGCGCGCGACTCGCATGGCCCGGGCTGCATCAGCTTCGTGCGGGTGCGCCTGTGCGGCAACGGCGCCGGCTGCCCGGCGCTGGCTTATGAGGCGCTGCTGCCGATGGTGCCGGTGCCGGCGCTGATGCCGCCTTCCAGCACGCTGGTGTCCGCCGAATCGCTTGGCTATGCACCGGGGCAGGCGCCTTGCCCCTGAACCCTGCACGCAAAGGAGATCCCATGAAAGCGCTGTTGATCAGCAATGACGAACGGTTGCAGGCGGAGCTGGCGGCCCAGGGGTCGGCGCGCCTGCCGGCGCTGCTGCTGGCGGCCACCCGGCGCGACCTGCGCGATGCGGTGGAGCGCCTGCTGCCGCAACCGCCGGAACTGGTGCTGTTCGATGCCAGCGAGGTGGAGCCGGCGCAGGCCGAGCTGCTGGAGCCGCTGGCGCGGCATTACCCCGACGCTTCCTTCATCCTGCTGACGCGCGCCCCGCAGCACGAGCTGCTGATTCGCGCCATGCGCGTCGGCATGCGCGAAGTGCTGCACCTGCCGCTGGTGCACCGCGCCCTGCACGAGTCGCTGGACCGCATCGAGATCGAACGCGGCGTGACGGCGGTGCGCGAAGGCAAGGCGCTGGCCTTCATCTCCTGCAAGGGCGGCAGCGGCGCCACCTTCCTCGCCACCAATTTCGGCTATGCGCTGGCGGCGCTGGCAGGGCGCAAGGTGCTGCTGCTCGACCTGCACGGCCAGTTCGGCGATGCCACGCTGTACGTGTCGGACCAGAAGCCGGCCATGACGCTGTCCGATATCTGCAGCCAGATCGGCCGCCTCGACGCGGCTTTCCTGGAGTCCTGCCTGGTGCATGTGGCGCCGGGCTACGGCGTGCTGGCGGCAGCCGACGATCCGGCGCTGGCCACCCAGATGAAGCCGGAGCACATCGATGCCATCCTGCGCATCGCGCGCCAGCACTACGACTACGTGCTGCTGGACGTGGGGCGCCAGATCGATGCCCTGTCGCTGCGCGCGCTGGACCAGGCCGACGCCATCTACCCGGTGCTGCAACTGGCGCTGCCCGACATCCGCGACGGACGCCGCCTGCTCGATATTTTCCGCTCGCTGGGCTATCCGCAGGAGCGCACGCGCCTGATCGTCAACCGTTATGAAAAAGGCGGCAAGCTGCGCCTGGCCGACCTGGAACAGGCGCTGGGCGCGGACGTGCTGCACACGGTGCCGAACGATTACCTGTCGGCCACCGATTCGGTCAACCAGGGCATTCCGCTCTTGCAGCTGGCACGCAGCAGCCCGGTCGCGCGCAGCCTGGCGGAACTGGTGGAGGCGGTCACCGAGCGCCGCCTGCCAGAGAGCAAAGGCCTGTTCGACCGCCTGTTTGGGCGCGCCGAAACCGAGCACTGACAAAGGAGCCTATCATGAGCTTGCGAGAACGCCTGGCACTGGGCGACACCGGACAGCAGGCGCCGAGCGCACCGGCGATGCCCGACGGCGCCTACCTGGAGCTGAAAAAGTCCATGCACCAGATGATCCTGGAGCGCATCGACCTGGAGCGCCTGAAGCGCCTGACGCCGGAACAGTTCAAGCACGAACTGGCGCTGCTGGTGGCGCGCATCGTCGACGACGAGCGCATCGTGCTGAACCAGGGCGAACGCCACAAGCTGGTGCTGGACATCCAGAACGAGATGCTGGGCTTCGGCCCGCTGGAGCCGCTGCTGGCCGATCCCGGCGTGTCCGATATCCTGGTCAACACGCATGCCCAGGTCTACGTCGAGCGTACCGGGCGGCTGGAACTGACCGGCATCAGCTTCCATGACAACACGCACCTGATGAAGATCATTGAAAAGATCGTCTCGCGCGTGGGCCGGCGCGTCGACGAATCGAGCCCGATGGTCGATGCCCGATTGCCGGATGGTTCGCGCGTCAACGCCATCATCCCGCCGCTGGCGGTGGATGGCCCGATCCTGTCGATCCGCCGTTTTTCGGCGCAGCCGCTGTCGATGGAGAAACTGCTGGAGTTCAAGAGCCTGACGCCGCCCATGGCGGAAGTGCTGAAGGCGCTCGGCCAGGCGCGGCTGAACGTGCTGATTTCCGGCGGTACCGGCAGCGGCAAGACCACCCTGCTCAACGTGCTGTCCGGCTACATCCCGGCCAGCGAACGCATCGTCACCATCGAGGATGCGGCGGAGCTGCAACTGCGCCAGCCGCACATCGTGCGCCTGGAAACACGCTTGCCGAACGTGGAAGGCAAGGGCGAAGTGACGCAGCGCGCCCTGGTGCGCAATGCGCTGCGCATGCGGCCCGACCGCATCATCCTGGGCGAAGTGCGCGGCGCCGAGGCGATCGACATGCTGCAGGCCATGAACACCGGCCACGAAGGATCGTTTGCCACCATCCACGCCAACTCGCCGCGCGACGCGCTGTCGCGGCTTGAAAGCATGGTCGGCATGGCAGGCGCCAACCTGACGGCGCGCACCGCGCGCCAGCAGATCTGTTCGGCCATCACGGTGGTGATGCAGCTGTCGCGGCTGACCGACGGCACCCGCAAGCTGGTCAGCCTGCAGGAAGTCACCGGCATGGAAGGCGATACCGTGGCCATGCACGAGATCTTCCACTTCGAGCAGACCGGCGTGGACGCCCAGGGCAAGGTCCAGGGGCACTACTACGCTACCGGCGTGCGGCCGCGCTTTGCCGAGCGCCTGCGCATGTTCGGCGTGCCGGTGCCGGACAGCGTCTTCGATCCCGGCAAGGTGTACGAATAAGGAGGGCGCCATGGATTTCGCCTGGACCGGATTTTCCGTGCTGCTGTTCGCTGCCGTGATCTGCCTGTGCGAGGCTGTGTGGCTATGGTGGAGCAGCACCCACGGCAACAGCGCGCAGCGCATCGCGCGCCGCCTGCGCCTGATGTCGGGCCGCACCGACAGCACGGGCGGCGGCATCAGCATTTTGAAGGAGCGCCGCTACGCAAAGTCGGCGGCGCTCGATGCACTGCTGCGGCGCATTCCGCAGCTAGGCGCATTGGACCGGCTGCTGCTGCAATCGGGCCTGCGCTGGCAAGTGGCGCGCTTCCTGCAGGTCCAGGGCTGCGCCGTGCTGGCAGGCGTGTTGGCCCCGCTCGTCCTGCACCTGCCGCCGTTGCCGTCGTTCCTGCTTGGCGGGCTGTCTGCGGCGGTGCCGGCATTGATGCTGTTGCGGGCCCGCGCCGCGCGAGTGCGCCGCATCGAAGCACAGTTGCCGGAAATGGCCGACTTCCTGGCGCGCGGACTGCGTGCCGGCCATTCATTTGCCAACGTAATGCAGATGGCCGGCGACGAAGTGGCCGATCCGCTGGGAGGCGAGTTCCGCGCCACCTATGAAGAGGTGAATTTCGGCGTCACCATGCAGGATGCGCTGCACAACCTGGCGGCGCGCGTGCCGCTGACGGACTTGCGTTACCTGGTAATTGCAGTGCTGATCCAGCGCGAGTCGGGCGGCAACCTGGCCGAACTGCTGGACAATGTTTCGCGCATGACGCGCGCGCGCCTGCAACTGCTGGCGCAGGTGCGGGTGATGTCGGCGGAAGGGCGCATGTCGGCCTGGATCCTGACCTTGATGCCGCTCGGCCTGATGGCGGCGATGCAGTTCTCCAATCCGAAATACAGCGCTGTCTTGTGGCACGATCCGAGCGGGCAGCGCATGCTGTGGTACGGCGCCAGTGCCATTGTGGTCGGCATGCTGTGGATGCGCCAGGTTGTCAGGGTGCGCGTATGAACGGCATCGAACTCCGCAGCATCTTGCTTTTGCTGCTCGTCTTTGTGGTCGTCGCCGGCCTGGCGCTGTGGGCGATGCTGGCCCTGTCCAGCGTGCCGCTGCGCGAGCGCCTGAAGTCTTTCACCGGCGTCACGGAAGCAGCGCCTGCGCCTGGCCAGGGCGAGTGGATCGAAAAGGTGGCGCGGGTAGCCGGGCCGTTCAGCCGCCTTTCGCTGCCGGAAGATGGCTGGGAGCAGTCTGCCTTGCGCACGCGCTTCATGAACGCCGGCTGGCGCCATCCCGCTGCCCCCAGGCTGTACTTTGCAGCCAAGACCTTGCTGGCCCTGGCCGCACCCGCGCTGGTGGCCACGCTGGCGGCGCGCAACGGACACCTGCTGCCGGTCTTGTTTGCCAGTGCGGCCATCGGTTACTACTTGCCGAACGGCGTTCTGGCGCGCCGTGCTGAAATGCGCCAGCGCGATATATTCGAAAGCCTGCCCGATGCGCTGGACTTGCTGACCATCTGCGTGGAGGCAGGGCTCAGCATGGAGCGCGCGCTGGTCAAGGTCGCCGGGGAAATCCATATCAAGAGCCTGGCGCTGGCGCAGGAACTGCAGCTGGTGCTGATGGAGATGCGTTCCGGATTTTCCAAGGAGCGTGCGCTGCGCAACCTGGCCCTGCGCAGCGGCGTGGAAGACGTGGACGCGCTGGTGGCGATGCTGGTGCAGGCGGAGCGCTTCGGCACCAGCATGGGCGACTCCTTGCGGGTGCACGCGGATAACCTGCGCCGCAAGCGGGCCGTGGTGGCTCAGGAGGCCGCGGCCAAGGTGGCGCTCAAGCTGCTGTTCCCGCTGATCTTCTGCATCTTCCCGGCGCTGATGATTGTGTTGCTGGGTCCTGCATCAATCCAGATGAAAGCTGTGTTGCATCCTGTGGCGCAAAGTGCGCGTTAGGAGGTTTTCATGCGTAAGACGATGATTGCTGCCTGTGCGGGCTTGGTGGCGGCGTGCAGCATGCCGGTGCTGCCGCCCGCTCCGCTCACGGCGCTGCCTGGCGCCAGCGCCGCCACGACCCCTGCCGTGCTGGCCGGGGAGGGCCGTTACGAAGAGGCCATCGCGCTGCTGGAAGAGCGCGTGCGGGCTACACCCGATGCGGTCTTGCTCGGCGATCTGGGCTACGCCTATTACCTTGGCGGACACCTGGAGCAAGCGCGAGCCGCACTGGAGCGAGCCTGCCTGATGGCGCCGTCCAGTCCAGTTGCATGGGAGCGCCTGGCGGCGCTGCTGGAAACGGCTGGCGAAAGCGGCCGCGCGCTGGATGCCATGCGCCAAGCGCGTATGCTGCGCGAAGCTTCGCTGGAGCGCAGGTCCGAGGCAGCGGCCAAGCCCGGCGGCGCGCCTGGCACCGAGCTTTGGCCGGCCGGAATGGCGCGCGTGGAGGTACGGCAGGTCAGCGCCGGGCTGGTCGAAGTCGCGCGGGTGGAGGACAAGGCGCAGAAGGCGGCCGGGCCAGGCGCGCCAGCCGCAGCAAGCGCGCCAACCCGGCTGGAAGTCAGCAACGGCAACGGCATCCGCGGCATGGCCGCTGCAGTGGCACAGCGCTTGCGGGCGGAAGGGATGCAGGTAGTGCGCCTGACGAACACCATTCCCTTCAATGTCGAAGAGACGCGGGTTGAAGTGCGCGGCAACGGTGAACCACAGCTGCGCATCGTGCTCGGCAAAGACGCGGGAATAAAAAAGCCGCCCGGGGTTAGCGGGCGGCAAGCACCGTGAAACTACTCACGAGTTGGTAGGGAAACGTTGGCGTCAGTTCCAGGACACACTGCCCAGGCCGCGTGCGGTGGACTGACGATTGGCAGGCTTGCCATATACCGTTGCCGAACCCATGCCGCTCAGGCGCAGGTTGGCGGAAGTCTTTGCGTTGAAGGTGGCGCTGCCAAGGCCGGTCATGTCGGCGTCCACGCTTTCGCTTTGCAGCTGTTTCGCATCGAGGCTGCCGATGCCGCCCAGCTTGGCGTACAGCTGCTTGCTCTGGCCGGAGATCGCAATCTGGCCGGCGCCTTTCAAATTGAGGTCCACCACGTCAGCCTGGGTATCGCTGACGGTCATGCTGCCCACGCCAGTCAGGCGTGCATCGACTTTCTTGAAGCGCGAGACCATGTTCACGGCGCCGGCGCCTTCCAGGGAGAGGCGAACTTCATCGCCGTCAAATCCCTTCACTTCGGCCGAGCCCACGCCGGCGGAAACCAGTTCGCGCAGCTGCGGCAATGTCAGTTCCGCCTTCAGGTTGCGCGGGCCAACGTGGATGCCGCGCATATTTTCGGTACCGATGCGGATGGTGTCGCCGTTCTGCGTCACCGTAATCTTTTGCAGGTAGCGCTTGTCGCCGGAGAGCACCAGTGCCGGTGCGCCTTGCTTCAGCTTCAGGTCTACCACGCCATCCAGCACTACTTTCACAGGGCGGCCGTCAACAGTGCGCGCTTCGGTGATGATCTCGTCCGCGCGGGCGGCGCCGCCTGCAGCGAACATCACAGCGGTCATCATCGTGGCGGTGAAGAACTTTTTCATGTCGAGGCTCCGTGAAGGTTTCGATTCGTTCGAATTACAGTGCGGCTTTTTCAGCTGCAGTCAGGCGCTTGGCGGTGACGGTCACCACTGGCATGGCCTTGGCTTCCGCCTTGGCGACAACGGCTGCCGGTGCGCTGTGTTTCAGCGGAGTGGCGGCGGTGGCGAAGCCGGTTGCGCTGATGACGGCAACTGCTGCGAGGAAGATGTATTCCATGTTTTTGGCGATGTTCATTTTGCTCTCCATTCGGTTGGGTTAAGTTCATTTCGCGTTTCGTTGATTGAACTATAGATATGTGCGGTGTCCAGCAC
>Ga0209564_1001778_pt1 | contig 19990 bp, 19 predicted proteins | sample AraplaCol_mMF_r2_FD_184272 | JGI IMG/M metagenome (GOLD analysis project Ga0209564, IMG submission 184272) | Arabidopsis root microbial communities from North Carolina, USA - plate scrape MF_Col_mMF_r2 (SPAdes) (version 3) | ecosystem: Host-associated > Plants > Roots > Endosphere | place: USA...
GACAGGTCGAAGGGCACGCCCAGGTAATTGTCCCGGAACGTCCCGTTCTGCTCGGGGTCGAGCACCTCCAGCATGGCGGCAGAGGGATCGCCCTGCACGCCACGGCCCATCTTGTCGATCTCGTCCAGCATCATGACGCAGTTGCGTGCGCCCGCCTTCTTGATGCCCTGGATGATGTTGCCGGGCAGCGCGCCGATATAGGTGCGCCGGTGGCCGCGGATCTCGGCCTCGTCATGCACGCCGCCCAGGCTGACGCGCACGAAGGGGCGATCCATCGCGCGGGCGATGGACTGGCCGAGCGAGGTCTTGCCGACGCCGGGCGGGCCGACGAAGCACAGGATCGGGGCCTTGCCCTGCGGCGCCAGCTTGCGCACCGCCAGATATTCGATGATCCGGCTCTTGATCTTCTCCAGGCCGAAATGATCGGCATCGAGGATGCGGCGCGCCTCCTTGATGTCGATCGGCTTCTCCTCGGGCAGCGCCCAGGGCAGCTCGATCAGCCAGTCGAGATAGGTGCGGACCATGCCGGCTTCGCCGGCCGCCTCCGGCATGCGCTCGTAGCGGCGCAGCTCCTTCTTGGCGTGCGCCTCCGCTTCCGGCGGCATGTTGGCCTTGGCGATCGCAGCCGTCAGCTCGGTGACCTCGGCCGCCTTGCCGTCGCCTTCGCCGAGCTGACGCTGGATCGTCGCCATCTGCTCGCGCAGGATCGCCTCGCGCTGCCGTTCGTCGAAGGTGGCGCGGGTCTTCTGGCCGATTTCATTGCTGATGCGCAGCACCTCCAGCCGCTCGGCCAGGTGCTTCGACACCTTCTCGACGCGCAAGGCGAGGTCGATGGTCTCCAGGACCTCCTGCTTGTCCTGCGGCTTGATGTCCATGAACGAGGTCGCCAGATCCGCGAGCGCGCCGGGCGCGGTGGTGCTCTGGAACATCGCGACCAGCTCGGGCGGCGCCTGCGGCAGCAGCTCGATCGCCTCGATCGCCTGGCGCTGCAGGTTCAGCGCACGCGCCTCGATCTCGGGCGAGTTCGTGGCCGGCTCGGGGATCTGCTGGATGCGCGCGGCCGGGAACGGCGTCCCCGGCAGGAAGTCGAGGATGCGCGCGCGCTGCACGCCCTGGCAGACGATGTGATGCGTGCCGTCGGGCGCGGTGATGTAGCGAACGATGTTGGCGATGGTGGCGACCCGGTAGAGGTCGTCCGGGCCGGGCTCCTCGATCTCGGGGCTGCGCTGCAGGACGATGCCGATCGGCCGCTGCTCGCGCAGCGCCTGCTGTGCGGCGGCGATGGACTTCGGACGGCCGATCGCGATCGGCGCGATGGCGCCGGGGAACAGCACCATCTCGCGCACGGGGATGATGATCAGTGCGTCCTCGGGGATCTTCACGTCGGGACCGTTTTGAGAAATGTCCTGGGAATTGGTCTGTTCGGTATTCATCTGTTCGGTGGCCATGATCGACCTCAGGATTTGGCGAGGCGCAGCGCGACGCAGCCGTCCATCACGAAGCGGCTGATCGCGTAGCGGCCAATGGGCAATGCGATGCGGCGCTCGAAGCGCCCCTGCGGCAGCTCGAGCCGGTGGATGCGGGCGTTGCGAAGCTCCGGCGGAAGGGTGCGCTGGCCCGAGATCACGAGTACGCCGTCGTGGATCACGGTCTCGACGTTGTCCGGATTGACGCCGGGAAGCGCGACCAGGATCAGCAGCTCATGCTCGGTCTCGAGCACGTCGATCGGCGGCTCCCAGCAGGCTTCCTGGCGGCCGAACTGCTGCCGCAGCCGTTCGGCGCGGGTCAGCTGGTCCAGGGCTTCGGACAGCATCCAGTCGAGGGGATTTTTGGGTTGCATGATGCGGACTCGGCGGTGGGAAAGACAGCATATGGGGCCGGTTCCCGGGAAATCCAGTGCAGCGACGCTGACGTGCCATGCGGATCGTGCGATCCAACAAGCAAACGCCGCGGCCCCTGCCGCGGCGTTGCGTCATGAGAGCGCGGCGCGCCTTCAGGCGGCGGCGCGATATTCGTCTTCCGCTTCGAGGTTGATGACGGAGGTGGCGAGCTCCGTCAGCGTGTGGTCGGTCGCCTCTTCCTCGTCCAGCGTCTCCTGGAGCAGTCTTGCGGCGTCGTGCATGCCGAGCTCTTCGGCCCAGGTGCGCAGCGTGCCGTAGCGGGAGATCTCGTAATGCTCGACCGCCTGGGCGGCCGCGAGCAACCCGGCGTCGAGGGCAGGGGCTCCCTTGAACTCCTTCATGATCTCGGCACCCTCGTCCGTGATGCCGTTGATGGCCTCGCAAGGCTTGCCGCGCGCGGGCTTGCCCAGCATCCTGAAGATCTGGTCGAGGCGTTTGACCTGGCCCTGGGTCTCGCGCAGATGCTTGTTGAAGGCGGCCGCGAGATCCCTGGACTGCGCGGCCTTGGCCATCTTGGGCAAGGTCTTGATGATCTTGTTCTCGGCGAAATAGATGTCCTTCAGCGTTTCCAGGAACAGGTCGCTGAGCATCTTCGGCGCCCGGCGCGGCCGGCGCGCCGCGGTCTTCTTGGTTGTGCGTTTCTTCGCTCGTTTAGCCATATGTCCTCCTCTTGAGGTGACACGGGAAGGCGTCGCCTTCCCCAATCCTCGAGCGATCAAGAGCCGGGATGCGCAAATGTTCCTCGCGGAGCGGGCCGTGAGCCGCTATGGCTTGCCGCCTGCGCCAAGCCCTTCCGAGACAAGCCTGCCCGGGACGCCTTCCGATGCTCGACATCGCCCTGTCCGCCTTCGTGACGCTGCTGCTGGTGGTCGATCCCGTCGGCCTTGCGCCGGCCTTTCTCGCCGCGACCTCAGGTATGCCCGACAAGGTCAAGCGGACCGTCGCGATGCGCGCGCCGCTGATCGCGGCCTCGATCCTGGTGGTGATCGCGCTGGTCGGAAACTGGCTGCTGCGCCAGCTCGGGATCGGCATCCCCGCGTTCCAGATCGCCGGCGGGCTGCTGCTGTTCGGCGTCTCCTACCAGATGATCTTCGGCGACCGTCCGCATCGCGAGGCGCGCGAGGCCGACAAGGCGTCCTCCGAGCATGCCTCCGACGTCGCGGTGTTTCCTCTGGCCATTCCCATGATGGCCGGTCCCGGCGCGATCGCGACCACGCTGCTGCTGTCCGGCGATGCCGGCTATGGCGCGCGGCTCGTGGTCATCATCGCGATCGTGCTCGCGGTGTGCCTGCTCTGCATGCTCTGCTTCGTCTCGGCTCACCTGATCGCCCGCACGCTCGGGCGCACCGGAAATGCCGTGCTCTCGCGGGTGCTTGGCATGCTGCTCGCGGCCTATTCGGTGCAGTTCGTGATCAATGGCGTCGCCGCCGTCCGCGCGAGCCTGACATAGCCTGCGACAATCTGTTAATTCGTTGATTTTGCGGCCTATTTCGCCGGCTGGCGCGCGCCCCGTCCAGATCCCGGACAGGCCGGTCGCTTTCGCTTGCGCAGCCACGTTGCTTTGACGTACTTCCCCTTTCAGCAGCATCAGCAAAGCGGGATGTCGATGACAGCGGACGAGCGCGCCAAGAGACAGGCCATCATCGACGCCTGCCGCCGCATGAACGCGCTCGGCATCAACCAGGGCACATCGGGAAATATCAGCGTCCGCCATGCGGACGGGCTGCTGGTCACGCCGACCAGTGTGCCCTATGAGGCCATGACGCCGGACCAGATCGTGTTCATGACGATGGACGGCAAGCATGCGCCGAGCCAGAAGCCGTCCAGCGAGTGGCGCTTTCATCGCGACATCCTGAAGTCGCGGCCCGACGTCAGCGCCGTCGTCCACGCCCATCCGACCTACTGCACCATCCTGGCGATCATGGGCATGGCGATCCCGCCCGTGCACTACATGATCGCGGCCGCCGGCGGCGACAGCATCCGCTGCGCGCCCTATGCCACCTTCGGAACGGAGGAACTGTCCGAACATGCGGTGCGGGCGCTGGAGGGCCGGCTCGCCTGCCTGCTCGACCATCACGGCATGATCGCGATCGGCAAGACGCTGGACAAGGCGATGTGGCTCGCCGTCGAGGTCGAGACGCTGGCGCGGCAATATCACGGCTGCCTCCAGATCGGACAGCCGCCGCTGCTCTCCAGCGAGGAGATCGAGCGGGTCCGCGAGCGCATGGCAGGCTACGGCCTGTCGGAAGGGTAGGGCGGCCAGAGGTGTTCGTGCGGCTCAGACATCTCGTCGATCGCAAGGGATCGAACCGCGTCATGGTTCGCCTGCGGGCGCTCCTGCGCAGCAACGAGTTCTATTTGATCCCGCTGGCCCTGGTGATCGGCTTGCTCGCCGGCGCCATCGTGACCCTGATGGCCGAGATTGCGCAGATCGCGCATGTGGTGATCTACGGCATTCCCGTCGACGTCCGCCTCTCGGCCAATGCACGCGTGACGCCGTGGGCGGCGCTGACGGCGCCCGCGCTCGGCGGCCTTGCGCTCGGCATCATGGAATGGTCGCGGCGGCGGATGAAGATCTCCAGCGCCGTCGACCCGATCGAGGCCAATGCCCTGCGCGGCGGCAACCTCTCGATGCGCGACAGCGTGGTGGTCTCGAGCCAGACGCTGATCTCCAACGGCTGCGGCGCCTCGGTCGGCCTCGAGGCCGGCTACACCCAGATCGGTTCGGGCATCGCCTCGCTGCTCGGCAAGTTCTTCAATCTGCGCCGCAACGATTTGCGCCTGATGGTCGGCTGCGGCGCCGCCGCCGCGATCGCGGCCGCGTTCGGCGCGCCGATCACCGGCGCCTTCTATGCCTGCGAGCTGATCGTCGGCGTCTATTCGGTCGGCAGCGCCGCGCCGATCCTCGCGGCCTCGCTGGCGGGCGCGCTGACCGCGCAATGGCTCGGCGGCGCACCCTATTCGCTGGAGATCCCCAAGGTCAGCGCCGTCGGCGTCGAGCAATATCTGGCGCTGATCGGGCTTGCGCTCGTCACCAGCGGCGTCGGCATCGCGGTGATGCGATCGTCGTCGATGTTTGAGCGGCTGTTCAAATGGCTCCCGGTCTGGCTGCGCCCGGTGATCGGCGGCCTCATCGTCGGCAGCTTTGCGATTGCCACGCCGCAGGTGCTGGCGGCCGGCCACGGCGCCATGGTGCTGGACCTGTTCCACGACATGACGATCGGGCTGATCGCGCTGATCATCGCCCTGAAGGTCACGGCGTGCCTGATCTCGCTCGCCTCCGGCTTCCGCGGCGGCCTGTTCTTCGCCTCGCTGTTCGTCGGCAGCCTGATCGGAAAATTCTTCGCCGCCGTGCTGCTGCTGATCAGCCCCAACTTCGTGATCGATCCGCTGGTGGCGATGCTGACGGGCATGGCGACGCTGGGCGTCGCCATCGTCGGCGGTCCGCTCACCATGTCGTTCCTCGTGCTCGAGATGACGCGCAACGTCGACGTCACCGCGGTGGTGCTGGCCGGCTGCATCGTGACCTCGATCTGCGTCCGCTTCATGTTCGGCCACTCCTTCTCGACCTGGCGCCTGCATCTGCGCGGCGAGACCATCCGCAGCGCCAACGACGTCGGCTGGCTGCGCAACCTTACCGTCGAGCGCCTGATGCGCTCCGACGTCGGCAAGGTGCCTTCGACCACGACCATCGCCGCGGTGCGCCGCGAATTCGTGCTGGGCTCGCGGCCCGGCATCGTCATCGTCAACAATGCCGACGAATATATCGGCCTCGTCCTGCTGCCCGACCTGTTCTCCAGCGACCTCGACACCATCGCCGACGACATCCAGGTGATCGAGCTCGCCCGTCTGATCGACATTGTGCTGATCCCGGAAATGAACGTGAAGAGCGCGATGGCAGTCTTCGACGAGGCGGAAGCGGAGATGCTGGCGGTGGTCGATTCCACCGACAGCCGCAAGGTGGTCGGCTTCCTCACCGAGACCTTTGCCCGCCGCCGCTATGTCGAGGAGATCGACAAGGCGACGCGCGGCGTGCTCGGGGCGCTGTAGTCAACGTTGAGGCGGGACGGCGTGCACGCGCAGCGCCGTCCCGTCCTTCTAACGGCCTGGTTGAGACGGAGCCGCAACGAGGCAGGCCACGATCCGGCGGACCAGCGGCAACACCAGGAGCAGCGTCGGGAAGGCGACGAGCCATGACAGCCCCCAGGCGCCCGGCCATGTCGCCAGGAACGCCGGCGTTGCGCCGAGGCTCCGGAGCGTCGAAATGACCGACACCACCGCCGTCATGAGGATGGACAGCACGAATGGCATCACGATCGGCGCATAGCGCGCCGGCAGTTTGCGAACCGCAATCATCTGATTTCTCTTGGAGAATAGGACGCGTCAGTCACGGTGAACCCCAAAAATCGGCATCGATCCCGACGGCGTCGGTTGATGCGTTGGTTCACGTGAACGCTTACGGCGGCCGGAAAACGGCGCGGCTGTTCATTATCCGCTCAGGTTGAGTGGTGCAAGCTGGATCGGATCGTTCGGTTTACAATCGTTCAAAGCGTGGCAGATTGCCGCGATCCTGAAACCATTTCAGTGGTTTGCGCGTTATCAACGGTTTGCATAGATGTGTTTTGCCGAAAACAGAGGAAGGTCAAGATGAGCAGACTCGTGATTTCCGCAGCCGGCCGCAGCACCGTCCTGGCCGCATGCGCAGGCCTGGCGCTGCTCGCAGCCTCGGTGTCGCCCTCGGCCGCTGCAGCCCCCCGGCCGGCACAGGCCGCGCCCGTAAACGCAGGTCAGGGCTCCTCCGACGTCACTGATTTCAGCGCAGCTCGTCGCCGCTACTATCGGCGCGGATCGAACGCCGCAGGTCTCGCCTTCATGGGCGCGGCAGCCGGCATCATCGGCGGAGTGATCGCCGAGCAGCGCCGCCGCGACTATTACGAGAACAACTATTATTACGGCCGGCGTTACTATGGTGGCCCCGGCTATTACGGCGGCCAGGGCTATTACGGCGGCAATCCCTATTATTACGACCCGGGCTACTGATATCGGCTCGTATCGAGCGGCCGGTTTTGATCTGACTTCAAAAAGGGCGGCGCCTCGCGCCGCCCTTTTTCGTGCTTGCGTTCTTTGCGTAGCCCGGGTGAGCGCAGCGATACCCGGGACGTCACTCGCAAGGATCCCCGATGTCGCTTCCGCCTTCGCTCTTCGAGCTGCGGCGGACAAGTCGCTCATCCGGGCTATGGAGCCGCGCTGTGTCGCCCCTGGTCAACCCCATCGCGCGAAAATATTCCACTTTACCGAAATTCGGAAATAGCGTACGTATCGCCTATCCCGGCTCATGCTTGAGGGGCGATCATGTGATCGTCATTGTCGCGAGCCGGGCTTGCGGTGGACGCGGTAGCGTCGGGCGCGAATGGCCGGGGCAGGGCGGATTGCTCTCCGTGAGCCCAGGACATCGCGCGGACGAACGGCGCTGACAGGCTCGTCTCGTTTGTAAGCTTCCGGCTTTGTCGACAGGGCTGGGAGAACTGCAAGCGAAATGGCGGGCCGTGCGTACGGCAAAACCGTGTGGTCCTGGCCGTCGTTGCTACGGCCAAGCTCTTGCGGATGCGGCGATCGCGTCAACCGGCGCGGTGCCGGTGAATTCCGTGAGAGCGAGGGAGGCCAGAAGGAATTCGGCTCCCGGGAGAGCACGGCATAAGCCGTCCGACCATCGCGCAGGGAAGGCCGTGTGTTGGGCTTCACCTGTATGCTGCTGTGCGGTTCCTTTGCGCTACCTTTCGCGCAGCGGACCGCGGGTGCCAGCCGGCACCCGGCCTTCCCTGCGCCCTCTTGGATTTGAGGGCGGAGCGACCAGGCAAAACTCGGGCAAATCGCGCCGCGAGGGTGCGAAGGCGTGTGTCTGCGAGACTGTAGGATGGGTAGAGCGCAGCGAAACCCATCATGTTTCCGCAAGGAGGATGCGCGATGGGTTTCGCTTCGCTCTACCCATCCTACGAGGGCGTGTCGGAGAGCTACTTGCTGTCGCCTCAAACTCCGCTCTCGTGCCCCGGACGCAGCGCGTCCACGAAGTGGTGCGCTGCAGAGCCGGGGCCCATGTCTCCGCATTGTGCCATGCCGCCTTCTGGGTCCCGGCTCTGCGCAGCAACGCTTGCGCGTTGCAGCGCGTCCGGGACACGAGAGCGGTGGTTGTGCTCTACGTTTCCGCCAATCACCGTCCCGCCGGCGCCGACATCGCGCCGTTGGCGTAGCGCGACCAGTCGGGTGCGGTCGGCTGCGACGGCCAGATGGCGGCGTTGGAGTCGCGGACCGATTGCGTGATGGGAACGGGTTGCGCCTTGCGAGCGTGGTGACGGTCGTTGGCTGCGGCGGTCTGGACGGTGGCGGCGGCGATCAGCATGGCGCCGACAAGGACGAAAGTCTTTTGCATCGTTGTGTCTCCCGTGACGACGCTCCCGGCTGTGAGAGATGTTGTCGCCGTCGCGGCTGACATGGCGATGGGCCCTTTGGAATGTCAGCGGTGCCGCCTTCACGTTGGAGCGAGCAAATTTTTTGGTCCCGGCTAAATATTCGGCAGTCACACCCGGGCGCGCGGTGGACTTGGCCTGCGCAATCCGGTTCAATGGGACAAATTGGCTTTTCAGGCGACAACGATGTCGAAATATCTGCTGGTCCTGCTCCTGATTGCCGCGCCGGCGGCGGCGCAGGTCAAGCCTTCGCCGAAGAGTTCAGCGGTGCATCCGGACCCCTGCGCGCCGATCGGGCGGACCGCGGACGGCAAGCTGGTCTATTCCATGAAATGCGAGAACCTGCCGGCACCGCCCGCACCGCCGCCGCAGGCGGAACTGAAGGAGGCGCCGCCACCGGCTGCCGCCGCCGAGCCGGAGCCCGAAGTGCGGCGGAGCGGCATTTTCGGCTGGTCCTACGACCGCAGGTGATGCGGCTTCGCCCTTGCGCGAAGGCTTATGGAGTGCTCTTTGCTGAGAGTTCCCTGCGGGGCCTTGGCCCCCGATCCAGAGAGATGAGATGAGCAAACTCGTTATCCGCGCCGGCGATTTCACCTTCGATGCCCGTTTCGAGGAGCAAGCCGCGCCCAAGACCGTCGCCGCGTTCCGCAAGGCGCTGCCGTTCGAAAGCCACATCATCCATGTGCGCTGGAGCGGCGAGGGCGTGTGGATGCCGCTCGGCGATCTCGACTTCGGCGTCGGCTACGAGAACCACACCAGCTATCCCGCGCCCGGCCAGATCATCCTCTATCCCGGCGGCATCAGCGAGACCGAGATCCTGATGGCGTATGGCGGCGTTCACTTCGCCAGCAAGATGGGCCAGCTCGCCGGCAACCACTTCATCACCGTGACGTCGGGGCTGGAGAATCTGGCGACGCTGGGCAAGAGCGTGCTGTGGAAGGGCGCGCTGCCGATCCGCTTCGAGGAAGTCTGAGTGACGGATATACGCTACCCGCGCGATCTCCGCGGTTACGGCCGCAACCCGCCGCACCCGCAATGGCCTGATAATGCGCGGGTCGCGGTGCAGTTCGTCGTCAATTTCGAGGAGGGCGGCGAGAATAACATCCTGCACGGCGACCGCGCCTCGGAAGCGTTCCTGTCGGACGTGCTCGGCGCGCAGCCCTGGCCGGGCCAGCGTCACGCCAACATCGAATCCATGTTCGAATACGGCTCGCGCGCCGGCTTCTGGCGGCTGTGGCGGATGTTCAGCGAGCGGAAGTGGCCGACAACCGTGTTCGGCGTCGCGACTGCGCTCAAGCGCAATCCGGAAATCGTCGCGGCGATGAAGGAGGCGAGCTGGGACATCGCCAGCCACAGCCTGAAATGGATCGAGCACAAGGACATGACCGAGGCGCAGGAGCGCGCCGAGATCGCCGAGTCCATTCGCGTCCACACCGAGGCAACCGGATCGCGGCCGCTCGGCTGGTACACCGGCCGCTCCTCGATCAACACCAACCGTCTGCTGATGGAGGAGGGCGGCTTCCTCTATCTCTGCGACTCCTATGCCGACGACCTGCCCTATTGGGTCAAGGGCGCCAAGGGCAAGCAGCTCATCATTCCCTATACGTTGGATGCCAACGACATGCGGTTCATCAACCCGCAGGGGTTTGCCGAAGGCGAGCAGTTCTTCACCTATCTGAAGGACGCCTTCGACGTGCTCTATGCCGAAGGGCAGACCGCGCCGAAGATGATGTCGGTCGGGCTGCACTGCCGACTCGCCGGGCGACCCGGCCGCGCCGCGGGGCTGATCCGCTTCCTCGACTACATCGGCAAGCATGAGCGCGTCTGGGTGCCGACGCGGTTGCAGATCGCGCAGCACTGGCACGACAAGCATGCGCATCTCGCGGCGGATGCGTTCGAGATCGGATGATGGTGTGATGTCGCAAATCCCGCTCGCCGAGCTCAATGTCGCAAGCAAGGCCGATTTCGTCGCCGCGCTCGCCAACGTCGTCGAATATTCGCCGTGGATCGCGGAGAAGCTCGCCGGGCAGCGACCGTTCGCGGGCGTCAACCAGTTGCATACCGCGCTGATCGCGGCGATCCAGGCTGCCGAGCCCGACGTGCAGCTGGCGCTGATCCGTGCGCATCCCGATCTCGCCAACAAGACCCAGCGGGCCGCGGGTCTCACCGCGGAATCGACCGACGAGCAGAACAGCGCCGGCCTCGACCGGCTGTCGGAGGCCGAATACGCCGCGTTCGAACGCGTCAACAATGCGTATCGCGAGAAATTCGGCTTCCCCTATATCGTCTGCGTGCGCCGTCACACCAAGGACTCGGTGCTTCGCGATTTCGAGACGCGGCTGCGCAACATCGCCAAGACCGAGACGCGGCGCGCGATCGAGGAGATCGGCCGCATCTCGGCGCTGCGGCTGGATCAACTCGTCGTCGCCGACGACAGGCTTAAAGTGCACGGCCGGCTCTCGACGCATGTGCTCGACAACCACGCCGGCAAGCCTGCGGCGGGTATCCCGGTCGAGCTCATCGAGTTCGCAAATCTCGGCGAGAGCCGCGTGATCGCGCGCACCGTCACCAACGATGATGGCCGCACCGACCAGCCGCTGATCCGCGGCCGGCCGCTGCCGATCGGTCGCTACGAGCTCCGCTTCAGCGTCGCCAAATACTACGCTGCGCACAACGTGCAGCTCAACGATCCGCCATTCATCGACGAGATTCCGCTGCGCTTCGCGATCAGCGAGCCGGAAGGCCACTATCACGTCCCGTTGCTGGTCACGCCCTGGAGCTATTCGACCTATCGCGGCAGCTAGACATGCTGCGCGGATGAGGCGGCCACTGCTGCATCCGCCTCTGCCGCAGCTCCACCGCTCAATCCGTTGAAGAAGGCGTTGAGCAGCACCGAGACGATCGCGCAGAGCAGGATGCCGGATTCCAGCAGCGGCTGGAGATCGTGCGGCAGATTCCGGAAGAAGCCGGGTGCGGCGAGCGGGATCAGGCCGAAGCCGATCGAGATCGCGACAATGAAGAGATTGTAACGGTTGGTGCGGAAATCGACCGAGGCGAGAATGCGTGCACCGGTCGCCGCGACCATGCCGAACATCACGAGGCCTGCGCCGCCGAGCACGACCAGCGGCACCGCCTCGACCAGCGCGGCGAGCTTCGGCAGCAGTCCGAGGACGAGCATGATGCAGCCGCCCGTGATCGTCACCCAGCGCGAGCGCACGCCGGTGACCGAGACGAGGCCGACATTCTGCGAGAACGAGGTGTAGGGAAACGTGTTGAAGACGCCGCCGAGCAGCGTACCGACGCCGTCGGCGCGCAGGCCGCGGCTCAGGGCTTCGCGGTCGACGGCCTTGCCGGTGATGTCGCCGAGCGCGAGGAACATGCCGAGCGACTCGATCATCACCACGATCATGACGACGCACATGGTGATGACGGGCACCAGATGGAATTGCGGCATGCCGAAGCGGAATGGGATCACGAGCGCACCCCAGGAGGCGGCCGTGACCTTGTCGAAATGCATCACGCCGAGCGCGCTCGCGAGCACGGCGCCGGCAATGATGCCGAGCAGCACGGCGACATTGGCGACAAAGCCCGTGCCCCACTTGATCAGGCCGAGGATGAATAGCAGCACGAAGAGCGAGATGCCGAGGCCCTGCAACTGCCCGTAGGCCGGATTGGGAAAGCTGCCGGGAACGCCATCGACGACCTTTGTCAGCGTCGGCAGGCCGCCGCCGGCCCAGTTGATGCCGACACGCATCAGCGAGATGCCGATGATGAGGATGATGGTGCCGGTGACGACGGGCGGAAACAGCGGCAACAGCCGGCTGACGAAGGGCGCGGCGACGATGCCGAACAGGGCCGCAATCACCGAGCCGTAGATGCCGAGCAGGCCGATATCGGGGGCGGCGGCCATCGACAGCATCGGGCCGACCGAGGCAAAGGTCACGCCCATCATCACGGGCAGGCGGATGCCGACGCCGGGAAAGCCGAGACATTGCACCAGCGTCGCGATCCCGCAGGCAAACAAGTCGGCGCTGATCAGGAAGGCGACGTCCTCCGGCGGCAGCTTCAGCGCGCGGCCGATGATCAGCGGCACCGCCACCGCGCCGGCATACATCACCAGCACGTGCTGCAGCCCGAGCGCCAGCAGGCGCGGGAGCGGCAGGACCTCGTCGACGGGATGCAATTCGCTGGTCATGAATGATCCCCCTGAATGATCGGCCTAGCCGAATTTATCGAGCAGTGCCGGAAACAGCCGGTCCGGCTTGAACGGCGGCGCCGTGAAGCGGATGCCGGTGGCGTCCGCGATCGCGTTGCCGAGCGCCGCTGCGACCGGATTGTACGGACTCTCGCTCATCGACTTCGCCCCAAGCGGCCCGATCGTGTCCGACGTCTGCGCGAACAACACCTCGGTGCGCGGCACGTCGGCGAAGGAGGGCAAATGATAGTCGCGGAATTTCGGATTGGTGACGCGCCCCTCCGCGTCGATCACCATCTCCTCGTAGAGCGCAGCGCCGAGCGCCTGGGCCACGCCGCCCTCGACCTGGCCGCGGCACTGCATGGGGTTGGCGACGACGCCGGCATCCGCCGCCTGCACGCTCCTGAGAATCCTGAGCTCGCCGGTCGCCTTGTTCACGGCGACACGAAAACCCTGCACGTTGAAACCGACCGAGCGCGGCGTACCGCCGGAATTGCCGTTGCCTGCGAACGGCCGGCCGCGCTCGCGGGCGAGCTTCGCCAGCTCCGCAAAGGGCATGCGCCGCACGCCGCTGACGACGGATTCGTCATCCAGCACGCAAGTCTCCACGTCGCAAAGCCAGGCGTCCGCAGCCGCCGCCTTCAGCTCGGTCGCAAGCTGCAAGGCCGCGGCATGCGTCGCCTTGCCGGCGACGAACGTGCCGGCGCTGCCATAGGCGCCGGTGTCATGACCGCCATGGGCGGTGTCGGACTGTCGCAGGCGGATGCGGTCGACGGTGGTCGCGAGGATCGTCGCCGCGATCTGGCGGTGGACGGTGCTGGTGCCGTTGCCGAACTCGGCGGTACCGACCGTGAGATCGAAACCACCAATGTCGTTCAGCGCGATCGTGGCATCCGCGATGTGGCCGGCCGGCGGCACGGTGTCGATCATGGTCAGGGCGACGCCGTCGCCGGTCAGCCATTCCGGCGACAGCTCTGCTTGCGGGCCATCCGCCTGCATCGCGCGCTCGACGAGATCGAGGCATTGGTCGAGCCCATAGGAGCCATAGAGCACGTCGTGAAACTCGGACGGCGGCGGCGACAGCATGGGATCGCCCAGCCTGATGATATTGCGCCGGCGCATCTCGTAAGGGCTGATGCCGAGCTGCCGCGCCAGCTCGTCGATCGCGGCCTCGATCGCGATCTGCGTCTGCGGCAAGCCATAGCCGCGAAAAGCGCCCGCCGGCACCGTGTTGGTGTAAACGGCGTAGCCGTCGACCCGCTTGTTCGGGCAATTGTAGACGGCGATGGACTCCGACAGCGAGTGGAACATCACGGGACCGGCGTGATTGCCGTAGGCGCCGGTGTTGGAGAGCACGTCGAGCTGGAGCGCGGTGAGCTTGCCGTCGGCATCGGCGCCGGCCTTGATGTGGACCCGCATCGGATGCCGCGTCGAGGTCGCGATGAACTGCTCCTCGCGCGTCAGCTCCAGCTTCACCGGCCGTCCGGTCCTGAGCGCGGCGAGCGCCAGGATGTCCTCGACGAACATCTCCTGCTTGCCGCCAAACCCGCCGCCGACGCGTTCGCAGAACACGCGGACCTTGTCCATGGGAAGCCCAAAGATGTCCGACAGCGCGCGCCGGGTCAGGAACGGGACCTGCGTCGAGGTGCGGACGTTCAGCACGCCCGCTTCGTCGTGCCAGGCGAGGCCGCCATGGGTCTCCAGCGCCGCATGCTGCACGCGGTGACTGTGGAAGGTGGCTTCATAGGTGACGGCAGACGTTGCGAGCGCCGACGCGACGTCGCCGTACTCGCCATGCGTCTCCGCCGCCAGGTTGCGCTGGGGATCGGCGATGCGGTTCGCAGGAGTCCGGTCGGGATGAAGGAGCGGTGCACCGGGCGCCATCGCCTGCTCGGGATCGATCAGCGCCGGCAGAATCTCGTAATTCACCTTGATCCGGCGACACGCCTCCTCGGCGGCGGCTTCGCTCTCGGCCACGACCGCGGCAACGCGCTGCCCGATGAAGCGGACGACGTCGTCGAGGATTCGGGTGTCCTCGGGATCCATCCAGTCCTTCTCGTGGCGCGCGGTCGAGATCAGGACGGACGGCGCATCCTCATGTGTCAGCACCGCGTGCACGCCGGGAACGCCCAGGGCCGCAGAGGTGTCGATGGCGACGATCCGCGCGTGGGCGTGGGGCGAACGCAGCAGCTTGACGTGCAGCAAGCCTTCGATCGCGGTGTCGAAAGTATAGCGCGCCGCGCCGCGCACCACGTCGGGGCCCGCGGGCGCCGGCAGGCTACGGCCGAAGGCGGCGCCGGCCTCGACGTCTGCCTCGACATTGGTCTTGCCGAGCAGCGCGTCCTCGATGGCGCGATAGCCGGTGCAGCGGCAGATGTTGCCCTTCAGTGCCGCACCGAGATCGGTGCGCTGCGCCTGGTTCAGCGACGCGCAGGTCAGGATCATGCCGGCGGTGCAGAAGCCGCATTGAAAGCCCTGCGCATCGAGGAAGGCCTGCTGCATCGGATGCGCGCCGGCCTCGCCGCCGAGACCTTCGATCGTGGTCACCGCTCGGCCCTCGGCCCGGAAGGCCGGGATCAGGCAGCTATGCACCGGCTCGCCGTCGAGCAGCACGGTGCAGGCGCCGCAATCGCCGGCATCGCAGCCCTTTTTCACGCCGAAATGGCCGAGCTCGCGCAGGAAGGTGCGCAGGCACTGACCCGCGCGCGGCGCCTCCGCGAACGTCGTCCCATTGACCTCGAAGCTCATGATGTTGCCCCCAGGAGCTCGCTGCGGATCTCCTCGGCGAGCCGCAGCGTCATGTGCTTGCGCCAGAGCGGCTTGCCGTGGATGTCGGTGTGGTACAGGTCATCCGTGATCTGCTGCATGATCGCATCACGAAGCGTGCTCGCGTCGGGCGGCTTGGGAAACGACAGCCGGATCGGCCGCACCGTCGAAGCGGTGACCGTCAGCGCCAGCGCGCCATCGGCGTCGAAGCTGCCGATCAGCAGCGCTGCCGAGCGGCCGACCGGCGCGAGCGAGATCTGGCGAAACGCCGTGCGGCGCTTCAGCGCGGCGATCGGAATGTCGATCTGGCGCAGCAGGTCACCCGGCGTCATGCGGTTGCGCTGGTTGCCGGTCACGAAGTCGACGACCGCAATCCGCTGCTCGCCGCCGCCCGCCTTCCAGATGGTGCAGACACCGTCGAGCGCCGCGGTGAGGGAGATCATCGGTCCGGCCGGCAGCGACATGCAGAGATTGCCGCCGACCGTCGCGGTCTTCCAGATCTTGAAGGACGCAAGGAACGCGCGGCAGCACTGGCCGATCAGCGGCGCGGCGAGCCAGTCGGAAGGGCAGGCGAGTCCATCGAGCTGCGCGACGGTGCAGGTGGCGGCAATACCGAGATGGCTCTCGCCGATCGTCAGCGCCGGCCACTTCAGATCGGTGAGGTCGATCAGGCGCTTCAGGTCCGCTTGCGGCTCCGAGAACAGCCAGGTGCCGCCCGCGAGCCACGCATCGCCTGGCGTCCAGGTGGGCAGCTCGGCGCGCGTTTGCGGATGCGCCACCGTCGTGATGGTATTCAAATCCATGGCTGCGCCAGAAAGCTTCCGCCCGGTGAATCGTGCGATAGAGTCTTGCAAGACCGGAGCCAAGTCGCAACAAACAAGTCGGTGCAGGATGGCGTTCGGGCACTTGGCCGCATGAATGCCTGTCGCTGAACGCAAGGAGAATCGGGGTCATGAGCGAACCAAAGCCGATCTGGATCCGCGACCCGCTGGCCATCCTGGCCGACGGGGCGGAGCGCGGGATCGTGGTGAAGGACGGCCGGATCGTCGAGCTCGTACCGGCCGGCGGCAAGCCCGCGACGGCCGATGTTGCCGTGTTCGATGCCGGCGAGCATGTCGTGCTGCCGGGCCTGATCAACACCCACCATCATTTTTACCAGACCCTGACGCGGGCGCTGCCGGCGGCGATGGACCGCGAGCTGTTTCCTTGGCTCCAGGCGCTCTACCCGGTGTGGGCGAAGCTGACGCCCGAGCGGCTGGAGCTCGGCGTGACTGTGGCGATGTCCGAGCTGCTGCTCTCGGGCTGCACCACCACGACGGATCATCACTATGTGTTCCCGGCGGGCCTCGAGGAGTCCGTCGATATCGAGGTCGGCGTCGCACAGCGGCTCGGCATGCGCGTGCTGCTCACGCGCGGCTCGATGAATCTGTCGCAGCGCGACGGTGGCCTGCCGCCCGACAGCGTCGTGCAGGACGAGGACACCATCCTCGCCGACAGCGCGCGCGTGGTCGCCAGGCATCACCAGCGGGGTGCGGACGCGATGGTGCAGATCGCGCTGGCGCCGTGCTCGCCCTTCTCGGTGACGACGTCGCTGATGCGCGCTACCGCCGATCTCGCCGGCAAGCTCGACGTGCGACTGCACACTCACCTCGCCGAGACCGAGGACGAGAACAGATTCTGCGAGCAGATGTATGGCTGCCGTCCGCTCGACTATCTCGAGCAATGCGGCTGGCTCGACGCGCGGACCTGGCTCGCGCACGGAATCTTCTTCAATCCGGACGAGATGCGGCGGCTCGGCAAGGCCGGGACGACCGTCAGCCATTGCGCCTGCAGCAACCAGCTGCTGGCGTCCGGCTGCTGCCCGGTGTGCGAGATGGAGGAAGCCGGCGTCGGCATCGGGATCGGCGTGGACGGCTCTGCCTCGAACGACGGATCGAACCTGATGCAGGAGGTACGCGCGGCGTTCCTGCTGCAACGGGCGCGCTATGGCGTGACCAAGGTCAGCCACAAGGATGCGCTGCGCTGGGCCACCAGGGGCTCGGCGGCCTGCATCGGCCGTCCGGAACTCGGCGAGATCGCTGTCGGCAAGGCGGCGGACCTGGCGCTGTTCAGGCTCGACGAGCTGCGCTTCTCCGGCCACGGCGATGCCTTGGCCGCGCTCGTGCTGTGCGGCGCGCATCGGGCCGACCGGGTCATGGTGGCGGGAAAATGGGTGGTGATCGACGGGGCGATCCCGGGCCTGGATCTTACGGACCTCATCCGCCGCCATAGTTCGGCGGCGCGGGCCATGCAGGCGGGATAATCAGGCCGAAAATTGAAGGAGGGGGCGACCACAAGTGCCGGGTGCTTCTGGCCACCCCCTCCGAACCTCCTCCGGGAGGAGCAGGTGTTTTAGGCAATGCAAGAAGCGTGCTACTTGCCCGGCAGCTTGTCGTCGATACCCTTCACGTAGAAATTCATCCCGAGAATCTGGCCGTCAGCGAGATTGGCGCCGCCCTTGCACTCGACCTCCTTGCCGTCCTGCCCAATGACCGGGCACTTGAACGGGTGCAGCTTGCCCGCGGTGATCGCGGCCTGGGCATCCTCGGCCAACTTCTTCACGTCGTCAGGCATGTTGGTGTAGGGCGCCATCGCGAACATGTGGCTGTCGAGGCCGCCCCAGCTGTCCTCGGACTTCCAGGTTCCGGCGAGTTCGGCCTTGACGCGCTCGATGTAGTAGGGGCCCCAGGTGTCGAGGATCGACGTCAGCTGGGTCTTGGGCCCGAACTTGATCATCTCGGAATCCTGGCCGAAGGCGAGCTTGCCGCGCTCGCTGGCGATCTGCATGGCGGCCGGCGAGTCCGTGTGCTGCATGATGACGTCGGCGCCCTGGTCGATCAGCGCCTTGGCGGCGTCGGCTTCCTTGCCCGGATCGAACCAGGTGTTGGCCCAGATGATCTTGACCTTGATGTTGGGGTTGATGGTCTGCGCCGCGAGGATCGTCGCGTTGATGCCGGAGACGACCTCGGGAATCGGGAACGAGCCGATATAGCCGAGCACGCCGGACTTCGACATCTTGGCCGCGATCAGGCCCTGGATGTAGCGGCCCTGATACCATTTGGCCGAATAGGTCGACATGTTCGGGTTGCGCTTGTAGCCGGTCGCGTGTTCGAAATGCACGTTCGGATATTTTTTCGCGACCTTCAGCGTCGGATCCATGTAGCCGAACGAGGTCGTGAAGATCAGCTTGTTGCCGGCGCGGACGAGCTGCTCGATGGAGCGCTCGGCGTCGGGGCCCTCGGGCACGTTCTCGAGATAAGTGGTCTCGATCTTGTCACCGAGCTCCTTGACGAGAGCCTGGCGGCCGACATCGTGCTGGTAAGTCCAGCCGAGGTCTCCGATCGGACCCAGATAGATGAAACCGACCTTCAGCTTGTCGGCGGCGGAGGCTGCGCTGACGCTCCCGGCAAGCAAAAGCCCGGCAGCCAGCGCAAGAAGTGATTTCCTCATCATCAATCTCCAAACATCAGGGGAAAGCCACGATCCGCAACGTGCGCGCCCCATCGCGCATGCCGCGGAAATGAAACGTTAGCGGTCAGGCACGAACACGGTGCCGAGCGCGGCCGGCGCGGTCGAGCCGCCGGTGCGCGCGCGGGAGAGCAGGACAAGCACGATGACGGTCGCGAGATAAGGCAGCGCCGACATGAATTGCGAGGGAATGCCGACGCCCCAGCCCTGCGCGTGCAGTTGCAGGATCGTCACCGCGCCGAAGAGATAGGCGCCGACCACGAGGCGGCCCGGCCGCCAGGACGCGAACACCACCAGCGCCAACGCGATCCAGCCGCGGCCGGCGGTCATGCCGGGAATGAAGAAGGGCGTGTAGGCGAGCGGCAGATAGGCGCCGGCAAGTCCGGCGCAGGCGCCGCCGAACATCACGGCGAAGGTGCGGATGCGCAGCACGGGATAGCCGAGCGCATGCGCGGAGACGTGATTGTCGCCGCAGGCGCGCAGGATCAATCCCGCTCGCGTGCGGTACAGGAACCACCAGACGCCGACGATCAGCGCGATCGAGAAATAGACGAAGCCGTCCTCGCCGAACAGGACGCGGCCGATCAGCGGAATGTCAGTCAGGCCGGGAATGTAAAGATGCACCGCGGGCGTGATGCGCTCGCCGACGAAGCCGGCGCCGATCAGGCCCGAGAGACCGATGCCGAGGATGGTGAGTGCGAGACCTGTTGCGACCTGGTTGACGGCGAGCCCGAGCGCCATCAGCGCAAACACCAGCGACATCAGCGTGCCCGCGACGATGCCGAACAGCGCGCCGATGAAGACCGAGCCGGTGAGCCAGGCGCCGGCAAAGCCGCAGGCCGCACCGACGATCATCATGCCCTCGACGCCGAGATTGAGCACGCCGGAGCGCTCGGTCACGAGCTCGCCAGTTGCCGCGACCAACAGCGGCGTCGATGCCGCGAGCACCGCAAGGATGATGGCTTCAATGAGTTCCACTGGCCACCTGTCGGTTCGGGAACACCAGCTTGAAGCGGTAGAGAATGAGGGAGTCGCAGGCGAGCACGTAGAACAGCAGAATGCCCTGAAACACCTTGGTGACATCCAACGGGATCTTCATCGCGATCTGCGCCTGCTCGCCGCCGATAAAGGTCAGTGCGAGAAAAAGGCCTGCAATT
>Ga0209564_1001781_pt1 | contig 19938 bp, 18 predicted proteins | sample AraplaCol_mMF_r2_FD_184272 | JGI IMG/M metagenome (GOLD analysis project Ga0209564, IMG submission 184272) | Arabidopsis root microbial communities from North Carolina, USA - plate scrape MF_Col_mMF_r2 (SPAdes) (version 3) | ecosystem: Host-associated > Plants > Roots > Endosphere | place: USA...
CTGGATTTGCGCGATGCGCGACCACGGTTCCTCGCGCGTCGGATCCGACTTCGCGAGCTGCTGGTACAGGCCGAGCGCCTTGTCCTGGTCCCCCGCCTTCGCGACGGCGTCCGCATCGGCCAGCGACTTGTTGAACACTTCCGCAGTCGGCGGCGCGGGAGGCTGGCTCGCACAGCCGGCGATCACGCCGCAAGCCACCACTACCCCAGACAGTTTTGCGAACAGACGGTCTTTCATCGTTATATCCACCGGCGCGTGAGTTTTAAATCGTTGAGAATCTGGTTCTTTTGCTTTGCAAGAAGCGCGCGGGTATAGTACCGATCAATTTTTCATAATTCAATCGTCGTGTGAAGAGTAATTCCTTTTAAAACCGGGCGCTACCCCCTCGAATGGCCGATCGTTGCGGGCTCGCAGCGGTTTTTCCTCGGGCCGGAATGCGCAAGTTTTACTGGTCGCGCGACGCGCCGCCCGGACGGCGGAAAAAATTTCCGGATGCTCGCCCGACGCGGGCGTGCTTAATAGTTGAACGGTGCAATGTCGGGGAGGCGCAGCGAACGCGGCAATACCCGGCAGTTTTGACAGGGATAAAGGCGGCACGCCGGAAAAACGATGAGATCGTCCATGATTCGCTACGCGCTGCCGCTGGTTGCCTGCGCCCTTTTGGCCGGATGCGCGGCCGCCCCGCTGCTCGGCTCGGCCGCGAGCGCCGTGATGTCCGCGGCCGGCATCGGCAAGCCCGAGGTGCCCGACGCGCAGAAGCCGCCGCGCAACATCGGGCTCACGCTGGCCGCCGCGCCGAACCTGAATGCCGCGACCGACCACAAGCCGCTCGCGCTCGTCGTCCGGCTTTATGCGCTGAAGGACCCGACCTCGTTCCAGCAAGCGCCGTTCGACGCATTTACCGATCCGACCAAGGAAAAAGCTGCACTCGGCGCCGATCTGCTGAATGTGCGCGAAATCACGCTGATTCCGGGCCAGCGCTATACGGCAACCGAGAAGGTATCGCGCGAAGCCCAGGCATTCGGCATCGTCGCGCTGTTCCGCGACCCCGCACTGCAACGATGGAAACTGACATTCGATCCGGCGAAATCGGAGAAATCCGGCATAATCATCGGCCTGCATAATTGCGCGATGACGGTCACCGACGGCACGGTCATCGCACCGCAACAAGGTGCGCCTTCGCAACCGCTGAATTTGCTGTCTTCGGTCTCTTGCGGTTAAACATGACGCACGGATGTCAATTAACAAGAGTTAACACTTGGCGATTTAATTCGGGCACGAACAAATCGATTACATCGCAACGCCACATTAACCGGATTTGACATGAGTTATTCGGCCAAGGTGCTGTGGGGGGAAGGGCTGTTCCTCCGGCCTCAACACTTTCAGCGACAGGACGCGTACCACGAGGCGCGCCTGTTCGAGTCCATCCAGGCGATCCAGCCGTACAACTGGGGCGTGCGCTCGGTGCGCATCGACCGCGACGCGCTCGGCAGCAACGTGCTGCGGGTCGCCGAGCTCGCGCTCGTGTTCCCGGACGGCGCACTGTATGCCGCGCCGCAGGCGGACGATCTGCCGCCGCCGATCGCGCTGGATACGTTGCCCGACGGCATCAACGAATTCGTGTTCTATCTCGCGCTGCACCCGCTGCGCGAGAACGGCACCAACTACAGCGACGATCCGGCCGCCGGCTTCATGACGCGGTTCGTCAGCGAGCAGACGAGCGTCGCCGACAACTTCACCGACGCCGCTGAAGCCGACATCACGTTCCTGAAGACGCAGGTCAAGCTGATCGCGCACAGCGAGCCGCGCGACCAGCTGCTGTCGGTGCCGCTCGTGCGTGTGCGCCGCACCGCGACGTCCGGCTTCGAGATCGACGACAGCTTCGTGCCGCCGTGCCTCGCGATCGAAGCGTCGCCGATCCTGCACCAGCGGCTGCGCCAGCTGGTCGACGCACTACAGGCAAAAGTGAACGCGCTGTACGGCTTCCACCGCGAGCCGTCGAAGAACATCATCGAATTCCGTTCGGGCGACATCGCGTCGTTCTGGCTGCTGCATACGGCGAACGCCGCATTCGCGACGCTCGCGCACCTGCACCAGCACGCGGCGCTGCATCCGGAGCGGCTGTTCCAGGAACTGCTGCGCCTCGCGGGCCAGTTGATGACGTTCTCGAAGGGCTATACGCTCGCCGACCTGCCCGTGTACCGCCATGACGACCCGGGCCCGAGCTTCGCGCGCCTCGACCTGATGCTGCGCGAACTGCTCGACACCGTGATCTCGACGCGCTATTTCGCGATCACGCTCGACGAGGTGCGCCCGTCGTTCCACCTTGGCCGCCTCGATTCCGGCAAGATCGACGACAAGACCGAGTTCTACCTCGCGGTATCCGCGGACATGCCGAGCGTCGAGCTCGTCGATGCGGTGCCGGCCCGCTTCAAGGTCGGGGCGCCCGACGACGTCGACAAGCTCGTGCTGTCGGCGATGCCCGGCGTGCGGCTGTCGTACACGCCACAGGTGCCGCCCGCGATTCCGGTGCGCCCCGGCGCGTGCTACTTCGCGCTCGATTCACGCAGCCCGCTGTACGAGCGCATGCTGCAGGCCCAGTCCGCGATGATCTACGCGCCGACTGGCATCAATGACCTGAAATTCGAACTGATCGCGGTCACATCATGAGCTACGCGCCTTCCCTGTTCGGCGACAACGTGCCGCCGCCCCTGCACAGCCCGGCATCGACGGACTCCGCGTTCCAGGCCCGCTCGCTGCTCGATTTGCTGTACGACGGGTTCTTCATGCTGTTCCTGCTCAAGAACAAGCGGGAGCCGGACAGCGCCAGCGAGTTCAGCACGCGAATCCAGGAGTTCCTGTCGGATTTCGAGCGCGGCGCGAAGAAGCTGAATATCGCGGCCGAGGACGTGTACGGCGCGAAGTTCGCGTTCTGCGCGGCCATCGACGAAATGGTGCTGTCGTCGCAGTTCAAGATCCGCGCGGATTGGGAACGCCGGCCGCTGCAGCTCGTGCTGTTCGGCGAGCAGCTCGCGGGCGAGAAGTTCTTCCAGTATCTCGAGGAGTGTCGTGCGCAGGGTGCGGCGCGGCTGCAGTCGCTCGAGGTGTTTCATATGTGCCTGCTGCTCGGGTTCCAGGGCAAGTATCTGCTCGAAGGGCCGGAGAAGCTCGCGTATCTGACCGCGCGGCTTGGGGACGAGATCGCGCACATGAAGGGCAAGCGGGCTGCGTTCGCGCCGCATTGGCCGCTGCCGGATCAGATCGCGCACCGGTTGAAGCGGGAGGTGCCGGTTTGGGCGATCGGGACCGTGTTCGCGCTCGTTGCGTTGCTTGGGTATCTCGGGCTCAATACCTATCTCAAGGACAAGACGCTGCAGGCGTTGGCGCCGTATTCGCAGGTGATCAAGGTCGGGCCGGAATCGGCTAATTTGACGATTTCGTTGCCTTGAGGAATCGGCTTCGTTCGAATGTTGATGCCTCGTGAAAAAGGACCGCACTGGCGGTCCTTTTTTGCTGTGGCGTGGGGCGCGTGCCTCGTCAGAGCAGAATGAACTCGTCGTTGTCGACGTAGAACACGAACGCGTCGAACAATTGCGCGACGGTCGGTTCGTCGACCTGGTCATGCGCGTTGATCACGATGTCTTCGATCGTCGCGCTGTTCAGCGTGACGCGCCAGCCGGGTTGTGGGGCGGCGGCGGGCGGCGTGTCGACTTCGGTGTTGTCAGCGTCTTCGGTGAATACGCCCTCTGTATCTAGCGCCCACGGCGTTGGTGGCAGGCAAAGCCATCCGGAAAAGTCGCCCGGATGTTCGAGAATGTGCTGCAGCGACGCGATGGTCGCGGGGGTGGTCGACATGGGTATTGCGGTTATAACTGGACTGAAGTCAATGCAGGAGCGGTAATGTCGCAGGCCCCGACTGTGCCTGCGTTGCCACAGCGCTCGCGTAAGGGAGCCGCGATTATGCCAATTTCGGACACGTTAGGCTGGGTCGGTAGTCGCTGTCGGTCAGTGAACGGATGCAATACCGACATTCGAGATCACGTCGAACTTCCCGCATCGGACCGCCCTCTAGAGTTCGTGGCGAATTGTTTCATGGATCGCGGCCACGCGGTCTTCGGTCAGGGACCGAATCTCACCGCATCCACGACACTCAGCGATTTCACGCATAGATCTTGCTGTCAAGAGAATCCGTTCCAATTTGAGCATAGCTTCTTGATTGACCCACTCGCGACAATCCCGATATTACTTATACGCGCCATGCACCACCATGCTCCCTTTTCAGCGTGGAGCCTTGTTTCCCGCTCCAACATCTGACGGATAAACGAATGAAGTCGATTCTCGAACAACATGATCTTGCTTCCCGCTCGGGCACCGCCGGTCTGGTCGACATCAATCGGCAGGCGGAATACCAGTGGTGAATCTAACCCCCTTCTTTGTGGCACACAATACAGCCTCGGCCAATCGATCTCCCACGACAATATATGTCAAGGAGTCGTATTGCCTGCCAATGCCATTGGCAGAGAAATCGGAGCGCAAGACCATCTTTTTGAAACCAACCTTGGCATCAGGAAACCCCGGAATCTTCACCACTACCGGCTCAGAAGCGTCGTGATCGACCACATCGACTTTTCTAACCGGATTAAGAAGAAAGTATGATCCGTCAATAGCCTTTCCGTCCGATTCAATAACTGCCGGAATGAACTGTACGTCACCGTCATTCGCCAGTCCTTCAATCGCAACACGCACCGCTTCACTTACAAGCGGAATCAAGATGTTTGACCAAATAACACCGTAGTCTTGAATCTTTGCCAACCCCTTTTTGGGAAGATCGAATACCAAAGGATTCGATTTTGTGAGGCGTGTGGCCGCCTGTAAATCAAAGCGATCCACTTGATTTTTTGCCTCATCGTAGAGTGCCATCCGACTTTCCGGATAGTCCGCCTCCGTGGTCCAGATTTTCGTCATATATCCTCACTTAGTTTGGACACGCCCATGGTCGATGGTTCTTGTTGAGCATCCGGTTCCCGGCTTTCAACTCCATCCGCTCTCGTGCGATGATTCCGCGCAGAGCCGCGTCATACTGTTTCTGCCCCCAACCCTAAGTTCGCGCTTACGATGTTGGGATGACGCCCGCTGCGGATCGAGCGAGTCGGATGAAGGCTTTCGCCATCTAGGAGATAAAGCATCATAGAAATACCGCGCCTGACTCTGCCGCGACGTCTCGGCAACCCGCGCGGACAGCAAGCGATTGAATTCATCCCACTCGTATTCCTGCTGCCCCGCAGGCGTGCGCTTGCGCACCAGCTTTCCGCGTGCGTCGTACTCGAAGTGCATTCCCGCATACGCCTTCAGCAGGTTCCCGAGCACCTTCGGCACCTCGACCGGCAGCGTGCTCTCGGGCCGCACCGGGCTCGGACGCGATGCAGGCGTCTCCGCAGTCCGCACCGGATCGATGATGTTGCTCGCCGGATCGAACGCGAACCGTTCCTTCGCGACGGGACTGATCGCCTCGATCAGTCGCCCGACCGGATCGTATCGATAGTCGGTCCCGCCCTTGCGGCTGTCCTCGATCCGCGACAACTGCCCGACCTTGCTCGACAGCACACGCACCGTCTCGCGATGCAAGTCATCGCGCTCGAACTGCACACGCTCCTCGCCGTCGAGCAGCATCCCGTGCACATGCCCCGAGCCATACATCAGCCAGTCGACCGCGTGCCCGTCCGGCCGAACGGTACGCCGCCGATTGCCGAGTTCGTATTGATAAGCCGTCCGCCGCTCGGATCATAGATTACGACAGCCATATCGAGGCCATACCTTTGCCAAGCAAGTATGTCAACACCGGTTACTGCATCATCTGACTTACTCCGCAGCACTCGCTGCTTGCAAGTCTACTTTCTTAGAACAAAAAAGGTGTCTACGACCTTTCCCGTCGATTTCAGGTTACTTAGCTGCACGAATTCAGGAGTTGAAAATCCTCCTTTCGCTCTCAACTCTTCCAATTTATACCCAGCATACTCACGCGATTCCGCGGACAAAATAATCTCTGCCCCATGTTTTTTATTTTTAAATCCATCGTCCACCCCCTCTACAAACGTATAGTGCACGACCCCACCGGTCGATCTATCATTGGCGACTATTTCAATTTTTTTACCGTCCTTAAGGTCGCCGATAGCACCGAGAAACACCTCACCTTCTTTAAAATCGAAGATGAATGAGATTCCACCAAATTCTCGCAACACCTCCAGCATCATTGACACCCCTTATTCCCAATATCAAGCGGAACGTGCACGTTCTTTGTAACGACATGATTTCCATTACCCGTCGGCCGCAAGAACTCGAAGTGGACGTGAGGAGTATCCGGCACGGTGGGACTACCCATTCCGTGACCGCCACTATAGTCTGAGGGCGTCACTCGCATCTGACGCTTTCCATCCAAACTCCGCCATTTTCCGGGCCCAACTTTCACAAAATCATCACCTAGAAACTTCGTTCGCTCTTCCTTTAGCCCGCCCCTGCAAATGATACGTCGCCATTCGGACAAATTTTGAGTCGACTTATTGGATTTATCCTTTCCAAGCAGATCGGCGGCCCGACTACCTGATACGTATTTGAGTCCAAGTGGATCAATCCAGTCAATCGGATTAGGGGCATAAATCTGTAAATTCTCTCCACCTGCCAACCCTATCGGATCTTGAGATATGAACCGCCCGATTCTCTGGTCGTAGTATCGGTTCCGGTTATAGTACAGCCCCGTCTCCTCATCAACCCGCTGCCCCTGAAACCGCAGCGGATTCTTCGCCACGATCCCCGCCGCCTTCGACGCCCGCGCAATCACCTCCCGCGCTTCGCCCCAAGCCTTGTACGACGCTTCCCAGACCACGTCGCCATCATCGTCCGTTAGAAGCTGCGGCGTGCCGATCTGATCACAGTGGTAATAGAACACCGCCGCGTCACCCCGCCGCTCCGGCACCTTCTGCAGCGGGTCTTCCTCGGGCACATAGCGGTCGGTACTCGTCCATACCGGCGTCGCGATACCCTCGACCGGCTCCGCCACATACTGCGCCAGCGGCACGAACGTCCCCGGTTCGTAGAGATAGTGCGTGCCGCGCTCGCCATCGCTCTCGTACGCCAACGTGTCACCATCCCACCCGAACACCGTCCGCTCGCCGTTCACCTCCTTCGCAATACGACGACCGAACGCGTCATAGAAATACCGCGCCTGACTCTGCCGCGACGTCTCGACAACCCGCGCAGACAGCATGCGATTGAACTCATCCCACTCGTATTCCTGCTCACCCGCCGGCGTACGCTTGCGCACCAGATTCCCGCGCGCGTCGTACTCGAAGTGCATCCCCGCATACGCCTTCAGCAGGTTCCCGAGCACCTTCGGCACCTCGACCGGCAACGTGCTTTCCGGCCGCACCGGGCTCGGACGCGATGCAGGCGTCTCGGCAGTTCGCACCGGATCGATGATGTTACTCGCCGGATCGAACGCGAACCGCTCCTTCGCGACGGGACTGATCGCCTCGATCAAACGCCCGACCGGATCGTATCGATAGTCGGTCCCGCCCTTGCGGCTGTCCTCGATCCGCGACAACTGCCCCACCGCGTCATAGCGATAGCGCCGCTCGGCAAGCGGCGCGGGCGACGTCGACCGCTGGATCGTCTGCTGCAGCACGCGCCCAGCCGGATCGTAGTGCGTGCGCTGCCCGACCTTGCTCGACAGCACGCGAACCGTCTCGCGATGCAAGTCATCGCGCTCGAACTGTACACACTCCTCGCCGTCGAGCAGCATCCCGTGCACATGCCCCGAGCCATACATCAGCCAGTCGACCGCGTGCCCGTCCGGCCGAACGGTACGCCGCCGATTGCCGAGTTCGTCGTATTCGTGATGCCACACGTAGCTGCGCCGGTCGCCGAACAGATCGTAGGCGTGATGTTCACGCACCAGATTGCCAACCGGATCGAAGAAGAACTGCACGCGGCTGTACCGATTCACCGCGTCGATCAACCTGCCGCTCGGATCGTAGGCAAACCGTTCCTCACTGTCCCCCGCGATGCGCTTCAGCAGACGGCCGTTCGCATCGACGTCGACCGACGTCACGCAACCCGCTTCATCGATCGAAACGAGACTGCCGCTGTCCGGATCGTACTGATAACGCGTCGACTTGCCGTCGAAGGCGATTTCCTCGATCAGCCGCCCTGCCGGATCGTAGCGGAACTGGTACGTCGCAAAGTTGGCATCGGTCAGCGCGGTCAAGCGCCCGAGACGATCGTAGCGATACGCGATCGTCTGCCCGAGCGCGTCCGCGCGGCTCGCGATACGGCCAACGGCATCGTAGCCATATCGCGTCGACCGATTGAGTTGATCCGTATGCCCAAGCAATCGACCTTCAGCATCGTACTGCACGTGTTCGACGCCGGCCGGCGAACGAATCTCCGTCAACTGGCCGTTCGGGCCATATGCATAAGCAACGACGCCCCCGGACGCATCCTTTGTCTCGATCGCACGCCCGATATCGTCATAGCGCCACGCCGTCTTCTTTCCGGAACAGTCCGTGTAGCCGATCAATTGCCCGGCGGCGTTGTATTCGAGTGCCTTCGATCCGCCTTTGGCATCGGTGATCTGTGTCGGCAGCCCCTTGTCGTTATAGCTGTACTTCGTCGAGTGCTCGAGCGGATCGATTTCCTCGACGAGATTGCCCGCATCGTCGTACTTGCGCTGCCACACGTGCCCGTTCGGATCGACGAGCCGGATCATCTGGTCCTTGTCGTCGTATGCCATCTCGACAATGCTGCCGTCAGCGCGCTCGTGCCATGTCCGGTTACCGCGCGCGTCGTAGCGCATCTGCTCGACGCTGCCGTCCGGCAGAATGTGCAACGTCAGATTGTTGTGCTCGTCGCGCCGGAACCACTCCTCACTCCCATCCGGATAGGCGATCCGATAAACGTAGCCCTTGATGTTGAAGTAATAACGCGTCGTCTGACCGAGCGCATCGGTCACGTAGGTCAATCGAATGTTCGGATGCCACGCCAGACGGATATCGAGGCTGCCGTCGTCCGCGTACTCGCGCACGCATTTCGCATTCACGTTGTCGTCAGCGTCCGCGCCGTCCCATTCAAGCGACATCCCGCGGCCGGTGCGATCGGTGTAGCGCGTGACGAGATGTCGGTCGTACTGGTAGTTCCACGCGTTGCCGTGCCGATCGGTTGCGCGGACCAGATCGGCCGCTTCGTCATAGGCGTAGCTCGCGAGCGTGCGACGCTTACCGTCTTCGAGCACCTGCTCGATCAGTACGATCCGGCCGTGCTTGTCGTGCTCGAACGACAGCACGTTACCGCTCGCATCAATCAGGCGCGCCACGTGGTCGCGCGCATCGTAGTCGAGCGTGATCGTGTTACCCGCGCGATCTTTCTGCATCGCCAGCCTGAACGCGTTGCCACGCTGTTCATACACGTGCAACTCGTCGTGGCCGTACGCAATCGTCACCCACGTATCGTCGAGTCGCGACAGCGTCAGGTTTTCCGAGAGATCGTCATGCACGCTTCCGGCTGCGAGCGCGCGATATTCAATGCTGCGCCCGCTGGCATCACGGTAGAACCATGTGTCGCCTTCTATATCGATGCGTGTCGTGTACGGCGTAATCCATCGCGCGCCGAGTTCTCCGGTGTCGTATGCGGACAGGCGTGAGCGATAAGTACGCGCCCAGACAAGCGGCAATGCGCCGGGCAGTTCAAAGTCCGTATGCGTGAACGTCTCATCGCCGAAAGCAAAATCGATCGATCCGGTCGACGCGCCGACCCCGCAACCTTTGCAGGGGCTCTGGCCAGGACCCTCCGGATGTGCATGCTGCCCGACCGCACCCACCGGCTCCTGCGGGCGATCATGATGTGCCCTTCCCTTGCCGCCGGTCGGCACGTCGGCGGTCTTTTCACGAAGCTTGCCGCCCGCCCGCACCCGTGCCACGGCCTCGATCACTTGCGCGATCAGCCAGAGCATCTTGCCTTCTTCGCTGCCATTCAGATCACGGATGGCCTTCGCGACTTTCGGCGCTTCAGTCTTCAGAAAGGCGACGATATCGCGAAACGGTTGGAGCCACGAATCCGGCGCCAGCTTCGCGGCGGTCCCGACCGTCGCGTTTCCGGCTTCCTTGCCCAACGCGATCGAACCTTCGTAACCGTACTCGAACGCATCGACCAAGAGCTTCGGGTTGTACCAGGATCGCTCGCCCATCTTCCGCGCGATCTGCTGCGTACGTCGCACGTTCGCACTACTGTCGAAAATCTGCCCTTTGAGGGCAAGCTCGAGTCCGCTGGCAATACCGACCATCAATTCCTGCGCCTTGGCCGCGCAGTCATTCAGCAGATCGACAAGGACTTCCTGCAACGTCTTCAGGAAGTTCTCGATTTCCGTCGCGGCCGCGGCGTTGACGTGTGCAACGAGCACGCCAATGATCGCCGCCCCGAGATTGCCGCGAGACACCAGCAACTGATTGCGCACAAGCGCCAACAGCGGCCGCGCCGACAGTCGGAACGACGCCAGCGGCGGCGGAACCGGAATGACCCCGATCAGGTTGATCGCGAGTCCAAGGTAATCGAGCAGATCGGCATGACGCTTCTCGACGATCGTCACGATGTCGCACACGGCATCGTAGAACGCCATCAGGTTGCCGATGATCGGCACCGCACTCGCGACGGTTTTGAGATCCTCGAACGAAATGTGATTGCCGCTGATCTTGAGCAACCACTTATTGAAACGGTCGCCCCCCGCCGCCACGTCTTTCGGTGAAATATCGCTGAGCCAGGAAACAGCCTGTTCCTTCTCTGCACCGGGTGGAAGTTGTTGTGCCATGTCGTTGTTCGTTCAATTCGTTTTTTTCAAGACGGCTGACGAGCCGTCCTCTCAGGATTTCAACGGTCCGCCAAACCCGCTTGTCGGCAGCTTCATGCCCGTCGCGCCCACGGCCGACGCCACGGTCGTAGCGCCCTTGCCCGCGATACCGGCCACGCCCGGCAATGCACCGGGCAACGCGCCCTGCAACGCCCCGGACGCCGCATTCGCAGCCGGCGCGGCCAGCGCGGCAAGCCCGCCCTGACGGGCGGCCTGAACCATCCCGGCGACCTGCTTCGCCGCACCGCTCAGGCTCGAGGCGGTCTGCAACGCGGACGCCACGCCGGCGCCACCCAACGCGGTCGCAGCAGCCGGCAATGCGGCGCTCGCGAGCCCGCCGAGGGCCGCACCCGCGCCGCCGCCGCTTACCAGTCCCATCGCCGCGGTCGTCGCGGCCGGCGCCATCCCTTGCAGCTGACTTGCGAGCTGTCCGCTCGCCGCGGCCTGCGCGGCCTCGGGCGACGGTTGCACGGGCTCCGCCGGCCACTTCACCTGCTTGAAATAGTTCGCCGGCTGATCCGACTCGCGTGGGTCTTTCCCGAATTCGACGCGCACTGCCCCCGGCGGCAGGCCGCTCACGACCGTATAACCGCTGTTGTCGAGCGCGCCTTTCTTCAGCACGGCGCCGTTCACGTCCTTCACCGTGAACAGCCCGCCCTTCACCGCCTCGCCGTTCACGTACTTGTGAAACAGTTCGAGCTGCCCCGGTTGATCCGGCCGCGGGCTCGGCAGCGGATACCCCATGCTCGCCGGCCCCGCGAACGTATGCGACGCCCCCTTCACATCGACCGCGCCCGGCGTATGAATCTCGATGTCGCCGTCCTTGATGCGGATATATCCGCCGCCGCTCGTCAGCAAAATCCCCTGATCGGCCGCGATCTCGATCCGGTCCGTCGCCGACACCACCCTCACCGCCTTCTGCGCGGTCACCTCGATGTTGTCCGACTGCGCCTGGATCTCGACCTTGCCCTTGCCCGCGAACAGCTTCATCCCCGCGTTCTGCACGAACAGGCTCAGCTTCTGCCCGATGCTGCCGATCAGCGACTTGCCCGCGGCCACGTGCACGCTCTGCCCGCTTGCCACGTTCACGTGATCGTTCGCGACCATATGCACCGACTGCTGCGTCGACATCCCGATTCCCGACGGGCTGCCGAACAGCATCACCGGTTCCTTGAACGCGTTCGCGTTACCGGTGCCGCCGCCCGCCGTGCGCCCGCCCGCCGCGCTGCCCGACTGGCTGTCCTGCGTCGCGTCCGTGAATGCACGCATCGTGTCCTGCGCGTCCTTCAGGCTCTCCGCCTGATGCTGCTCGCTCACGCCCGACATCGCCTCGACCAGGCTCTCGCCCGCCACGAGCTGCTGCTGCGCCTCCTTCACGTCGAGCGGCTGGCTGTTCGCCGCCTTCGGGTGCGTCGTCACGTACAGGCCCTGGCTCGCCCGCACCGCGCCATATGCATCCGAGCGCAGATCGAAACCGCTGCCCAGATACGACCCGCGCGCATTGCCGTTCTGGTCGATGATGTAGCCCAGATGCAGCAGGCTGTTCGCGCTGCTGCTCATCAGTTGCACGCGGTTCTGCCCGGTCGCGTCGTCCATCACGAGCTGGTTGTAGCCGCCGCCCGAATACTCCTTCGATCGATAGCCGGACAGAATCCCGTCGCTATGCCACTGCGGCTGGTTCGCGCCGTCGTACACGCGCCCGACGGCCAGCGGCCGGTCGCAGTCGCCGCCGACGTAGTCGATCAGCACTTCCTCGCCGATGCGCGGCACGTGCACGCCGCCATAGCCGCCGCCCGTATCCGACTGCACAACGCGCACCCAGCACGACGCGTTCTCGTTACCCGGGTTCAGGCGATCCCACACGAACTGCACGCGAATCCGGTTCAGCTCGTCGGTATAAACCTCCTCGCCCTGCGGCCCGACGACGATCGCCGTCTCGAGGTGCATCTCCGGCTTGCGATGCTCGAACGGGCTGCGATACGGCACGTTCACGCGCTGCGCTTCGACCTCGACGAGATAGAAGCTGACCGAGCCGTCGTCGTGCGGCACGCGAAACGCGGGGTCGGCACCGTAGCCCTCCTGCGCTTGCGTCAACGCTTCACGCAGGCTGTACGGAAAATCCGCGCTGCCGTTCGCAACGGGCAGGTTGTTCTCGATCCACCATTCGACGCCGATCGCCGCGAATTCGCGCTGGTCGGCCGGATCGCGATCGTGTTCGGGATGATCCGCCAGCGTGAAGCGCCGGCCGGCATCGATCGCACGCACGCCGCCCGCGCCGTGGAAGCGCTTCGCCTCCGACTCCCACTGCTCCATCCGGATCTTCGTCAGATGATCGCCGCGCGTCTGGTCCAGATACGTGTACGCACCGGTGTATTCGTAGACTTCGAGCTGATCGGGCAATTCGCCCTGACCGGCCATCGTCGGCAGCGACGTGCCTTTCGGATTCGACGGCTGCGCGGGATTCTTGTAGTCGAACGTGCGTGTCGATCGCGTGACGCTCTGCAGCGTGCGCGTGCCCGACCATTGCGTGAACGCATCGGCTTCGCTCGCCGCCCCGCCACGATAGAAGCGCACGGTCTGCGGCGACAGCGGCGCGAACGCCTGCAGGTTGTCGGTCACCACGAGCGTGTGCGACTTGCCGTCGTCGGCCTGCTGCCACGCGCAGTAGAGCCCTTCGTCCTCCATCAGCCGATGGACGAAATGCCAGTCGGTGTCGTGCTGTCGCGTGTACGAGCGGTTCGGCAACGGCTTCGACAGCGCAAAGCGGAAATGGCCTTTCGCCTGCGGATGCTGGTTCAGCACGTCGCTGATGATCTGGTCGACGGTCGTATCGTTCCAGATCCGCTGGTCGCGACGGAACTTCAGGAAATGGGTGAAATCGGCGAACGTGAGCTGATAGGTCGTGAGCCCGCCATCGGCGCCCAGACGACGCGCGGTGTGCACGTAGCCATTCACCGGCCGATAGCTGCGATCGCCTTGCTGAATCCACAACGTGACCGGCTGCGCGATCAGCTTTTTAAGCTCCAGATCGCTATCGGTCGACAGTACGTCCAGCGTGAATTCGTACGCACGCCCGATACGTGAGCGGCCCACTGCCCGCTGCACGGTCAGGACGTTGCTCCCCAATGGCGTATCGAGCTTCAACAACCGGTCCTGCTGAAGCAATCCGCCGCGCAATGCGGCGATTGTGTTCTGCATGTTCATGGCTACGGCCTTTTCTTCTTTTGACGCGCCCTCGGATGGCGCAGCTTCATTTCGCTTGCGCGATTTTACAGGCAAAACTTTGCACGAATCCCTCCAAAGTAGCCTGATTCAAAAGCACATTTTCAACGGCGCCCGGAAGCCTGATGGACAGACCTCACCGACTGACCGCTCGCCGAAACCGACCCGCGCCGCAGCGATGCCCTTCCCCGTCCCATGAAATCGATTGCAATCAGGGCCAATTCGACTTCCGGCGCGGCGCGGTTGCGAGTAGTGTCTACGTGCCCGTATGCCGGCCGCCGCCGGGTCCGACCGAGAGCCGGCGCTCACATCACGACACTGAACCCTGGAGATCTGCGATGAAACGTTCGAAGTTCCTGCTGTCGGGCCTGCTGCTCGCGTCGGCCCTCGGCTTCACGGCCGTCGCCGCGCACGCGGACGACCTGCTCGATTCCGTGAAGAAAGCCGGCGTGCTGCGCGTCGGCCTCGAAGGCACCTATCCGCCGTTCAACTCGCGCGGCACGTCCGGCCAGCTCGAGGGCTTCGACGTCGACGTCGCGAACGCGGTCGCCGGCAAGCTCGGCGTGAAGACGCAGTTCATCCCGACCGAATGGAGCGGCATCATTGCCGGACTGCAGGCCGGCAAGTTCGACGTGATCGTCAACCAGGTCACGATCACGCCGCAGCGCAAGGAGGCGCTCGACTTCAGCGAGCCGTACACGTACTCGGCCGCGCAGCTGATCCAGCGCAAGGACGACACGCGCCAGTTCAAGTCGCTCGACGACTTCAAGGGCAAGAAGCTCGGCGTGACGCTCGGCACCAACTACGATCAGATGGCGCGCACCGTGCCGGGCATCGAGGTGCAGACGTATCCGGGCGCGCCGGAGAAGCTGCGCGATCTCGCCGCGGGCCGGATCGAGGCGACGCTCGACGACCGCCTGATGCTGCCGTACATGATCAAGACGTCGAACCTGCCGCTGCGCGCGGGGGCTGTGCTGAACGGTGGCAAGCAGGAAATGGCGATCCCGTTCCGCAAGGGCAATCCGAAGTTCGAGAAGGCGATCAACGACGCACTCGAGTCGCTGCGCAAGGACGGCACGCTGAAGAAGATCTCGACGCACTGGTTCGGCAGCGACGTGACGGTGCCGGTCGCGCAGTAAGCGGTTCGGCGCGTGTTCAATGCGTCACGTTTTCGCTGCGGCGAAGGCGTGACGCGCAGCTGCGGCGTTCGCCTCGCCTTCTTTCCTCCTCTTTTCCTTTTTCCGTCAGGCCGCCTCGTCGAAGCGGGAAAGCAGCATCTGGCCGATCGGCGTCAGCGCCGGACGCGCCGCTACCGCGTTCACGCGGACCTGCGTGTCGTCGACCAGCCGCTTTTCCACGAGCACGGCAAAGGCCGGGTTCGCGAGGTCGACACTGTCGGGCGCACGTGCAATGCGCAGCAGCATCGAGAATTCATGCGGGCTCAGCATGGTTCGTGTCTCCTGATCGTACGCGATGCAGTTTGATCGGCGTCGATCGCGTTTTCGAATGGAATGGATGCGAGGCAGCAGCCAATGCGCTGGCGGGAGCGAGATCCCGGGTGAACCTGCGCGACGCGGGCACGGCGTCGGACGCGGTCACGTACACCCCGATCGCGACAATGCTGCCGCGACGGGAGCGTGCAACGTTAGCGGTGCAACGTGACGCGGGTGTGACGAGAAAAGGGGGATAGCGATGGTGCTCGCGCCATCGCGGCGCGCGACTCCATGAACGAAAAAAGGGTTACGGAAAACTCCGTAACCCTTTTTCGGATTTGGTGCCGGCTGCAGGACTCGAACCCGCCACCTGATGATTACAAAGCAGTTGCAATTTGTAGGCATAACAACAACTTAGCGCACTATCGCGTTCCCAAAGCTTGCGATTCTGTGCATTCGTGATGCCTTACCCACCAAGGGCCCCGCCCAAATTGGAAACGTGTGCGCACCCACATAAAGTCTACAAATGGACTTTTTTTGCCAACAGTCCGCGCGCGAGACACGCGGGGGCCGGATTTGCCCAGAGTTGACCGCAATCCGGCGAAAAGGAGGGTAAATCCGCCCGATATCGCACCAAAAAAGCCGTGAACTTGTGCTACATTTTTCGGAACTTCAGTTGTTGTATGCGGAAACGTCGACGTTTCGCGCACCCTCCCGCCCCTTGGTTTCGCATATTCAAGAATGAAAATAGCTCGATCCGATAGGGTTCGGTATGCCAACAACCCCCTCGCGGAGGTTGTATGCCAGTTGAGATTCGATCGCCTCACCGACTTGGAATCTCGTGAGCCGGTGGAGTTTCAGAATGCCCTGTCCAGCGGCTCGTACCCGGTCCGAAACATCGAGCAGGCGCTCACGTTGACGCTGCATGCGTCCGGTCCAGTAAACATGCCGGCGTTGCCGTCGCAGCCATCGAAGCTCTACCATTTCGCATCAGCTGACAACTCTACGCGGGTCACACTCTGCTCCGACTTCTTGGCACTGACGACCTCGAATTATGAGAGCTGGGAAGACTTCCTTCCGCGCCTCCTTGAGGTAGTTGCGATCCTGGCAGAGTCCTACCCAGACGCCGTCCCGAAGCGACTCGGACTGCGTTACAAGGACGTGATCGAAAGGGAAAGCCTGAAGCTGGACGGCGTTGCATGGCACGAGTTGGTGAAACCGTTCTTACTAGGACCGCTCGCCCCCAACGCACTAGCTGATGATTTCACACCCGACGACAGCGATGTCTCCAACATGATGTCCCAGTCAATATTGCGGCTGGAAGACTGCATGCTGCTGCTCCAAAGTTCGATGCTCTGGTCAATTGACCGGCAGCGTCAGGCGTTTTTGATTGATGCCGATTTCTTTACAGAAGAGGCGGTTTGCACCGAAATGGTCCGCGACTCGGCGGTGATTCGAGACACGCTCGAGAAACTACATAACAACGCAGGCGCCTTGTTCCGGCGCTGCATCACGGGGAGGCTCCACGATGCTCTTGGCCCGCGACTTAAGTGACCGCCAGCCGATTCAGTATGTACGTTCGCGACATACGGCTAGTCTCTACAGTCCAAACATGTCGCTGCGACAGTTCGTTACGGCGCCCATATGCCTGGATCATACCGACTGGATGGTGACGTTCCAACAAGGAACCTCTGATTCACTCGATGAATCGCTGTTGGCGGAGGTGGTCGAGGTTCCTGCTCGCCTCTCCGTAACCCAGAAGTGGCAACGTCTTGTCTTTGACCCAAGCGCTTCGGTCGACGTCGATGATCTGTCGGAAACTGTCGCCTCGGTTTACGAGGCGATTGACACGTTCGGCCCCTCAGTTATCTCGTTTGAGCATGTCGAAGCAGCAGCTGTCCAAGGCGAACACCTCGCCGTTGCGTTGCGTGCGACATCGCCATGGCGCGATGAGATTGCGGGTTGGCGCGCGGCACTTCAAAGCGCACGCGTTGCACTTGAGAATTCGGGTGTACCACCCGAAGATGCGTTGTACGGTCTGCTCGACATCTAATTCGCATGCCATTTGAGAAATTGGGGGCCGCCACCTTTACGAGGGATCAAGTCGCGATTGCTTTTACTCGGGGAAGGTACGGCTCCGGGCATATTGGTATCGCATTTCATACCCCGAAGGACGGCGCGCAAGTCACGCACCTCGCGTGGCACAAGCAGTTCAAGGTCGACGCGATTCCGAGCGAGGTGAGCGGCTGTTGGGCGTGCGCCACCGTCACCTTGCCGCCGAGTGCATCCAAGCAATTGGTCGCCGTCGTGCGTGGAGTGTCGAAAAAGAAGCCACAGATAAATTACGGTTTAGGAGCAATCGCGGCGAAAGGATCGTTTTCCGCGAATGGTTCTTACCAACCACCCCGAGGCAGCGACGGCTTGACCTGTACGACTTTCGTTGTGGAGGTTTTTCGAGCCGCCTCAATCCCTCTCGTCGATTACAACAACTGGCCGGCAGGGCCAGACAATGTGACCTGGGGCGAGTCTGTGTGCCAGGAATTGGCACGTAGCGGAGCCACCGATGACCACGTCAATGCCGTGCGCAAAAATGTCGGCGGGCTGCGAGTGCGGCCGTATGAGGCAGTGGGTGCAGCGTTGCTCCCTGCGAATCAGCGCCCAGCGAGCCATGCCGCCGTCCAAGCCGGCGCCGCATCTGCAGACGCGGCACTGGGCACAATCTGCCCGCGAAAAGTGGCGATCCCCATCACTCAACTCGTAGGCCGATAGCCTGCGTGTAAGAACCCGTCCGTGCTCAGGCGCGCGTCTCGCACATACCGATCGAGAATAGCCGAGGCTGCATAACCAGGGTGCAGAAAAGTGCATAGAGAAACCACCCTGCCGATCACCGCGCGGCTGGCCGGGCCGTCATGGCCCCTGCATGCGTGCATAAAAATCACTCGTTTTTGTGGGCAGGTGGGGCGGGGTCACAACTGCGCGCGCCGGGTCCGCGCCGGCATCTTCCGGGACCAATCCGCCCCCCCGCCGGGGTAGCCTCTAGGACGCGTCAGCAGGGCCGCCAGCGGCCTGCCGCGCGCCGGTGCACCGCCCCGCATCCTCGCGCGGCCGGCCGCCCAAAGGGCGCCAGAGGCCGCGCCTCTCACGCCTCGACATAGGCGAAAAAAAGCCGCCGGCACCGAAGTGCCGGGCGGCTTTTTGCTGCTGGCCTACTGCTCGTCAGACGTCGAGTTGCGCGTCCGTGATGCCGAGCGCGGCGGCGATCTTCTCGCGCGTCGACTTGCGCAGCTTCTCGCTGCTCTCCTGTTGAGCGTAGGCCGACTGGCTGATGCCGAGCCGCGTCGCGACTTCGGCCTGCGTCAGCCCGAGATATTCACGCCACGCGCGCAGGGGCGTTGCCCCGTCGACCGTCGCGCTGACGACTGCATGCGGAATCAGGTCGCGCTCTTCGTCGCGCTGCGCCATGTATTCCGCGTAGGGGATCACCACAAAGGCCGGCGCTCCGTCCGGCCCGTTGATGATTTGGATGTTAGTACGTGCGTTCATCGCGTTTCTTTACCTCCTCGATTTCGACTACCTTGATCTCACCGTCCCAGTTGAATAGAACTCGGTAGTTGCCAACCCGGAGCCGGTAGTCATATTCGTGATTCGTCAGGGACTTCACGTTCTGGCAGTTCGGCATTGCCTCCAAGGTGTCCACGCTGTCACGAATGGCCGTCTGGATTTGACGATCAAGCTTGCGCAGTTGCTTGAATGCTTTGGGGGTCCATTTGATCGAGTTCATGCAAAACATTATAAGTTTTATTATAAGTTTTCACAAGCTATTTATAAGTTATTTTCGCGGCGCGCGCGGGCTCCTCGGCCGATAAGAGCTGCGCGAACTGACCGGCACGCCGCAACGCGCGCGCCAAATCCTGTGGATCGCTCGACAGGGTTGGCAGCATGTCGTCGACGTGCACGGCCGCGTGCTGGTGGCACGCGCTTACCACGACAAGCAAATGGGAATCGTCGAATCTAAACAAGTGCGCGCACCGCAGGCCGCCGGTGTCACGTCGCTAAATCTCGGCGCAGTGTGATGGCTGGAAAAGCACAAACTCCCGGTGCAATTCCGCGCTTCCGTTCGCGCAAGAACGCGGACGGCTCGCTGCGCTACTACTACGATCATGGCGAGGTGGACGGGCGGCGCATTCTCGAGCCGCTCGGCACTAATCGCATCGTCGCACTCCAACGTTGGGCTGAGTTAGAAGGCGCGCGCGCCGTCGTCGGAAACGACGCGGCACACGTTCGCTTTGCTCGAGCAGGCCTACCGTACACGCGAGCTGCCGCAGAAGTCTGCGGCGACTCAACGCATGTATGACCTGTTCCTCTCCAGGCTCGCTGGCGTCATCGGCGATC
>Ga0209564_1001782_pt1 | contig 19937 bp, 19 predicted proteins | sample AraplaCol_mMF_r2_FD_184272 | JGI IMG/M metagenome (GOLD analysis project Ga0209564, IMG submission 184272) | Arabidopsis root microbial communities from North Carolina, USA - plate scrape MF_Col_mMF_r2 (SPAdes) (version 3) | ecosystem: Host-associated > Plants > Roots > Endosphere | place: USA...
TGGCGCCCGCCGGCATAGATGCCAAGTCCAAGGCCGCGCTGGTCGCCGCCATCCGCAAGACCATGGCCGACCCGGAGGTGCTGGGCCGTGTCCGCAGCCTGAGCGGCGAAGTGTTCCCCGACGGCCCGGAGGCGCTGACCCAGGCCTTCCTCAAGGCCCAGCAGCTCAAGTGGGGCCGCATCATCAAGGATCGCAAGATCACCGCGGGTTAAGTTGTGAGCAGCGCGGCGGCAAACCTGGTGGCGCCCGGCTGGGACAGCCACGTCCATGTCTTCGACGCGCAGGCGGCGGTGGCCGGCGGCCACTACCGGCCCGCGCACCGGCCGCTGGCCGACATCGAGCAGCTGGCACGGGTCCACGGCTTCGGCCACCTGGTGCTGGTGCAGCCCAGCGTCTACGGCACCGACAACAGCGTGCTGCTTGACGCGCTGCGCGCCGGCCGGGGACGGCACCGCGGCGTGGTGGTGCTGCCGCCCTCGGTGGATGACGCCGCGTTGGCTGCCATGCATGCGCTCGGCGTGCGCGGCGTGCGCTATAACCTGGTGTCGCCCGTCGGTGACAGCCTGCGGGCGACCGGAGGCCCGGGTGCGCTGGACAGCTTCCAGGCCCTGGCGCCGCGCCTGCGCGCGCTGGGCTGGCATGTGCAGTGGTATGCCTCGCCCGACGACCTGCCCGTGATTGCAGCTTTGCATGCCGCCAGCCCGGTGCCCGCGGTGCTGGACCACCTAGCGGGCATGCACGCCAAGGTGGCCGCCGGCCACCCGGCCTGGCAGGCGCTGGAACAGCTCGCGGGGCAGGGCGCCTGGGTCAAGCTCTCGGGCTGGTACCGCCTGGGCGCGCAGGCGCCGTATGAGGCGCTGTATGGCGTGATCCGCAAGATGGCGGCGCTGTTCGGCCAGCGCATGGTCTGGGGCTCCGACTGGCCGCACACCGCCTTTGCGCCCGATGCGATGCCGGCCTATGCCAGCACATGGGAACCCGTGTCACGGGTATTGACGGCGGCCCAGAAGCAGTGCGCCCGGGAGCAGGCCCCGGCCGCCCTTTATGCCTGATCAGGCGCCACCGGGGATCCTGGCCCGGAGTGGCTTAAAATCACGCATTACGCCCATTTTTAACCCGGAGTCCTCCATGTCCAAGAAAATCAGAGTCGAAGCCGACATCTGCGCCCCCAAGCCCGTTCCGCCCAAGGGTTACACCATCACCACCGGCCGCGGCCAGAAGATCAGCCTCGAGCGCGGTTCCCACACCCGCAGCAAGAAGAACCCAGGCAAGCGCCCCCACCAGGGTTGAGCCGGTTTGCCGATGCGGCCCATACTCATATGGGCTGTATCCAATAAAAAAGCGCCCCTCGGGGCGCTTTTTTATTGCCGGTGCGATCATTTACCTGCCGGGCCTCCGGCCTGGTGCAGCATGAACTCCTGCATCTGCTCGCTCAGCGCCGGCGGGAATGCGCAGGACTTGCGCAACTGCGTGTCCATATGAACACCCAGCAGGGTTGTCACCGCAGCCACTTCCCCGGTTTTCCCACCGCCGTCGCCGCTTCGCATCTCATGGCGAAAGCGGATTTTCTTGTCGTGCAGTTCAAGAATTTCCGTGTACACCGTCACCACGTCCCCGGCCTTGAGCTCGCGTTTGTATTCGATATGCTGGTCCACCGCCGCCATGCCGCGCTGCTGCTCGCGCAGGTAGCCGGGCGTGATGCCGATCTGGTGAAACAGGTTCCAGGTGGCTTCGTCGAACTTCCCGACGTACCACATCACGTTCATATGGCCCACATGGTCGCAATGCCAGGGGTAGACCGTGCCGCGGTAGGTGAGGTGTTGGGTGCTCATAAAGGCGCTCCCTTCAAGTGGCCAATTCGAGTGGCCGATTCGCCGATGGTCGAAAGTTTAGCGAATCAGGTCTTTTCCCGCTTGTGGGACGGCCCTGGCGGTCAGATCAAGGGGCCGGATTTTCCCGTTGCCGTGCCGAAGCTTTTTTCAATGCAACGTCTTCTTCGATTTGCGCTTTCAGCTGGACGAAGTATTTCTGCATTTGGGCGATAGTAGGCGGGGCAGGCAGCAAGGTGTCGTATCCCTCATCCGACTCAGGGATTGAGTCTTTGCACATCCTGTGCATGGCAATGTCGAATTTCATCGGAACGCCGGCCTCTTCAAAAGCGGCGTAAAAGTCGGCAGGCTTGAAGTAATTCCCCGTGAGCAACACATATATGTCCAGCCAGTCACGCGACTTGGTCCGGTTGGCGCATGCTATGCATTTCAATTTAAAGATCTCGTGCAGCGTTGCCAGCCTCGGCCCATCATCAAGGCCTGGTAACAGAAGCGCCGAAACCTCGGGATCGGGCGCGACCAATGTCAGCTTGACCGTGCCCGACACGATGTAGTCCTGCATGTAGTCCCGATAGTCCATGCCCGTGTCTTCAAACTCCCTCAGGCCTTCAATACTGTCGTTGGGCACGAAGTGAAAGCCCGCTTCGCTCGCCATTCGGCGCAGCCCCTCGATTTGCCCGCGAGGCAGCCTGGCTTGCGGAATCATGAAATCCAGGTCTTCGCTGATCCGGTGATGGAGGTGGATGGAAAGCGCCGTTCCTCCGACCAGCACAAAACCTCTCAGCGCGCGGTTTACCTGCAGGTATTGCCAAAGGCGGTCGGTGTCAGGCCTGAGCACGGTGAATGCCTTTTTCGATATTGCGAAGCATCTTCGCCAGTGCTTCGCCGGACTCGGTGGATGCCTGGAGCTCACCCGTTGCATGCAGTGCTTCGAGTTGCGCCCTGACGAAGGGGCTTCCGTACTCCAGCATCGCTTGCAGGATGGGGGCGTAGTTGCCTTTCTTGAGCGCGTTCCTCACAAGCGCTTCGGGTTTCGGGGACCTGCTTGACCACGACAAACCCCATCGTGGATCTGAAAGTGGCGGGTTGGCGCGTGTTGGAGGCTCTGGCCGCGCGAGCGCAATCACCGTTTGGTCCTGGACCTGAGGAAGGGGGACCTTTTGCCTGACTGCCAGTTCGAGGCCGGCGGCTTGCGCGAGTGCCGCAAGCGTCTGAACCTCCATGGATTTTCTTTTTTTGGATCGGGACAGGGTCTCCGGGGCCAGGCCCGCCGCCTCGGCCAGAGTTGACTGGTCCATGCCAACCCCCCTGGCTGCGGCCAGCACGGCTTCCAGCAGCGATTGGTGAATGGCTTGATCCATCACACCAGATTAAGGCAAATTGACTTAAAAGTCAATTTCGGCGCAGACGCGGCCGTTTTCAGGTCTCCCGTGCAGCCGCCATCCGGTGCGGCATGAGGCGTTCGCGTGGCGCTGCGCCGCCCCACAGGCTCAGCATCAGGTCCACGATGACCGGCCCGAAATCCTGGTGCGGAATTTCCACCGCGGTGAGCCACGGGGCGAGCCAGGCATTGATCGGGTTGCCGTCGATGCTGACCAGCTCGCAGTCGCCGGGCACCCGGATCCCGCTCTCGCGGGCCACGCGGTGCAGCCCGTAGGCGATCTGGTCGCTGATGCACAGCGCGCCACGCGGCCAGCCACCGGGCGCCGCGAACTGGGCCGCGGCGGCGTAGCCGATTTCCAGGTGAGAGATGCCCGGGGCCTCTACCTGGCGGATCCGGTCGGCTGGCAAGCCCCTGGCGCCGGCCCGCTCGCAGAAGCCCTGCACGCGTTCCCGGGTCGTGGACGATCCGCGCGACGGAAATACCACCGCCGGCGCGTCGATGCCGCGGTCGAGCAGGTAGTCCGCGGCGGCGGCGCCGGCCGCCAGGTTGTCCGGCCCCACGAAGGCGCAGCTGCCGAAGGGGCTGCGCCGGCTCACGAAGACCATGGGCGCACCGCGCTCCACGAAGTCGCGCAGGCCGGCACTGGGCTGGGCCGCGACCATCACGTAGCCCTGCACGACCTGCGAGCGCATGGCGTTGAGGTAGTCGTCCTGCAGCTCCGGCCGGTCGTGCGTGTCGCACAGGATCATGGTGTAGCCGGCCTGGCGCAGTGCGGCCTCGGTGGAGGCGGCCAGCGTGGCCATCACCGGGTTGTCGAGGTTGGCGGCCAGCATCGCGACCAGGCGGCTCTCACGGCTGCGCAGCGCGCGCCCCAGCTGGTTCGGGTGGTAGCCCACGGTCTTGATCGCTTCGCGCACGCGCGCCAGCGTTTCCGGCGAAGCCCGCCGGGTCTCGCCGTTCACGATGCGCGAGACGGTGGAGATGGAGACGCCGGCCTGCGCGGCGACTTCGCTCAGCGAAACCGGGCCTATGCCCTTGCGCCTGCGCGGGGTGTCGTCGGTCATCGGTACGGGCGGCAGGCCTGCCGGGTCTGGACGCCGCAGCGAATGTCAGGTTGGCGCGAAGGCCGCTCATGCGGACGGCGAGGCGGGAGTCCGGCGGATGGAAAGCGAAGCATTGATGGGGCGTACTTTTTGCAAAACAGGGGCGACGGCGGGTGGCCGACCGGCGGCGCGATCACGGCGTGCCAAGACAACGTATAGCCGAGAAAGCTGCAACTGACAAGTATGGCAAACGATTGCCAAATCTAGGCAAACGTTTGCCATAATAGCCCAAAGCCAGCAACGATTGCACAAATAACGGCACGAGACGCCATGGTTTCCATCTCCAGCAGCGCGCACAGCGACGGCAATCCCATGCCGACGCTCCTGCGCGCGATCGCGGCGATTTGCAGCGCCGCAGCCACCCATCCCGGCCATGCGGGCTGGGCGTCCCTTGCGCCGGCGGCCGGCGCGTATTCCTGAAGCCGGCGACCGATAGTCCCCTCCCTCCTTTTTTCCATCCAGAAAGAGACAAGCATGAACTTCCAGCTTCGTTCCCTCGCCAGGCATGCCGCGCGTGCCGGCCTCCTGAGCGCCGCCGCCACGCTGGTCACCAGCGCTTTCGCTGACATCCGCGTCATGTGCTACCAGGACGGCAATGAATGCGACGTCACGGCCGACCTCATCAAGCGCTATGAAGCCCAGAACCCCGGCGCCAAGGTGATCCTGGACGCCGTACCCTACAAGACCGTGGTCGAGCAGCTGCCCGTGCAGCTCGCGGCCGGCCAGGGGCCCGACATCGCGCGTGTCGCTGAGATCGGCGGCCTGTCGAAGAACTACATCGACATCAGCCCCTATGTGAAGGATCGCAAGTACTGGGAAGACAACTTCGGCAGCACCCTGCCCTGGATGCGCAACAAGGCGGGCGACAAGGGCATTTACGGCTTCCTGTCGCAGATGACCATGACCGGGCCCTTCGTCAACAAGACCTTGTTCGAGCAGGCCAAGGTGCCCATGCCCGGCCCCAAGGCCACCTGGGAAGAGTGGGCCGATGCGGCGCGCAAGGTGGCCAAGGCCACGCAGACCCCGGCCGCCATGGCCTGGGACCGATCCGGCCACCGTTTCGCCGGCCCCGCCGTCAGCTACGGCGCGAAGATCTTCGACGCCAAGGGCAACCTCACGGTCGACGCGGGCTATAAGACCGCCGTGGGCAAGTTCGTCGCCTGGCACAAGGACAGCACCATGCTCAAGGACGTCTGGGGCGGCTCGGGCGGCTCCAGCTATGCCGATGCCGTGGGCGAGTTCAAGAACGGCCGCGTGGTGATGATTTTGTCGGGCTCCTGGCAGATCAACCGCATGCAAAAGGAAATCGGCAACGCCTTTGACTGGGTCGCCGTGCCCAATCCCTGCGGCCCCGCGGCCTGCTCGGGCATGCCGGGCGGCGCCGCCTGGGTGGCGCTCAAGACCACCAAGTCGCCCAAGGAAGTGGGCCGCTTCCTGGATTTCATGGCGCAGGAGGCCAATGTCAACGAATTCGCCTCCCGCACCAACAACATCCCGGCCCATGCCGGCGTGGCCAAAAAAGGCGTGAGCTACCCGAGCGCCGGCCCCGCGGCGCAGGCCGCGCTGGGTGTGTTCACCAGCGGGACCGGCACCATCGCGGCCCCGGCCTACGCGCTGCAGGGCTACAAATACAACCGCGCCCTGATGCTTCCGACCGTGACCCGCGTCACCCAGGCCATCGTCGGCGAAATCAGCGTGGACGAAGCCGTGACCAAGATCGGCACCGACATGGCCGAGGCGGTCAAGCAAGCCGAGAAATAAGCGCACCCCCGTGGCGCGCACCGCGTGCTCGCCTCCCCCTTGCAGGGGGCGACAGCTGCGGCCCGGCAAAGCCGGTTCCGCGCTGTCACTGGCATAAGGCAATGCGCTAGCGGCGTCATGGGTACAGATCGGAGTCGGTATGTCAGTCTTTTCGGCCTTTCTGGGTTTTTTGTTCAACCTCTTTGAGCCGGTGTTCCGGCTGGGCCAGAAGTGGCTGGGCGCGTCGCGCATAGGCTGGCTGTTCGTCGGGCCCAACCTGGTGATCATCAGCATCTTCACCTTTTTGCCCATTGTGGTGAACTTGGTGTACGCGGTGACGGGCGGGGTGAACCTGCTGCCGACGCAGCGGCCGTTTACGGGGCTGGAGAATTTCGCCATCCTGCTGGAATGCCGCGACTATGCGGACCTGCAGACCTGCCGCACCGACATCTTCTGGCGCTCCATCGTCAATACCGTGAAGTTCAGCCTGATCCAGGTGGCGCTGATGGTGTTTTTCTCGCTGGTCACGGCCCTGGTGCTGAACCGCAGGATCATAGGCCGCGGCTTCTGGCGCGGCGTGTTTTTCTACCCGGTGCTGCTGTCGCCGGTGGTGGTGGCGCTGATCTGGAAATGGCTGCTGCAAAGCCAGGGTGTCTTCAACGCCGGCCTGGTGGCCCTAGGCGGCTCGCCCATGGACTGGCTGCTCGACAGGCACTGGGCTTTCTTCTGGGTGGTGGTGGTGTCGATCTGGGCCCACATGGGCTTTTACACCCTCATCCTGCTGGCCGGCCTGCAGGCCATTCCGAGAGACGTGTACGAAGCCGCCGAGATGGACGCCGCGCCGCCCTGGCGCGTGCTGACGCGCATCACGCTGCCGCTGCTCATGCCCAATCTGATCGTGGTGCTGGTGCTGGTGATGATCCGCGCGGTGCAAAGCTTTGACGAAGTTTTTGTGCTCACCGGCGGCGGCCCCGGCTCGGCCACCACCTTCATCGTGCAGTACATCTACCAGACCGGTTTCGCCGAACAGATCCACCTCTACGGCCTGGCCGCCGCGGCTTCGCTGATCCTGGCTGCCGGCCTGATGGCCCTGACGCTCGCGCAGCTGCGGCTGTCCAAGGCCGGCGAAGCGGGCAAAACCAAAAGATAGGGGCGCAGCGATGGCAAATTTCTTCACCCGCACACGGGGCCGCGCCCATGGCGGCACACGCCTGCACTGGACGGACTGGCTGTCGTATGCCTATCTGCTGGCCGGCCTGATCGTGATGTTCGGCCCGGTGCTCTGGCTCGTGATGTCGTCCTTCAAGACAGAAAGCGCGCTGAGCCAGTTCCCGCCGACCTTTCTGCCCTACACCCAGAAGGAGGTGGTGGTGGCCGGCTACGACAAACCTTTGCCGCTGTTCCAGGCCAAGGACGAACAAGGCAAAACCCGTGAGCTGGCCCAGGTGCGCCGCATAGGCCTTGTCGCCACCATGGTCGACCCGGCGGCGCCGCAGACCGAGCTGCGCGTGAACATCAATGACCGCAAGCCGGTCAATGAACTCAAGTTCGCCAGCGGCAACTACACCGAGATCTTCGGCAAGTTCGCTTTCGGCAGCTATTTGTGGAACAGCGTGTTCATCACCGTGGTGGCCACGCTGCTCACGCTGCTGTTCAACTCCATGGCGGCCTTTGCGCTGTCCAAGTACCAGTTCACCGGGCAGAAGACGGTGTTCGTGCTGATCATCGCCACGCTGATGATCCCGCCCACCATCATCCTGGTGCCGGCCTTCCTGGTGATCTCCGAGCTCAATCTGCTCAACAACCTCTGGGGCGTGATTCTGCCCGCCGTGGCCACGCCCACCGGCGTGTTCCTGCTGCGCCAGTACATGCTGACCATTCCCGACGAGCTGCTGGAGGCCGCGCGCATGGACAACGCCAGCGAGTGGCGCATCTACTGGAAGATCATCCTGCCGCTGGCCGCGCCCGCCATGGCGGTGCTGGCCATCTTCTCCTTCATGTGGCGCTGGAACGATTTCCTCTGGCCGCTGATCGTGCTGTCCAAGTCCGAGCACTTCACCCTGCAGCTTGCGCTCAATGCCTTCCAGGGCGAACTCAACACGCAGTGGCACTACCTGCTGGCGATGACGGTGATCACCTTGATCCCCATCACCCTGGTCTTTGCCTTCCTGCAGAAATACATCGCCACCGGCATCGCCAGCGCCGGCGTCAAATAAACCGAGGACTCTTCCGTGGCCACTCTCGAACTCGCCAAGGTCGTCAAGACTTTCGACAAAACCCCCATCATCCACGGCGTGGACCTGACCGTCTCCGACGGTGAATTCGTGGTCTTCGTCGGTCCCTCGGGCTGCGGCAAATCCACGCTGCTGCGCATCATCTCGGGGCTGGAGCCCGCCAGCAGCGGCGACATCCGCATCGACGGCCAGCGCGTCAACGAGGTCAGCGCTGCGCACCGCGGCTGCTCCATGGTGTTCCAGTCCTATGCGCTGTACCCGCACATGAGCGTGTACGACAACATGGCTTTCGGCCTGGAGAACCTGGGCGTGGCCAAAACCGTGATCGAAAGCAAGGTCAAAGCCGCCGCTACCATGCTGCAGCTCGAGCCCCTGCTGCAGCGCAAGCCCACCCAGCTTTCGGGCGGCCAGCGCCAGCGCGTGGCCATTGGCCGCTCCATCGTGCGCGAGCCCAAGCTGTTTTTGTTCGACGAACCGCTGTCCAACCTTGACGCCGAGCTGCGCGTCTCCATGCGCGCCGAGATACGCGACCTGCATGCCCGCCTGGGTGCAACCATGATTTACGTCACCCACGACCAGGTCGAGGCCATGACCATGGCCGACAAGATCGTGGTGCTGCGCGCCGGCCGCATCGAGCAGGTCGGCTCGCCGCTGGACTTGTATAACAAACCCTGCAACCAGTTCGTGGCCGGCTTCATTGGCAGCCCGCGCATGAACTTCGTGCCGGCGGGTGAGATGCCCGGGGCCAAAGCCGGCGCGCAAACCGTGGGCATACGGCCCGAGCATGCCCAGCTGTCGGACGACGGCCCGCTGCAGCTGGCGGTGTCCCAGGTCGAGCAGCTCGGCAGCACCAGCATCCTGCATGGCAAGGTGGTGGCCGGCGCGCCTTTCGAGTTGATCCTGAACGGCCAGACAGGCATCAAGCGCGGCGACACCGTGCGGGTGAGCGCGCCCGCCGAGCATTTGCACTACTTCGACCAGAACGGCCTGCGCCTGTGAGCGCCCTCCCTGAACCCGACCCGCCAACCATGCGCCTTGACCGTCCTCCCGTATTCAGCCTGCAATCCCCGTCCCACAAGGGCAACCACCTCGTCCTGGGCAGCGACGGTGCCGCCGTCGCCCATATCTGGGTGCTCGAAGAGGACATCATCCGCGTCATGCTGCTGCCGCAAGGCCGGCCGCAGATGCCGCGCAGCTGGACAGTGGCGCCCGGGCTGGAGAACCTGCCGGTTGAAGGCCGCGACCGTTTTGATGTGAGCGGCTTTTCGTTGCCGGCCTTCAAGCTGGAGCAGGACGGCGAGCAGCTGCGCATCAGCACGGCCGCCGTGCGCCTGAGCATCGCGCTCCAGGGTTTCTTCTGCCGCTGGGAAAGCCTGCAAGAAGGCCGCTGGCAGGTCACCGCCACCGACCGCCCCACGCAGAGCTACAACTTCGGCTGGTGGGACGAAAAGGTCTACCACTACCTGCAGCGCGAGCGCGGCGAGGCCTACTTCGGCCTGGGCGAGCGCGCCGGCGACGCCAACCGCGCCGGCCAGCGCTACCGCATGTGCAACCTCGACCCCATGGGTTACAGCGCGCGCAGCACCGACCCGCTGTACAAGCACATTCCCTTCTACATCACGCGAAAACCAGGCATGGGTGGCAAAGATGATGCGGGCCTGTGCTACGGCCTGTTCTACGACACCCTGTCCGACTGCAGCTTCGACATGGGCCGCGAGATGGACAACTACCACGGCCACTACCGCTACTTCGTGGCCGACCACGGCGACCTCGATCTGTATTACATCGCCGGCGATAACCCGGCCGCCATCACGCGGCGCTACACCTGGCTCACAGGCCGGCCCATCTTTCCGCCGCGCTACGCGCTGGGCTACTCCGGCTCGACCATGAGCTACACCGACGCGCCGAATGCGCAGGAGCGCATGGGCGAGTTCCTCGAGCGCTGCGAAGAACACGACATCCCCTGCGATTCCTTTCACCTCTCGTCGGGCTACACCTCCATAGGCCCGGGCCGCTACGTGTTCAACTGGAATCGCGAGAAGTTTCCCGACCCGGCTGCTTTTGTGCAAAGCTACCTGGAGCGCGGCGTGCGCCTGGTGCCCAACATCAAGCCCGCGCTGCTCAGCAACCACCCGCGCTTCGAGGAAGCCCGGCAGGCCGGCCTGCTGGTGCAGGACCCGGACGGCCAGCCCACCGCCATCCAGTTCTGGGACGGCACCGGCGCCTACCTCGACTTCACCAACCCCAAAACCATCGCCTGGTGGAAGAAGCAGGTCACCGAGCAACTGCTTGAGTACGGCATTCCCGCCACCTGGAACGACAACAACGAATACGAAATCTGGAGCGACAAGGCCGTCGCCCACGGCTTCGGTGAGCCGCGGCCCGCGCGCGAGGTGCGCCCGCTGCAAACCCTGCTGATGGTGCAGGCCTCGCACGCCGCACAGACCGAATTCGCGCCCGCGGAACGGCCTTACCTGGTGTCGCGCTCCGGCGCCGCCGGCATGCAGCGCTATGTGCAGACCTGGTCGGGCGACAACTACACGGCCTGGGAAACGCTGCGCTACAACATCCGCATGGGCCTGGGCCTGGCGATGTCGGGCGTCTCCAACACGGGGCACGACATCGGCGGTTTCTCCGGCCCCGCACCGGGACCCGAGCTGCTGCTGCGCTGGGTGCAGCACGGCATCTTCCTGCCGCGCTTCAGCATCCATTCCTGGAACGACGACAAGACCGTCAACGAACCCTGGATGTACCCCGAGGCCACGCCGCAGATTCGCGAGCTGATCCGCCTGCGCTACCGGCTCATGCCTTATTTGTACGACCTGGTGTGGCGCTACCACAGTGCCTACGAGCCCATCATCCGGCCGACCTACCACGACTTTCCTGAAGACACGCGCTGCCTGGAAGAGAACGACGACATGCTGCTGGGCGCCAATCTGCTGGTCGCGTCGGTGGTGGAGCCCGGCCAGACGCAGCGGCGCGTCTGGCTGCCCGGCACCGGCGGCTGGTATGAATGGCACACGGCGCGGCGCCTGGACGCCGGCCAGGGGGTGACGCTGGAGGCGCCGCTGGACGGCCCGCCGCCCTTGCTCGCGCGTGAAGGCTGCGCCGTGCCGCTGAATGTCGGTGACATCCATTTCGCCAAGGTTGAAGATGTGCGTGGCTTCCAGGTCTTTCCGTATCGCGGTGAAGGGAGCTTTGAGGCCAGCTGTTTTGAAGACGACGGCCATACGCAGGCTTTGCGCAGCGGCGATCATGGGCAGTGGCGCTTGCGCGTCGAGTCCACCGCACAAGATTTGAAGATTGCGGTGTTCCGCGAGGGCGCAAAGCCGCCGGTGCAAGACACGCTGGTGTTACTGCTGCCGGCTGCCGAGAAGCGCAAGCTCAGCTTTGCCGGTGCGATGGTGCTGCGGGACCAGCCTGAAGGTGCCTGGCGGCGCTTGACTTTGAAGTTTTAGCCCGCTGGCGCGACCGCGGCGCCCTCAATGCCATGGCGCGCCAGGGCTTCGGCGACGAAACCGCTGGCCTTCATTTCCTCGACAAAAGCACGGAGTTCATCGGCCGCCGCTTCGCCGCGCGTCTTGGGCACGCCCATGGCCTGCCGTATCACCATAAAGTGGCCCGGCAGCAAACGCAGGCCGCCGCGCTGGTGCGCCTCTTCCTCCAGCTGCTGTTTGATGCCGGCCGCGACCTCCAGGTTCTGCGCCATGAAAGTGGCTATGGTGGTCGGCGATGTGGGCGCCCTCACGATTTCGGCGTGCTTGAGTTCACGGCTCAGGAACAGGTCATAGGCGCTGCCCCCGCCGACCGCCACGCGGTGGCCGGGTTTGTCGACGTCTTCATTGGCGCGCAGCGGGGACTCGTTGCGCACCAGGTAGCAACCCTCGATCAGCACATAGGGCGCCGTGAACGCGATCTCCTTGCCGCGCAAGGGGTCGATCGCGAAGAAACCAAAATCGGCGCGCTCCTCACTCACCGCCTGCACGGACTTGCCCGCGGCATCCACCACCACCAGTTCCAGTGGCAACCCCAGCCTCTGGGCAAAGGCCCGCGCAAGGTCTATGGACACACCGAAGGGTGCGCCCGTGGCGGGGTCGGCATTGGCCAGGATGGGGTTGCCCAGGTTGATGGAGGCGCGCAACGTTCCTGTGGGGGCAAATATCTTGGCGAGTGAAGCGCTGGTGGCCATGGGGTCTCTTTCTTCAAGTTGTAAATTCAGGTCGCAAGGATTTTGCTGATCTTCTTCAGGTTGCGCAGCGTGCTGGAGAGGTGCTCGTGCATGGCGGCCGATGCTTCCTCATTACGCCCCCGCTCCAGCAGGTCCAGCAGGTTCAGGTGCTGCTTGCAATGCAGCTTGTAGCGGCTGCGGTCCTGCATGGACCGGTAGGAGAGCAGGCGGCGCACGCGGTTGACGCGCCTGACGGTGTCGATGAAAAACGGGTTGCCCGAGGCCTCGACCAGCGATTCATGGAAGCGCACGCCGCGCTGGTGCAATTGGTCTGCCGTGTCTGTTTCTATCCCGCCCGAGAGCAGGTGGAGCTCGGCGGCGCGGCAGCGCTCGATGACATGCTTCTCAAGCCGGTAGTTGGGCTCCAGCAGCGCGGCCGGTTCCAGGGCCAGCCGCAGCCGGTAGGACTGCAGCAGGCTGTCCGCCGTGGTCAGCATGGAGGAGAACTGCCAGCCGTAGCCGGGCTTCTTTTCGGCCCATCCCTCATTGGCGATGCGACCCAGCACGTCGCTGAGCTGTGCGGGTGTCAGGCCGTAGCGCTGCTTGACCATGGCCTCCGAAAACTCGTCGGGCAACTCGCCCTTGAGCCTGTCCTCGGCGATCTGGTAATACACGGCTGTGGCCACGTCGGGGCCTTCGACGCCCAGGCTCGCGGCCAGCGTGGTCAGGCCATCACCTATGGGCTCCACCAGAAAGTAGCCCCGGTTGCGCTCGCGGGTGAGAACGCCTTTTTCAGCCAGGAAGAGCAGCGCGTCATTGACCGGCGAGCGCGACACCCGGAGCCTGTCTGCCAGGACCTGGGCGGGCAGGTGGTCGCCGGCCTTCAACTGGTCCGATTTGATGAGGGTCAGAATCTGGGAGGTGATGGACTGTTCGGGCCGCATGAGCATGATTCTCTCCTCAATTGGCCGCCCCTACGATCTCTTCCTGCCGGGCCCGGACCCGTTTCTGGAGCGTGGAGGGAATCACCCCGCCTGCCCGCAGGAGTTCGGCTTCAAGCTGTGTTTCGACCGCGGCTGTTGCGTCAAAAGCCTGCTCGGATCCATCCACCCGCTGCAGCCTGACCCGCACGGGGCCCCGGGGCATGATGGACGCCGGCTCGGCCGCGATGATGAGCCTGTCGCCGGCCTGGATGTCGAGGCTGGTGGGCGTCATGCCGGTGGGCATGCGCAAAGGCAAAATCCCCATGCCGATGAGGTTGGACCGGTGTATGCGCTCAAAGCTGTTGGCGAGGACGGCGCGTATGCCCAGCAGGCGTTGCCCTTTGGCGGCCCAGTCCCGCGAAGAGCCCGTGCCATACCTTTCACCCGCCACCAGCACCACGGATTCCCCCGCCGCGCGGTATCTCCGGGCCGCGTCCCATAGCGGGACGATGTTGCCGCTGGGAACGTGTAAGGTGTGCGCGACAGGCGCGCCGGGGGCCAGCAGGTTTTTCAGGGTCTTGCTGTGGAAGGCCGCGCGCACCATCACTTCCCAATTGCCGCGGCGCGACGCGAAGACATTGAGGTCGTTGCGGTCGTCTCCTCGCGACACCAGGAAGTCGGCCACCAGGCTGTCGCGGGGAATGGCGCTGGCGGGCGAGATGTGGTCGGTCGTGATGTCGTCGCCGATCACCAGCAGGGGGAAAGCGCTGTAGCTTCCCAGCAAACTGCCTTCGCTCAGGGCCGCGAAAGGCGGGCGGCGCAGCGCGGTTGATGCGGGGCTCCAGGGATAGAGCTCGGTGTCCGGCGCTTGCAGTGCATGCCATAACGGGTTGGCGGCGGCCAGGGTGAAGCAGCGGCGATAGTCCTGCGGATCTTGCGAAAGCTGCAGGGCCTGGGCTACCTCTTCATGGGACGGCCACAGGTCGACCAGGTACACCGGCTTGCCGCCGGGCAGCACCTGCACCGGGTCGACGCGCAGGTCTCGCTCAGCATCGCCAGCCAGCGCGAACACGATGACCAAGGCTGGCGACATCAAAAAGCCCAGGTCCAGGTCCGGGTGCACGCGGCCAGGGAAATTCCGGTTGCCCGAAAGCGCGGCGACGGGATGGATCGTCCCGGCGGCCATGGCGTCCCTCACGACTGGCAACAGTTGGCCCGGGTTTCCTATGCAGGTGGTGCATCCATAGCCCACGATGTCAAAGCCGACCGCCGATAAATCCTTGTCCAGTCCGGCGCGCTCCAGATAGGCCGCCGCGGCCGGGGAGCCCGGCCCCAGGGATGTCTTGACCCATGCGGGCGGCTTGAGTCCCAGCGCTCGCGCCTTGCGCGCCACCAGGCCCGCGGCGACCAGCAGCTTCGGGTCGGACGTGTTGGTGCAGCTTGTGATCGCCGCGATGGCCACCGGATACCTGGGCATGGCGGCGTCCGCGCCCGTGGGCGTGAAGCCAAGCCCGGCCAGGGCCTGGCGCGCCTCGCCAAACCCCAGCAGGTCTTGCGGGCGGCGCGGGCCGGCGATCTGCATGCCCAGTTCACCAAGGTCGAGGTGAAGCACGCGGGTGTAACGCGGCTCGGCCTGCGGGTCGAACCACAGGCCCGTGGCCTTCATATACCTCTCGACCAGCAGGCAATGCGCCTCGGAGCGCCCCGTCTGCCGCAGGTAGGCGAGGGTCGACGCATCAACGGGGAAGTAGCCGGTTGTCGCGCCGTATTCGGGCGCCATGTTGGCCACGACCGCACGGTCTCCTGCGCTCAATGTGCTGACACCGGGGCCGAAAAACTCGACGAACTCGCCGGATACGCCAATGGCCCTCAGGCGCTGCGTGACCGCCAGCGCCAGGTCGGTCGCCAGCACACCTGGGCCTAGGCACCCCGTGAGGCGCACGCCGATCACATCGGGAATACGCAGCATGGTGGGCATGCCGAACATGACGGTTTGCGCTTCCAGCCCGCCCACGCCCCAGCCGAGCACGCCTATGCCGTTGACCATGGGCGTGTGGCTGTCGGTGCCTATCATCATGTCGGGCGTCAGCCATTCCTCGCCGCCGCGTGGCTGTGTCGTCACGACGGTGGCGAGCTGCTCCAGGTTGATGGTGTGCATGATGCCGGTGCCCGGCGGATGGATGTGCACTCCGCGCAACACCTTGGACGCCCATTTCAGGAAGGTGTAGCGCTCGGCGTTGCGCCGGATCTCGAATTGCATGTTGACCTCGGGCGCATCGGGACTCGCAAAGGCCTCCACCGCCAGCGAGTGGTCGATGGACACGTCGACAGGCAGGCTGGAGTTGAGGCTGGAAGGGTCGAGGCCGGCCTCGGCGAGCGTGTTGCGCATCGCGGCCAGGTCCACCAAAGCGGGCGTGCTCGTCGTGTCGTGCATCAGCACGCGGCCGGGCTGGAAGGCGATCTCGGCTTCGCTGCTTCCCGTCTCAAGCCAGGCCAGCAGGCCCGCGATGGCGGCCGTTTTTTCATCACCCGCCATGTTGCGTGCGACGTTCTCCGCCAGCAGCCGCAAAACCACCGGCAAGGCGCCGAGCTTGCCGCCACACAGGCGCGGCAGATCCACCGCTTTGTAGTCCCGCTCGCCGACCTTGATGTGCGTCGTGAATTCTTCGTCAGTGTTTTCCATTAGGGTTATTTTGCATTTTATCAATTTAAAATGCAATCAAGCGGAAACCCTCATCGAGGATTCGCTGCTTTTTTTGGAGTCCCGCCTTGTCCCAGTCCGTCCCCATGTCGCCAGTGCGCCACTGAGAACACCATGTTTGCCTACGTCGGAAGCAGAACAACCCGCGAGCGCGCCGCGCGTGGAGAGGGCATCAGCGTCTTCAAAGTGAACGAGCGGACCGGCACGCTCACCCTCGTCGATATCGCTCGCGGCCTGGTCAACCCTTCTTATTTCGCGCTGAGCGCCGACGGGGAGTTCCTGTACACCGTGCATGGCGACCGCAGCGAGGCCAGCGCCTTCAAGGTCAACAAGCGCACGGGCCGTATCGCTTTGCTGAACACCCAAGGCACCGGCGGCAACAACCCGGTGCACCTGGCGATCGATCCATCCGGCCGGTTCCTTGTGGTTTCCAACCATCTCGGGGGGAGCCTTGCCGTCCTGCCGGTTGGCCTTGATGGTTTGCTGGGGCCCGTGGTGCAGCTGGTCCAGCTGGAAGGCGAGACAGGTCCGCATCGCGTGGAGCAAAAGCAGGCCAAGCCGCATTTCAACCTATTTGATCCCGCGGGCCGATTCGTCTGGGTCCCGGACAAGGGCTTGAACCGGATTTTTGTTTTCCGTTTCGAGGGCGGCCGGCTTGTGCCCGCGCCCGTACCGCATGAGGACACCCGTGAGAGCGCCGGACCGCGCCACCTGGTGTTCCACCCGGGTGCGGCGTTGGCCTATGTGGTCAACGAACTCGACTCTTCGGTGACCGCCTACCGCGTCCACCTTGAATCAGGCCGGCTGGAAGCCTTCCAGCTCCTTTCCACCTTGCCAGACTCCTTCACCGGCAACAGCCGTGCGGCGGCCATCCAGATGGATGCGCGAGGACGGTTTCTGTATGCCTCCAATCGCGGCTTCGACAGCATCGCGGTGTTCTCCGTTGATCGCGATTCGGGTGCCATGCGTTTCCTGGGCGCGCATCCGACGCATGGCAGGACGCCTCGCTTTATCACGCCATCACCCGATGGGCGCTTCATGTTCGCCCTCAACGAGGACAGCGATTCCATCGTCACCTTTCCCATAGACCCCAACACCGGCCTGCTGGGCGAACCCGTGGCCACAGCCGCCTCGGGCAGCCCGGTCTGCATGGTCTTCTCGCGCGAGCATTGAAGGCATGCGCACCTGCTTCATTCACCAAGGACATTCATGAAAAAAATTGCCAAACGCCATTTGCTTGTCTGCGCGCTTGCCGCGGCGCTTTCGCCGCTTGCCGCGACGGCGCAGGACTTTCCTTCCAAGGCCATCACCATCGTGGTTCCCTTCTCCTCGGGCGGCGGCGTTGATGCGATTGCCCGGCTGCTCGCTGAAAAACTGCGCGTCGGCCTGAACCAGCCGGTGTTGGTGGACAACAAGCCCGGAGCCAGCGGCATGCTGGGCGCCGGCTTCGTCGCCAAGGCCCCGGCCGACGGCTACACGCTGCTGTTGGGCTCTGCGGGCGAGACCGCGATCAATCCCTTTGTCTACAAGGCGAAGATGCAGTATTCGCCCGACAAGGACTTCGCGCCCATCACGCTGGTGACGCGCGTGCCCAATGTGCTGGTCGCCAACAATGCCTTCCCGGCGAAGAACATCGAGGAACTGGTCGCCCACGCGAAGAAGAATCCCGGCAAGGTTACCTACGCCACCAGCGGCGTCGGCAACCCGCAGCACCTGAACGGCGAGCTGCTGCAGTCGCTTGCCGGCATCCGGATGACGCATGTTCCTTACAAGGGCGCATCCAACCAACTGGTCGACGTGGCCTCCGGCAACGTCGACATCACCTTTGTGAGCCTGGCGGGCGCCATGCCTTTTATCAAAGGCAACCGGGTCAAGGCACTCGCCGTGACCTCCGCGAAACGAGCGAGCTTCGCGCCGGATCTTCCGGCGATTGCGGAGTACGCACCGGCCGCTTCCTACAACCTTGACAACTGGTTCGGCCTGTTCGCGCCGGCCGCCACGCCGCAGGCCGTGCAGGCCAGGCTCAACGCCGCGGTGTCCGAAGCGCTGCACGACCCTGAGCTGGTGAAGAAGCTGGAAGCCCAGGGCGGCGTCGCCGCTCCCATGAGCCAGAAGCAGTTCAGGGACTTCATCGCCACCGAGAAAGCCAAATACCAAAAAATCGTTGAGTCCGCCCACATCACGGCGGAATAAACGAATAAGCCGATACGCCAAGACGCCAAGACGCCAATAGGCGACCCAGCACATCCATCCCCTTTGCATTCACAGGAGACAAACCATGATCAGCAGAAAGAAATTCCTCAAGACAGCCTTCGCCCTTGGCCTGGCGGGCACAGCCGCCGGCGCGGCGCTTGCGCAGGACGCCGCCGCGAGCTACCCCAACAAGGCCATCACCATCATTGTTCCCTTCGCCGCGGGCGGCAACACCGACGTCAAAACCCGGCTGGTGGCCAAGCAGCTCGGTGACATCCTCAAGCAGCCCGTCATCGTCGATAACCGCCCCGGCGCCAGCGGCAATATCGGCATCGAACAGCTCACCCGCGCCGCGCCCGACGGCTACACCATTGCCATGGGAAGTTTCGGACCCCTGGCGGTGAATCCCTGGATCTATCCCAAGCTCAATTTCGATCCCAAGAGCCTGGTGCCCATCATCCTGCTGGAGAAAAGCCCGCTGGTGCTGACCGTGCCGTCGGACAAGCCGTTCCGCACCGTAGCGGATATCGTGAACGCGGCCAAGGCCAAACCGGGGTCGCTGAACATCGCCAACGCGGGGCCGGGCGGGGCACACCACCTGTCGGCCGAGCTTTTCGAAAACTCGGCGGGTATCGACATGGCCGGCATTGCCTACAAGGGCGGCGGCCCCGCCGCCACCGCGCTGCTTGCAGGCCAGGTCGACATGATGTTCGAGCAGACCGGCGCCGCCATACCTTCGATACAGGCCGGCAAGATACGCCCCATCGCCGTGACTTCGGCAAAACGCCTGGCCTCTTTGCCGGACGTTCCCACCTTCGCTGAAGCAGGCTATCCGGCCGTGACGGTGTCGAACTGGATGGGCTATGTGGCGCCAAAAGGTACCCCGCCCGCCATCGTGGCGAAGCTTCATGCCGCCTTCGCCAAAGCGATCGAGCACCCTGAAGTGAAAGACCGCATCCTCAGCCAGAGCAACGAGTTCGGCGGCGGCAGCAGCAAGGACTTTGCCGTATTTATCCACAACGAAAGCGACAAGTGGTCCAAGCTGGTGAAGAGCCGCAATATCAAGATCGAATGAGAATGAGAGAGGCGGCCGCGTGCTGACGCGGAGCCGGGGCACAAAACCCTAGCTCGCATGGCTTTGGACTTTGTAGACCTGCCAGGCCCCGGACTCCTGCTTGCGCAGGTAAAAGCGAATAGAGCAATCGAAAAAATCCACGCTGACCTCCGCCGGGTCGGGATCCCGGCCGCCGGCCAGGCGGCGAAGGCGGTTGCCATGGGTCTGGTAGGGCGTGAATCCCGTCGGTGTGACGCAGCTGCGCAGGCGGGTTTTCCAGCCGCCTTCAGCGTCCACGGTTTCGATGTAGGCCCGGGTCGCGGCGATAGCTTCCGCCGGGATGTGTTCGCGCTTGACCCAGAAGGCAAAGAGAACCGCGCCGGCGAAGGACACGGCGATGACGGACATCGTGGCTTTGCGCATGGTCACGCCATGGCCCCTCGATCCACCGGCCTCCTACATATTCCGCCGATACTGCCCGCCCACCTCAAACAGCGCATTGGTGATCTGCCCCAGCGAGCAGACGCGCACCGCGTCCATCAGCACCTCGAACACATTGCGGTTTTCGATCACGGCCTGCTGCAGGCGCTTGAGCATGGCCGGTGATT
>Ga0209564_1001786_pt1 | contig 19896 bp, 13 predicted proteins | sample AraplaCol_mMF_r2_FD_184272 | JGI IMG/M metagenome (GOLD analysis project Ga0209564, IMG submission 184272) | Arabidopsis root microbial communities from North Carolina, USA - plate scrape MF_Col_mMF_r2 (SPAdes) (version 3) | ecosystem: Host-associated > Plants > Roots > Endosphere | place: USA...
GCCGCCGTATACGGAGCTGGAACTGATCTTATTGAAGGCTTCCTTATCCAGACCACCGGTTTGCACTGCATCGGCGGATATATCCTGGTTCTCGAACTTCAGCCAGGGCTGCAGCTTTGCTTTCTTAAAATAATATCCCAGCTCAAGAAACTGTACGGTTTGTTTAGGAATGAGGGATACGAAGGAGTATTTCGAATCCACGTTCGTACCGCCGGTCATGTATTGAAAGGCGCCGCTCAGGGTGATAGAACCTGTTGCAGACAGCGGCTTATCCAGGAATACATCTGTGCTCAGGCTGTAATAAGAGCCTTGTTTATCAACGCCTGCGCCCCAGGTGAGGGTATTCCCTTTTCCGAGATTTGTGCCTGCGTAATAGTAATCCTTTTCAGGATCCAGGAAACTGTAGGCTACACGGCTTACCAGGCGAAGGGGTCCTTTACCATCTATATTACGGCCGGTGAATACACCTGCACGGTATTCTAACTTGTCGTTGAACAGGAAGCCGCGGGCGTTGACGCCGAGGTCTCTACCGAAATTCCCCTGTAAGGGACTGTTCTCAAACAGGTTATACGGATACTGGAAGAAGGAGAAATCGTTCGTCAGCATAGCGGCAGCGCCCTGCAGACCGTTACGGTTGTTAGACACCAGCTGCTGGCCGGCGATGATCTGGAAGGCATTGCAGAAATTGTACTGGAACTGGGCGTCCAATATAATAGGCGCTACTTTCACGTTCTTGGTACTATCAGCGTTAGGGCCGCCGATGGCGGAGGGCAATTCGGTCTCCATAAAGAAGCTGGCCTTAGGCGTAAGCTGACCGCCTACCAATACGCGGGCCCGGTAAAGGGTGAAGCCTCTTTTCCAGGAAGAAGGTGAAGCCGCACCGTGAGGGTTGGTAAAACCGTCCTGTTCGGCGGAGGCGAACATGTGAATAATGGCACCTAGCTGGATAGATGGCTTGAAAGGAACCGTGTCGCTGAGGACCGCCTTTTTGTTCATCTTCAGATAGGAGTACTTACGTAGTTCCGGAAAGTCCGGGATTTCAGGTAAAAGGTTCCAGTCCCGGGTAACTTTAGTGCTGTCGGTAAAATTTACCACCCGGGCAGTGGTATCAGACAAAGACATTCTCATATCCGAAGGGAACTTCGGAGATTTGCCTCCTGCCGAGGCAAGGTTGGCGATACATAAATGGCTGGTTAGAATCAGACAGGTGACTTTCATAGCAACGTTAGTTTTTAAATTAGTACTTACGTACTAGATTTTGGTTCCTTGCACAAAATACGTAAGTGTTTTTAAGATAAAAACTAATTAAAAGTTTATTTTCAGAGACAAACTATATCATTTTTCAATTAATTACTCGAAAAAAGAATATATAGTTAAAATTATAATGTAAAAGAAGGGGGAATGGAAGCTGCCTGCTCCCTTTTTAGAGAAGAAACCTTTATCTTTTAGTAAAATTCCTGTTATGCCATCCAATACCCCTCCAGAAGTGATCTGCGGACATGTTTTTCCGCTGATGCCAGTGAGTGATGTGAGCGCTGCTGTTGACTATTACACTCAACAACTTGGTTTTAAACTGGGCTTTGTCTGGGGTGATCCACCGGGATTTGCTGGGGTAAACCTGGGGAGCGTTTCCATGCACCTGTCCAGCAATGATCCGGAAGCGCCCAGCAGCACCGCCTATTTTGTGGTGGGAGACGCGGAGGAACTGTTTGATTTTCATAAGGCTAAGGGAGTAGAGATCGTAGCTACACCGGAAGACCGGGACTATGGCTTACGGGATTACCGGATCAGGGATCCCTGGGGGAATGAATTGGGATTTGGACATTATATATATAGTGTAGGCCCTGCCGTGAAGATAGAACGGGTGGATGTGCCACTTCGTTTAGAAAAGCGGCTGGCTGCATTAATGCAGGATCTTGCGGAGCATAAACGCATGGGCCTCAACAGCTGCATGGAGGAAATACTATTACATACGTTTGAAATAGTGGGCGATGGAGTGGCCAGTCCTCATACCATGCGTACGCTTAAATATATCCAGGAGTTAAAACGAAAGCACGGGATTGACTATGAGACACATGACAGTTACCGGTTTCAGGAATGAACCACCGTGCTGCGTTCGCCGATCATCGTTCTTCTATGTTTCAGGCCCCATTCCACCATTTTATCCAACACTTCCGCCATGGAGTCGCCTGAAGGGGTGAGTACGTACTCTACTGAAGCAGGCAGGGTACTGTAGACGATCCTTTTTACCATACCGTTCATCTCCAGGTCCTTTAATTCCTTTGATAACATGCGGGGAGTAATCCCGGGAATATGACGCTGCATTTCTGTGAAGCGTTTGTGTCCCTTTAATAGTGAACCGAGAATAGGTAGTTTCCATTTTCCATTCAATACGTTCATTGTGTCATTGATCGCCAAAATATAATGGGCGGGGCAGGATTTGGCCAGTTTAATCTTCATTGCAAGTGTCTCCATGTGTTGCTGTTTAAGGGTCTGCTATACAAAAGTATAGCACTATACTTTGGTATATCGCTATACTATCTATAGCAAACTTAGCTCAAATTTGTCAAAATAAACATTACAGTATGATATTAGTAACATGTGCAACAGGACATCTTGGAAAAGCGACCATAGATTTCCTGCTTAAGAAAGTTCCGGCCGGATCAGTAGCAGCATTAGTAAGGGACCTCTCAAAGGCAGAAGAGTTGAAAAGCCAGGGCATAACATTAAGGATGGGTGATTACAGCGACCCGGCCTCGCTGGCCAGCGCATTCAGAGGTGTGGAGACTTTACTGCTGATCTCCTCTGGAACATTGGAGGGCCGGGTACAGCAGCACATCAATGCCATTGATGCGGCGAAAGCCAATGGAGTAAAGCATATTATCTACACCAGTGTGTTGAGATCAAATCCGGACACGAAATTCACGGTGGGCGTTGATCATTACCATACAGAAGAATACCTGAAAAAATCAGGCATTGCCTATACCTTCTTCAGGAATACCTTCTATACAGAAGTCCTTCCCATGTTCTTAGGAGATGCGCTGGCAAGCGGTAATTGGTATTACGCAGCGGGTCAGGCGAAAGCAAATTTTGCTTCCCGGACGGATATGGCGGAGGGGTTGGCCAATGTGCTGGCAGAACCAGGGAAGCACGTGAATAAGACGTATGAGATTACGGGCAGCAAGGCGTATTCTTTTAGCGAGATCGCAGCTGTAGCGGGTGGATTGGCAGGCAAGCCGGTTAACTATATTCCGGTCTCATTGGATGACCTGAAGGAAGGAATGAAAAAGGCGGGTGTCCCTGAGATGTATATTCCGATGATGGTAAGTGTAGCGGATATGTTCAGTGCGGGAGAGATGGATGTGACGGATCCGGCTTTGGAGCAGCTGCTGGGAAGGAAACCGGAAGAGATTGGGGCAGCTTTGGGGAAAGTGTTGGCACAGAAAGCATAAGGGGATATATATTTAAATAGCACAACTCCATCTGTGGTTTGATCTGCAGATGGAGTTTGTTTTTTATTACTTTTTACCCGGATATTCATTACAAATATTTACTAATTTGTTAAAATAAACAACCCGCCTCAAAAACGAACCCGATTCTATTACCTTTATACCACAATCCCTATATATGAAACTGTTCCCGCTCTTGCTTATACTATTTTTGCCGTTGTCGCTAATGGCGCAGAAAAAAGAGCCAGACATGACCTATTATTTCTACAGAAAAGAAATAACCAAACCTCCCTTCGGCCTGGACAAAGTGCAACAGCTCATCGCAAGCGCAAGTAAATCACAAAAAACTGGTGACACCATTTTTATGGGCTGGTTCGAAAACCTCGCCTTAAGCGATAAAGATTACAACGCACTGTCCATAAAGGAAAAGTTCACTTATAACATGATCCATGCAGAATGGTTTAGCCAGAACTGCAGCATAAGACCCTCCTTTCACGATAAAGAGATACCAGGCTATCTACCGGATGCTTTTGACCTGCGGGCATGGAGTACCCGTCAAACCGACTTTCTTACAAAGAACAGGGATTTTGTAATGCGTACGATCGAAGAAACAGTTAAAAGCGGCAAGCGATTAGGATTGAACTATAAACATGCCATCGTTGAGATCAAGGGGCTGGAGATGATTCCCTTTATTATAAAACTTTATAGCCTGGACCATAAGGACATTGATATACTTACCGTATTATTGCAGCTTATGCGTGAAGCGAAGTATCCACTTTTTACAGCATCAGAGACCTATGCCAGCTTATATGGCCCTAAAAGCCGCTATACTAACTTTCTGGTGTTTAATAAAGCTAATGAGGGATTAATCATAAAATACGCTACGGACTTTTATAACAGCAGGAAATAATACTATGAAACTAATCAACATTCTATTGATCTTACTTTTACCTATTGCATCCCTGGCCCAGGACAACGATCACGGTAAAGAGCCCAGTGCTGAAAGCAAGGCTTATCACGAATACCGTATGAAAATGACCACTCCTCCCTATGGATTGGACAAGGTGCAGACGCTTATTAGCGACTTTGATCAAGATGTACATCATGAATTGTATACAAAGGATTACCTCGCACTATCATTGAGAGAAAAGTTCACCTATCACATGATCTATCCTGAGAGTTACAGTCAAAACTGCGATCCTTCATTACCTGAATACAATGAAGAGAAAAAAATATTCGGTTATTTACAGGATATTTTTGGTGAACAGGCCTGGAGCGGCCGCCAAACAGATTTCTTTGTGGAGAACAGGGACTCGGTAATGACGATCATCAAAGAATCAGCCACCAGAAGCAAGCGGATGGGACTCAACTATAAACATGCTATCCTTGAAGTTGACGGCGTAGAAATGATCCCTTTCCTGGTGGAATTCTACAATCGTGATCATAAAGACCTGGATATACTTACCGTACTACTGAACCTGATGCGGGATGTTAAGTATCCTCCATTCATTTCATCTCCCTCCTATGCCAAATTGTATGGTCCCAACAGTATGTCCTATCCGTTTCTGCAATATAACAAGGCAAACGAGGAACTGATCATCAAACGTGCCATGGATCTTTTCAATAGTAGTAACTAATGACATTTACGCTGCTAATATACCTGCTCAGCTTCTCGGTATCGGTCCGGGATACCTCTTTTGTGCAGATCCCAGCGGGTGATTACTGGGTGGGGCAAAAAGACCACCAGGTAAACCCGCTAAGGAAAGTACATGTAAATAGCTATTACATCGCTACTACTGAAGTTACTAACAGCCAGTTTGAAGCATTTATAAAGGCTACCGGGTACCTTACGGATGCGGAACGGTTTCATAACGCCATGGTCTTTGAACCGGGACTGAAGGAATTCAGGTGGCTGGAGGATAGCACCGCCTACTGGCGATATCCTAACGGTATAAGCAGAGGAGGGATCACTGATAAAATGGATCATCCGGTGACAACGATCAGTTATGCCGATATACAGGCATATTGCAAATGGGCGAAAGTACGGCTGCCTTCTTTTGATGAATGGGAGATTGCTTCAAGGGCCGGCGCCCGTACCAGGTATTTCTGGGGAGATGATGTAACGGAGATAGGGCAATATGCCAATGTGTGGCATGGGCATGATCACCTGGTAGCGGATAGTTCAGACGGGTATATGTATACATCGCCTGTGGGAAGGTTTCAGCCTAATGGCTTCGGATTGTATGATGTGTATGGAAATGTATTTGAGTTTTGCGAAGGACATTTGGGAAAAGAACAGGCGGTGCACGCCAGAGGCGGATCCTGGTGGTGCAGCCAGCATGCATGTAGTTATTTTAATTCTGTAGAGATTGGCAGGGTGCATCCGCATGCGTCGTTTAGTAACCAGGGGTTCAGAGTAGTAAAACTTTAAAATAAAAAGGAGAAGTATGATGCATACTTCTCCCCTATTATATTGTGATGGTCAGTTTTGTTTCTTATACTGATTAGGACTCACGCCTACTTCCCTTTTAAACAGCCTTGAAAAATAAGGCAGGTTCTCAAAACCCAATGTATAAGCTATTTCCGCTACAGAAGTATCACTACCTTTCAACAGATTCTTTGCTTCAGATATGAGAAAAATGTGAATGAGCTCGATACCAGTTTTACCCGTTTCCTGCTTCAGGAGATCGCTTAAATACCCGGGCGACATGTACAGCTGGTCCGCCATGTACTTCACAGTAGGCAAACCCTTTTCGGATAAAAGCCCGCCTTCAAAGTAAGCCGACAGCGTATCATTGAACTTTGACACCACCTTACCGGAGAGCTCTGCGCGGTTAATGAACTGCCGCTTGTAAAAGCGTTGGGAATATTTAAGGATGGCATCAATGTGGGAAAGCATGATGGTCCTGCTGTACTCGTCCGGATTGTTATGGTATTCCGTTTCGATCTTATGATATAAGTCCCAGATAATCTCCTCTTCCCTTGGCGACAGATGCAAGGCTTCGTTGGCCTCATAGTCGAAATAATGATACTTCTTTATCTCGTTGTGCAGGGGATGACCGTTCAGATAATCTTCATGGAAATAAATAGCAAAGCCGTCTTCCTCCAGCTCAATATCCCTCATGGCCACGGCCTGCCGTGGTTTAGTGAAATACAAGCTTCCATTGTCGTTATCATATTTTGTTTTGCCATACTCGATAACGCCGGCCTTCAATTTCTTAAACCCGATCATATAGAAATCGCTGGTATACATGCTTGCCCCGGTAGAACAATGCTGGTTGCAGCGCAGCAAACTTAACATGGGGTTCTCGGGCGGTGGATAACCGTTCTCCCGGTGCATCTCGCTCAGACTCTTGAAGTGGTACATATGCTCATACCTTTTGTTACAAAGTTACTTACCATGCGCGGTATCTGCAATTTCTGCCCATTCTTCCCAGGTGGCCAGGCGTTCTGCATACAGCTGTTTAGCCCAGGGAAGGCCTACTTTACCAAGGAAAAGGCGTAAAGGAGGATTGGGACTGTCTACCAGTTGTAAGATCGCTGGTGCGGTGGCCTCTGGCTCGCCGAAATTACCAGCTTTCGATGCTTCCTCAAAACCTTGCTGAAACGCTGCTTTTACCGGCTCATAAGCCGACATTGAAGTGGCATGCACCGCAGATGCACCTGCCCAGTCTGTTGAAAAGCCATTGGGCTCTACCAGGGTGATGTTGATACCAAACCCTTTTACTTCCTGCGCCAGGGTCTCGCTCAGGCCTTCTACCGCAAATTTGGAGGCATTATATATGCCCAGTACAGGCAGGGTGCCCACACCTAAAATGCTGGATAACTGGATAATATGACCATGGCCCTGTGCACGCATAATGGGCAGCGCAGCCTGGGTAACCCATAATAGGCCGAATACATTCGCTTCAAACTGGTCCCGGGCTTCCTGTTCGGAAGCTTCCTCGATAGCGCCGAAAAGGCCATAACCAGCGTTATTGATCAATACATCGATGCTGCCGAAATGGTCTTTCGCCTTGTTAACGGCAGCAAAAACAGCCGCCCGGTCAGTTACATCCAGCTTTAAGGGCAACAATGCATCGCCATACTGCTGGCTAAGTTCTTTGATCGAATCCAGGTTGCGTACGGTGGCCGCTACCTTATCGCCACGTTTCAGAAAGGCTTCTGCCCAGATCTTCCCAAATCCCCGGGAAGCGCCTGTAATAAAGATTGTCTTTGCCATTGCTTTTACTTTTAAATGATTGAATGGTGCAAAGTTACAGGGAGGCAATGGGGGGCTTATTATACAAAAGAGGGGGAAAATGATACATTTTAAGGAAGCTGCTACCTATAGATTGTATCTATACCGATCTAAATATTATCACTTTGTTTGATAAGCTTTAAAAGAACATCTTTGTGGCCGGATTACAAAAACAACTTTCGCTAGATAATAAAAAAGACGATTAGTATACAATGAGTAAGGCCGTTCCTGTTCCCAGGAGACGGCCTTTTTTGATGCCCCAGTTGTTTTTGTTCCTTACTTCATCTGGTATAAACCATTAAATAACAATTTGAAAGTGCCATGCGGCTGGGCGCGGAAAGTGATTTCCGGGCCGAAGGCATACAATCTACCTGCGCCCACTGGAGCCACAAATGCAGCCACACCGTCTTTCAGATAAGCCTGTCCCCAGGCCCAGCCACTATGCAGCGGTTTATCCGTTGCAAACCAGGCAACAGGTTTGATGCCTTTCTCTGCAGCACCGGCCTCCAGCTTAAATACCGGGCTGTTATCGAAATTAATATCCGCCAGTGAAGGCATGCCCCAGGCAATGGCCTGTGTACTGTCAAAGCTTGCCTGTAACACACTGCCGGGTATGAAGTATTTAGTGCCGGGAAGTGGTTTCTCTTTACCGTCCTTGTCGGTCTCCGCCAATGCGTTGCGCACCGGCAGACCAAGATGATAGGCCAGGTTGGTGCTGGTACCGATAGTGATGATGGAGCCGCCTTCTTCCAGGAATGCTTTCAACTGGGGAATTGACTTCTCTTTTGTGATCTTACCCAGGGTATGCTGATACTGCGCGGGCACTTCTTCGGGTTTAGGATCTCTCATCGAAAATCCGTAGCGGTTGGTTTCTGTACCGGAAACGGGCGGTATAGCACGGGATACAAAGATGATCACGTCGTATTTCTTCCGCAGGCCGCCGGTATCGATATCCTGCGGATAGATGACGGTAAAAGGGAAATGATATTGCTCCATCATCCAGCGAATCCAGCCGGAAGGCATGGATCCGCCGTAGGTATCCCAGAGGGCGATACGGCTTGCTTCCAGTTTCACGGCGCCAGCGGGTTTCTTTTTAATGCCGCTTGCTTTCACTCCTAATTTTGCAGCAGCCTGCTGTAAGATCTCCTTTGCTTTAGCTCCCGCGGGGACAAAGAACGTTCCGGGCGGCATGCCTTCTACCCCCTGTGGCAGACGGGATACCTTCACACCTGCTTTCAACAGATCGTTCACGGCGATGAAGGCATTATTCTCATGCGCGTTCAACAGGTAACCTGCAGATGCATTTGCAGGGACAATAGCGGCAGGCGGATCCTGCAGCTGGCCGTAAGGCAGACGCTGAAAAGGACCATCAACACCATCGAGGATACGGTCAAACTCCACACCCATCTGGAAGGCCAGGGTCCAACCAGCCGCATCGTAAGGGCGGATGGGAGGACCGCCGGGATACTGGAAGTCGTTGGGATGGTCCTGTGGCTCGAACATGTCAAGCACATGCGGACGGAAAGCCTGAGCAGTTTTTACGATGTAAGAACCAGCAGGATACCGCTTACCATTCACCGTAAAAGGAGCAGTGGCCTTGTGCACGGCGATACCTGTCTTTATAAGTGCGTTGATGAATTTAACAGCAGTAGGAAAATCGGGCTGATCTGCAGGGAGGATGTAAGCACGCGGATCACGGCCATTAGGATTCTTGTAGACAGCATCATAATATTTCATGTCAATGGTGCTGCCGCGTCTCATCCAGCCGTAGGGATCGCTACCGTCGTCTTTCTCCCCATCTTTACCCTGTTCTCTTTTATAGGAAGCGGTGATGGCTTCAGCGCCTTTGGGCGAGAGCGTCCAGGAATCCTGGTTGCCACGGTCGATAGCGTTCTTGCCCATCTTATAGATATTGAACAGTACCTGGTCACGCTGACGGGCAGCATAATCGAGCACGGCATAGTTCAGCGAAACGGAGTAGTCTATGGAAGTACGGAAATGCCAGTCATCCTGTGGGCGCACCGGGTTTGGCGTAGCTCCATTGGGGATGAGACGGTTGGGCACTACCGGGATCTTCTCCGGTGTGGGATTACCGATGATCTCTGTGAGCAGACCGATCATGTTGTGATACTGCGTAGTGGTACGCAGACCGCCATTGTACCAGGTAGAAAAGCTGGAGCCGTTCAGACGGGTGTATCCTGGTTTGTCTTCTGCATTCAGGCGGTTGTACATAGCAGCGCCGAGAGCGTCAATACCGGTGATCATCAGCGGATCGAAGAAATAATTAAAGGGGTCACGGTAAGGAGGACCAGCTAACACAGAGCCTTCAGGGCCGCGCTGGTGGTGATTGTACATGATCTGCGGCATCCATTCGAGGAAGAGCTGCTTACCCATGTTGTAGCTCTCCTTCATGTTCATGATGTAGAAGTCGCGGTTGTTGTCATGCCCGATGTACTTCTGGTAAAGTACCGGCAGTTGATCAGTAGATCTTTTCTTCGGATCGGGATTACGCATGTACCAATTGGATACGAGCTCCTGTCCGTCGGGATTAGCATGCGTCATGAGCACGATCACGTTGTCGAGGATGCGCATGGTTTCCGGGTCGGTACGGCTGGTGAGCTGCCAGGCGGTTTCTATAAGCTGGTGGGCGCCTACTACTTCATTGGCGTGCAGGCCGCCATCTATCCATACTACCGCCTTGCCTTCATTGGCGAGGGCATGGGCTTGCTCTATGCTAATGTCTTCTGCACGGGCCAGCTTTTGAGAGATCTCCTTATAACGGGCCAATTGTTTAATATTCTGTGGCGATGAGATGATGAGCATGTATTGCGGCCGGCCTTCTTCCGTCTGGCCGATGTCTACCAGTTCCACCCGGTCTGATGCCGCGAGCTTTTTGAAGTAGGCGGATGTTTGTGTATAGTTGGCCAGCTGGTAATCGTCGCCGATGTTGAAGCCGAAATGGTCTTTGGGCGATGGGATGGTTTGCGCTGCAGCAAGAAGGGTTGCCGCACAAAATGCTATAGAGAGAAAGATGAGTTTCATTTAATTCTGTTTGTACAGCTGATTGAATAATAGTTTAAAGGTACTGTGAGACTGACCACGGAAAGTGATCTCCGGGCCAAAGGCATACAGCTTGCCTTTGCCTACTGGAGCGGCAAAAGCAGCGACACCATTCTCCAGGTATTGTTGTCCCCAGGCCCAGCCACTATGCAGCGGCTTGGAAGTGGAGAACCAGATGAGTTTCTTTAACTGCGTGCTGCCAGGATTGAATTTGAACACCGGGCTGCGGTCAAAGTATACATCATTCTTAGCGGCCATACCGTAGTTCTCTGCAGCAGTGGTATCCAGGTCGGCTGTTAGCAGGCTGCCGGGGATGTAGTATTTGGCGCCGGCCAATGGTTTTAACTCGCCTTTGCTGTTCTTTTCCATCAATGCGCTTTGTACGGGTAAGCCGAGATGATAGGCCAGGTTGGTGCTGGTACCGATGGTAACTATTTGTCCGCCGGCTTCCAGGAACTGTTTCAGCTGCGGAACAGAAGTATCTCCTGTGATCTTTCCCAACCAGGGACGGAACTGTGCGGGCAGCTCTTCCGGTTTGGGGGGCTTGGCATCAAAGCCACCACCTCGGTTGTTTTTCTTTGGCTTACCGGTATCGGGAATGGCGCCGCTCGGGAAGATGATCATGTCATATTTCTTACGCAGGTTACCGGCGTCGATGGCTTGTGAGTAAATGAACTCGTAGGGAAAGTGATATTGCTCCATCAACCAGCTCATCCAACCTGAGGGAATAGAACCTCCGTAGTTGTTCCAGATAGCGATACGCATGGGCGACAACGGCGTGGTAAGGGCAGGCGCCTGATCGGTACCGGTAACAATTATACCAAAATCAGCCGCGTCTTTCTCGAGGATAGCCTGCGCTTTGGGAGAAGCGGGAATATAGAATGTACCTGCGGACTGCGGCAGACGGGATACTTTGATACCGGCTTTCAGCAGATCATTCACAACGATGAAAGCATTGTTGATACGCGGATCGATAAGATAACCGGCTTTTCCTGCAGCGATGCTTCCTTTAGGAGCGCTTTGCAACTCGCCATAAGGCGGCTGTTGAAAAGGTCCCTCAACACCATCCAGCACACGATCAAATTGTACGCCCATCTGGAAGGCCAGCGTCCAGCCGGCGGCATCGTAAGGACGAATGGGCGGACCACCAGGGTATTGGAAATCATTGGGATGATCCTGGGGCTCGAACATGTCTATCACATGCGGACGAAAAGCCTGAGCCGTTTTGATGACGTAAGAACCTGCAGGATATTTTTTACCTGCTACCGCAAACGGAGCGGTAGCCTTTTGCACTTCAATACCTGACAAGATCAGCGCATTCACAAAACGCACTGCAGTAGGAAAATCCGGCTGATCTGCAGACAGTATGTAAACACGGGCATCGCGGAGGCGAGGCTCTTTTAATACACCGTTAAAATACTTTACGGAAATAGTGTCTTCCCGGCCGAATGAGAACTCACCGCCACCCTCACCTGCTGCGCCGGTGTCTTCTTTCTTCTCTGCCTTGCTGGCCAGTTTGATGGTATCTATGAAACGGGGGTAGAATGTCCAGTTATCTTTTTCACCACGCTCAATGGAGTTGCGTCCCATGCGGTAGATGTTATACAGGAGTTGATTCCTGTAACGCGCCGCATAATCCAGTACCGCATAATTTAACGAAACGGAATAATCGATGGATTGGCGAAAATGCCATTCCTGCGGCACGATGGGATTAGGTGTGGCGCCATTGGGAATGAGACGTTCGGGTACCAGCGGCACTTTCTCCGGCGTAGGGCTACCGATGATCTCCGTGAGCAAGCCGATCATGTTATGGAAGTACGGTGTAGTACGCAGGCCGCCGTTCCACCAGGTAGAGAACTGGGAGCCAGCGCGCTGGGTATACCCCGGTTTACCTTCTACGTTCAGGCGGTTGTTCATAGCAGCGCCTACAGCGTCTATACTGGTTACGATCAGGGGATCGTATACATAGTTGAAGGGATCCCGGTAAGGAGGACCTGCCAGTACAGAACCCGCAGGGCCACGCTGATGGTGGTTGTACATGATCTGCGGGATCCATTCAACAAACAGCTGCCGGCTGATGTTCTGGCTCTCCTTCATGTTCATCATGTAGAAGTCGCGGTTGTTGTCGTGGCCTACATACTTTTCGTACAAGCGTGGTATGTTGGTAGCCCTTTTCTTCGGATCGGGCTCGCGCATGTACCAGTCAGACACCAGCTCCTGCCCATCCGGGTTAGCGTGGGTGAGCAGGATGATGTCATTTTCGAGAATAAACATGGTTTCCGGGTCGGTACGGGTCACCAGCTGGTACATGGTTTCAATAAGCTGGTGAGCGCCTACGACTTCTGTTGCATGCAGGCCGCCGTCGATCCAGATGACGGATTTGCCTTCGGCGGCGAGGCTGCGGGCCTGTTGGTCTGTCAGCCCTTTTGCACGCCCCAGTTGTTGAGAAATCTCTTTATAACGTTTCAGCTGTTTTATGTTCTCCGGCGATGAGACGATCAACATATACTGATGCCGGCCTTCCTCTGTAAGGCCAATGTCTACCAGCATGGTTCTGTCTGAAGCCGACAGCTTTTTGAAGTAGGCTGCTGTTTGTGTGTAGTTGGCTAGTTTGTAATCATCGCCAATGTTAAAACCGAAATGATCTTTTGGTGAGGGGACAGACTGTGCCCATGCTGTTGCCGTAAGAAGCAACAGCATGGCTAACAGTCGTGGAAGCTTGTACAACATAGAACAGTGAATTGTGATGATGGTTGATGAAGTGGAAAAATGAATTGTGTCTATTTTGCAACACCTGCCTCCGCCAGTAGAACCAACAAGGTACGCTGCGCAGCCAGGTAAGATTTATCATCTATCCACCATTCGTCCAGCGCGTGGGCATTGCCGCCTTTACCGCCACTACCCATGGTAATAGCGGGCACGCCTTTGGAGATAGGGATGTTTGCGTTGGTAGAACTAACCCCCAGTGTAGGAGCACCGCCCACAAATGCAATCGCCGACTTGGCATACTGGATCAGCGCCAATGTACTATCTGAACCACCGGAAGGACGTTCTCCTATCAGCTTCACGTCTACCGTTAGCGGAGCGCCGCTGCGCTTCATCTCGTTCTCTTCCTGCAGAGCGCGTTGAATGGCATCCTGCAGCAGTTTATCAATACCGGTCAGGCGCTCAGGGCTTTCAGAACGCATATCTACCTCCATCCAGGATTCGAAGGGAATAGAGTTAACCGATGTACCGCCGCCGATCACACCAACGTTATAGGTTACACGCACACCTTCCTGGCGTGTAAAAGTATCCGCCGCTACAGACCAGTAGTGAATAGCCCGGCCTAACGCATTATGCGGGTTGGCCAAACCGAAAGCGCCGGAAGAGTGGCCGCCGGGGCCTTTGAACGTAACGCGGTAACGATGGGAGCCCAGACCGCGGTGCGTGATGCCGTCCAGGCTCCAGCCGTCGATAGCAATGTAAGTATCTATCTTACCCGGACCTTTATCACTGAAGAGATTCTTTACGCCGCGAAGATCACCTTGTCCCTCCTCTCCTACTACGCCACAGAACAACACGTCCGCTTCTGTTTCAATGCCTGTTTGCTCCATGATCTTCAGGATGCTGTGCACCAGGGAAAGAGCGCGGGTATCGTCTATGATACCGGGGGCACAGAGCGTATCTCCTTTATGCTTTACCGTTACATCGGTACCTTCAGGGAACACGGTATCCAGGTGGCCTTCCAGCACTACTGTTTTTTTACCGGAGCGGCCTTTACGCTTAGCGATAACGTTGCCCACGTTATCTGTCCAAACAGAATCGGCGCCTGCCGCTTTCATCATTGAAGCATATTTTTCCGCGCGTTGTGTTTCTTTATAGGGAGGCGCCGGTATTTCTGTTAGCATGATGTGATCGCTCAGGGTTTGCGGCTGCATATCAATGATGGCCTGCATGGCTTTCTTTACCGCTGGCTTAGCGGCAATGGCTTTGATCTCCTTGTCTTTTTGAGCATGGGCTACCAGCGATGCATTGATCATGGCGGCAGTAACTAATATTCCTTTTACAAAGTGCTTCATAGTATTTTTTTTGTTTGAATGTTTGACAGTTTGAATGTTTGACTATGTTCGCGAACGTTTCAAACTTTCAAACCTTTAAACTTTCAAACACTCAATTTTACTGATTTTTAAACCTTACGCCTACACGGCAATCACCGGGCTCTCCCCTGGCTTCATCACAAATATTATTAAAGAAAGTCACAATTCTGCGCCCATCACCCAGGTTCAGGATAAATTTGAACAGAAAATAGTCGTTCACCTTTACATTAGCCAGGTTCACATTATTCATAGTGGCCAGCTGGGCAGCAGTGAAAGAATAAGACTTAGGAAAGCTGTTGACTGTTTCGTACAGATGATCATTGGTACCTACAATACTCGGCAGCGGAAACTGCGCAATGTTGGGATATTGGTTACCCGGCTGGGAGATCACCAGCGGGTAGGCCGGCACGCTGGATTCGGCCTTGTTATAGCTGGTATATACCTCGATAGAAGTCACCGTTTCCTTACCATAGCCTTCCCAATTGAGGCTGAAGGCAAATTCCTGGTTGGCCAGGTTGGCGTCTTTCAGGTTAAAGAAGGCCACTTTACCCGCCTGCCGGGTAGGCAGGGCCGTTTTGGTAGTGTCTATCGTTACTACGGGTACTGCAGTATACGTGTAATCTTCCCATTCGTAGTGCGCCTTTTTACAGGAGCCGATGATCAATGACAGGATCAATATCGCTAGTACTATATATCTGTTCATAGTGCTCATAGTTTGTTAAATGCTATTTGTCCCAAAAAACCGGTGTTGTCTGCTGTGCTATTTGTAACTGGCTGGCATTGCCTGCTACAGTGGTGTTAGCCGTCAGCTCTGTTTCTGAATAATATAAGCGCATCGGGAAGCTGTTGAGCGGTGATAACAGCGGGCGTAATTCAGGTAATCCGGTGCGCCGGTAATCTGTATATGCTTCCATGCCGTTACCGTAGGATGCGATGTATTTCTGCGTCATTACCAGGTTCAGCTTGCCGTTGGCGTCTGCAGCATCGTACTTTAGCAGCTGCGCATCAGCAAAGCTACTGATGGCGCCTGCAGTTAAAGGTGTACCTCCGTTGGCAGCGGCGTAAGTGCTGACAGCGGAAAGATGCGCAGTGATGCCATCACGGAAAGCCTGCCGGGCGTCGTCACCGGTATTCAATGTAAGCGCGGCTTCTGCACGGATGAATTTCAACATCGCATTGGTGATCATCGGCATGATGCCTGCACCTGTTCCATCTGATACCGATACTACTTTCAGAGCGCCGGTAGCGCTGGAATTGGTAAGAAAAATATTGGTTGCCGGCAGGTTATTGATGGGCGCATTGTCATACAGCCCTCCGGCGGGATATACGCCGAATGTAGCGCGGCGGTTAAGGTCTGCCGGGGTGGCAGTACCATCACCGGGATTGCGGCCGTAATAGCCATTACTATTGGTTGAATTATTGAGACCCGCAGTAGCGTTTTGGCGTACGATGTAATAGCGCAGCCGGGGATCATCGTTGTCGAACAAGAGATCAATGAGCGACTGGCTCATGTAGAAGGTTTTTGCTCCCTGGTAATCCACACGGTGCCAGGGATGGCGGTTGTTCGGGTTCTGGCCCGGACCAAATTTGAAAGTGAAATCTGATGTATTGCTGTTGGAAGTTCCACCGATCAGGGTAGCAGGATCTGCAATCAGCGCCCTGATGGCAGTGGCAGAACGCGCAGGATTTACCAGGCGGATAGTGTTATACAGTTTCAGCTTCAGGGAATTGGCCATGGCCAACCAGGAAGATTTGCTGCCGGAATAGATCAGATCAGAAGAAGCGGGCACCATCGGGCTGGCGGTTGCTTTGCCTGCATCGGCGATGCCTTCATCTATCATGCTAAGGATCTTTTCATAGATCTCCTGTCCTTTCTCGAATGCCGGACTAGTATTAGCTTGTCCCTGCTGTGTTTGAGAGTAGGGAATATCGCCCCACATATCTACCATGAGGCTTACGAGATAAGCCTTTTCCAGTTTAGCGATGGCGACATAGCCCCATTGCTGCTCTTCAGATCCTTTGCTGATAATGGCTTCCAGGTCGTTCAGCGTTTGGCTGTAGAAGCCCGTCCAGGAATCGTCGAAGGTAGTGCCCTGCTGCTGGTAACGGCTTAATGCACCGGAGAAGATCACGTGCTGCACGTAGGTGGAAGCGCCGCTGTTGAGCTGGTACATATTGGCCACGAGCGATACTTCTGTAGCAGGTAGCAGTAAGGGCAGCGCTGCTTCCGTCGGGTTATTGGGATCGGTGTTGATATCCACAAACTTGCTGCAGCCAGCGGTGATGGATAACATGCCTGCCAGTCCCAATGTATATGCTATATTTTTAACTGTCATCGTCATATCAGTTTAAGATCAGAAAGAACATCTCAGGTTAACGCCATAACGCTTGGTGGTGGGCACTGTCAGGTTATCGTAACCTTGCGAGTTGCCTGCGCCCAGCGAGCTAACTTCAGGATCGAAGTTGGTGTACTTCGGAAAGTTAGGGGCATTATACCAGAGATTGCGGCCGGTGATGGAGATGAAAGCGGAGCCGAAAGGCGTTTTACCCAGGAAGCTCTTGGGTATCTCGTAACCCAATGATATTTCACGCAGACGGAACACCGTCGCGTCGAAGACCGAACCTTCGTTGATACCGCCGTTACCCGGGCCCATACTTCCGCTGAAGAAGTGGTCTTCCCATGAGAGGGCCACGTTGTTAGGTATCTTGTTACCTCTTTCATCGCGCAGCGCGGTGAGGGTACTGATATCACCCAATACGCCGGGAGAAACGATGGTGATCTCACGGTTATCCATATCGCGGGTTACACCGCGGGACAACATTTCCGCAACAGTACGGGAGAACATTTGTCCACCTTGTTTCCAATCGAACAATACATTCAGCGTAAAGTTTTTGTACTTAAAGTTGTTGGTAATACCCAGGATAAAATCAGGGTTAGGATTACCGATCGCCTTCAAGGAGCCGGACACCAGTGGTTTACCGGTGTTGGGATCGATCAGCACATTACCTTCCTCATCGCGGGCGTAAGCAGTACCCTGGATCTGACCGTAAGGTTGTCCTACAATATGCACACTACTGGTTCCGTTAGCACCGCCGTAGCTGAAGCGCTGATAACCGCCCAGGTCTTTGATCATATTCCTGTTCCGGGTGAAATTGGCGGAGATATCCCAATTGAAACCGTTGCTGGTTTGTATGGGCGCCAGGTTTAGCCCTATTTCCACACCTTTATTAGTGGCCTCACCCAGGTTCAGGATCTGGGTAGTAAAGCCGGAAGAAGGCGCTGCTGTTACTTCGAAGATCTGGGAAGTACTTCTTTTATTATAGTAGGTAAAATCGATGCCTATACGATTGTTGAAGAACTGCAGTTCTGTACCTAATTCCAACTCGGTAATGAATTCCGGTTTAAGGTTGGCATTGGTGAGCAGGTTGGCCTGCGTAACCACATTATAAGTCATGCCACCAGCGGGTGTAAAGGGCAGACCTACGTTGGCAGGAGTAGTAGAGGCGCCCAGTATGGGATTGGTTTGATAGAAGATGTCTGTCTGGTACGGAGATGCTTCGTTACCTACCCGCGTATAGCCGGCGCGCACCTTACCGAAGTTCAGGATCTCTTTAGAGAGATGAAAGGCTTCTGTAAAGACAAGAGAACCGTTCACACCACCATAGAAATAGCTTCGGTTATTGGCAGGCAGTGTGGAGGAGACATCATTACGGCCTACCAGGTTGAGCGATGCAAAGTTCTTATAATCCAGTGTGATGTCTGTAAAGAAAGCGTAATAGCGCTGTTTGAGCACGTTCCTGTTATTCACTAACTGGATGGGCGTAACAGAACTGGTATTGTTCATGTCTATCAGATCGGCTACGATGATGTTATCACCATAGAAAGCTTTTCTGTCGGTAATACGCTGATTGACGTTGTTGCCTACTATCGCACGCAGCGAAAGATCCGGGTTCAGCGCGCGGGTGGCTGTTAACAACAGCGTGTTATCCAATTCCTGGCGGTAGATGTTATCAGATGTGATGCTACCGTTAGGATAGGAAGAGGCGCCTTTGCCGCGTACGCTCATGCGACGATCTGTATAGGCGTTAAAGCCGACGGTGTTCTGCACGTTCAACCAGGGCAGCGGATCGAAACCCAGTACCAGGTTACCGTAGTACCGGTCTACCGAGCTGGTAGAAGGGCTGTGCTTTACGGACCAGTAAGGATTATCTACACCGGTGTAGTCATATACGTTACTACCATCTATCGGGTTCTCGTATGGATAATTGGTGAGATCATAGCTCGTGGGCACATACATCAGGGTAGACATGATAGAGCTGGTGGTACCGCCGATGGGAGGCGTTTTCTGCCGGATCATCACGTAATTGATAGAGCCGCTGGCGTAGAACTTGTTATCCAGGCGGATGTTACCGCCTATGTTCATGGAGGTACGCTTGATCTCGTTCTCCGGCACTACGCCTTTGTTGATGGTATGAGAAAAGCCGCCGTTGAAATTGCCTTTCTCGCTACCGGAAGAGATGGTGATCGCATTCTCGTACACACTGCCCTGACGAAAGAAGTTTTTGGTGTTCTCCTTCGCATAAGACTTGTAAGGCACCTGTATAGGCGTAACGCCGTCTGCCTCGTAGAATTGGGGGAATACGGCCGAACTGAACTGCCTGGTCAGCTGGTGCGGGATGGTGGCCCTGGTGGGGATCATACTTTGCACACCTTCAAACGGCTGTCCCCACGACGCGTATACCCCTTGCCGGTAGTCGTTATTGGTACCCTGACCGTATTTGGTCTGGTAATCCGGCAACCCAGATACTTCTTCAATGGAATAGGACGTATTGTAAGTGATTTCTGTACCTTTCCGGCTCTTCTTCTTCCCTGCCTTCGTGGTGATGATGATAGCGCCGTTGGCTGCCCTGGAGCCATATAAAGCGGCAGCGGCTGCACCTTTCAGCACGGTCATGCTCTGGATGTTGTTAGGGTCCAGGTCGAAGGCGCGGTTGGTCACCCCGGAGCCGCCTACGGTAGTAGCGCCTACGTTACCGAAGCTGGAGTTATCAAAGGGTACGCCATCCA
>Ga0209564_1001789_pt1 | contig 19875 bp, 7 predicted proteins | sample AraplaCol_mMF_r2_FD_184272 | JGI IMG/M metagenome (GOLD analysis project Ga0209564, IMG submission 184272) | Arabidopsis root microbial communities from North Carolina, USA - plate scrape MF_Col_mMF_r2 (SPAdes) (version 3) | ecosystem: Host-associated > Plants > Roots > Endosphere | place: USA...
TTGCCCCAGTCGACCGAGAGGTCCATGGCGTCTCCGGCGCATTGAGCCATGCCTGCATGGTAAGGATGGGCGGCGCCGCAGCGCTTGCGGCCTGCGTCCGATAGCGTTGTCGGGGGCTTTCCTACGCCCGGCCGGAGCGAGGGGGTGAGAGAAGGGATGAGAGGCGGGGACGGAGGCAGGCGAGGGACACGGGGCGCGCCAGGTCCAGTGTCCGTCACCTGCCGCCTTTCCACCGTCAGGCCGGCGGCGCGCCCTCCCTGAAGCACGCCTTGAGCTGCGTGCGCAACTCAGGGGTATCGTGGTGATCGTGAACCTGCACCGCATGCTGCACGGCTGCTTCCAGCAGCTCGTCCTCCGAGTCGGCGCTCAATGCGACCGTGCAGTTCTTCTCGCTGGGAAATTCGCGGCAATCGATGTATTTGCGTCCCATGGCTGCCTCCTGGCGCGTGAAACTGGCATGAAAAGCGGCGCGCCAGAACCAGTATAGGGCGCGGGGTCATGGCGCGGCGCCCTGCAGGCATCGGCAAATCCGGCTAACCTGTCGCGTCCTGAATCCCGATACCGGCCCCACCGGAGCCCGCCATGCCCCAACCTCTCAAGATCGACTTCGTCTCGGACATCGCCTGCCCATGGTGCGCCATCGGGCTGGCCTCGCTGATGCAGGCACTGGAACGCACGCGCGACGTGGTGGATGCCGAGGTGGTGATGCACCCGTTCGAACTGAATCCGCAGATGGGGCCGGAAGGCGAGGCCATCGTCGACTACCTGGGCAAGAAGTACGGCCGCACGCCGGCGCAGATTGCCGAGACCCAGGCCATGATCCGCGAGCGTGGCGCCAGTGTGGGCTTCACGTTCGGTCCGCGCAACTTCGTCTACAACACCTTCGACGCGCACCGCCTGCTGCAGTGGGCGGCCACGCAGGGCCGCCAGTTGCCGCTGAAGCAGGCGCTGCTGCAGGCGTATCACGGCGACGGCAAAGACCCCAGCAGCCACGATGTGCTGGTGGCGGCGGCCGAGTCGGCCGGGCTCGATGCCGCCCAGGCGCGCGCCGTGCTGGACAGCGACGCCTTCGCCGACGAGGTGCGCGAAGAAGAGCGCGAATACCAGGGCATGGGCGTGCAGTCGGTGCCGTCGGTGATCTTCAACAACCGCTATCTCGTCACGGGTGGCCAGCCCGTGGAGGCGTTCGAGCAGGCCATCCGCGAGATTGCGGCAGAGGCCGCGCAGGCTCAGAACTGATGGCGCATGCCGACCATCGCACCAACGCGCGTGCTGCGGCTCACGTCGGTGACCGGTGTGCCGGCCCAGTACTCGGTTTCGCGGCCCACGGTGCCGCCGCGTGCCAGCACCATGTCAGCTTCCACGTACACGCTCGTGCGCTTGGAGAAGGCGTAGTCGGCCACTAGCGCCACGCTGTCGGCATTGCCGCTGCCCAGGTGCACGGGCACGTCCTGGAACTGCGTGGTGACGTTGCCCGACTGCTGATAGCGGTAATAGGCGCCGGACACGTGCAGCGCGGGCGTGACCTGGTAGCCCAGGCCGGCGTACGCCATGCCGTAGCGCGCGTCGTTGGCCGATTCGCGCCGGCCCAGGTAGCCCAGGTAGGCGGTGGCGCGGCCCATCGCATAGGCGCCGCCGGCCGAATAGTTGTGCACGGTGCTGCGGCCGTCGTCGCTGCGGCGCTGGTCGTACGCCACGCCCAGCGTCAGCGCGCCCTGCTGGTATTTCACGCCGCCGCCCAGCGTGGTGCCATGGCTCATGCTGCCGGGCTGCTCGCCGGCGCCGTAGTCCAACTGCACCGAGAACGGCCCCACCGTGTGCTGGTAGACCACGCTGTTGTTGATGCGGTAGTCCTGGAAGAAGATGTCGCCGCCGATGTAGACCGGGTCGGACCAGAACACCCCCCACCCCTGCGCCAGCGGATTGAACGCCCAGCCGATATTGTTGAGCGCGTTGTACTGGCGCCCGAAGGTCAGGCTGCCCCAGTTGCCGCGCAGCCCCACCCACGCCTGGCGCCCGAAGAAGGCGTTGTACGAGGTGCGGCCATCGTCGCTGCCAAAGCCTGTTTCGAGCTGGAAGATGGCATGGTTGCCGCCGCCCAGGTCTTCGTCGCCCTTCAGGCCGAAGCGGCTGCCCGCAATGCCGCTGGAGACCAGGCCGAGTTGGCCGTGATGGCGGCCATCGACATTCGAGGTATAGCGCGCCGCCGAGTCGACGATGCCATAGAGCGTGACGCTTGAAGTGGCGTACGCGGCGCCCGGCAATAGGCCGGCCGCAATGAGCCAAAGGCTGGCTGTGTTCTTCACGAGTTGTCCTCCGGAAGGATTCATCCGGCGTTGCAAGTGCGCCGGAGGATTCGGTTCAGGCAAGCGCCCGACATGTTCCAGTCCCGCGCGGAAGTCCTTCGGGAGAAGGCGCGCAGGGCGTTATCCGGGATGTGCGCCAGCCAGTTGGCAAGGCGCCCGGATCGAGGGTCGAAGCAGGATGGCGAATGCTGTGAGCAGGCACAGGCAAGCCGAGGGGCGCGGGGCGTGCGCCCCGGTTGACATCCGCCGGCACCAACTTCGACGTCGGCGGGGCCGGTGTGCCTGAAAAGGCGCGTATCCGGCAGTGCCTGGTGCGGCGGAAAGCGGCGTAGTTTACCGTATGGACGGTTGACGACTCAAACCTGGCGCAAACCTTGCTCGAAAAACTCGTAGAAAGGAAACCAGGCATGACGCAAGCCCGCCTCAGCATTCGAGATCCGCTGCCGATAACCGGACTATCCGCAATGGCGTCGTCCTCTCCCAGAAGAACATGAAGACATTCCGAGTGCTGTGCAGCGCCGGTGCACTGCTGCTGTCGACCGCGCTGCTGGCCGCACCGCGGCCGGCGGCCAAGCCTGCCGAAGCGCATCTGCCGGCCTACGATCCGGTGCGCTACAAGTCGTGCACGGTGTACGCGGCCACGGCCATGTCGGCCGCCGTGGACATGCGCACCCATGGCTACAGCGCCAAGCGGGCGCTGTTCGAGGCTGGCAACCCGCCGTCGCCGCCCATGGTGGCGCTGACCGAGTTCGCCGTGTCGGCCATCCAGGCGCGTCCGGCGGGCGGGCGCGAGGCGGCGTCCACGCTCAGTGGCTTCCTGGCCGGCGTGTGCTACCAGCGCAACGAATTGCCCACCCTCCAATGACAAGCGCCCGCGAGTGCGGGCGCCTTGCTTCCACCACAGGTCGGTCCGTCGTGGTCGGTCGGGCCGGCTGCGCGCCGGCCATCATCGGGGCCTAGCGGCCGGTCTCCTTCAGATACTGGGCGCGCGCGGCCACCGCCGTGTTGGCGAAGTCCGAGAACACGCCGTCCACGCCGGCCCGGAACGCGTCGAGGTATTCGGCCACCGGGTCGCCCTTGTACTTGCCGGGCAGGTAGCGCGCCTCGTTGCGGAACGTGTACGGATGCACGAACAGACCGGCCTTGTGCGCATCGGCGATCAGGCTGGTGGGCTCCACCGAATTCACGTCGGCCAGCGCGCCCGTGTACGGCGTGCCATCGGCATTGGTGGCCTTCCACGGCGTGACCTTCCACGCAAAGACCTGCGGCTTCCACGGGCCGATGCCATCCGCATATGTCTTGACCTCGGCCAGCCCCGCCGGCGTCAGCATCTCGCCAAACCAGCGCGGGTCGCCGTTAAGCGTCCAGCTATACGGGCGGCCGTCCACGAACGCGTAGTCGTCGCTGGTCTGGTAGATCATCTCGCCGGTCTGGTAGTTGACGGCGTTGCCGTCCACCAACTGCACCATGCGCGCCTGCACGCCCTTGGCGCGCATGTACTTGAGGCTGTCCGGGTCGAAGCTCTGCAGGAAGATCGGCGCGGTCTTGCTGTTGAGGTTGTTGTCGTTGACGAACTTGATGATGGCGTCCTCGAACGGGTGCGTGCCCGTGCCGCAGCCGTTGGCGATGGCCTGCTGGTTGTTCCAGTACGGGTTCTTTGCCTCCGGATAGATCGTGAACGTCTTGCCGGTGACGGCCGACTTGGCGCGCGCGATGTCGTAAACCTCCTGCAGCGTCAGAATCGGGAACAGGCCGTTCAGCGCCGTGGGGCGCACATCGCGGGCGTCATAGGTGGTGCCCTTGATCCAGGCCTTCAGCTCGGCCACGGTGAAGTCGGTGATCGACCAGTCGTTGGTGTGGTCCTCGCCATCCACCACCAGCGAGCGCAGCACCGAGGTCTGGTCGGCCGGGTCGGTACGGTCGGTCAGGTAGGTCGACGGGCCGCTGGTGGGCGTGGTGGGCCACGACACCGGCACGCGCACGCCGGGCACCGTACGCTTGCGCGCAGCCACGGTGGCGTTGGTGGCGGCCACGGTGGCCACGTTGGTGTTGTCGCTGAGCCAGGGGTTGTGGCGCGCCACGAGCACACAGTCTTTGCTCAGGTGCACGTCTTCTTCGAGCGAATCGGCGCCGGCGTCGGCCGCGCCTTCATATGCCACCTGGGTTTCTTCCGGATACAGCCCCGGCAGGCCGCGATGGCCGATGACCAGCGGCGGATTGCCATCGAGCGTCTTCAGTGCGGTGGGCGTGGCCGGGGTGGTCTGCGCCGGCGGCGTGCTGGCGGAGGTGTCGTCGTCGCCGCCGCATGCGGCCAGGGTCACGCTGCCGAGCAGCGCCACCAGCAGGCTCGCCGCGCGGGTACGGGAGCCCTTCATCATTGGATTCATTTTTTTTGCTCGCTGAGTGGGATGGATGAAACGGCGAGCGACGGGCCCGGTGTGCCAATGCGATGCCCTTCACCGCATTGCCGGCATCGCTGCTGCACGCCTCGACGCGTAGCGTGTGGCGCGCATGTGTCAGGCGCGTGAAGCCGGGGGCGCTCCAGTAGCCGCCGTGCAACAGTCACCGTGTGCCTTGGCACGCGTGCCCGATACGCGTGCCCGCCGCGACATGCAGCTGTCGGCATGCAGTTGTCGGCGTGCGGCAGATCTTTAAAGATTCCGCCATGTGACAGGGCGGCCTCGCTGCCTATCTTCAGAGCAAGGATTCGCCGACAAGTCGTCCTGCATGCATCAGGACCATCACTGGTTCCACCGTTCGCCGCGCGCACGCCGCCGGCAGCGCTCCCGAACTCCCCGATTTGTGCCCGCGCACCCCCGCCTGCCGCGTGGACGTCATGCCGATGACCGTCCCGGTGGCCGTCTGCGCGCCAACGCACCAGACCAATACATCTTCAGGACGACACATCATGAACAAGAATCTGTTTCGCCGCGTATTCAGCAAGCACCAGGGGATGCTCGTGGCCGTTGCCGAGCATGTGAAGGGCCACGGCAAGCGCGCCGGTGAAAGCCGCGCGCCCGCGCTGACCGCCGAACGGGGCATCATCTCCACGCTGACGGCCATCGCGCTGGCGCTGTTGTCGTTCGATGCGATCGAGGCCAAGGCCCAGGGGTTGCCCACCGGCAGGCAGGTTGCGGCCGGCCAGGCCACTATCTCGCAGCCCAACGGCAGCACCATGAACATCAACCAGGCGAGCCAGCGTGCAGTGCTGGACTGGAATACGTTCAACATCGGCCAGGGCAACACCGTCCAGTTCCAGCAGCCCAACGCGCAGGCCCAGGCGCTGAACCGCGTGACCGGCGCGGGCGCTTCCAGCATCCATGGCAGCCTGCTGGCCAATGGCCAGGTATTGATCCAGAACGCCAACGGCGTGCTGTTCGGCAAGAATGCGGTGGTCAACGTTGGCTCGCTGCTGGCCACGACCAAGTCGATCGATGCCAACGCCTTCATGAACGGCGACCCGCTGCTTCTGAAGGCCACCGGCATCCAGGCCGGCGTAATCAATGAAGGGAATATCCAGGCGCAGGGCTATGTGACGCTGATGGGCGACCAGGTTCGCAACAGCGGCACCATCGCCACGGCCCCTGGCGGCCAGGTGGTGCTCGCCGCCGGCGACAGCGCCACGGTGGCGCTGCCTAACGGCCAGGGCATCTCGCTGGTGCTCGACGGTGCCACGGCCAACGCGCTGGTGGAGAACGCCGGGCACATCCTTTCTCAGGACGGCTCGGTGCTGATCACTGCGCGCGGCAAGGACGCACTGCTCAACACGGTGGTCAATCTCGACGGGGTGGTGCGCGCGGGCACGATCGTGGCCGATGCCGGCGCCACGGGCGACGTGGTGGTTACCGGCCAGCTCGATGCGTCGAACCTGAATGCGGGCGGCCAGGGCGGCACGGTGGTGCTGTCGGGTGACCGCGTGGGGCTGTTCGGCGACGCCAGCATCGACGTCAGCGGCGATGCCGCAGGCGGCACGGCCATCCTCGGTGGCGACAGCCTGGGCATGCTGCCCGGCACCGCGGCGGAAGGGCTGTTGCAGGACGGCATGACCTTTGCGCGCCACACGCAGGTGGACCATGGCGCGCGCATCCAGGCCAACGCCGTGCGCGGCGACGGCGGCTTCGTCGAAACCTCGGGTGAGTATCTGGACGTGCAGGGCACGGTCAGCGCGGCCTCGGCACAAGGCAAGGCCGGCCATTGGCTGATCGATCCGACCAACATCACGATCAGCACGGGCATGGACGTCGACTACGACGGCAGCGTCACCGAAGGCTTCCTGGCCACGCGCGATGCCGCCACGGTCAACAACGCCACCATCAGCGATGCGCTGAACGCAGGTACAGACGTGACGATCACCACGGCCAGCAGCGGCGCAGCCACCGGCAACATCGTGCAGAACGCTGGCGCCGATATCACCAAGACCAGCGGCGCTGCCGCGAACCTGACGATGATCGCGGACGCCAACATCACGCTGAACGGCAACATCACATCGACGTCGGACAAGCTGAACCTCAATCTGACGGCATCGGCGGGAGAGACCAAGGGCGCCGTGACGCAGGCAAGCACCAGCACCATCGACCTGAATGGGGGCCAGGTGCAGATCTCGGGCGACAGGACGGGCACCAGTGGCAGGGCGGTTGACATGGTAGGCAACCTGCTCAATATCGGCGGCGGCGACATTCGCGGCACGGCCACAGGCTCGGACGGCGTTCGGCTCGGCGCGTTGACCGTGGTGGGTGACGGCACGCTGAACATTTCCGGCAGCGTGAATAACACCAACGGCGCCAACCTGCTCGGTGTGCGGCTGGTCGGCAAGGTCGATGTTGTCGATAACGCAACCCTGAACATCATGGGCCAAGGCGTATCCGGAGCGGGCATCCAGTACGTTCCGAGTGGCATCTGGGTTACCGACAACGGCCGGCTCAACATGGCGGGCACATCGGAAAAGGGTTCCGGCATCTGGGCCAGCGGCCGGATCGAAGTGGCTGGCCAGGGCAGTGCAACAGTGTCAGGCAATTCCCAGTCGGGGGCTGGCATTGCGATTGGGGGCATCAACGTGCGTGACAGCGGTAGTGCGCTGCTGGAGGGGGTGTCCGCGACAGGTGTTGGCTTCAGTGCAGGCACGTCGGGCGTCAAGGATACAGGCCGCCTCCAGGTGAAAGGCACTTCTGGCTCCAGCACGGGGATAGGTGGCACGTTCCACTTGTCTGGCGATGCGTCGATGGTCGCCGTTGGCACATCGCAGACCAACAGAGGGGCAAACATCAGGCTCAACCTGACTGACAACGCCTCGGCCGATATCACCGGCAGCAGCGTCTCCGGCGATGGCTTCATGCCAATGGGGACGGGCAACCAGACGATTTCTGGCAACGCCACCGCAAACATCACAGGGTCTTCCGTGTCGGGTAATGGTGTGACCTTCGATGAAGCGCTCATCGTGACCGATCAGGGCACGCTGAACCTGACGGGGACATCCACGGAAGGGTCCGGCGTGTGGTTCGAACGGTACGAAACCAAAAACACGCCGCTCGGCATCGAGGCGGGCGACGCGTCGCACGTGACGATCTCCGGTACCTCTGCCCAAGGCAGCGGCGTGGGCTTTAAGGGAAATATCGACGCCGTCGTGGACGAAAGCGCAAGCCTGACAGTGATCGGCAGCTCAACAGACGGGACCGGCATCGACCAGAACGGCACGCTCAGCATTTCGGGCGAAGGCACGGTCGACCTGACCGGCAAGTCCACCAACGGCGCTGGCATCTACCAGCACGAGGACGCTTCGCTCGATGCCAGCGGGCTGGGTGCATTGGATATCTCCGGGGAATCCGAGTACGGCACTGGCATCGACCAGGGCGGCAAGATCCGCGTCACTGACGATGCCAGCGGCACGGTTGGCGGTACGTCGACGCACGGCACCGGCCTGGCGCAGTCAGAGACGGGCGCCATCGATGTGAGCGGCGGCGGCATGCTGGATGTGTCGGGCAAGTCGACCGAAGGTACCGGGGTAGACCAGGGCGGCTCGATCCGCATTGCCGACGGCGGTGCCGTGAGCGTGGAGGGCGAATCGACCAGCGGCGCCGGTGTGGCCCAGACGGGCAACGGTTCGATCGATGTGGGCGGCACCGGCTCGCTCGACGTGTCGGGCAAGTCGGTGGACGGCACCGGCGTGGACCAGGGCGGCGTGATCCGCGTCACCGAAGGCGGCGGCGCGAGCCTGGCGGGCGAATCGGCCAGCGGCACCGGTGTCGCACAGACCGGCAACGGCGCCATCGACGTCGGCGGCACCGGCTCGCTGGACGTGTCGGGCAAGTCGACCGCAGGCACCGGCGTGGACCAGGGCGGTGCGATCCGCATCACCGACGGTGCATCGAGCAGCCTGGACGGCACGTCGGTCAACGGCGCCGGCGTGGCGCAGTCGGGCAGTGGCGTCATCGACGTTGGCGCCGGCGCCCAAAGCCGTATCGCAGGCACCTCGAAAAATGGCGAGGGCGTGGCGCCCGGCATCCAGGTGACCGGCGAAGGGCAGTCGAGCGTGGTGGAGCACGCATGGCCGGTGGAGCCTGTGCCCCAGCCTGTCAGCCCGACCAGCCCGGCCAGCAGCCAGGACTCGGGCGGTGGCAGCAGCGGCAGCGGGGCGGCCGTGGCGGCGATTGCCGGCGTGGCGAGTGTTGGCGGTGCGTTCATCTACTTCCGCGACGGTCTGGAGGATGCGGCCTGGCAACTCGAAACCGCGCAACCGTTGACGGTGGAAAGCGGCGACGCCGAATACTGGGCCGATGCGGTGCTCGATAGCATCGAAGTGGACGCGGCGAGCGAACATGCCAGCGTGCGGGTCAGCACACGCGACGGCGCAGCGGCCCTGCAACTGGCGTTCCGCGATGGCGCTGACGGCGTCAAGCACTTCGCCCACGAGGACGCCGCCACGCAGACCCGCGCCGCGCTCTCGGTGAACACGCAGACGCGCGAATTCTTCTACGTTGAGTCCGGCGTGAAGGCCGGCGAGCCTTACACCGTGAAGTCGCACGGCTGGCTGAAATCCGGCAGCGCCCAGGCCGACACATCACAAGGTACGACTGTCGCGAGCTGATCGCGGCAACCAGCAACCGGACGCAGGGCATCGCGTCCGGGTTTCCACCCGTCATGCCTTCCGGAATCTTCCGATTGCCTGACGGGCTTTTCCTTTGAAGATCCAGAAGCCGACATCGCAATGACAGTCGACGCAGAGAACGCGCGATTAGCCAGGTGCAAAGACCAAGCGGTTATGCAAGGTGATTGCGCGCACAGTAATTGAGCGAGTCCGCCACTGAGCACGTCGCATGTCACCGAAAAGCCACGCGAGTTTTTTGAAGTCGCTGCCAAGAATTCGCTTATCAACTATTTTGCGTGCCGATTCTCGTCAAGATTGTCTGCGAGAAAAGTCTGATTTCTGCATTAGCCCGCGAGTTTAGATTTATTGCGATTTTGGCGAAAGCTCGCCGTCCCTACGATCCCATGTAAGGAATCGCGTAATTCGTCATGGCGCTTCAGCCAGGACCATCCGGCGTACAGCAGCACCGCAGACAGCGTGCTCGAAATTGCCCCCGACTCCCAGTAATCGAGACCCCGCCACGTGGCCCAACACGATTGCTTCATGCAATCGCACAGGCCTTTGGCCGGGTTGAATCCGTCCGGGCGAAACGCAACGGATTTTGCGAAGACAACAGAAAATTACAGGACCTCATCATGAACAAGAATCGGTATCGCCGCGTATTCAGCAAGCGTCTCGGCATGCTCGTGGCCGTTGCGGAAAACGTGAAGAGCCAGGGCAAGTGCCCGGGCGAGGGTGGCAGCACGGGTGACGGCGCCCGGTTCGGAGTGGTTTCTGCAATGACTGCCGTTGCGCTGGCGATGTTGGTGCTCGATGCCAATCCGGCGTTCGCACAAGCGCTGCCGACGAACGGCAACGTGGTGGCGGGCCAGGCAACGATCTCGCAGCCCAACGGCACCACCATGAATATCGACCAGGGCACCCAACGCGCCGTGATCGACTGGAACACGTTCAACATCGGCCAGGGCAACACCGTTCAGTTCAATCAGCCCAACGCCCAGGCGCAGGCGCTGAACCGCGTCACCGGCGGTGTGCCGTCAAACATCCAGGGTTCCCTGCTGGCAAACGGCCAGGTGCTGATTCAGAACGCCAACGGCGTGTGTTTGGCCGTGGCGCCGTGGTCAATGTGGGTTCGCTGCTGGCCACCACCAAGTCTATCGACGCCAACGCCTTCATGGCGGGCAATCCGCTGGCATTGAGCGCGACGGGTACGCAAGCCGGCGTGATCAACGAAGGCACGATCAACGCCCAGGGCTATGTGACCCTCATGGGCGACCAGGTGCGAAACAGTGGCGATATTTCGACTGCCAAGGGCGGTCAAGTCGTGCTGGCCGCAGGCGACAGTGCCACGGTAGCGCTGCCGAACGGCCAGGGCATTTCGCTGGTGCTGACCAACGCCACGGCCAACGCGCTGGTGGAGAACAGCGGCAATATCCACGCACAAGACGGTACGGTGCTGCTGACCGCCCGTGGTTCGAACACGCTGCTCAACACGGTGGTGAACCTCAGTGGCGTGACGCGCGCCGGCACAGTGGTGGCGGACGCGGGCAAGACCGGCGACGTTACGCTGACCGGCGCCATCGACGCTTCGAACACAGCAGCTGGCGGCAAGGGCGGCACCGTGGTGCTGTCAGGCGACCGCGTTGGCATGTTTGGCGACGCATCCATCAACGCGAAGGGTGATGCCGAAGGCGGCAAGGTAGTGCTGGGCGGCGATAGCCTGAACAAGCTCGCGGGCACGGAAGCCGGCAAGCTGCTGCAGGACGGCGTGACCTTTGCCAACTTCACCCAGGTGGATGCCGGTGCACGCATCGATGCCGGCGCGCTCAATGGCGACGGCGGCTTTGTGGAAACATCGGGCCACAGTCTTGACGTGAAGGGCGGCGTATCGGCGTCAGCCCCCAACGGCAAGGCCGGCGAATGGCTGATCGACCCGACCGACATCGTCATCGACAGTGCCGCTGGGCCCAATGGTTATAACGGCAACATTACGGGCGGCTTCAGCGGCGGTACCAATACGACGGCAACCGTTCGCAATACTTCCATCAATGACGCACTGAACAACGGCACCAGCGTCACGCTCACCACCGCTAGCGCGGGGGGCGCCACGGGCAATATCAATCAGCGTGCTGGCGCTGACATCAGCAAGACCAGCGGCGGCGCCGCCAACCTGACGCTGCTGGCAAACGGCACTATCACGCTGGACGGCAATATCACGTCGACATCGAATCAATTGAATCTGAATTTGACTGCTGCGATGGGCGGTGGCGATAACGGTCGGGTCTGGAGTGCAGACACATCCCGTTTCGACCTGAATGGCGGCAGATTGGACGTTTCGGGAAACACGACGGGCCACGAGACGCAGACTGCGGTGTCCCTCGGTGGCACCTGGACGAATATCGGCGGCGGAACGATTCAGGGTGCGGCCAATGGTGGGCATGGTGTTTACATCGGTAATGAACTGACGCAAACAGGCGGTACGTTGAATATCACTGGAAGCAGCGTCGGCGGGTACGGGGTCTCTGCCTCCGTGCTCAACATCTCTGGAGATTCAGTACTAAATATCAATGGTACGAGCGTAGGAGGCGACGGCGCCTACCTTGGCAGCAGCTTGAATATGACGGGTAACGCCACATTGAACATGGTGGGTACCAGCGTAGCCCGATCTGGTGTCCGGATTGACGGCACATCTACGGTCTCGGGTAATGCCAGCCTGAATATGGAGGGCAATAGCACAGACAACTACGGCGTCTACGTGCAAGGAGACGCGTTGTTCACGGATGGCGCGAAGGTGAATGTCACGGGTAGCAGCACAGCTTTTCCCGGCGTTGGCTTCATCGGCAGAATGTCCCTCGAGGATAGTGCGAACCTGAATGCAACGGGCACAAGCGACATGCGGTCAGGTATTTGGATTCAGGGCGTTAACGTTTCAGGCAACGCCGGCGTAGATCTGGCGGGGCGTAGCACAACCAACGCCGGTGTGTATATGGCCAGCGCCACGTCCCTCACGGATGGTGCAAAACTCAATGTGACGGGCAGCAGCGTAGACGGGCACGCCGCCTGGATTGCTGGGCCATTGACTGCTTCGGGCAATGCCAGTGTGGATCTGGCGGGCAACAGCTCAGAAGGATATGGCGCACTGGTCACCGGAGGCGCATCCCTCGCGGATGGCGCGAAGCTGGATCTTACGGGCACCAGCGCGAACGGAACCGGAGCGGGTGTCATCGGCAATACATCACTCACGGGTGGTGCGACGCTAAACCTCACGGGCAATAGCACAAACGGACGCGGTGCGTCTGTATCCGGCAACACGTCCCTCGCGGGCGATGCGAAGCTGGATGTCACGGGCACAAGCACAAACTGCATTGCTGCTTCCGTCTACGGCAGCACGTCGCTCACGGGTGACGCCCAGTTGAATCTCACGGGCACCAGCGCGGAGGCTGAAGGCGCATGGCTGACCAATGTAAATGTCTCGGGCAACGCCAGCGTGGCGCTGGTGGGCAATAGCACAAACGGCACTGGTGCGATAGCGAACGGAAACACGTCCCTGGCGGATGGGGCGACGCTGAATCTCACGGGCACTAGCGTGGGGGCACAAGGCGCATGGCTCACTGGGGTGAATGTCTCCGGCAACGCCAGTGTGGATCTGGTGGGTCAAAGCACAAACGCAGACGGTGTGCGCGTGAATGGAGACACCACTTTCACGGATGGTGCAAAGCTGAATGTGACCGGCACCAGCGTGGAAAACCTGGGCGTCAACATTTTCGGCGGAAATATGACTGCCTCGGGCAACGCCAGCGTGAATCTTGCGGGGCAGAGCACAAACCATACCGGTGCATTCGTGAACGCAGACACGTCCCTCTCGGATGGTGCAAAGCTGAATGTAACGGGCAGCAGCGTAGAAGGGCACGCCACTTGGATTTATGGATCATTAAATGCTTCAGGAAACGCCAGCGTGGACATTGTCGGTCATAGCACGAACGGTGCCGGCGGGCATGCGACCGGACGCGTGACCCTCTCGGATAGTACGAAGCTGAATGTCTCGGGCACCAGCGGAGACCACGCCGGGTCCTGGATCGCTGGGACGTTGATTGCCTCGGGCAACGCCACCGTGGATCTTGTGGGTGAGAGCACGAACTATGCTGGTGTGTTGGTGAATGGAAACACATCCATTTCGGATGGTGCGGATCTGAACATTACGGGCACCAGCACAAACCGCATCGGTGCGATGGTGTACGGAAACACGTCGATCGCGGATGGCGCGAACCTGAATGTCACTGGAACGAGCGCGAGCGGGACCGGTGTGACTGTGGGCGATAGCCTTGAGGTTTCTGGGCATACAAATATCGCGGGGAACTCCACCAATGGTCCAGGCGTAAATGTCAGGGGCAACGTTAGTACGAATGGAAATGGCGCGACTTACATCTCCGGAACATCAATCGAAGGCCCCGGTGTTCTTAGCAACGGCACGATTAGCACCAGCGGCAATGGGTCCACAAACGTCCTTGGCGAAACCTTCAACGGCACCGGCATCGACAACAGCAATGGGTCGATCGAGACGTTTGAGAATGGGACGACAAACCTTACCGGCCGCTCCGTCAACGGCATCGGTATCGACAATGGCGACGGCGCCATCAGTACTGGTGGCAACGGCAGTACGAACATCTCGGGCAACTCTACCGACGGCGCCGGTGTAGAAAACGGTAACGGCACGATCAACACTAGTGGTAACGGTTCGACCAATGTGTCCGGCAACTCGACCAACGGCACGGGTGTAGACAACGGTGGCGGCACTATCAATACCGATGGCAACGGCTCGGCAAATGTCTCGGGCAACTCGACGAACGGCGCAGGCGTAGACAACGGCAACGGCACGATCAATACGGGTGGGAACAGTTCGACCAACGTGTCCGGTAACTCGGCCAACGGTACGGGCGTAGACAACGGCGGCAGCATCAACACCGACGGCAACGGCTCGACCAATGTCTCCGGTAACTCGACCAACGGTACTGGCGTCGATAACGGCAATGGCACTGTCAATACCGCTGGCAATGGTTCGACGAACATTTCGGGTAACACCACGGACGGTACCGGTGTCGATAATGGCAACGGCGCCGTCAATACGAGCGGCAACGGCTCGACCAACATTTCGGGCAATACGACCAACGGCACCGGCGTCGACAACGGTAACGGCACAGTTACCACGACCGATAACGGCACCACAAACGTATCGGGTAACTCGGCCAACGGTACCGGCGTCGACAACGGCAACGGCACGATCAATACGGGCGGCAATGGCTCGGCCAACGTGTCCGGCAACTCGACCAACGGCACGGGCGTCGATAACGGCGGCACCATCAACACCGACGGCAATGGTTCGGTGAATGTCTCGGGCAACTCGACGGACGGTACGGGCGTTGATAACGGCAATGGCACGATCAACACCAGCGGGAATGGCTCGACCAACGTGTCTGGCAATTCCACCATCGGTACGGGTGTTGATAACGGCAACGGCACGATCAGCACCGACGGCAATGGCTCGGCCAATGTGTCCGGCAATTCCACCAACGGTACCGGCGTTGATAACGGCAATGGCACGATCAATACCGGCGGCAACGGCTCGACCAACATCTCGGGTAACACTACCAACGGCACGGGCGTAGACAACGGCGGCGGCATCAACACCGACGGAAACGGGTCCAGCAATGTCTCGGGTAACTCGACCGATGGCACCGGCGTGGACAACGGCAATGGTTCCATCAACACCGGTGGTAACGGCTCCACGAACGTATCGGGTAATACGACCAACGGTACTGGTGTCGATAATGGCAACGGCACCATCAATACGACCGATAACGGAACAACCAACGTGTCGGGTAACTCAGCCAACGGTACCGGCGTTGATAACGGCAACGGCGCGATCAATACCGGCGGCAACGGCTCGACTAACGTATCGGGCAATTCGACGGAAGGCGCTGGCATTGACAACGGCAATGGCACGATCAATACCGATGGCAATGCATCCACAAACGTTTCGGGCAACTCGACCAACGGTACGGGCGTAGACAACGGCGGCACGATCAATACCGACGGCAACGGCTCGACAAACATCTCCGGCAACTCGACCGAAGGCGCCGGCGTCGATAACGGAAACGGCGCGATCAATACCGACGGCAATGGTTCGACCAACGTCTCGGGTAATTCCTCCAACGGCACCGGTGTCGATAACGGCAACGGTACCGTCGACACCCAGGGCAACGGCTCGACCAACGTCTCGGGGAACTCGACGAATGGCACGGGCGTAGACAACGGCGGCACCATCAATACCGACGGCAATGGCTCGAGCAACGTCTCGGGTAATTCGACCGAAGGTACCGGCGTCGACAACGGCAACGGCACGATCAACACCGGCGGTAACGGCTCCACGAACATCTCGGGTAATACGACCAACGGTACCGGCGTTGATAACGGCAACGGTACGATCAACACGGGTGGTAACGGCTCGACCAACATCTCCGGTAACACGACCAACGGTACGGGCGTGGACAACGGCGGCAGCATCAACACCGACGGAAACGGGTCCAGTAATGTCTCGGGTAACTCTACCGACGGTACCGGAGTCGACAACGGCAATGGTTCCATCAACACCGGTGGTAACGGCTCGACGAATATCTCGGGTAATACCACCAACGGTACCGGTGTTGATAACGGCAACGGCACGATCAATACGACCGATAACGGCACGACCAATGTGTCGGGTAACTCGTCCAATGGCACCGGCGTCGATAACGGTAACGGCACTGTCGACACCCAGGGCAATGGCTCGACCAACGTCTCGGGCAATACCACCGATGGTACTGGCGTAGACAACGGAAACGGCACGATCAACACCGGCGGCAACGGCTCGACCAACATCTCGGGTAACACGACCAACGGTACGGGCGTGGACAACGGCGGCGCAATCAACACCGATGGCAACGGCTCGACCAACGTTTCGGGCAACACCACCGAGGGTGCCGGTGTAGACAACGGCAATGGTTCCATCAACACCGGTGGTAACGGCTCGACGAACGTCTCCGGCAATACCACCAACGGCACGGGTGTTGATAACGGCAACGGCACAATCAATACGACCGATAACGGCACGACCAATGTGTCGGGTAACTCGGCCAATGGCACCGGCGTCGATAACGGCAACGGCACTGTCGACACCCAGGGCAATGGCTCGACCAACGTCTCGGGCAATACCACCGATGGGACTGGCGTCGACAACGGCAACGGGACGATCAACACCGGCGGCAACGGCTCGACCAACATCTCGGGTAACTCGACGGACGGTGCCGGCGTAGATAACGGTAACGGTGCCATCAATACCGATGGCAATGGTTCGACCAATATCTCGGGAAACAGCACCAACGGTACTGGCGTTGACAACGGCAACGGAACAATCAATACCGGCGGCAACGGCTCGACTAACGTCTCGGGCAACTCGACGGAGGGTGCCGGCGTAGATAACGGCAATGGTTCCATCAACACCGACGGCAATGGCTCGACCAACGTTTCTGGCAACTCGACGAACGGTACGGGCGTAGACAACGGTAATGGCACGATCAATACCGGTGGTAACGGTTCGAGCAACGTCTCGGGCAACACAACCGACGGCACCGGCGTCGACAACGGCAACGGCACTATTCACACAGGTGGCAACGGCTCGACGAACATCTCGGGCAACACCACTAACGGTACTGGCGTTGATAACGGCAACGGCACGATCAATACGACCGATAACGGCACGACCAACGTGTCGGGCAACTCGGCAAACGGTACCGGAGTCGATAACGGTAACGGCGCGATCAACACCGATGGCAACGGCTCGACCAACGTCTCGGGCAATACCACCGATGGCACGGGCGTCGATAACGGAAACGGCACGATCAACACAGGCGGTAACGGCTCGACGAACATCTCTGGCAATACCACCAACGGTACTGGTGTCGATAACGGTAACGGCACGATCAATACGACCGATAACGGAACAACCAATGTGTCGGGCAACTCGGCCAACGGCACCGGTGTCGATAATGGCAACGGCACTATCGACACCCAGGGCAATGGCTCAACGAATATTTCGGGCAATACCACCGGTAACGGTACTGGCGTTGACAACGGCAACGGGACGATCAATACCGGTGGGAATGGCTCGGCAAACATCTCGGGCAACTCGACAGATGGCAGCGGCGTAGACAATGGCAACGGCACCATCAACACGGGTGGCAATGGGTCGACCAATGTCTCGGGAAACTCAACGAACGGTACCGGCGTGGACAACGGCAATGGTTCCATCAACACCGATGGAAATGGCTCCACGAACGTGTCGGGCAACTCGACGAATGGTACGGGCGTTGACAACGGTAATGGTTCCATCCACACCGACGGCAACGGCTCGACTAACGTCTCCGGTAACACGACGGACGGTACTGGCGTCGATAACGGCAACGGCACCATCAACACAGGTGGCAACGGTTCGACGAACATCTCGGGCAACACCACCAACGGCACGGGCGTCGATAACGGCAACGGCACGATTAACACGACGGATAACGGTACAACCAACGTGTCGGGTAACTCGGCAAACGGCACCGGCGTTGACAACGGCAACGGCACCATCAATACCGATGGCAACGGCACGACCAACGTCTCGGGCAATACCACCGACGGCACGGGTTTTGACAACGGCAACGGCACCATCAACACGGGCGGCAACGGCTCGACGAACATCTCGGGCAATACCACCAACGGTACTGGCGTCGACAACGGTAACGGCACGATTAACACGACGGATAACGGTACGACCAACGTCTCCGGAAATTCGTCGAACGGCACCGGCGTTGACAACGGCAACGGCACGATCGACACCCAGGGCAACGGCTCGACGAACATTTCGGGCAACACCACGGGTAATGGCTCCGGCGTTGACAACGGCAACGGAACAATCAATACCGGTGGGAATGGCTCGGCGAACATCTCCGGAAACTCGACGGAAGGCGCTGGCGTAGACAATGGCAACGGCACCATCAACACGGGTGGCAATGGCTCGACCAATGTCTCGGGCAACTCAACAAATGGCACCGGCGTAGACAACGGCAACGGCGCCATCAATACCGAGGGCAACGGCTCGACCAACGTCTCGGGAAACACGACCGATGGCACGGGCGTCGATAACGGCAATGGCACCATCAACACGGGTGGCAATGGTTCGACGAATATCTCGGGCAACACCACCAACGGTACCGGCGTTGACAACGGCAACGGGACGATCAACACGACCGATAACGGTACGACTAACGTATCGGGCAACTCGGCTAACGGCACCGGTGTAGACAACGGCAACGGCACCATTAATACCGATGGCAATGGCTCGACAAACGTCTCGGGCAATACCACCGACGGCACGGGCGTCGATAACGGAAACGGCACCATCAACACGGGTGGCAACGGCTCGACCAATGTGTCCGGTAACACTACCAACGGTACCGGTGTTGATAATGGCAACGGCACGATCAACACGACCGACAACGGTACGACCAACGTCTCCGGAAACTCGTCCAACGGCACGGGCGTTGATAACGGCAACGGCACCATCAATACCGAGGGCAACGGCTCGACCAACGTCTCGGGCAACACGACTGATGGCACCGGCGTGGACAACGGTAACGGCACGATTAATACCGGCGGCAACGGTTCGACCAATGTGTCCGGCAACACCACGAACGGCACAGGCGTTGACAACGGCAACGGCACTATCGACACCCAGGGCAACGGCTCGACGAACGTCTCAGGTAACACGACCGATGGCACGGGCGTAGACAACGGTAACGGCACGATTAATACCGGCGGCAACGGCTCGACCAATGTGTCCGGCAACACCACGAACGGCACCGGCGTCGACAACGGCAACGGCACGATCAACACGACCGACAACGGTACGACGAACGTTTCGGGTAACTCGACCAACGGCACAGGCGTCGATAACGGTAACGGCACGATTACCACCGACGGCAACGGCTCGACCAATATCTCGGGCAACACGACCGATGGCACTGGCGTAGACAACGGTAACGGCACGATTAATACCGGCGGCAACGGCTCGACCAATGTGTCCGGCAACACCACCAACGGCACCGGTGTAGACAACGGTAACGGCACGATCAATACGACCGACAACGGTACGACCAACGTCTCGGGAAACTCGTCCAACGGTACTGGCGTCGATAACGGTAACGGCACGATCACCACCGACGGAAACGGCACGACCAACGTCTCGGGCAACACGACCGATGGCACTGGCGTAGACAACGGCAACGGCACCATCAATACCAGTGGCAACGGCTCGACGAACATCTCGGGCAATACCACCAACGGTACTGGCGTTGATAATGGCAACGGCACGATCAACACGACCGACAACGGTACGACGAACGTTTCGGG
>Ga0209564_1001795_pt1 | contig 19826 bp, 9 predicted proteins | sample AraplaCol_mMF_r2_FD_184272 | JGI IMG/M metagenome (GOLD analysis project Ga0209564, IMG submission 184272) | Arabidopsis root microbial communities from North Carolina, USA - plate scrape MF_Col_mMF_r2 (SPAdes) (version 3) | ecosystem: Host-associated > Plants > Roots > Endosphere | place: USA...
ATTGTTCGATGCACAAATCCTGGCGCAGAACCTGGTCGGGGGCGCCGACAGCTTCCCGCTGCTGGCCGTGCCCTTCTTCATGCTGGCCGGCGAGATCATGAACGTCGGCGGCCTGTCGCGCCGCATTGTCGACCTGGCGCTGGCACTGGTCGGCCACGTCAAGGGAGGGCTGGGCTACGTGACCATCATGGCGGGCTGCCTGCTGTCGGCGCTGTCGGGCTCGGCCGTGGCCGACGCGGCCGCGCTCACCGCCTTGCTGCTGCCGATGATGGTCAAGGCCGGGCACGACAAGAAGCGCGCCGGCGGCCTGATCGCCTCCGTGGGCGTGATCGGCCCGGTGATTCCGCCCAGCATCGGGCTGGTGATCTTCGGCGTGGCGGCCAATGTGTCGATCTCCAAGCTCTTCTTCGCGGCCGTGGTGCCGGGACTGCTGATTGGCGGCGCGCTGTGGATCACCTGGGCCTGGCTGGTGCGGCGCGAGGCCATCGTGCCGCCGCCGCGCAAGAGCGGCGCCGAGATCATGAAGGCCTTTCGCAACGCCACCTGGGCGTTGATCCTGCCGGTCATCATCCTGGTCGGCCTGCGCATGGGCGTGTTCACGCCCACCGAGGCCGCCGTGGTGGCCGCCGTCTACGCGCTGTTTGTCTCGACCGTCATCTACCGCGAACTCAAGCTCTCGCAGCTCTACGGCGTGTTCGTCGCCTCGGCCAAGACCAGCGCCATCGTGATGTTTTTGATCGCCGCGGCCATGGTCAGCGCCTGGCTGATCACCGTCGCCAACCTGCCGGGAATGGTGGTGGACCTGCTCAAGCCCTTCATGGGCAGCCCCATTCTGCTGATGGCGGCGATCATGGTGCTGGTGATGCTGGTGGGCACGGCGATGGACATGACACCCACCATCCTGATCCTCACGCCGGTGCTGATGCCCGTGGTCAAGGCCGCAGGGATCGATCCGGTCTATTTCGGTGTGCTGTTCATCATCAACAACTCGATCGGGCTGGTGACGCCGCCGGTGGGCACGGTGCTCAACGTGGTGGCGGGCGTCGGCAAGATCAGCATGGACGACGTCACCAAGGGTGTGATCCCGTTCATGATCGCCGAGTTTGCGGTGATGTTTTTGATGGTGGTGTTCCCCAAGCTGGTCACGGTGCCGGCAATCTGGTTCTACTGAGGCTCTACTGAAGTTCTAAGGAGATTCGAAGACATGGCACTTTTAGGCAATGCAGCAGTCGCCATGTGGTGGGATATCCTGCCCGCGCAACGGGACGAGTTCCAGGAGTGGCACTCCCGCGAACACTTTCCGGAACGCATGGGCATTGACGGCTTTCTGCGCGGCTCACGCTGGACGAACGTCGACGGAGGAACAGGGTTTTTTGTGATGTACGAACTGGCATCGTATGAAACCCTTACTTCTCCGGGATACCTGCAGAGCCTCAATAACCCGTCGCCGTGGTCGGCGAAGATGATGCCGCACCACCTGCACATGGTACGCAGCCAGTGCAAGCTGCTCAGCAGTTTCGGCGCCGGACTGGGCCGGGCGGTGCTGACGATTCGCCTGTCACCTGCGGATGGACAGGCAGCGCCTTTGCTGGCGTGGCTGGGAAAGCTGCTGGCGCACCAGGCGGAAAGCAGAGGCATCGTCGGGGCGCATCTGCTGCAAACCCGCACGCCGGAGGCCGCCATGACGCAAGAGCAAAAAATCCGCGGCGGAGATGCCGTCGCCGACTGGATTGTCTTGCTGTCGTCTTATGAGACGGAGGTCTTGCGACTCGCCCTGGCCAACGAGCTGTCGCCGCAGCGCCTCCAGGCTGCAGGCGCCCTTGCGGCCATGAAACACGATATCTACGCTCTCTCCTATTCGCTGGGAAAGCATGACTTGAAACCTGCCGCGCAGTAGCAGGCTATACGGCTGACTACATACTCCGCCGGTACTCCCCACCCACGTGTGTTGGATCGCACCGCCTCCGCCCCATTCAGCAGGCCACCGCCGCAGCGTCAGGGGCCAGGCGGCGATTGGCCCGTCAACCACTGGCGCAGCGATTGGATGACGGGCGCCTTGGCGCGCTCGTTCGTCGTCACCAGAAAGTAACTGCGCGGAGAAATGAAGGGCTTGTCATTCAGTTTGACCAGGCGCCCGGCTTGCAGCGCCGAGGCGCTCGCATAGTCCGGCGCCAATGCGACGCCCAGGCCGGCCTCTGCTGCCATCAACCCAAGCGACAGCAGGCCGTAGTGGGGGCCCGGCATCGGGACTTCTACTGACGCGCCCAGCTGCCGCAGGTAGGCTGCCCAGGAGTTGGGCGCCATGCTCTGGTGCAGCAAGGGCAGCGCGGCCATTTGCGCACCCGTCAGCGGCGCCACCAGCCGACTCAGCGTGGGCGCCGCAAGAGGAAAGGAGTGCAGAGGGTGCAGCAGGTCGGCCACGCAGCCGGGCTCCGGCCCTTCGCAGTGGACGATGGCCGCGTCCAGCCCCGAGTCGCGCATGCTGATGGGCCCGGTATGCGTGGCCACGTCCAGCTGGATCTGCCGGTGCGCGGTGGCGAAGGCGCACAGCCGTGGCATGGCCCACAGCGTGCCAAAGGTAGTGGGCACAGACAGCCGCAGTATCTTGCCCGGCATGGAGCCCATGGACGCGGCGATGGTGGCTGACTCCAGCTCGTCCAGCAGCGTTCGCACCCGCCGCAGGTAGCTGGCACCGTCAACCGTCAGCTCCATCCCGCTGGTTGTACGCCGGCACAGCGCAACGCCGACAAAGCCCTCCAGGTCCGACAGCTGGCGGCTCACCGCGCTTTGCGTCAGGCCCAGTTCATCGGCTGCGGCAGTGATGCTCAGGCGCCGTGCAATCACCTCGAAGGTGTTGAGGTTGACGATGGAGGGCAGGTGGCGCTGCGTCGGATATTTCATGGCGGTTACGGCCATTATTGGCATGGCATCGATTCGTCCGCAATGAAAAAGCCCGTGTGGCCATGAAATAAATGCAGGGGGGTATGCGCTTATTCCGTTGGACAGGCCATCGCGCATGTCAGATATTCAGGGCGCCCGGTAAGGGGCCCCTCAAGAACAGAAGTTGGAGTCATAGATGTCGAAATTTCAAGCACGCTTTGTTGTACTGCTGCTGGCGGCGGCCACGCTGGCTGGCACCGTCCTGGCGGCGGATTGGCCCGCCACCCAGCCTATCAAACTGATCGTGCCCTCGTCCGCCGGCGGTACGCCAGACCTCACCAGCCGCAAGCTGGCCTACTACCTGCAGGACAAGCTCAAGCAATCGGTGATCGTCGAGAATCGCCCGGGCGCGGCAGGCACCATTGCCATGCAGGCGGTGGCTACCGCCAAGCCCGACGGTTACACGCTGGGCTTCGGCAATATCGTGACCATGGCGATCAACCGCGGCCTGATCGCCAAGATGCCCTACAACCCCGACAAGGACCTGGCGCCGGTGGCCGTGCTCTCGCAGGTCCCCAACGTCCTGGTGGTCCGCCAGGGTTTGCCCATCACCTCGGTGCGCGAATTGGTCATCTATGCCAAGAGCCACCCGGGCCGCCTGGCCATGGGGTCCGGCGGCAACGGCACCACCAGCCACCTCAGCGGCGAAATCCTCAAGGAAAAAGCCGGCATCAGCTTCAGCCACATTCCCTACCGCGGCGCCCCGCAGGCGCAGAGCGACCTGATCGGGGGGCAAATCGATTTCATGTTCGACAACCTGCCGTCCATGGTGGGCGCCGTCCAGTCGGGCAAGGTGCGTCCGCTTGCGGTGACCAGCAAACGTCGCTCGGCGTTGCTGCCCGACGTGCCGACCATGGAAGAGGCGGGCATTGCAGGCTTCGAGGTAGTCGCCTGGGGCGGCATTGTGGCCCCGACGGGCACGCCGCGGCCGGTGATCCTGCGCCTGAACCGCGAGATCAACAACTGGCTGCAGGCGCCTGCGACAAAGGCCGAATTCGCGCAAACAGGGCAGGTCGCACTCGGGGGAAGCCCCGAGTTTTTTAAGACGCACATCGACAGCGAGGCGAAAAAATGGGGCGACGTGATCCGTACCGCCGGAGTCAAGCTTGACTGATGTTGCCTGGCCTTTCGCGTAGGCCTGCAGTTGCGTTTCGGCCATTCGCTTCACACAAGGATGCGCTGACAGGCGCATCCCATACCAAACACACCTCAAAGACAAGCATGCCCAGTTCCTCCGTTCCCGCTACCCATGTTCTCGCGCACTGGGCCGCCACGGTCCCGAATCATTGGGGCGAATCCACCTTACGCACGGCAGAGCACTCCCTGGAGGACACCATCGCCGCCATGGTGGCGGGTGCGGGGGACCCGGTTTGCGCATCGGTACGGGCGGGCTTGCGTGTCGCGGGATCGGTCCCGGTGGTGGGCAGCAACACCGGGACTTGTGCCGCCTTCAGTGCACTGGCCAACGGCACGGCAGCCCATGCGCGGGAGCTCGATGAGATGTTTTTCGTCGCTGGTGGTCATTTTGGCTGCGCGGTGATCCCGGCCATCCTGGCGCAAGCCCACGAGATGGATGCCACGCTGGACGCCGTGCTGGACGCGCTGATCGTCGGGAGCGAGGTGATGGCCCGCGTCGGGATGGCGATGGACCGGTCTCATGCCGAAAAAGGCTGGCACGGCACTCAAACCATTGGCGTGATCGCTGCCGCGGTAGCTTGCGGCAGACTGCTTGGGCTGGACGCGGCCAGGATGACGCACGCCCTGAGCCTGGCCGTTTCCATGGCAGCTGGACCCAAGGTCCAGTTCGGCACCGACACGAAACCCGTACATGCCGGACTGGCGGCGCAAGGCGGTGTCCTGGCTGCATCGCTTGCAGCGTCGGGCGTCACGGGCAGCGAGAAAGCCCTGGAAGGCCCGCACGGGTTTGGCGCGCTCTACGCCGGGGGCTCTGCGGCCGACTGGCAGTCCGTGGCTGCGGTCGGTGACGGCCCGCTGGCGATCGACAGCCACGGCCTGGCGTTCAAGCTGTATCCCAACTGTGCGTCCACACACCGCTGCCTGGACGCATTACAAGCCCTCGCCACCGAAAACCGATTCGGCATGGAGGACGTTGAGCGTGTCGAAACATGGGTAGGGCGCGTCAACCTGGTGAACCTCAAATACCCGGAGCCCAGGAATCCCCGCGAAGCCATGTTCTCCATGCCTTACGCGATAGCAACGATGCTCCGTTACGGCACGGTCACCTTGGCCGACTTCACACCGCAAGCGGTGCATGACGATATGACCCGGCGGCTCATGCCGCGCGTCGAATTGCGCTTGAACCCGACACCTGCAGAAACCGCGACGCAACTGCTTCCCCACACCACGGCCGTGACCTTGAAGGACGGACGACGCCTGGAGCGCGTCGTTCAACACGCCAAAGGGTCATTCCTGAATCCGTTTTCGGCCTTGGAGCGGCAAATCAAATTCGAACAATGCACAGCGGGCATCCTTCCGCAAGAGCGCCTGGCACCGCTTCGCGACAGCTTGGCTCGACCGCAAGGCGTCAAGGTTCGCCAACTGTTGGCGCAGCTGCAGTTCGAAGCCGAGGTCGATGACGGTACACGTTTCGGCCGCCCACGAAGAGGCGGGCCAAAGCCTCTTCCTTGATCCATGGAATACAGCCTTGCTGACCACTGATCGATACCCAGGTCCGTCAGATTCGCAGCACAAAAGGAAGCTCTCATCATGCGTAACCGTTGTTTATCGTCGGCTTTCGCCAAGGCCCTGACGGCGCTGGCCGTGGCTGTCCTTGCGATGGGAACGGGTCCGATACTCGCCGCCGAGATCGTGGTGGGCCAGGTCGGCCCCATGTCAGGGCCGGAGGCCGGCCAGGGCCGCGCTTACGCCGCCGGCATGCAATTGCATTTCACCGCCCTGAACAAGGCCGGTGGCATCAACGGTCATAAGTTCACACTCTTGCGCAAGGACGACGGGGGAGCACCCGAGGACACAGTCATCTTGACAAGGCAGATGATTGCCGAAGATAAGCCGCTGGTCCTGGCCGGTTACTTTGGTGGCAGGAATGTGGCCGGTCTGGTGTCTGCGGGCATCTTGGCAAAAGAGAAGATTGCCCTGGTGGGCTACCGCACTTCGGAGATCCAGCCGGACGTTCCCTACCTATATAGCGTGCGGGCAGGCCTGCGCGACGAGATTTCCAAACTCATTGAGCATTTGGCCACCATCGGGATCAAGCGCCTGGGTTTTTTCCATGAGGCCGGGCCGGGCTCGACTTCGGTCATCGCCGCGGCCGAGGATGCGGCCAGGAAAGCCGGGGCGACTATTGAGGGACGCGGCTCCTACGTCGCAAACACGGTCAACGTCACTGACGCCGTGGACACTTTCATGAACATGCAGCCGCAAGCGATCATCATGGTTTCCAGCGGGGCTGCCGCGGCCGGCTTTATTGAGAAGTACCGCATCGCCGGCGGCGCGGCTCAACTGCTAGCGCATTCGGGCGCCGACATCGAGCAACTCTCCAAACGGCTGTCTCCTGAGCAGATGCAAGGTGTGGCTATCGCCCAGGTGACGCCAAGTCCGTACAAAGTCTCCAACCCGCTCGTCAAGGAATTTGCCGACATTGCAGCCAAGGCGCGTAACCTGGAAGTGCCTGTGAGCTACGCCATGATGGAGGGCTACATCGCCGCTCGCGTCATTTCCGAGGCGATACGCCGCCAAGGCAGCAGGCCCAGCCGCGAAGGGACCGTTCTAGCCTTGGACGGCATGAGTCATTTTGACCTTGGTGGTTACGTGATCAGCTTTAAACCTGGGCAGCATTCCGGCTCCAGCTTGGTCGAGTTATCCATCGTCACCAGTGCTGGAAGGATTCGTCAATAGCTCAAATCATTTGCCATTTGCCATTGATCAGTTGGGCGAGCCGTGTGACTGAACCCATTGACTCACCGGCCTCTCCGATGTAATCGGCCGGGAGCCACTGAAAGAAATCATCCACTTACGGCAGTGCGTTCAAAATTAACGAAAAGGTTGGCCGCGAGTTGAGTGCAAGCGAGCGTTCAGGGTCCTTTATGGATATAAGAGCGGCATGCACAGAAAAAGTATTTTGTTGACTTGGGAGATCGGGCAAGGCTTTGGGCATGTGTTGCCGCTATTGCCAATCGCGCGCGAGTTCAAAGCCCAGGGGCATCACGTACTGTTTGCCCTGAGAGACGTCCGGCAAGCGGGCGCACTGCTAAAAGAGGAAGGGTTTACTGTTCTGCAGGCGCCCTCTCATCCGGACCAATTTTTCCCTGCCCGTGGTCCCCAGCCGCAAACAATGGCGGACATTCTGAAGATCTTTGGATTTACCTCCAAATCAGTTCTGTCGGGTCTGGTCGCGGCTTGGCAGGGGTTGTTTGCAGTCTGCAAACCCGACGTGGTGATCGCTTCATACGCACCGTTGTCTCTGCTCTGCGCGAGGCAGGCTGGCATCCCAGCCATCCTGATGGCACTACCTTTCGAGCTGCCGGCTTCGGCTCATCCGTCCCCGCCCCTGCGCGCTGGAGGCCCCGTGCCCGACGGGCAAGTTGACGAAAGAATTATCCAAACCGTCAATACAGTGTTTTCCGAAAACCTTGTGGAAAGCGTGCACGGGATATTTCACGCCACCAAAGTGTTCCTGATGAGCTTTCCTGAGCTTGACGCGTTTGGACCTCGCGAAAACGCAGAGTATTGCGGCAACCTCTTTGTCACAGATGTCGGCCGCGCACCTGTCTGGCCCAAATCGGGCACTTCATACAAGGTCTTCGCCTACCTCAACGCATCGTTGCCGGATCTCGCCGGGTTGCGGGAAAAAATACACGCCTCTCCGCACTCTTACTGCATTTTTCTGCGCGGCGCGGACGAATCGATACTCCGGGAGTGGCAAAGCCCTAACGTAGTGGCAACGTCCGAGGCCGTTTGCCTGAACCAGGCTTTCCAGGACTGTCATGCCGTGCTGAGCTACGGCGGCGCCGGGTTTATTAGCGCAAGCTTGCTGGCCGGCAAACCCATCGTCTTTTATGTGAGAAATCTTGAGGCCTACCTCAGTGCCAGGCAGGTGGCGAGATTGGGAGCGGGGATTCTTCCAACACCTCAAAGTCCGTCAGCGGCGATGACCGGCCTGGATCAAATACTTAGCAATGAAAGCTTCGCCGAAGCTGCGCAGCTGTTTGCACGCAAACATAAGGGGCACTCCGTCCAAGAGGCTGCTAACAAGATCGTTGCTGCGACCCTGCAAATATGTAACTAACGATCCCCAATTATTGAGCCCTGCAACGCATGCCAAATGCATGCTTTCGTCTCATTTGCCTTTAAAGTGTAAATTGAATATGCATCAAAGTGTTTCAAATGTATATTCGGTCATAGTAAAAAAACCGCACCCAAAAAGGGGCAACGAAGGCCGGGGAGGAACGAGATTTTGCAAGACAGTCCGTCGATGGAGGGAAGGGGAACACTGTCCGCCCGGGACCTGGCTTGGGCGCTGGGCAGCCTGTGCCAGCTTTATCGCCTTCCTTTTTCTCCGGAACTGCTACAGCAGCAGTTTCCGCCACCCTACGACAAGACCACGCTGCTTGCCGCAGCCAAAGCACTCGACTTCAAGATCGGCGAAAAAACCGTCAACGCGCTTGAGCTGACGACCCTGCCGCTGCCTTGCCTGGCCTTTATCAAGTACTTGGCGCCAGAGCCGGAGCCGATACAGGCGACAGAATCGCCACAAGACGTCCGTGTCCCACAATTAAAAATCGCCCTGCTGGCCAAAGTTGACGAAGGCCAGTTGGTCTATTTCGAAGTCGGCGACCAGGCACCGCGCACCATGGCCGTTGCCGCGTTTGATGCGCACTTCGAGCCCGAGGTCATGCTCTTCGTGCGCTCCACCGCCCAGGCGGCGGATGACGACATGGCCGAAGGCCCGCCCAAGTTCGGCTTCCGGTGGTTCATTCCTGAGCTGATCAAGCACAAGCGCATCTGGCGCGACGTGCTCAGCGCATCGCTGGCCATCCAGTTGGTGGCCTTGACTACGCCTTTGATCACCCAGGTGGTGATCGACAAGGTGGTGGTCAACCAGACCCAAAGCACCCTCTGGGTGGTGGGTATCGCCCTCGTCATGTTCATGCTGTTTTCGTCCACCATGACCTGGATGCGCCAGTACCTGGTGCTGCATACCGGTAACCGCGTCGACGCTGTGCTGGGGCAAACCGTGTTTCGTCACCTGTTTCGCCTGCCCATGCCTTACTTTGAGCAGCGCCAGACCGGGATTCTGGTGGCGCGCCTGCATGGGGTCGAGCAAATCCGCGAATTTGTTTCCGGCGCCGCCGTCACGCTTTTGCTCGATTGCCCGTTCTTGCTGATCTTCCTCGCCGTCATGTTCTGGTACAGCTGGCAACTGAGCTTGATCGCGCTGGGCATCATGCTGCTCATCGTGGGGCTCAGCGTGGCGGTGACGCCGATCTTCCGCGCCAAGCTGAACAAGCAGTTTCTGCTGGGCGCCAAGAACCAGGCTTTTGTGACCGAATATGTGTCCGGTATGGCCACGGTGAAGTCGCTGCAGATGGAGCCGGTGCTCGAGCAGCGCTATGGCGACCAGATCGCCGAATACCTGGCCGCGGGGTTTGAGACCAAACAGCTCTCCAACACCTACAACACCATCGCCAATGCGCTGGAACAAACCATGACGCTGGCCATCCTGATCGTCGGCGCTTTGCTGGTGATAGACAGCGCCAACAATGCAGCCACAGGCGCCACGACATTCTCCATCGGCATGCTGGTCGCTTTCCAGATGTTTGCCAGCCGCATGAGCCAGCCTATGCTGCGCCTGGTGGGGCTGTGGCAGCAATTCCAGCAAGCCAATATCGCCGTCAAGCGCCTGGGCGATGTGATGGACATGCCGACAGAGCCGTATGCGCTGATTCCCAAGCGCGCCGGCAACAGGGGCGAGCTGGGCGGGCATATCGCATTCCAGGCCGTGTCTTTCCGCTACTCGGAGCAGCACCCCTGGCTGTACCGCAACCTCAACCTCACCATCAAGCCCGGCCACCTGACCGTGCTGATGGGCCCCAGCGGCTGCGGCAAGAGCACCTTGGCCAAGCTCTTGCTTGGCTTCTACCCGCCCAGCGACGGCCGCATCATGATTGATGGGCAGGATCTGCGCTACCTCTCGGCCAACGAGCTGCGCACCAACTTCGGCGTGGTGCCGCAAGAAACAACCCTGTTCTCCGGCACGGTGTATGAAAACCTGCAAATGGCCAACGCCCAGGCAAGCTTTGAGGAAATCGTAGCGGCCTGCAAGATGGCGGAGATTCATGATGTCATTGAAGGCCTGCCGCAGGCATACCAAACCCCGCTGGGCGAGCATGGTGTCGGCTTGTCGGGTGGGCAGCGTCAGCGTATTGCCATTGCCCGCGCGCTGCTGAAAAAACCCAAGGTGCTGGTTTTCGACGAAGCCACCAGCAACTTGGACAACCAGACGGCCGAGCACTTTGCCCAGACCATCAATCAGCTAAAGGGTAAGGTGACTATGCTCTTCATCGCTCATGTGCTGCCGCGCGGATTGCAGGTGGATGAGGTTATTCAGTTTGGGCCGCGAACCGCAGCGAAAGAAGGCACATCAGCCGCGTCGGACCCATCACAGCCCAAGCAGATGACGGTGATTGAGGAAGATAAGACGAGAACTCACTAGCGGCAACAGCAGATGCTTACACAATCAAATCGCCATGATATTGGAGAAAAATGCATGAAACTGAACACTACCGAAACCACGCGCGGAATCATCTTGCGAAGTGGCTGGGAAACTATCTCTTACTCATTGAGGTTACAGATGCTCCGCTTTTCTCTTTTTATGACCAGTATTGTGGCGACTAGCACAAGCATTGCGGGGGGCGTTTCACAGTGCCCCGTTGACACAATTCCGATCCAGATCGTGAATGAGATAGAGAGCGACCCCGAGACCGTTCTCTCTGCCGCCGATATGGGCTCCGATCCACATTTTCGCGCCTTCGTGACGGCCATTACGAAGCACGTCGCGGCTCGACTGGCTGGGGAAAACCGCTGCATAGGCAGTGCAGATAGCAAGAAGCGGTCCCTGCTTCAGTTCGTGGATTGGCCTGCTTCCACCTCGGGAAATAAGCCTCTCGCTCCGGCGCCCTCCCTGGGTACACGGCCGTCTGGTGGCTGCCGGATATCCAGCCCCTGGATAGACCTAGCTTTTGAGCGCAAGCCAGTTCCATGGATCCGCGGCATCGTTCGCTGGAACAGGCGCCAACTGCTTGTCGATCAGGCGGTGCTTGCGGGCGCGCGCAACTTGCCGACAGGCGTGGCGATGCCGCTGAAGTCCAGTGAATTCGAACACTTTGCGGAGGACTATGCTAATTCGGAAATTCTCCGTGAGCCAGCAGGAAAGCCGATTGAAGAACGCGTTTCGCCGGACCTTCTTTGGCTGTTCCGCCGCTCCTGGCAGACCACACGTGGCCCCTTCTCAGGTGGGGCAAGGCGCTCTATGAATATAGCAATGGAAAAAGGGTCGGAGCGCTATACGCAACTCGTAATTGCGGCGATCGACCGCTGCTTCGCCTCTGACGGGGCTGATATCCGTTACAACACCATTCTTGACGTCGCTGATCTGATTTCGCTTGAGCAATACAAAATCAACGCGCCGATTCGCTAATTTGAAAATTTCATAAAAAGAGAAATCGAATGAGTTTCACTGATGTTCAAAATAAGACGGCGATAAGCACATCTTTCTCCGCGGCTGACAGGGCAACGATACTTGCAGCGATGAGAACCGCCTATGAGGGGTCCGCTACCGCAAGAGTGATGTTCGATAGCTGGGTTAGCAGCAAAACTATCACTATCGATTTCCTACCCGGTCAATTTCGGGCACACCGAAATGCGGGAAAGCTGGAAATTGATTTGAATGGTCTGGCACAGGGAATGTATATCGACAACAACGGCACGGCGGTGCAAGACACGGCAGTTACGGCGATCGTGCACGAGTTAGTGCATGCGCTGACGGGACGGTCGGATAACCAGGATTTAATTCTCAGCGGCGCCACAAATGACTACAGACAACCAACCGTAACGTTCTCAAATATCATATATAGCGAGCTTGGACTTCCAGAACAGAACTCATACATCGGTACAAACGTAGATGGTAATCTGACTCTTAACTTCCAGTATACGAAGGGAGCTGCAATCGACCGCTCCGTCTCACTGGACCGTGATTGGGACTCGTCGAGATCGGGTAATTTCAAGGACCTGCTGATCGGCGGCGCAAGCAACAATACACTGCGGGCCGGCGATGGGGACGATTTTCTGTACGGCAACCGCGGCCGCGACACGCTTGACGGGGGCAACGATAACGATATGCTCGACGGCGGTCTGGACAAAGACACGCTCAAGGGTGGGGCAGGTGTTGACATTTATATCGTAGGTGAAGGTTCCGACACCATCATCGACGACAGTGCAGGCCAAGGCAGCGTTAAAACCAAAACCGGGTACATCTTCACTGGCGGTGAGAAGGAAGGTAGTAACTCCTGGAAATCCAGGGATGGCCAAGTCAGCTACGTGCAAAGCGGCAGCAACCTGATCATCGTCAAGGGTGACGACGCGGCCAACCGCACTACCATCGAGAACTTTGATTTTGATATGGCGAAGAATGCCACTTATCTGGGCATATCATTAAAAGATAAGAACGAAAATAAGAATAAGCAGGCAGAGATATATCCGCTTTCTGAGCAGGTTTTATACAAAACCCTCTTGGCCATCAACTGGGTTTGGCCTAGCGATCCACTGGTTCTTGATCTCGACGGCGATGGCGTGGATCTGACAGATTCCAACAGCGCAGTCCTCTTCGACCATAACGCCGACAACGTCAAAACCGGCACCCAGTGGGTGAAGTCAGACGACGGCATGCTGGTGCGGGATATCAACGGCAATGGCACCATTGACAGCGGCCGGGAACTCTTTGGCGATCAAACCCGCCTTCCCAACGGCCAACTCGCCGCCAACGGTTTCCAGGCGCTGTCTGCCCTGGATAGCAATGCGGATGGCGTTATCGATGCCAACGACGCCGCTTATGCGGACCTGCGCGTGTGGCGAGACCTGAACCAGGACGGAACCAGCCAAGCCGGTGAGTTGCAAACCCTTGGTGAAGCCGGCATCACCAGCATCAATCTGGCAGCCAACGCTCAAGGCGTCGGCAGTTTCGTCAAAACCACCACCGCCCCAAACGGCACCACCACCAGCACGACCCAGGTGGTTAAAAACGTCAACCTCGCTATCAACAACTTCTACAGCGAGTTCACCGACAACCCCGTGGTCACCGATGCAATCGCGGCCCTGCCCCAGATACGTGGCGCAGGCCAGGTACGTGATTTGCAGGAAGCCATGAGCCTGGGCTCCGTGCAGTCGCAAGCCCTTGAGCAAACCATCACCACTTTCAAGGCTGCTAACACCGCGCAAGCGCGCCAGGCTTTGCTGGGCGCCGTGGTGGATTCCTGGGCCAATACCAGCGCCATGGGCGATGCGCGGGCGCGCAATCCTATTCCCGCCAATGCGGCCAGCTGGTATGTCAGCAGCCCGGGCCAGGCGATTGCGAACTTTGCCACGCAGCAGCCGGCGCTGTACCAACAACTCAGTACGCTGGAACGTTTTAACGGTCAACCATTAATTGAGCGCTACACGCGGGCTGTGAACTCCTACTACTACGATCCTGCGATAGGCGGGTATCGGGGCTATACCTATTACACGGTCGGCATTGAAGCGCAGCGCTTGCCTTTCTTCCAGAGCGCTTATGACAGCCTCACGGCCAGCGTTTATCAAAACCTGTACCAGCAAACCACAGGCCAGGATTTGATGAACCAGGTGGAAGTGATCATTGACGACAAAGGTCTGCGGCTGGATTTCAGCGCTGTTGATGTGGCGTTTGACCAGAAAACCGCCGCGGACGCCGCGCAAGCTGCCGTTGACCTGACAGAGTTTTTTCACTTCACCATTGGTTCATTGAGTAACAGCGGCTGGGATGGCGCGGTGCGGCTGGGCAGCCTGCTGGAAACAGCCATCTTCACTCCTGAGCAGCACGCCATCCTGCAAGGATTCAAGCTGAAGCAGGCTGCCGACGCGGGCAGCATCCTGAACGGTGCTGGCGATGTCGATATCCTGGTCGGAAAGGCCGGCAACGACACGCTAGCCGGCAGCGGCGGTGCAGACGTTCTGATCGGCGGCGCTGGCAACGACACCTTGATAGGCGGCCAGGGCAATGACCAGCTGGTAGGTGGCCTGGGCAACGACTACCTGGACGGCCAGTGGGGTAGCGACAGCTATTTCTGGGGTGCAGGCCAAGGCCACGACAGCATCAACGACATCTATGCCGATGCCAATGGGAAAAACCTGGTCGTGCTGCGCGGGCTCAACCCGCAGGATGTGCGCACGGAGCAGTTCGGCATCGATGACTACACCGGGGTCAGGCTGACCATCATCGCCACGGGCGAGACCCTGACGATCCGCAATTCAAACTACTCAAGCTGGGACTGGAGCACCATTTCGGCGCCCATGACCCTGATGTTCGCGGATGGCACGCAGTGGGATATGAAGGAGGCGATTCGCCAGAGCCTGCCTATGCCGACGGATGGCAACGACGTGTTGATAGGCAGCGATTACGATGACCTGCCCAGCCGCCTTAGCGGTGGCGCGGGTGACGACATCATTGTGGGGCGCGGCGGCGCGGATGTGATGGAGGGCGGCGCAGGCAACGACATCCTGTATGGCAATGCAAGCCGGTCGAGCATCCTCAATGGACAAATCGTTCCACCGTACTGGCGCTTGGGCACCTATAGCAGTAGCGACAGCGATGTGTTTGTGTTTGGACGAGGGGATGGGCAAGACACCATCATCCACGAAAACTACACCGATAAAGCCGATGCGGATGTACTGCGCTTCAAGGAAGGCGTTGCACCGGAAGACCTGGAGCTGGTGCAGCGGGGGTACGACCTTGTTGTGGCCATCAAAGGGACGGATGACCGGATTACCGTCAAGCGCTTCTTCTTCGACATTGAAAACCGGCTTGCGCTGGCTCCGGCGCCCAGCATTGTCGGGAAGTTTGAATTTGCGGATGGAACGGAGTGGAACCTGGCCCAGATCTATGCGTCGGCCTGGGGCGGCACGGCGCAAGACGATGTCTTCGTGGGTGACCGGGGCGGCAACCAGATGTCCGGCGGCGACGGCAACGATGCGCTGAATGGGCTCTTTGGCAATGACTCCCTGCACGGCGGCAATGGTGACGACGTGCTCGATGGCAGCTATGGCAGCGACCTGCTTGAGGGCGGCGCAGGCAATGACACCTTGATGGGCGGTGCGGACGACGACGTGCTGGACGGCGGGGCCGGCGACGACATGCTCTATGCCGGCCTTGGGGCGGACACTATCCGTTTTGGGCGCGGCGATGGCCACGATACCCTGGCGGCTGATCGAAGCTGGGACCGCTACTACCAGCGTTTGTATAACAACCAGCCCCACCTCGCGAGCGGAAACAATACTGTTGAGCTGAAGGCGGGTGTTGGGCCGGACGACATCAAGCTCATGCGCAATGGTGCTGACCTGGTCATCAGCATCAAGGGCACTACCGATACGCTCACGGTCAAGGCTTTCATCGAGGATGTCTATGCACCAGATGCAGAGACAAGGCAGTTCAACCTGTTGGAGATCCGTTTTGCGGATGGTTCGTCATGGGGCGCGCAGGAAGTGTTGGCCAGGACCTTGATTGGCGATGCAACGGATGAGAAGCTGACCGGCCTTTTTGATGCGGAGATTTTCGACGGCGGCGGTGGCAACGATGAACTGATTGGCGGCGGCGGGAACGGTGGCGATACCTACCTCTTCGGCCGTGGTGACGGCAAAGATACCGTGCGGGGCGATCTGAACTACAACACCGACATCTTGAAGTTCAACGCCGGCGTCTCGGAGCAGGACGTGCAGGTGCGGCGGGTCGGGGATGCCGCGGTCTTCACCATTCTCGACACGGGTGAATCGATCACCTTTACGAGCGGCTTTATTACCTACGGCTCGCAGCCAGGTATCCAGGTGCTTTCCAGCGTCCAGTTTGCCGATGGCACCACCTGGAGCCGGGAGCAGATCAATGAACGCGCCATACAAGGCACATCGGGCGATGACCTTATCGCCGACGTGGTGTCGTACGGCTATTCGGAACTTCACGGCGGTGCGGGAAACGACACCCTGATGGGCACACGAGGCACCAACCTCTACACCTTCGGCCGCGGCGATGGCCGGGACACCATCATTGAAAGCTACACCAGCAGCAACGACGCCATCCGCTTCGATGACGGCATCCTTGCCGGCGACCTGGTGGTCAGCATCCAGGGCGACGACCTGGTCATTGGTATTTCCGGAAGCACGGACCAGATCACCATCAAGGGGGATCGTGGCGGCAGGATCGAAATTTTCGAGGTTGGTGGCGTCGCCCTGAGCTATGCGCAAATCCTCAGCCTCATCGAAAGCGAAGGCAGCGAGACGCTTCTCGGGACGTCCGGGGACGACGTGCTGTCCGGCACTGCCAAGATCAGCGAGATCTACGGCTTCGATGGCAATGACACATTGTCGGGTGGTGCCGGAGACGACCTGCTCGATGGCGGCGTCGACAACGATGCGCTGCAAGGCAATGACGGCAGCGATGCGCTGTACGGCGGCGACGGCAATGACGTGCTGGAGGGCGGAGCCGGCAATGACGCACTGAACGGTGGCGAGGGCGACGATATCCTGGATGGCGGCACGGGCCGGGATTTCCTCGCCGGCGGCGCCGGCAACAATATCTACCGCTATGAACGCGGTGGCGAGCTTGACGACATCGCGCTGGATACGCTGTCCTCATCCACCATTGAACTGGGTTCGGGCATCTCTTTGGCCGACGTCACGGTACAAACCCAGTCCGAGTACAACTACGACACCAATGAATGGGTCATCAGCGGCCTGGTGATTGGATTTGGCGGCAACGACGCCTTGTATGTCCGCCCGTCGGCGGAGGCGGGGCTGGACCCGGCTTTTGCGCAATCCCTGACAGTCAGGCTGGCCGACGGTACGACGCTGGCTTATGCTGACCTTATCGGCATGAGTGACGCTGGCGTGATCGGCTACCGGAACGTCTTTCAGTCCGACATGAATCTATTGGGCAGCCAGGCTGACGACACCGTCGATGCTTATGGCTCCAACATCTACATCGATGGCCGTGACAACAACGACGTGCTTCGCGTGAACGGGTCCAATGGCCTTGTCTACGGCGGTGCGGGCGACGACGACATCCGGATTTCCGGTGGTGGCGTCGCGGTGGGCGGCAAAGGCAACGACCTGCTGGCGGCCAACTACGGTGCCAAGAGCACCTTTGCGTTTAACGCGGGTGATGGCAAGGACCGGATTGACAACTACTTTGCGCACGGCACCTTGAGCTTTGGTGCGGGCATCACTGCCGACAATGTGCGGCTCTGGGTGGACTCCGCCAACGGCGACCTGGTGTTCAGCATTGGCTCAGATGGAAACGACGAGGTGCGCACGTCCTGGTACGACGCCGAGCGGGCTGTGGCCCTCGGCAGCCACACCCTGGAGGTGGTGCAGTTCATCGACGCCGGTGGCGCCGTGCGTCAGTACGACATTCGAAAATTGATGGCGGACGCCCAAAGCAATGTCGCGGGCCTGGCGTCTGCGGCAAATGGGCTGGTGCTGCAAGAGGCCTCCGACTTCCTGTTCACACGCGCCCAGCCCGTCCTGGGCGGTACGGCTGCGATCGCCTATGCGCAAACAGGCGACCTGAAAGGCGCTTACACCATTGCCGCCAATGCGGACCTGAGCACCAACAACCTGCTCTTCGGCACGCCGGACAGCGATGTGCTGGATGGCGCAGGCGGTAACGACGTGGTGATGGGCGGCGGCGCCTCTTGTGGGGTGGCGAAGGCGACGACTATCTGGACGGCCAGGCCGGCAACGACCGGCTTGATGGAGGCCTGGGCGACGACATCCTGGTGGGTGGGCGCGGCAATGACACGCTCATTGGAGGCACTGGCAACAACGAGGCTTATGGCGGCTCGGGCAGTGACAGCTATGCCTATACCCGGGGTGACGGCCTTCTCTACATCGAAGATTTCGATGTGGACGGCGAAGAAGATAGCGGCGGCGAAGGCGGTTATGGGGGCTACGGAGGTTCCGGAGGTGGCTCTTACGTGGATGAGCTGGTGTTCGGGCCCGGCATCACGCTTGCCGACCTGAGTTTTTCGCGCAGCGGGAACAACCTGGTTGTTACCGTTGCCGGTGGCGCAGGCGACGTGATCACACTGGCCGGGTTCGACGAGAACCGCGCGTCAGGAAATCGCTCCATCGAGCGCTTTGTATTCCAGGCGGGTGACGTGCTGGAGCTCAACGACGTCTGGAACTCGACGGAGGTGAGTGTCGTCACGAATGGTGATGGCCACATTGAAGGCACAGAACTCAATGACGAGGTCAGAGGGGGATTGCAGGCTGACGAACTGTTGGGCGGCGAAGGAAATGACCGCCTCGTTGGCGGCCGGGGTGACGACGCATACCTGATCGACGACTACGACGGCGACGACGTCATTGTCGACAGCGCGCTGGACGCCAACCTGGTCGTGTTTACCGGAAGCGTCACGGCCGATGAACTGAGCCTGAGTGTCGAAGGCGGCATCAGCACGATCCGCTTCCGCGACTCGTCCATCGTTCTGGAGGGCTGGGACGGTACGGCCGCGAGTTCGGCGCCTATCAGCCAGTTTGTTTTCTCGGACGGCAGCGCGCTATCGATGGTCGAGTTGTTCAGCCGGCCGCGCGGCATCTGGGGCACGGAGCAGGCCGACGTGCTCAACGGCGCCGCGGGCGCGGACGATATTCACGGTCTGGAAGGCAATGACCTGATGCAAGGCGGCGCCGGCTCGGACATCTATTACCTTGAGGAAAATTCCGGGCAGGACACTATCACAGATTTGTCCGTCCTGGGGCAGGAGAACACGCTTGTTTTCGCTGACGTGACTGATCCGGAAACAATTCGCCTGACACTGAATGCGGCCGGCCAGCTGGTCATTCTTCTTGAAGGCGGCAACTCGGTCACGTTGACAAACTTCAACCGGCTGACGCCCCAGGGTGAGCGGACCATTGACTTCTTCCAGTTCGGATTTTCGGGAACTGTGCTCACTTACGACGAATTGCTGCAGCGCGGCTTCGTGATTGACGGTACGGAGGGAAGCGACCTCTTGCGAGGAACCGCCTTGCACGACGTCTTCACCGGTGGCGCCGGTAACGACAGCTTCGAGCGCAGCACGGGCGACGATGTGCTGAGCGGCGGGCAAGGTGATGATTCTTACGAATACAACATTGGCGATGGCCTAGTCACCATCAACGACATTGCCGACGCGAGCGGCGGCAATGTCTTGCGTTTCGGCGCGGGAATTAGCCCTGCGGATGTGGAGCGGAAGCTGCGGTTTTACGAAGACCCCAATGACCCGGCCGCGAATCGTTTCCTGATTGTCTTTGACGGGGACAACGAGATCAGCATTTCCGGTTTTGACCGGGAAAATCCCGCGGCGAGCGCGCACGGGATCGAGAACTTCGTGTTCGCGGACGGAACCGTGCTCAACTGGAACGATCTGCTTGACAAGATTTTTGTGGTCGAAGGCGATGACCTTGATAACGCAATCAAGGGCACAAGCCGCAGTGACCGCCTGTATGGTTACGGCGGCATCGACGTCCTCCAGGGGGGGGCTGGCGACGACGTTCTGACCGGCGGCACAGACAGCGACCACCTGGACGGCGGCAGCGGGCAGGACAACTATGTGTTTAACCTGGGTGACGGCCAGGACACGGTTGTT
>Ga0209564_1001806_pt1 | contig 19742 bp, 18 predicted proteins | sample AraplaCol_mMF_r2_FD_184272 | JGI IMG/M metagenome (GOLD analysis project Ga0209564, IMG submission 184272) | Arabidopsis root microbial communities from North Carolina, USA - plate scrape MF_Col_mMF_r2 (SPAdes) (version 3) | ecosystem: Host-associated > Plants > Roots > Endosphere | place: USA...
ATACTATGTTTTTTCATTTCAGAAATAAATTTCCGCAATTAAACGCCTATTGGGATAAATACCTTCCCTATCAAAAGCGGATAGAAGCACCGGCAAAAACCATCCTGCTGGAAGAAGGGAAAAAGTCGCAGCATTATATCTTCATAGAGAAAGGCTGTGTGCGCGCTTATTTCGATAAAGATGGCGAAGATAAAACCATGCAGTTCTTTTTCGAGAATGAAGGGCTTAGCTCTTTTGACAGCTTTGTGAACAATGTTCCGAGCCCCATCACGATCGAAACCATTGAGCCTTCTGTGCTTTATCTGCTCCCCAAACGCTACGTGATGCAGCTGCTCGATGAATTAAGCACGGAGCCGGGCTTCGCACAAATGGTCCTGCAAATGACCGCCCAGCGACAGATCCATTATATCAATGAATTTGTATCCTTTATCCGCGACACGCCGGAAGAACGCTATCAGCGCCTGCTGAAAGAACGGCCTCATATTGTACAGCGGATACCCCAGCATTATATTGCCTCCTATCTTGGCGTCAGCAAAGTGCATCTCAGCCGTATTAAAAGTAAGCTGGCGAAAGGGAAACCGCGTTTCTGAACTTGATAACATATGTTATCGTGCCCTGGCTGCTGCCTGCGCTAATTTTGTATCAACAAAAAAAACGAAAATGAAAGCAGCAGTAATGTTTCAGCAAGGCGGATTGCCTCAATATCTAGAAATTCCTGAACCGGTTGCTCAAAACGGCAACGAGATAGTAGTGCGCGTAAAGGCCGCAGCTGTAAAACAGCTTGACAGAAGCAAGGCGGCCGGTACGCACTATTCATCCGGTTCCTCCTCCAAAGAGAACGGCCGTGTGATTGGCGGCGACGGTGTTTGTTTATTGCCGGACGGCACCAGGGTATACGCCATTGGCGTGGACGGCATGCTGGCAGAAAAAGCCACCATTGATAAGGACCGCATCGTTAAACTGCCGGATGCATTGGACGATGTTACCGCCGCGGCACTACCCAATGCAGTTATTGGCGGAGCCATGGCGCTTAAATTCAAAGCGGATATACAGGCAGGCGATGTAGTGCTGATCAACGGTGCAACGGGCGTTACCGGCCGGATAACCGTGCAGCTGGCCAAATACTATGGCGCGGGAAAAGTAATCGTTACCGGCAGGAATGTGGCCTCGCTGGAAGAACTGCGTTTACTGGGCGCGGATGAGATCATTGCTATTTCAGCGGATGATGCCGCTTTTAAAGCGCAGCTGACGGCCATCCATGCGAAAACCCCTGTTGATATCATCATTGATTACCTCTGGGGACATACGGCCGAGATGATCCTGGCTTGTGTAAAAGGCAATGGCTCGTTTACTAACAGGATCAGATATGTATCGGTGGGCAGTATGGCCGGTGACCTGATCACTTTGTCTGCCGCTAATCTCAGAAGCGTTGACCTGCAGCTGACGGGTTCAGGGCTGGGCGCCTGGTCGAAGCAACAGGTAAGGCAATTGCTCGGTGAGATCTTGCCGGAGATGTTTGCACTGGCCGTAGCAGGTAAGCTTACCATAGATACCATGACGGTGAAGCTGGAGGATATTGAGAAGCTGTGGGATATGGAAGTGCCGGGCGGCCGCAGGCTGGTAGTGACTATTGCTTAAAATTTATAACAATTGATTATGATCGCTGCATTGTTGATGGCCGCCTGGTCATTTATAGCGCTGAAACTGCGCCGCTGGTACAAATTACGTAAAGATTAACCTAGCCACTCACTTGTTCAGCCTCCAGGAACCTCCGCTTGTTCTGGAAGTGCCGATTCCCCAGGTACCCACCAGTGTCTGTTCGTTAGTAGAAGTCCAGTTGCCTTTACCGGAAGCGGTTCCTTCCCGCCAGTCGAAGTCAATGCTGATGCCGGATACGGGGTTGGCAGAAACAGGTGAAGGCGGCGAGGTTCTTGGATCTGCTCCTGCTACGGGGGTGGTGCGCTGTGTGATAGTGCCGGTGAAAGTGCCGGTGTTAGGGGTTGCGGCTCCAGCCGGCCATTTATAATTGCCGGTTACATTACCCGCCGGTGTAACCGTCATGCTTACAATAGAGTTAATCGGAGTGGAAGTGCCGCCGGCAGAGGTGAATGGGCCGGTCCACACGCCTGTCAGCAGGTTGCTCCATACTACGCCGGCCAGGCTGGCTTCATAGAAGCTGGGATTTGTCTGTTCATTCCATTGCGTAGTGATATAGTTGGCAACATCGAATACCAGGCCGCCGGGGTTGGCGGTCAGGTCTTCATAGAATTGCATGCCCGCGCGATTAGCAGCGCGATCGGCATTGGAGAACACACCGGTACTGCTAAGTCCCTGTATGCCTATTTCGAGGAAACCGCCGGTTGCTTCTGCATCCGCAGGACCGCGACCAGGCGCATGCGCCACCCGGAAATAAGTAAAGCCTTCATTGAAGAAATGCCCCAGCTTGTCTGCACCGATGCAGATACCATTTACCAATGCATTAGAGCCCACTACATGGGCTAGTCCCAGGGTCTGGAGGTGATAGAAATTGTTTACGCTACCGGCGCCGCTGTATTTCGTACCGGACAGGCTACGGCCTGGCAGTCGCCTTTGTGTAGCCGGTAAGGCTTCAATAAAATCTTCTATGGGAGAAACCGCTCCGTCGCCCAGGCGGCTGTTCACCCCTCTCAACAACAAGGATGTTAATATCGGCGTGCCGGCGGCGGTTCTGGCGGCAGCGATCTGGCTGTTCACCTCTGTATTTACGATCGTCTTGATGTCTGTAAGTCCGGCACAGGAGCGGTCGTCCGTCTCTGCACGCTGAACAAGGCCAGCACCTTCGCCGCCGCCCTGCTGCAGCACATGCGTTAATTCATGCGCCAGCAGATGCTGTCCCTGTGGGGAATCCGGCTGATATTGGCCGCTGTTGAAATAGATATCATTGCCATGGGTAAATGCTTTCGCCTGAATAGCATGGCTCATATTAGCAGCGGAGCCGTCTGCATGTATCCGTACACGTGAAAAATCGGCGCCGAATGCAGTTTCCATGAACTGACGTGCGCCGCCGGACAATGAGGCGCCACCTCCTTTTGTGCTGCTCAAACCGGCCGTCAGGCTGCTGCTAACAGGGGCGCCGGTACCCGGTTCTGCTTCGCGCATGACGGAGCCTTCTTCTTCCTGTTCTGTTGCAGCGCAGGCAGCACATTTCCGCTGTATAGTCAGCGCAGTGGGTTTGGGTGGAAAGAATGGCGATTGCCGCGACATGGAGACACGCATAACGTGATCGGCCATAGTATTGGCTTCGCGTTCATACGGGTCGTTCGGCCTGTTGACAGTCAGCTTGGGTTGTATGAAAGGACGATTGCCGGGGAGCTTTGCTTGTACGGGATTAGTGGGTGCACCGGATAGCTTGTTCATAGTTTTTGGGGTGTTAACGGGGTCATGGAATATTGAGATGATTCGAATATAATGAAAAAAGGTGAAAGTAAGAATTTCTGTTGTGAGTGGATTTTTCCTGTGCTCAAAAGGGATTTTTCCTTTTTTTTCCACGCAGCAGATCTTTGACCTTTGAGCTGTTATCGTCGCATATGTGAAAGCGAACGATGAAGATTGAAATAACAAGACATATTTACTTTAATAACATTAAAACCCCTATTTATGAAAACGGCATTTCTACTTGCTTTCCTATTTTGTGTTTCCTGCTCTGCCTCAAAAAAGACACCCGAAGAATTCTATTTCTCCTGCGAAAGTGATTATGGGTATGATGTGTATCCCTCCTCAAAATGTACAGGAGAAACAATGATGTTTATACCTTCGCATACCACTTTCTATACAAAGACTCCCGGAAGAAAGAAAACTATTTACGTTACGTACGGATCCACCAGCGGATGGATTTCCAAGCCCAAATTGAAAAGAGCTCAGTGGACAATGTATAAATTATTACCGCAGTCTATGATAACTGAGCAAGACAGTTTACTTGCTGAATACAATAAGCGCAAAAGTTATACGCCGCAAAGCCATACATCTACTTACAATTCAAAAACAACTCATATAACGTCTGGCGTCAAAACAATACACGTGAGGGGATATTACAGAAAAAATGGCACATATGTCAGGCCACATATGAGGAGTACTTCTGGTAGAAGGCATTAAACGAAGTACTCACCTCCAAGGTTATCAATAGCTGCTGATGACCACCTTGCCGGCAGGAATTTAAAAACGGGCCTTGGCTGGCGTGGCCGCCCGGTGCCGCTCCATCAGGGCCCTCTTCCGCCCCCGCCCTCCCAAGCCCCATCTTCCTCCTCACAGCCAGGCGCAGCCCGTTTTTAATCCCTCCGGCACGGCCTCCAAAACCGCCCCAAGCCCCCCATTCCCACAAGTGTAAAACCTACGCTTTATTCCCCCAAAATTCCCTATTTTACCCCCCTAGCATCATTCACTTTCATATTTTTAAATCTATTTTCACAATGCCACGTAAAACACTCATCGTCCTTATTTCATTCGTCATTCATTCCACATTCATCACCGGCGCCTCGGCACAAACACTCAAAACCCGCTGGGCATCCAAAGTATCTTCCACTACCCCGCTCCCGGAATATCCGCGGCCACAGCTGGAAAGAACACAATGGCTCAACCTTAATGGCTCCTGGCAATACGCCATACTGCCAAAGTCCCAGGAAAGCGCACCGGCCTCTTATGCAGGCAATATCCTGGTGCCCTACGCCGTAGAATCTGCCCTTTCCGGTGTACAGAAAACCGTTGGGAAAGACAGTATTCTCTGGTACAAACGCAGTTTCACTGTACCGGCCAATTTCAAGAACAAGAACATCCTGCTGCACTTCGGCGCTGTAGACTGGCAAACCGATGTGTACATCAACGGTAAACATGCCGGTACCCACCAAGGCGGCTATGATCCCTTCAGCTTCGACATCAGCTCCCTGCTGAAGAAATCAGGCGTCCAGGAGATTGTTGTGAAAGTATGGGACCCCAGCGACGAAGGCCCTCAGCCCCGCGGCAAACAGATCATCAAGCCGCATGGCATCTGGTATACGCCTGTTACCGGCATCTGGCAAACCGTATGGTTAGAGCCCGTAGCGCCTACCTATATCGCGTCCCTGAAGCCCGTGCCTGACATCGATAAACAATCCCTCCAGCTGGCGGTGAACACCGAGCACCTGCAGCCTGGTGACCAGGTAAAGATCACTGCCCTCGACGGCGCTCAGCAGGTAGCAGAACAAACACTGGACAATGCCTCCGCCGCTACACTGAACATCGCCAAGGCGAAATTGTGGTCTCCCTCCTCGCCTTCCCTGTATAAGCTAAAAGTGTCTATCCTTCGCAAGGGTAAAATAATCGACGAAGTAAAAAGCTATTTCGCCATGCGCAAGATCTCCATGGCGCCTGATCAGCAAGGCACCCAGCGCATGCTGCTGAACAACAATTTCGTGTTCCAATTCGGTCCACTGGACCAAGGCTGGTGGCCTGACGGTCTCTATACAGCCCCTACCGATGAAGCCCTGCGTTTCGACATCGAAAAGACCAAAGAGCTGGGCTTTAACATGATCCGCAAACACGTAAAAGTGGAACCTGCACGCTGGTATTACTATGCAGACTCCCTGGGCATCCTCGTATGGCAGGATATGCCGAGCGGCGACCTGGGTAACCGTTGGGATAACCGCCCCGGCATATATGGCCGTGCTACAGATAAAGACCGTACACCGGAATCTGAAAAGATCTACCGCAGCGAATGGAAAGCTATCATGGACGCCGTCAATTTCTTCCCTTCCATCGTGGTATGGGTACCCTTTAACGAAGCCTGGGGCCAGTTCAAAACAGACGAGATCACCAAATGGACCATGGAATATGATCCCTCCCGCCTGGTGAACAGCGCCAGCGGCGGTAACTTTCACCCGGTTGGACATATCATAGATCTGCATAACTATCCCGATCCGGCTATGCCGGAAGCGAAGATATTCGGCGCTAAACAAGTACTGGTACTGGGCGAGTACGGCGGCCTCGGACTCCCCCTCGACGGTCATACCTGGCAGCAGAAAGATAACTGGGGTTATCAGAGCTTTAAAAATGCAGATGAACTGTTCAAGGTGTACAATGGCTTCTGTGATCGTTTGAAAGATCTGATTCAACACGGGCTTTCAGCAGCTGTTTATACACAAACCACCGATGTGGAAATGGAAGTGAATGGCTTGATGACCTACGACCGCGAGATCATCAAAGTACCGGCCGAAAAGATCAGCGCCGCCAACAAAGGAGTGATCAATAGCAAATAAATTTAAAAATAATGTTCCGCCTGAAAAGGCGGAACGTTTCATCCCTCAAATATATAGACACTTCCCTGGCTAGGAACCAGGGTTGTGACCGGAATCTTTGATCCATTGTAAGGTCCGCCATAAATTTCAGCATAATATCCGGATGTCATGGTAGACTTTCGGGTCAATTTTTTGACAAAAGAGTGGAAAATCGGGTCAGGAAAGCCGGCGGATAATAGCTAAAATTTGGCTAAACGGCAAATTTCAGGTATCTTCACTGGATTTTAATAGTATTTTAACTATACCCGTGGGACAATAGAAAAACCTCAGGTAAATTTCTTAATAAAGTAAACGAACATTGAACTTTCACGAATTTGGATTTGACGACGATCTGCTGGACGGCATTTATGCCATGGGCTATGAAAAAGCCACTCCTGTACAGGAACAGGTAATACCACCCATCATTGCAGGCAGGGACATTATCGCATCAGCACAAACAGGTACCGGTAAAACCGCCGCATTCCTGCTGCCTGTGCTGCATAACCTGCTTACGCAACCCCGTGATGAAAAGAGTATCAACGCAATGGTGATCGTGCCTACACGCGAACTGGCCATCCAGATCGCACAAACGCTCGAAGGCCTTACCTACTACACCTCCATCAGCTCAATAGCCGTATATGGCGGCACCGGCGGCGCTTCCTTCGCCGCAGAAAAAAAGGCGCTGGCCACCGGCGTGGATATCGTTATCTGCACACCCGGCCGCATGATCGCCCACCTCAATATGGGCTATGTGAACGTAAAGCAGCTGAAATACCTGGTGCTGGACGAAGCAGACCGCATGCTGGACATGGGCTTCTTTGACGATATCATCAAGATCATCTCGTACCTGCCCAAAGAAAGGCAGAACCTGATGTTCTCTGCCACTATGCCGCCTAAAATCAAGCAGCTGGCGCTCCGCATCCTGCAGGAGCCGGTAGGCATCTCCATCGCCCTGAATAAGGCGCCGGAGAAGATCGTACAGAAAGCCTTCCTGGTGCACGAACAGCAAAAGGGGCCATTGATCAAACATGTGCTTTCACATCAGCAGTTTGAAAGCGTGATCATCTTCTGCTCCAGCAAACAGAATGTGAAGCAACTGTATGCAGAGCTGAAGCAGGCTAAGTTCTCTACAGAGCTCATTCACTCCGACCTGGAGCAGGATAAACGAGAACAGGCGCTGCTGGATTTCAAGAACAAAAAGCTGAAGATCCTGGTAGCCACGGACATCCTGAGCCGTGGTATCGACATCGAGGATATTAACCTGGTGATCAATTACGATGTGCCGAAGGACGCGGAAGATTATATCCACCGCATCGGCCGTACGGCCCGTGCCGCCTCAGACGGTACTGCCTATACGTTTGTAAGTGGCAAGGAAATGGGCCGCTTTGCACGTATAGAAAGAACACTCGGTAAACAGGTGCCCCGCGGCGAAGTGCCGGAACAATTCGGCCCGGCCCCTACCCCTCATGCAAGGCCCGAAGGAAGGCCCGGCAGGAACAATGGTAAACCGCGCCGTAACGGTAATGGAAAGCCGGGTGGAGGCCACGGTAAACCGGGTGCTAATGGCCATGCTAACGGCAACGGCGCTCCCCAGGGCCAGCGGAAACCGAAGAAAAAACCATCAAATAACTTCAATAATAATAAAAGCAGTTAGCGGTAAACTAACTGCTTTTTTATTTGTAACACTTTCCTGTAACCCCATCTGATCTCTACGAAAAACATCCATCTGCACTGGTATCCATATCTATGTCTTCAATAACTTTACGACATATAACAGTGAGAACTATGAAACAGAAGATCTACCAGGTAGACGCCTTTGCAGAAAAAATGTTCAGCGGCAACCCGGCCGCCGTATGCCCGTTTGCCAGCTGGCCGGATGAGCAGCTGATGCAGCACATTGCCACGGAGAACAATCTCGCGGAAACCGCCTTCTATGTAAAGAATGGGGATGGATACGAAATCCGCTGGTTCACGCCCGCTGCAGAAGTGGATCTCTGCGGGCACGCCACCCTGGCGGCGGCCTATGTGCTCTTTAACTGTGAAGGCTACCAGGGAGACCGCATCGATTTCCATTCCCCGCGCAGCGGCCCGCTCACTGTTAGCAAACGTGGTGATCTGCTCATACTCAACTTTCCTACTGATGTTTTTGAACCGGTAGCCATATCGGATGAGCTACAGGCTGGCTTTAATGTAAAGCCGCTGGAAGCATATAAAGGCAAAACAGATTACATGCTGGTGTTTGAAAAGGAAAGCGATATCCGGGCGATAGTACCCCGCCTTCCTGAGATCGCCAGATTACAGGCCCGGGGCGTGATCGTGACAGCCAAAGGAGATCAGACAGATTTCGTTTCCCGTTTCTTTGCGCCCGCCGTTGCAGTGGATGAAGACCCGGTGACCGGTTCTGCCCATACCACCCTCACTCCCTACTGGGCAAAAAAGCTGGGGAAAAATGAGCTAACAGCCAGGCAGCTTTCAAAACGCAGCGGCCAGCTGCAATGCAGGTACCTGGGTGACCGTGTAGAAATAGGTGGGTACGGACAGCTATATATGGAAGGGGAAATAAATTTATGATGCCTATCTTTAGGGCTCATCAATAAACCCTATACCTCTTTTTATGGCAGACATCAAGCTCAACCTCATTAACCACTCTAATGACCACAACAATTCCAGTGTGGTGATCTTACAGAAGAATCAGGCTACTTCCTACGACGAACTGGCGGTAGCCTGGCAGGTGATCAGCAACCTGGGGCAGGGCTGGAACCATCCCTTTGTGTATCCCATGACGATGACCGTAGCTGCCAGCGATAGCTGGGGTAATTTCAGTCCCCAGCAGGATGCCTCCTACGGACAGCAGTTCGAGGTGGTAAAAGACACCTCCGGCGATATACTGCGTTATAGCGGTCCTTCTGCTGAGCCCAACCAGCTGGAAGTGCTGAATGCTTTGCAGCAGGGCGCCATCAACGCGAACGTTTACAAAGCCGGCAAGCTGCTGGCTAGCAAAACTTCCATTGCGCCCGGGCAGAAAGCCGTGTTCCAATTTGCGCCTACCTTATGGATAGGGGTAGTATCGCAGGTGACAGAGGGCCAGGTAGTGAACAGCGCCATTCTCTCTAACATCAACACGGAGATTTCGCTCTTGGGCATTGCCAGTGCGGATATTATTATGACCGGCGGCGGCACCGGCCCTGATGAAACTCCTTTCGTATTCACACTGGCGAATGTCCAATATGCGTAAACGTTATAGCCCCGGCACGATTGTACCGGGGCTTTTATTTTGTTCTTTACCTTATAGTAAGCTGATCTTGTTGCGTAGTATTCGTCTTTCTGTTTCAGACTGTGTTTGTCCGATAGCGATCTCAAAATATTTTCTTGCTTCAGCCCGATCGTTTAAACGTGCATACAACTCGCCCAGCAGGCTGTTATAGATATAAAAGGAAGACAGCTTTTTGATGTCTGCTATGCGCGACACCGCTTCCAGCGCTGCCGCTGCGCCATACACCTGCATGATCACCACGGCCCTGTTCAATGCTGTTACAGCAGAAGGCGCCATCTCACAGAGGTAATCATAATAGTCCAGGATCTGCTCCCAATTGGTCTCCTCATAATTCTCTGCCGTACAATGCTCATAGGCAATGGCCGCTTCCAGGTGATAGCGGCTGATGATATTACCAAAGGCCGCTTTTTCCATATAGGCGTTCCCTGAGGCGATCAGCTGCCGGTCCCACTTACCGCGGTCCTGATCAGGCAGCAGGATGATCTCCCCGCTGGTAGTAAGCCGGCTCTCCGTGCGGGAAGCATGGAAGCACATCAGCGCCATTAAAGCAAAGGCGCCGGGCGTTTGCGTATGAGCGTTCTCTGTAAGCAGCTTGCAGAGCAGCATCGCTTCTTCCATCACGTCCCTGCGGATAAGGTCTTCTGAATGCGTGGAGTTATATCCTTCATTGAACAACAGGTAGATGGCGTTCAATACAGCATCTGTACGGTACTGCATATCGGCGATGGAGGGGATCTCCAGCCTGATCCTGTTATCGCGGAAGAATTCTTTTGTGCGGTACAGCCTTTTGGAGATAGTATCTTCTGACGTAAGAAAAGCCTTTGCAATTTCCGCCGTACTGAATCCGCAAAGGGTTTTGAGGATGATGGTCACCTGGTTCTCTTCAGATACCCCGGGATGGCAACAGGCGAACATCATACGCAACATATCATCTTTTACCGGGGCTTCCTGCCAGAAATGGTCCATAGTTGCACTGAGGGAGTAGTTGGAAGTCAATAAAAGGCGTTCATCGTCGCTGAAATCAAATTGTACGGAATGCTTATTCCGGCGAATAATGTCGATGGCTTTATTCTTCGCCACGCGGAACAACCAGGCGGAAGGATTGTCCGGAATACCTTTATCGGCCCAGGACTGCATGGCATGCAGCAGGGTGTCCTGCACTACGTCTTCGGCCATTTCCAGGTTTTCGGCGCCGAAGATCTTTGTGAGCACAGCTACCATCTTCCCCGCCTCGCGACGGAAAAGATGGTCTGTAAGCTGGTTGATATGATCAGGTGAAATGGCCAATGGTTCAGTTGTTAGGTGCTACTTCCCGTATTTCCATGACCCCTTCGTATTCAAAGATGGGGTTGTTTTTTGCGATCGCTATGGCTTCTTCCAGGCTTTCTGTTCTGACGGTGATGATGCCGTTCACCATCTTTTCATCTTCTGTCAAAGGCCCTTCGCTCAGCAGCTGTTGCTTTCCTCTCATCACCGCGCCGTTGCGTTGCAGGCGCACTACGCCGTTGAGCTGTCCGTTCCGGGCGATCTCTCCTATCCACTCCTTTGAGCGCAGCAGGATCTGCTGCAGCTCCTCCGGCGACGCTTGCAGGAAGCGTGGTCCTACCCTGAACAATAACACGTAATCTTTCATGCTACAGGATTTTTAGGGATAAGACCATATCAGGAGGCAATTTCCCTGATCTCGGTGCTAACATCATCGTGCTCAAATATAGGGCAGCCTTTGGCCAGGTTGATAGCCTGGTCCAGGTCACTGGCTTTGATCACGATATAGCCGGCAACAATCTCTTTGCCTTCTGCAAAGGGGCCGTCGGTCAGCTGTGCAGCCTTACGGCCTTTCAGTACGGCGCCGGAGCCGCCTACCAGGCGTTGGCCCTGCGGAACATGGCCGTCTTTCATCAGGCCTTCCATCCATGCCCTCCAATTGTCGGAGATAGGCTGTCCGGGTTCAGCCGTTGGAACATACTGTGGGCCGCCGCGGAATAATAACAGGTAGTCTTTCATTTTTTAAGCTTTTTAGTTAATTAATTGCTTGTACACTTAAATGACGAATGAAAGGACAGGAATTTGGACAAGATGCTAAAAATATTTTCTTAAGGCTTTGCTCTTTCATATTGTACCGGCCAGTTGATCTTCGCCTTCAACTCATCTGCTGCCGCTAAGGGAAAATACGGATTGCGCAGGATCTCCCTTGCCATGAAGATCATATCTGCGTCACCGTTAACGAGAATGCTTTCCGCCTGTATGGCATTGGTGATCATCCCCACGGTACCGGTAAGAATGCCGGTCTCTTTCCGGATCCTTGATGCAAAAGGCAGCTGGTATGCCGGTCCTACGGAAATATGCTGATGTTCCGAGAGCCCGCCGCTGGATACATCCAGCAGATCTACTCCTCTATCCTTTAATATATGTGCCAGCTGTACCGACTCTTCCAGGTTCCAGCCTCCTGTTACCCAGTCGGTAGCAGAGAGCCTGACAAACAAGGGCAGCTCATCGGGCCAGACTGTTTTTACGCTGTCTGTGATCTCGAGCAGCAAGCGGATACGGTTCTCAAAACTGCCGCCATATTCATCTGTACGATGATTGCTTAAAGGCGACAAGAACTGGTGCACCAAATACCCATGGGCGGCATGCAGCTCTATCACTTTAAACCCGGCTTGTAAGGCCCTTTTAGCGGCAGCGGTGAAGTCTGCAATTACTTTCCGGATGCCATCGCTGCTTAATGCGGCCGGCATGGGATAGGTTTCAGTAAAAGGTATAGCAGAGGGGGCCACCGGCGTCCACCCGCCATGCGCTGCTTCCACTTTACCGCGGCCTATCCAGGGTACATTGGTACTTGCCTTACGGCCGGCATGGGCCAGCTGTATACCTGGCACGCAGTGCTGTGCAGCAATGAACGAGGTGATCTGTAGGAGTTTATCAATATGCTCATCCTTCCAGATGCCGAGGTCATGCGGCGAGATCCTGCCTCCGGGAGATACTGCTGCGGCTTCAGTAATGATCAGGCCTGCGCCACCTGTTGCGCGTGAGCCCAGGTGAACCAGGTGCCAGTCGGTAGCAAAGCCGTCTTCTGAAGAATATTGGCACATGGGAGATACGGTGATCCTGTTTTTGAATTGGACCGCTTTTATGGCGAGTGGAGAAAATAGTTGTGACATATGTTTCCGTTAAATGAACCGGATGTTAAAGTAATTTTTTTTCCTGAAAACGCGCAACGTATAAAAATCTTCACTAACTTTGAATTACAAAGTGCTTTTCAAACTATGATTACAAAGAACAAAAGGCTTTTCGGCATCGTGCTCACCGTAGTGCTGATACTGCTTATACCCCTGATTGCAATGCAGTTCACCAGTGAAGTGGACTGGTCTCCATTTGATTTCCTGGTGATGGGTATCTTGTTGCTGGGAACGGGACTTGCATGTGAGCTGGTATTGAGGAAGGTAAAGAAAACAGCCTACCGGGTCGCGATTGTTGCAGGGATACTGGTGGCGTTGCTGCTCATCTGGGCTGAGCTGGCGGTAGGCATTTTTGGGACGCCGTTTGCGGGAAGTTGATGCGGGCTATCTTTGTCTGCAGCCTTTACCTATGTCTAACCTAGCCCATGTATATGACTGAGTATGAACCCTGGATGATCTGGGAATTTTTATTCCTTTTCATCCCACTTCTAATCATTATTATTCTCTTTCTGCTGACGCAATATCAAACCCTGAAACTGGTCCGTTCAGCAAATAGATGTATGCAGCCCGCATTGCTGATAGCTTTTGTCATGTGGATAACCTATTGGATACTGCTGTTATATTATAGAAAGCGATTGAAGAAAATAGTCCAATACTGATGACAATGACTACTCTATTCTCCCTGCATGCCGTTATGAGCATTGGAATATTATTAACTCCGTTCCTTATAATTATTGTAACAATATTCAATCTGCTGTTTAATCTTTTTCGCAGAATTTTCGGCAGGCGGATCAGCAAGCAGCCTGACGACCTGGATTCAACTTACAAATCAAATGATTGGATAATAAGCATATTTAGGTCATTGGCAGTAATAATTGTGATGCTGTATATAATTTATGTATTTTCTTTTATCCCACATAATATTCCTATAAAGCACACTGAACTTCTGTTATGAATATCGTTGGCAAACTTCTAATCCTATTTCTTTTTATAGTTGTTTTAGCTGCATGCTTATACTTTTACGCCGTTCTTTCTTTTTCCCGGCCATTTGACAACAAGTACAGCGATGAAGAGCTTACAAAGGAATTTATAGCTCATGAAAAAGAATTTGCTGACCTGGCAACATTTTTCATGGCCAATCTCCCGAAGAACAAAAAGCAAACCGTGTATTTTGGATTAGGCAACGGTAATCGTGTTAATTTGAATATCTACCCAACCGCATTTCATCCAGCCAACAAAGTAATAGGAGGCCCTGATCTGAAGATTGGATCACCGGAATTAGACAGTGCGCTGATGGTCCTAGGACGGACAAACTATACCGTTAAGATGTTGAGGCATAAATTGAGTAAAACAAATTGCGATTGGATCACGGTTGCAGAACAACCCAGTCCCGTAGTAAAGATTTATCCAGACGCAAATGGACGGGAATCATTTGCTTACTATATTTTTGACCGGCCCATTAACGATAGGCTGGCCAAGGCATACGATGGCTGGCGCATAAGCAATTCCGGATTTGGGAAAAGAGTCATTCTTAAATACACTCCTGCTCACGTTGGAATGTGGTGATCATCATTATATACAAAAAACCACCATGTATCTACAGCCAATTGACTTTTAATATCTTAAATCATCCTTTCCGTCACTCTCCCCTCCTTTTTCTTATACTTTCCCAATAAAAATTGCTGTCTCCCTGCCTCCGTTCTTTCTTTGTATACCGCCACTATCCATCTCCATATCTCCACCCAAACCACAAATAAATGTTATGAAAACACCTTTATTCCACGTGTTCGTCCTTCTCCTCTTGGGAGTTGGCGCCACCCTATCCGTACACGCACAAAGCGACGGCTTGCCGCGCGGTGCTACCCAATTGCCTTACATCCGCTACGAAGCAGAAGCAGCGACCCTGGGCAGCGGCGCCAGTCTGCAGCAATCGCCTCAGTTCATTCAGTCCGACATCGCTTCAGAAGCATCCGATCAAAAGTACGTCAGCCTGGGCAGCAACGGCGCCTCAGTAGAATGGGTGCTCACGCAGGCGGCGCAAGGCGTGACCGTCCGCTTTACCCTGCCGGATAACAGCAGTGGCGCTGGTCAGTCAGGCCCGCTGAGCGTTTATGTGAACGATGTGCTGGTAAAGACCGTCAACCTTTCCTCTTACTGGGCTTACCAGTATTTTAACGGCGAAGATCCCCAGCAAACACCGGGCACTAAAACTTTTATGCGCTTCGATGAGATCCATTTCCGGCTGGACAATGCAGCAGCAGCGGGCAGTAAGATCCGCCTGCAGAAAGACAACAGTTCCCTGACCTATGGGATAGATTTCGTAGAGCTGGAGCCTGTGCCTCCGGCACTGTCACAACCGGCCAATTATCTTTCGGTGACCAGTTACGGCGCTACGCCGGATGACCAAACAGATGATTTTGCCGCCTTTAACCAGTGTATCGCCGCTGCGGCTGCACAGGGCAAGCATGTGTACATTCCGCAGGGCCGTTTCCTGTTGAGCGATAAGCTGTCATTAAATGTGACGAATATGAAGATCCAGGGCGCAGGCGTCTGGTACACGGAAGTTTATTTCTCCACCGACCGGCAATTCTATGGCGGCATCATGGGCCGGGCCAGTAACGTGGAGATCTCCCACTTCTCTATGAACACCGCCAATAATGACCGGCTGAAGTATGATGAGGCTAATCCCCGTGTGCCTGCAGAAAAGTACAAGATCTACAAAGGCTTCATGGGCACCTATGGCGCCAACTCCTATGTGCACGACATTTGGGTAGAGCATTTTGAATGCGGCTTCTGGCTGGGCGGTTATGATCCTCCCTACCCCATAGACATCACTACCAATATGGTGATCTCCAAATGCCGGATCCGCAATAACTATGCAGACGGCGTTAACTTCTGCCAGGGCACTTCCGGTTCAGTGGTAGAACAATGCAGCGTGCGTAATAACGGCGACGATGCCTTAGCCATATGGCCGGCCAATGCTGCGGGCAATAACCAAACCTGCCGCAACAACATCTTCCGTAACAACACTATTGAGAACACCTGGCGGGCAGGCGGTATCGGCATTTTTGGTGGTACTGGTCATGAGGTGCACCATAACCTGATCAAAGACGGCGTGGGTGGATCCGGTATCCGCTTTACCAATGATTTTGGCGGATTCACCTTTGAATACCCCGGCGATGTGATCCGCGTATACGAAAACACCATCAACGGTTGCGGTACCAGCTATGATCTCTGGAACCAGAAACGCGGCGCTGTTGAATTATATGCCAACACCGGCATTTTCAACCTGCAGTTTGACAACAACTCCATTCTGCGCTCGCAGCGTGATGCCGTGCAAATGTTTGGCAACAACATCCACCACCTGGTATTCAATAACACCATTATAGACGGCACCGGCCTTGATCCCATTACCCGCGATGTACCGGCAGATGTATACGGCGGATTCGGTATCTACTGCCAGGCTAATTCGCAGACGGCTACCTTTAATAACCTTACGGTCACCAACGCGGAATCCGGCACGTATATCAACCGCAACACCAATTTCCAGCTGATCATACAAAATGCCAATATCCCGGTTACGGGCGTGAGCATTATTTCGCCTGCGGCAGATACGACACTGGCAATGGGACAGTCCGTTACACTGAGAGCGGCCATACAACCGGTGGATGCTACCAACAAGAACATCAGCTGGTCCAGCTCCAACACGGCAGCAGTTACCGTGGATGCCAACGGCAAGGCCACCGCTGTAGGGCTGGGCACTGCCACGGTCACCGCTACCACACAAAGCGGATCGTTTACGGCTACACGTAAGATATCCATCGTACCCGGTGTGAACGTAATTGCCACAGATGCCGCTGCCGCAGAAGGTGGTAACACCGGTGTGTTTACCATCAGCACACAGGGGATTACACAGAATATTACCGTGGGCTATACGCTTAGCGGCACAGCGGGCGCGAATGATTATACCGCCAGTCCGGCGCTCACAGGATCTGTTACACTTACGCCTTCCAGCCAGTCTGTTGCCATTACCATCACGCCTGTTGATGATGCCAGCTTTGAAGGACCGGAAAATCTGCGGCTCACTTTAAATCCCGGCACCGGTTATAACCGTGGCGGCGATACCACTGCAGTGATCACCATTGCGGATAATGATAATCCGCCCTGCACATCGCCCGTGATCGCGCAGGTATCCGGCACTGCCCCGGTGATAGACCAGACCATAGATGCGGCCTGGAGTGCAGCGCCGGCAAAGAGCATCAGCAATGTTACCCTGGGCGGTATCCCGGGAGATTATTCCGGCAAATGGCGTGCATTGTATGATAATACTAACCTGTACCTGCTGGTAGAGGTGAATGATGCTACCCGCATTAACGACTCCGGCAGCAGCTGGTGGGAAGATGATGTGATCGAGATCTTTGTGGATGCTGACAACAACAAAGGCGCATCCTATGACGGCGTGAATGATTTTCAGTTAGGTTTCCGCTGGAACGACAATACCGTACAGGTAGGCGGCAATTCCGTAAACCGTACTACCGGTATTAACTTCCGCGAATATGCCACCAGCAGTGGTTATAACCTGGAAGTAGCCATTCCCTGGACTACACTGGGAACTACTCCTGCCCTGGGCAAAGCCATCGGCCTGGACGTACAGGTGGATGATGACGATAACAACGGCACGCGCGATGCACAGATCGCCTCCTTTGCCACTACCAGCATGGCCTGGTCTGATCCGCGCCTGTTCGGCACCGTTTATCTCACCACCTGCAGCGGCAATAACAATCCACCCGATCCGCCAACTGATTCCACCGGTAAAGTATATGCCGCCCGTGTAAGCAGCACCGTTACCGTTAACGGCAACCTGAGCGAAAGCGCCTGGAACCTGAGTAAATCTATCTCCAAGCATACTGTCAACACGACAAATAACACGGCCACATTTGGCGCGCTGTGGGACAATAACAACCTCTACATCGGCGTTAAAGTACTCGACGCTTCCCCGTACAACGATTCTCCCGACGCCTGGGATAATGATGCAGTGGAAATATACATTGACGCCAACAATAACAAATTGTCAGTGTATGATGGCAGCGATAACCAGTTTATTAAAACCTATAACAGCAGCGGCCTTTTCACCAAAGTAGCAGTTAGCGGCGTACAGCACGCCTGGGCTGCCATCCCCGGCGGTTACAGTGTAGAAATAAGCATTCCCTGGTCACAGCTGGGCCTTACTCCTGCAGCCGATCTGGCTATTGGTTTTGATGTAGGTTATGATGATGACGATAATGGCGGCGCACGCGACGGCCAGGCGGTATGGTATGGGAACGTGAATAACTATACGAATACCAGCGCGTTCGGTACGCTGATTCTGTCAGGCGCCAGTGCAGCTGCTGCAAGGGAAAGCGGTCTGTTTGTATCCGGCCACAAATTGCCGGCAGCAGAAAAAGGCGCATTGCTTATCTCGCCTAATCCTGCTACTGCAGGACAAGCCAGGGTAACACTATCTGGTTTACAAGGTGGCGGCGCCTTACAGGTGTTTGACCTGCAGGGTAAGATGGTGCATACAGAGCGGTTGCAATCGCAAACCACGCTGGACATCAGCCGTTTACCAAAAGGAATGTACGTAGTGAAATATGTGATCGGAAACATTGCTATCAATAGTAAACTATTGATCCCTTAGCCTTGAAGACGTGATGTTGTGGAGCCCTCCGAAGGTTGACGGGGGGCTTCTTTTTTTTGGTTAGAGGTTAAGGGCGGGGTGCAGGATAAAAGCAAGATTTCTTAAGGGGGCCTGATAGAAGATGCTTAGCTTGCAGTCATGAATAGATATGATCTGGAATTAAACCCGCTTGTACCGGCTAACTGGGAACAGTTCGAAACCCTGATGGGTGAAAAAGGAGGATGCGGGGGCTGCTGGTGCATGGTGTTTCGCTTATCCAGCAGGGAGTTTGCAGCTAATAAATTTGATGGTAATAAGGATCTGATGAGGGGCCTGGTACAGGCCGGTAAACCAAGTGGCTTGATAGCTACCATGAATAATATACCCATTGGATGGATTGCCATGGCCCCCAGGGAAGATTATATTAAAATAGAGAACAGCCGGAGCTTTAAGCGGATAGATGATCAGCCGGTGTGGTCTATTACCTGTTTCTTTATTAAGAAGGAATATCGCCGCAAAGGACTTTCAAAGCGCCTGATAGCAGCAGCGGTGGCGTATGCCAGGAAGCGGAAGATCAAAGTGCTGGAGGCCTACCCGGCCATACCCTATGATGATAAGGTACCGGCGCCTTTTCTGTGGGTGGGTATATTATCGGCTTTCACAGATAATGGGTTCAGTATCGTGCAGCAAAATGGGAAAAGCAGGGCGATGGTGCGATTGCAGCTTACTTAAAGTTCCTGCCATCGGGAAAGATCATTTCTATGTTGGCGTCTTTTGCGTCTTCCGTTGCAGGCGCCGTCAAGCCACGTAATAATTTCGATACATCATTACAGCTGCTGAGGATCACATGTACTACTTCGCCTTCCTTTTGCAGTTTGCCTTCTACCATCAAGAATCTTGCAGGCAGTATCTCTTTCCTGAATTGATCAAATAGCTTTTCAAACACTACCAGGTTGGCGGTTCCGGTTTCATCTTCGATCGTAATAAAAAGGATGTTGTTAGCAGTACCTGGTCTTTGGCGTACCAATACCAGTCCGGCTACTTTTACCGGCATACCGTCGCTCATATTGTCCAGCTCTTTGATGGGTATTACCCGCAGCAGCTCCAGCTTCTCCCGGACAAAGCTCACCGGGTGGGCTTTCAGGGACAAAGACGTAGCTGCATAATCATGCACTACATGTTCAGACAAGCGCATCTCCGGCAGCGCTGCAGGCGCTTCAACCGCACTCTCTGAAGGCTGGCCGGTGAATACTCCGACAGGACGATCATGCAGGGCAGATACTTCCCACAATGCACGCCGCCGGTCCAGTCCCATTGACCGGAATGCATCTGCATCCGCCAGTTTCTCGATG
>Ga0209564_1001807_pt1 | contig 19738 bp, 19 predicted proteins | sample AraplaCol_mMF_r2_FD_184272 | JGI IMG/M metagenome (GOLD analysis project Ga0209564, IMG submission 184272) | Arabidopsis root microbial communities from North Carolina, USA - plate scrape MF_Col_mMF_r2 (SPAdes) (version 3) | ecosystem: Host-associated > Plants > Roots > Endosphere | place: USA...
GGCGCTGGCGAAGCAGGCGGGCGAAGTGCTGAAGACCCAGGTCTTCCTCTACGACGCCGACATGTTCCGCCTACGCGATGCCTTCAAGGCCGGCAATGCCGTCGCCAAGGACGTGCTGGAAAGCTACGCCAAGGCCGAGTTCTTCACCAAGCTTCCTGACGTCGAGGACGAGATCAAGGTCGTCACCTATATCGCCGCCGAAGGCGATATCTCCACCGACCTGCTGTCGCCCGGCAACCAGGCGCATTCGCGCTCGGATCGCGAGCTGCACGGCCAGTGCATGATCACGCCGGAAGCCCAACAGGAAATCGTCGCGCTGCAGAAGGCGCATCCCGACAAGCGCGTGATGATGATCGCCGAGAAGGGCACCATGGGCGTCGGCTCGTCGCGCATGTCCGGCGTGAACAACGTCGCGCTGTGGACCGGCAAGCAGGCCAGCCCCTATGTGCCGTTCGTCAATTTCGCTCCGGTCGTCGCCGGCACCAACGGAATCTCGCCGATCTTCGCGACCACCGTGGACGTCACCGGCGGCATCGGCGTCAACCTGAAGAACTGGGTCAAGAAGCTCGGTGATGACGGCAAGCCGCTGCTCAACAACGAAGGCAACCCGATCCTCGAGCAGAAATACTCGGTCGCCACCGGCACCGTGCTGAAGCTCGACGCCAAGGCCAAGAAGCTGCGCGACGAAGCCGGCAACGAGCTGGTCGATGTCGCCGCCGCCTTCACGCCGCAGAAGATGGAATTCATGAAGGCGGGCTCGTCCTACGCCATCGTGTTCGGCAAGAAGCTGCAGACCTTCGCCGCCGAAACCCTCGGCGTCGAAGCGACGCCGGTGTTTGCGCCGAACAAGGAAATCGCCATCGAGGGCCAGGGCCTGACTGCGGTGGAGAAGATCTTCAACCGCAACGCCGTCGGCGTGACGCCGGGCAAGGTGCTGCATGCCGGCTCCGACGTGCGCGTGAAGGTCAACATCGTCGGCTCGCAGGACACGACGGGCCTGATGACCGCGCAGGAGCTGGAAGCGATGGCGGCCACCGTCATCTCGCCGCTGGTCGATGGCGCCTATCAGTCGGGCTGCCACACCGCGTCCGTCTGGGACAAGAAGGCCCAGGTGAACATTCCGAAGCTCATGAGCTTCATGAACACCTTCGGCGTGATCACTGCGCGCGATCCGAAGGGCGTTTATCACTCGATGACCGACGTGATCCACAAGGTGCTGAATGACATCACCGTGGATGACTGGGCCATCATCATCGGCGGCGACAGCCACACCCGCATGTCCAAGGGCGTCGCCTTCGGTGCCGACTCCGGCACCGTGGCGCTGGCGTTGGCGACGGGCGAGGCGACCATGCCGATCCCGCAGTCCGTGAAGGTCACCTTCAAGGGCGCGATGAAGCCCTACATGGACTTCCGCGACGTCGTGCACGCGACCCAGGCGCAAATGCTGCAGCAGTGCGGCGACAACGTCTTCCAGGGCCGCATCATCGAAGTTCATATCGGCACGCTGCTCGCCGACCAGGCCTTCACTTTCACCGACTGGACGGCCGAGATGAAGGCCAAGGCGTCGATCTGCATCTCGCAGGACGACACGCTGATCGAGTCGCTGGAGATCGCCAAGTCGCGCATCCAGATCATGATCGACAAGGGCATGGACAATCCGGCCCAGACGCTGAAGGGCCTGATCGCCAAGGCGGATGCGCGCATCGCCGAAATCCGCTCGGGCGAGAAGCCCGCGCTGACGCCGGATGCCAATGCGAAGTACTTTGCCGAAGTCGTCGTCGATCTCGACATCATCGACGAGCCGATGATCGCCGATCCCGACGTCAACAATGCCGACGTCTCGCGTCGCTACACCCACGACACGATCCGCCCGGTCTCCTATTACGGCGGCACCAAGAAGGTGGATCTCGGCTTCGTCGGCTCGTGCATGGTGCATAAGGGCGACATGAAGATCGTCGCCCAGATGCTCAAGAACATAGAGAAGACCGAGGGCAAGGTCGAGTTCAAGGCGCCGCTGGTCGTCGCCGCGCCGACCTATAACATCATCGACGAGCTCAAGGCCGAAGGCGACTGGGAGATTCTCCAGAAGTATTCGGGCTTCGAATTCGACGACGTGAAGCCGAAGACGACCAATCGCACGAGCTACGAGAACATCCTGTATCTCGAGCGTCCCGGCTGCAACCTCTGCATGGGCAACCAGGAAAAGGCGGAGAAGGGCGACACCGTTCTCGCCACCTCGACCCGCCTGTTCCAGGGCCGCGTGGTGGAAGACACCGCCGAGAAGAAGGGTGAATCGCTGCTGGCCTCGACCCCGGTCGTGGTGCTGGCCGCCATCCTCGGCCGCACCCCGAGCGCGGACGAATACAAGGCGGCGGTGCAGGGCATCGACCTGACCAAGTTTGCGCCGCCGAAGTCGGGTGCGATGGGCGCGTCCGTCCACTACTAAGGACGACGTTTAGGCTATTCGAAATTAGGCGGCGGCGGTTGAAGAACCGGCGCCGCTTAATCTTTTTGTGTTGAATGAATGAGGTGGGCCCTGATGAATGGCGGAAGCGATGCAGAGGCGGTGCGGAGCGCTGAGCTTGCGGCCGGCCGCCTATTTCGCACTTACTACCAGCATTGCTTGCGTTCAGACACTGATACGCTTTTCCATGCTTTGACGGCTATGCACAGTTTGAACGATAGATTGCGCGGCGCCGTTCGGTCTGATTTGCATGAGATCGATGAATTTTTAGCACTGAAGGTGCTTCGTAATTTTGCTCACCATCAAGATGAATTTCGCGCGAACGTGCGATTCATTCCGATGCCTGCCTATAGCGATCTTCCTGTTCTATGCATTGTTCGACGCGATCAGGTCGATCGAGCGATAGATAATGTAGATAAACGATGGCGCGACCGTTCGCGAAAATCATGCATTGACAAGTTTCATTGGTATGGCGAAGCGGTAAATATCAATCCATGCCTCTTCAATTGCATGGTGCATATATATGAATTGCTGATGCGGCTTGATGTGATGCCGCCGGAAAATGACGTCAGTTCTTTCCGAGATTCATATGAGAATGAAACGGAGAGCGGCCATACGCATTTCGTGGATGGGAGATTGGCATCGCGCGCCGGTAGTCTGACCGCTGTATTGCTTGACGTGGCCGCTCAGATTGCGCCTCCCTAGCGATTGCTTGCGACGGGTTGAGAAAGGTGACCAGCCTAGGCAACGACAAAGGCAAGGATGCTGCTTGCGAGTGTCGTGGCCGGTGATACTCTTGGTGTTACGGTATGCGAGAAGGTCTCTATGTCGCCTCATAATGTAAAGCAGATCGGCCCCGCTCTGACCGAAGGACGAACCAGTCCGACCAGTGCTATGCCGACGTTTCCAGCTACTACGATCGATGACGTGGTGGGCGTACTTCTTCATGATGGAGCGGCCTTATCTCTCGATGACATGGACGCTGCTGTTGCGGCAGAGGCCAAACGCCGCGCAGGCCAATGATCCAAATTTCATAGGCAGTCTTTACGCGTAAGCGCACCGTCGATCACCGGCAGGTTGAGCCAGTCAAAATCCCGACATCGGCACGCGTCTATTCGCCACGAGGCTAATCCGGGAACGCCGGCATGACGCCCGCATTCACTCAGCATTCCGCTGAATGAAATGAAGGGCCTCTCATGACCGACCGCCGTACTTTCCTCACTGCCGCAACTGGTGCCGCTATGCTTGCCGTCGGCGCGCGTGGTGCGATGGCTGCGCCGAACACGCCGGCGGCGCCACTGCCGGTTAATGACAAATCCAGCCGCTATCGCCCGGCCGGCCGTTTCGGCATTGGCGGCACGCAGGTCGGCAGCAATCATGTGCCGACGCCGTCCGATCAGGCGGCGGGGATCATGCAGGCGGCGTGGGACGAGGGCGTGCGCTATTTCGATACGTCGCCATGGTACGGCCTCGGCCTGTCCGAGCGGCGCTTCGGCACCTTCTTCGACGGCAAGTCGCGCGACGAATTCATCATCTCCACCAAGATCGGCCGGGTGCTCGTGCCGGATGCAAAAGTGGGTGGTACCAAGGTTGGCAACTGGATGCTGACGCCGCCGATGCGGCACGAATACGACTACAGCGCCGATGGCGTGAAGCGCTCGGTGGAGCAGAGCCTGCAGCGCATGGGCATGGATCGGCTCGACATCGTCTTCGTGCATGACCTGTCGCCCGACAACAAGGATATGGGCGAGAAATGGACCGAGCATTTCGAGAAGGCGAAGACCGGCGCCTTTGTCGAGCTGACGAAGATGCGCGACGCCGGTGTCATCAAGGCCTGGGGGCTCGGCGTCAACACGCTGCCACCGGCGCTGAAGGCCTTCGAGGTCGCCGATCCCGACATCATCCTGTCGGCGACGCAATATTCGCTGGTGAAGCACGCCGACGCGCTCAACCAGCTGATGCCGGTCGCCGCCAAGCGCAATGCGTCGATCGTGGTCGGCGCGCCGCTGAATGACGGCTTCCTCGCCGGTGGTGAGCGCTTCAACTATGCGGCCATCCCGCCGGAGATGCGCGCGAAGCGGGCGCGTGTCGCAGCGCTCGCGCAGGAGCACGGCAGCAATCTGCGTACCGCCGCGCTGCATTTCGCCATGGCCAATCCGACCGTCTCGGCGATCATCCCGGGCGCGCGCTCGGCCACCCAGGTGGCGCAGAACGCCGCCTCGATCCGCGCCAAGGTGCCGGCGGAGTTCTGGGCGGCGCTAAAGCGCGAGAAGCTGATCGAGGACAAGGCGCCCGTGCCGAGCTGATTGCTTCGTCCGTCAATAGTGACAATCGCGCATGGCGGGTGAGGTTTCGGGATTGCCTCGCTCGCCTGCGCTGGAACAGTTGGCGATGCTCCGTATTGTGGTAGCCTGCGACCGGAGGTCGTCATGGCGCTACAGGCGCACGGAGATCGCAAGTATCACACCAGCGAGCGCCTCGGCGATCTTGCCGAGTGGACGAGCTTGCGCATCGAGCGTCGGCGGCTCGAAGCGGGACTGCAATCCGATCTGACACTGGAATGCAACGAAATCGTCATGACATTGGGCGGACGATCGATCGTGCGCCGGACCGGTGATGGCGATACACAAAAGACATTTGCGCAATCGGGTACGACCTGGATTTGTCCGACCGGAATTTTCGAACGCAATATCGAGCTGTCGGCACCGCTGGAAACGCTGCACATCTATCTGCCGCCAACGCTGATCGAGCAGGGGGCGCTGATCGACTACGAGATCGATGCATCGCGGGCGGAGCTCGCTTATGCCGGTGGCTTCACCGATCCCATGCTGCATCAGATCGGCCTGGGCTTTCATGACCTGCTGGACCGGCCGATCCAGCCGACTGACCGGCTCTTCGTCGATGGCATGCGCACCGCCCTTGCAGCGCATCTGCTTGGCCGTTACTCCGTCGATCAATGGGTAACGCCGGTCAAGGCGCCGTCACTCGATTCAAAGCGGCTGAAGCGAGTCATTGACTATATCGAAGCGCATCTGGCCGAGGACATTTCGCTCGACGCCCTGGCGGGCGAGGCGCATCTCAGCCCCTATCATTTCTCGCGCCTGTTCAACGAGGCCACCGGCTCCTCGCCGCATCGTTATGTGACCGATCGGCGGGTTCAGGCTGCGCAGCAGAAGCTGGCACGGGCCGGAGACTCCATGGTCCAGATTGCGCTCGACACCGGCTTCGGCTCGCAGGCGAATTTCATCCGTGTTTTCCGCAAGGCCACCGGCCTGACCCCTGGCCAGTATCGCGAGCTGTGCCGGCGTTGATTACGCGCAATCGTGCCCCTCGGCACGATCTGCACATCAGCAAGATCTGCGCATCACTCGGCAAGATCGGAAAATACCGCACGTTGGCCTCCGACTAAACCTGCCTCATCGGGAATGAACGTCCTGATCCACTCGAAACGGTTCGAGCTGGCCTCCCACACACGTTCATCGAGGAGACAGTCATGGCCTATCAGAGCATCAATCCGGCAACGGGCGAATTGAACAAATCTTTTCCCAATCATAGCGATGCCGATGTGAAGTCGGCGCTTGCGGCGGCGCATACGTTGTACAAGTCCGACTGGTCCAAGGGCCCGCGGCAGCCGCGCCTGGATCTGCTGCTTCGCTTCGCCAACCTGGTCGAAGAACGGTCCGAAGAGCTGGCGCGCGTCCTGGTCAAGGACATGGGCAAGCGGCTTTCGGAAGCACGTTTTGAAGTTCAGGTCACCGCGGACATCGCGCGCTATTATGGTGAGAGTGGCGACAGGTTTCTCGCCCCGCAGCAGCTCGAGACGCCCAAGGGCAAGACCTGGGTCGAATATCACCCGGTCGGCGTGCTGGTCGCCGTCGAGCCGTGGAATTTCCCATTCTATCAGCTGATCCGCGTGGCGGCACCGGCGATCGCCGTTGGCAACCCGGTGCTCGCCAAGCACGCCAGCAACGTGCCGCTGTCCGCTGTCACCTTCGAAGAATTGATGACGGCTGCCGGCGCGCCGCGCGGCGCCTGGACCAATCTCTTCGCCAGTGGCGATCAGATCGCGGCCCTGATCGCGGATGATCGCGTGCAGGGCGTGACGCTCACCGGTTCGGAAAAGGCCGGCAGCATCGTTGCCGCGCAGGCAGCCAAATATCTGAAGAAGTCAGTGCTCGAACTCGGCGGTGCCGACGCGCTCATCGTTCTCGATGATGCCGATCTGGATCTCGCCGTCAACGAAGCGGCGCGCGGACGTCTCTATGTGGCCGGCCAGGCTTGCAACGCCATGAAGCGGTTCATCGTGCACAAGAACGTGGCCGACAAGTTTCTCGACAAGCTCACGACGGCCTTTGCCGCCACCAGGGTCGGCGATCCCATGGACGAGACCGTAGGCATGGGGCCGCTATCGTCCCATGGTGCCCGCGACGATATAGCGGGGCAGGTGGAGCGTGCCGTGAAGGCGGGTGCGACGCTTCATTCTGGCGGCAAGATCATCGACGGACCGGGCGCCTTCTACATGCCGACCATCCTCACCAATGTCGCGCGCGACAATCCTGCCTATTTCGAGGAATTCTTCGGCCCGGTGGCGCAGGTCCACGTGGTGCAGGATGACGACGAGGCGGTCGAGATCGCAAACGACTCGCATTTCGGCCTGTCCGGCGCGGTCTTCACCAGTGATATCGCGCGCGCCACGGCGCTCGCGGCGCGCATCGAGACCGGCTCCGTCTGGATCAATGCCCGCTCGCAGACTGCACCCGAGCTGCCATTCGGTGGCGTGAAGCGATCGGGCTACGGCCGCGAACTCTCCGAATTCGGCATCAAGGAATTCGCCAACATGAAGATGGTCGTCGTCTCGAACGGCTGATCATCGGCAACCGGCGGTGATGCATGTCACCGCCAATCAACTCTCGTCCCAGGCAACTTCCAATTATCATTCACAGGAGAACGATCATGAGCGAAGGTATTCAAGGCAAGGTGGTGTTGATCACAGGCGGCGGCACCGGTCTCGGTGCGGAGACGGCGCGTTATCTCGCATCGAAAGGCGCGGCAGTTGCTGTCGCAGCACGCCGCAAGGACAAGCTCGAACAGGTGGTTGGGCAGATCATCGCCGCTGGCGGCAAGGCACGTGCCTATCAACTCAATGTGGTGCAAAGAGAGCAGGTCCAATCCGTCGTCGATGCGGTCATCGCCGATTTCGGCAGGCTGGATGTGCTCATCAACAATGCCGGCCTGATGCCGATCCGCCCCATGGCCGAGGTGAATGTCGACGAGTGGGATGCCATGATCGACGTCAATCTGAAGGGCACGCTCTATGGCATCGCTGCGGCACTGCCGGTGTTCCTGAAGCAGGAGAGCGGACACATCATCAATCTCTCCTCGGTCGCCGGCACCAAGGTGTTCGCACCCGGCGGCACCGTTTATTCCGGCACCAAATTCGCCGTGCACGCCATTTCCGAGGGGCTGCGCCAGGAAGTTGGCAGCAAGCTGCGCGTCACCTCCATCGAGCCCGGCGCAGTGGAGAGCGATCTCATGCTCGGCACCAGCGGTACGTCGCAATCGGCGGTGGCGGATTTTTACAAGGCGGCCATTCCCGCGAGCTCCGTCGCAAAGGCCATCGCCTTTGCCATTGAGCAGCCGGCCGATGTGGACATCAACGAGATCGTGCTGCGCCCGACGGCGCAGGAGTTCTGAACGAAACCGCTTGTGACGGGGCCGGAGCGTCGATATCGCTCCGGCCCCGTGGCATGCACGGCATCATTGCTGCCCGGCTCTGGGATGGGATGCGCACGATCATCGGTGATGTTACGACGGACGCTCCCTTCTTCCGGAGCCCGCCTGATGTCCGACGCCCCCGTACCGACCCAGCCCGCCACCGCAGCCGAAACCGATCCCAACGCTCTCGGCTGGATGAAGGGCTCCCCACCGGCGCCAGACAAGCTCATCAAGTTTCACGACGATAGCTTCCGCGAATTCCCGCAGCTGCGCTGGGCCTGGAGCAATGTGCGCTCGCTGGTGCCGACGGTGGCCGTATGGCGCGGCGATGGTGGCGCCTCGACGCTGCCGCGCGAAGAGCGCGATATCGGCGGCTTGCAATCGACGACCATGGACGGCCGTCCGATGACCTTTGCAAAGATGTTCGACGAGACCTATGCCGATGGCATCGTGGTCCTGCACAAGGGCAAGCTGATCCATGAGCGCTATGCCGGCGCGCTGAAGCCGCACAAGCCGCATATCGCCATGTCGGTGACGAAGTCGTTCACCGGCACGCTGGCGGGCATCCTGATCGCCGAAGGCAAGATCGATCCGCAGGCGCCGGTCACCGATTATGTGCCGGAGCTGAAGGCCAGCGCCTTCGGCGATGCCCGCGTGCATGAGGTCATGGATATGACCACGGGGCTGAAATACACCGAGGTCTATGCCGACCGGAATTCCGACGTCTGGAGCCTGCGCCGCGCCAATGGCATGGCGCCGATCCCGCCGGACTATCAGGGCGCGACCGACATCTTCGCGCTGCTCTGCATGCAGGAGAAACAGGGCGAACACGGCAAGGCCTTTGCCTACAAGACCGTCAATACAGATGTGCTTGCTTTCATCGTCCGGCGTGCCAGCGGCGCGGCGCTGAGCGATCTCCTTTCCGAGCGGATCTGGGCGCCCATGGGGGCGGAAGAGGACGCGCATTATCACGTCGATCGCATCGGCACCGAGAGCGGGGGCGGTGGCCTGTCGACCACGGTGCGCGATCTCGCCCGCTTCGGCGAGACCATGCGCAATCACGGCCGCTTCAATGGCCGCCAGATCGTGCCGGCCGGGGTGGTGGAAGACATCGAGCGCGGTGCCGATCCCGCAAAGTTCAAGCCGGCCGGCTACACCACGCTGCCCGGCGGCTCCTATCGCAATCAGTGGTGGGTGACGCATAACGAGCATGGCGCCTACATGGCGCGCGGCGTGTACGGGCAGGGCATCTATATCGATCCCAAGGCCGAGATGGTGATCGCGCGCTATGCCTCGCATCCGGTCGCCGGCAATGCCGCCAACGATCCGGTGACGCTGCCGGCCTATATGGCCCTCGCCAAGGACCTGATCGCCGGTCGCTGAGGCCGACCAAGGGAACCCGCCGAAGGGAACTTTTCGGCGGGTTGGGCGTCATCTTTCCGGCCGACACCTCCGTCGGTGCTATCCGGACCGTGTAATGATGACCAAGCCCTTGCAGATTGCTTTGTGGCTACGATACGCCTGCGCCGCGCCGCTGCTGGCTTGCGCCGGCAGCGTCGCAATTGCGCCTGTCCATGCGCAAGACGCTGTACGCGAAGCGCCTGTAGCAGAACCCGTGGTGATCACGCCGCCGGCGCGTGTCTATATTCCGACGCCGCGCGATCCAAAGAATCTTGATCCCACCACCAACGGCCTGACCCTGATCCACGGCAATTATTGCGGTGTCGGATCGCGTCCGGGCGGCCCCATCGATGCGCTCGATGTCGCGTGCATGCATCACGATGCCTGCACGCCGACCGGGCGTCTGCCCACTTGCGACTGCAATGCGCGCTTGCGCGATGAGGCGGCATTGGTCGCCCGCGATCCGCGGCAGCCGACCGAGCTTCAAAGTCTGGCATCGATGGTTGCGGCGGCTGCAACCGTCATGCTCTGCAAGCCGTCCTTGTCGACGGCATCGGCGCCGCCCGCCGCGCCGCCGGTACCGGTCGAATCCGTGCCGCCGGCACGTGATGCGGTTCCTGCAGAGCCCGTGACCGTGGTGCCCGCCACCGCCGAGCCGCCGCCCCCGGCATCGGCGCCGCTGGTGATCGCGCCCAAGCCGACGCCGCTGCCCTGATCATGGCACAGGCCGGATGCCATGAGGGGCAATCGGCCGGATGCGCGCTATGATCTCGTCTTCTTGATCGCACCGTCGGCGATGCGATAATTCGCGGCAATGTCCCGCGCGCCGCCGATGTCGTCGGTGACCTCGAAAGTTTTCGCGTCGATCGCCTTCTGCACGGCGCCGGTGACGAAGCTGAACACGGCGTTGTCGTCGCGGCCCCAGAATGCGTTCAGCTTGACGAAGCGGCGTCCATCGATCCCGGCGACCACCATGCTTCCCTGTGATCGATAAAGGCCGTTGTCGTCCTGTGCCCAGCCATTGGTTTCAGTCTCGCCAAGAAAGCGGAAGCTGGCCGCATCGAGTTTCTTCTTGTGCTCGCCATGCAGATAGACACGGCTTGCATCCGCGGCCCAGGCACCGCGCTTTCCGAATGCGCGGAAGCTGCGCGGATCGGCCTTGTCGAGCGGAGCGACCACATGGTCGGGATGGCCGAATGGCGAATGCGTGCGTGCGAATGTGGAGGTGTAGACGCGCCGCTTGTCGGTGGCGAACGGACGTTCGGTACCGACAATCGTGAAACTCTCGGGATCGGCGTCATCGACCCGGTATCCGTTGTAGTAGACGGCATGCCTGTCCTTGCCGAACAAATCGCCGAGCACCGTGAAGGTGGAGCGGTCTGCGCCGACGATCACGCATTGGCGACAGAATACGTGGTCGGCATCGCGTCCGTGATCGGCATCGAGCGCCTCGAATGTCGCGGGATCGGCGCCGCGCAGGAGGTTGAACGTTTCCTCCATGCGTCGTCCGGCCTGATGGGTTTCGCGATGGAATACGGCGTGTTGCGTCCTGAACCAGTCATGGGCGATCGGCTGCGCGCCATCCGCCTTGCCGCGATAGTCGGGATGCCACCAGCCGACGATGCCGGGATGATGCTTGGCGAACCAGTCCCTCAGCAACATGTCGTGTTCGTCATGCAGCGAATACTGCACGGTCTCGTGGGTCTTGGCGCCATTGGCCGGGGTCAGCGCATCGCCGAGATGAAACAGGTTGTCCTTGTCGCCCACGAACGGACCGTTGGCGACCAGCGTGTCCATGTCGATCCGGTCGAAATGAAAGAAGTGGCTGCCGTTCTTCACATAGAGCCGGTGGCGATCGCGCGCAAAGGAGGTGCTGTTCGGCACCAGCGCGAAACTCGCGGGGTCGGCATCCGGCACCGGGCGATCTTCGAGATAGACGCCACTGGCGCTCACGCCATAATCATCGTCGATGACGCGAAAACCGTCGGCATCGGGCGTGACGAACTGCGCCTTTCTGTTGCGGGCGTGAAACCACCAGATGCCACGGGAATCGCGCAGATAGCCGGCCCACAAATAGCCATCGCAAAATGCATGGATGATCTCGAATCCATCGGACGTGATGCCGCCCTGGATCGCGACGGGAGCATCGCTGCCATCGCCGGTGAGCATGACGCTTCCGTCGAGCACGGTGAAAGGTGCGGTCAAGATCGTCTCCGTCATGTGTCTGCGAGGATGCGTGGGGAGAGGGCGAGACGCAGATGGCCGCTATCGTGAGCCGGCCCCGCAAGATCCCGAATGAGTGGGGCATAAATAGGATGAGCGTTACGATGCCGGACGCGTCGGCACGCTGCACAGTGAGCCAGAGTACGACCATGTGGAAAAGATTGCACCTTGCCGCAGCCGTGGCCTTTGCGACGTTCATGCCGGCATCGAGCTTCGCCGGCGTCAATGTCCGCTTCGTCAATCCCGAGAGTTTCACCGATGCGGGATCGAACGGGTATCGGTCCGCCGATGCAGGGACGCTCGCCGAGATCAGAGCCTATCTGCAAAGGCTGGGTGGAAAATTCCTTGCGCCTGGCCAGAACCTGACCATCGACATTCTCGACATCGATCGCGCCGGCATGGAAGAGCCCTGGCGTGCCGGCAGCATGGGCGATGTCCGCATCATGCGCGGGGTCACGCCGCCGCGGATCAAGCTGCGCTATGTGCTGAACGAGAAGGGGCGACGGGCGCGCAGCGGCGAGGAGACGCTGACGGACATCAATTATCAGATGAATCCGTCCGCGCGTTTCGGCGGCGATCGCCTGGTCTATGAGAAGGCATTGCTTGACGACTGGTTCAGGCGCATGTTCCCGCGCGACAGGTTCTAGAACACGGAGAGACGATCAATGGCACGCGTGCGTTGTATCACCGAGATGGGCATGGGCGTCGACGTTCACGGGCGTGACGCGACCAAGGCGGCGAAGCGCGCGGTGTCGGATGCAATCCGGCATTCCAGCGTCGGCTTCTTCCGCATGGTCGGCAAGACGCCGCATGACATGTTCGTCGATGTGACCATCGGTGTGCCCAATCCCGAAGCGGTCGATACGGACGCCGTCGCGAAAGAGTTGCCCTATGGCACGGTGACCGTGAAAGCAGTGCAGGGCGGTCTCGAGATCCCGGCCGAAAGCGGCACGGATGCCATCATCATCGCCAATGCCGCGGTGGTGGTGAGTCTGGAGAATGACGCGTGAGCGTGCGATCGATGGACATTTTCGACCGCCTCAAGGCTGCTGCCGCCGACGACTGGTCGTCCTATGTCGATCATGATTTCGTCGGCCAGCTCGGCGCCGGCACGTTGCCCGAGACGGCATTCCGCACCTATCTGGTGCAGGACTATCTGTTCCTTATCCAGTTCGCGCGCGCTTATGCGCTGGCGACCTACAAGAGCCGCACCCTCGACGACATGAAGGTCGCGCAAGGCGGGCTTGCTTCCATTCTCGGCGAGATGGAATTGCACATCAAACTGTGCGGGCGATGGGGCTTGTCACCGGCCGATATCGAGGCTGCGCCGGAATTGCAGGCGACGGTGGCCTATACGCGTTTCGTGCTCGATTGCGGAGCCGCCGGCGATCTGCTCGATCTGCATGTCGCGCTGGCGCCTTGTGTGATCGGCTATGCCGAGATCGGCCGCAAGCTCGCACCGGGGGGCGTCGATGCGCTCGGTGATCACCCCTATCGTGAATGGATCGGGGAATATGCCGGACCCGGCTATCAGGACATCGCGATCAAGGCGCGTCGCCATCTCGATGATCTCGCCGCGCGCGCGATGACCGAACGGCGTTTCGGTGAACTCGCAAAACTGTTCGGGCAGGCGTCGCGCCTCGAAGCCGACTTCTGGCAGATGGGGCTGGATGCACGGTGAGTACTGCACGACCGTGATCTTGTAATTTCGTCTGCTGAAATGTGCGCGCGTCGCATTTTGAACAGCGAGCGTTGATCGACCCGTCGTGCTGTGCGAACCTTTCGATCAATGAGATCTGGTCGATCGGTGCGGCGCGATTTGCGTCTTGATTGAAAACAGACCGAGCGAGCCAGGCATTGTCCAGGGAGACACGCCTATGCCGACATCACGCCGGTCCGCTTGCGCTTTTCGTTCGTTTCCTCGCTCCATCGCAAAGTCCGTATCGGCAAGCATTCTTTCTGTAGCGCTCGCCGCCACCGTCGCGTCTGCGCAGGACAAGCCGCCGCTGAAGCTCGGCGCTCTCATGGACATGACCGGCGTCTATGCCGACACGTCAGGCCCCGGCAGCGAAGTCGCCGCAAAAATGGCGATCGAGGATTTTGGCGGCGAGGTGCTCGGCCGCAAGATCCAGGCTGTGTTCGTCGATCATCTCAACAAGACCGATCTCGCCTCCAGCCAGGCGCGCGAGATGCTCGACAATCAGGGCGTCGAGGCCATCGTGGATTTTGCAGGCTCGGCGACGGGACTGGCGATCATCGAAGTGGCAAAGGCGCGCAACAAGATCGTCATCGTCAACAGCGCCGGCTCCATGCGCATCACCAATGAAGCCTGCACGCCCTATACCGTGCACTACACCTGGGACACCTTCTCGCAGGCGAACGTCACCGGGCTGGCGACGGTGCGAAAAGGGCTCGACAGCTGGTTCTTCCTTGCCGTCGATTACGCCTTCGGCCAGGAACTGGAGCGCGACACAGCCGCCGTCGTGCAGAAGAGCGGCGGCAAGGTCCTGGGCTCGGTCAAGCATCCGCTGAACAGTTCGGATTTCTCATCTTTCCTGCTGCAGGCGCAGAGTTCGAAGGCGAAAGTCGTCGGCCTCGCCAATGCCGGAAACGACGCCATCACCGCCATCAAGCAGGCGACCGAATTCGGCCTGCCCCAGGGCGGCAAGCAACGTCTGTCGCCGCTGCTCGCTTTCATCACCGATATCGACAGTATCGGCCTGGATATCGGGCAGGGGCTGCTGGTCACCGAGTCCTGGTACTGGGACCTCAATGACGAGACGCGCGCTTTCACCAAGCGTTTTCGCGAGCGCACCCAGCGCGCACCGACCTCGGTGCAGGCCGGCCTCTACTCGTCACTCACGCATTACCTGAAAGCGGTGAAGGCCGCAGGCACGACGGAGTCGGCGGCGGTGATCAGGAAGATGAAGGAAATGCCGATCAATGACATGTATGCCCGCAACGGTCGCATCCGCGAGGACGGGCGCATGCTGCATGACATGTATCTGTTCGAAGTGAAGAAGCCCTCGGAAAGCAAAGGGCGCTGGGACGTCTACAAGCTGCTCGATACCGTGTCGGGAGAACAGGCATTCCAGCCGATCGAAACATCGCGGTGTCCGTTGCTGAAGAAATGATGCGCCGAGTGGTTCAGGCAACCAGTTGTGTCGGTACACCGAGCGCAGGCCCGGCTTCGGCAAGTTGCCGGTCGAGCGTGCAGACCATGGCGCCATGTTTTGATGCGACCGCGAGGTGAAGGGCGTCACCGGCACGGAGGCCGATGGCGTGGTGGTCGGTGAAGGTTGCGGCTTCACGGAAGTGCCGACGCTGGACCGGAAATACACGCAGGTTCTCTGAGATGAGCTTGTTGAATTCCGTCAGTGCAAACGCCCGATGGTCGGGTGAGAGGCGGCCGGTGCGAATTTTGAGCGCGAGAGCCGACGAGAACTCGGTAATGCTCCAGTCGCTGACGAACAGGCGTGCGGGGTCTTGCAGCTTGAGCCAATCATGTACTCGCACGGTCGTTGCTTCCTTGATCAGAGCTGCAACGATCAGCGATGTGTCCAGATAGATCATCAATAGCGGTCGCTATTACGCATGGCCCGCACAAAATCGCCTGCGCTTTCCTCTTGCAGAGACATGCTGTCCGTCAGCGTACGGAGTGCCTTGAAATCGATGGGTTTGCGCGGCTTCTCTGCGCCGGTGAGCCGGGCAACGGTCTTGCCGCGCCGCGTGATCTCGATGGTGTCGCCAGCCTCGACCCGGTCGATGAGTTCACTCAAACGTGCCTTGGCGTCGGCGAGATTGACGGTAGTCATCGGTTGCTCCTGACTATCTAGATGGTCAGATAGCATGAGTAGCGCTTTTCGTCATTGGTTGGATGTTAAACTTCACGGTTGAATATCCGCGCTGGTGATGTATATTCAACCGCATGGTTGAATTATTCGCGCCCCAACTCGACAATGTCTTTCACGCCCTTGGCGATGCCACCCGGCGGCAGATGCTGCGCGAGTTGGTGAAAGGCGAGCGGACGGTCGGGCAGCTGGCCGGGCCGCACGCCATGTCGCTGGCTGCGGCGTCCAAGCACATCAAGGCGTTGGAAAGCGCCGGATTGATCCGCCGCGAGGTGCGCGGGCGGACCCATTGGTGCCAGCTCGCGCCGGGGCCGCTGGCCAGCGCACATGAGTGGCTGAGCTTCTACGAGCAGTTCTGGACCGATCGTCTCGATGCACTCGAGCAATTGCTGCACGCCGACGATGCGGCGAAATCCAAAAAAGCGACAACAGGAGAGAAGCGATGAACGACATCACGCCATCGGCCTATGGCGCCTTCACCGGGCCAGCTGAGCTGACCATCCAGCGCCTGCTGCCGGGGCCGATCGAGCGCGTCTGGGCCTATCTCACCGAAAGCAATTTGCGCAAACAGTGGCTGGCCTCCGGCGTCATGCAAATGCGTGCTGGTACGCCGTTCGAATTCGTCTGGCGCAATGACGAACTGTCCAGTCCGCCGGCGAAGCGGCCTGAGGGTTTCAGCGAAGAACATCGCATGCAGAGCGAGATCATCGAGGTCGATCCGCCGCGCAAGATCACCTTCACCTGGGCGCCGCGCGGCGAGGTCACCTTCGAGCTCAATCCGCAGGGCGACAAGGTGCTGCTCACCGTGATCCATCGTCGTATCAGCGATCGCGCCAACACGCTCAAGGTCAGCGCCGGCTGGCACACCCATCTCGATGTGCTGGTGGCGCGCCTCAACGGCGAGGAGCCAAAACCCTATTGGGATGTCTGGCAGCGCCTGCACGATGAATATGGCACACGCCTGCCGGACTGAGTCCGTAACGTCAACAGACGAGGGAGGTCACCATGCAGAACACGATTGTCTCGCACGAGGATTGGCTGAAAGCGCGGCTCGAACTGATGGAGGCCGAAAAGGCCTTCACCCGCCAGCGCGACGAACTCACACGACGGCGCATGGCGCTGCCATGGGAACGTGTTGCAAAGCCCTATCTCTTTGCGGCGCAGGACGGCGAGCGCACCCTGGCCGGCCTGTTCGGCGATTGCTCGCAGCTCATCGTCTATCACTTCATGTTCGGGCCGGACTGGCAGGAGGGCTGCAAGTCCTGCTCGTTCTGGGCCGACAATTTCAACGGCATCCCGATCCATCTGAAGCACCGCGATGTCGCCTTCACCGCCGTCTCGCGGGCTCCGCTGGACACGCTCATGGCCTACCGAAAGCGCCTCGGCTGGAGCTTTCCGTGGGTGTCGGACCGCAGCGATTTCAGCATCGACTATTACGGTGCCTTTCCGCCGGAAGATCTGGCGAAAGGCGAGACCTACTGGAACTACAAGGTGCAGCCCAACACCACCTCGGAACAGGTCGGCATCAGCGTCTTCGCGAAGGATGCGGCAGGTGAGGTCTTTCACACCTATTCGATCTTCGGCCGCGGCGTCGAGGAAGTGAACGGCGCCTATCATTTTCTCGACATGGTACCGAAAGGCCGCGACGAGGACGGGCTCGATTTCACCATGTCGTGGGTGCAGCGGAACGACCAGTACTGAGCTGCACGGCTCAGCGCCGCGACAGTTTCTCGAACCGCTTGATGATCCGCTCGCGCTTGATGCGCGAGAGGCGCTGGATCCAGAACATTCCGTTGAGCTGGTCGATCTCGTGCTGGTGGCAGACCGCACGCAGGCCATCGGACTCCTCCTCCTGCGCATGGCCGTCGACATCCTGATAGCGGATACGCACCCGCGCATGCCGCTGGATATCGTCATTCACGCCGGGCATCGAGACGCTGCCTTCCTGATGCATGATCATGTCCGGCGACGCCCAGATCATCTCCGGGTTCACATAGGTCTTTGCGCCGTCGCCGAGATCGAGCACGACCACGCGCAACGGAATGCCGATATGCGGCGCAGTGATGCCGATTCCGGGCGCCGCATGCATGGTGTCGCGGAGATCATCGGCAAGGATGCGCAGTGCATCGTCGAACACCGTGACCGGTGCCGCATGCAGCGCGAGACGCGGATCGGGATAGCGGACGAGGGGGCGGACAGTCATTCCGGAAGTCCTGCAGCTTTCAGAGCCGTCGCATAGGTTTGTGCCATCGAGGCGACCGGGACGGGGATGCGTGCGAAGAAGGCGGAGACGGTGAGCTCCGGCTCGATGGTGAGCAGTTCTTCCACCACCTGTGCGGCGCGCTCATGCTCGCCGACATTCACCAGCGCCACGGCCAGCGCGCGCAGCGCCACGGCAAAGCGGCGGTTCTGCACCAGCGCCTTGTCCGCCCACGCGATGGCGCCTCGATAATCGCCGTCGATGATATCGGCGATCGCAAGCGCCCCGCAGACGAACCAGCCGTGGGGATCGAGCGGGTTCAGGCGCCGTGCGCGTTCGAGCAGCGTTCGGCCGGCCGCTTGCTCTCCGCGCATGGTCTCGATCCAGCCGGCGAGGGCGAGCGCGGTGGCGGAGTTCGGATTGATGGCAAGGGAGCGGCTGAACAGTTCGATGGCCGCATCCTTGGCAGTCTGCGTGTCGGCGAGATTCCAGATCGCAAAGGCGGCCATCCACAGAATCTGAGGATCATTGGGCGCGCGTTCGATCGCGCTCTGCGCCAGTGCCAGACCTTCGCTGCGATGGGCGCCGCCTTGCGCGATCCAGCCCTGGAAATGGCGCTGCGCGTGGCAATAGGCCGCGGCAGCCATCGCCGGCGCGTAGCCGGGATCAAGCGCCAGCGCCTGATGCAGGCAATCGAGTGCGGCGGTCATGCCCGCCGGCGTAAAATCGCGTTCATGGGCGGATGCGCGCAGCAGCAGGTCATAGGCGTCGGGCTTGTTCGGCCGGTTCTGCCGCCGCCGTTCGATCTCGGCGATGCGCAAGGTCGGCTCGATCGCGGCCACCGCGCAGGCGGTGATGCGGTCCTGCAGATCGAACACGTCGCTGCGGTCGCCGTCGAAACGGTCCGCCCACAGATGCGCGCCGGAGCGTGCGTCGATCAGCTGCGCGATGATGCGCAGCCGTTCGCCGGCACGGCGTACGCTGCCTTCGAGCACATAGTTGACACCCAGCGTGCGGCCGACCTCGCGGATATCGACCGGTTTGTTCTTGTAGGTGAAGGACGAATTTCGCGCGATCACGAACAGGCCACTGCAACGGGACAGCGCCGTGATGATCTCCTCGGCGATCCCGTCGCCAAAATAGTCCTGCTCGGGATCCGCGCTCATATTGTTGAAGGGCAGCACGGCGATGGAGAGATCGGCGGAGGCGGGCGGGGCATCCGCCGCCACCACCGGGGTCGCCGCCGCATCGCCGTGTTCGACGACCTCGCCGACGAAGCGCACGCCCTTGCGCGGCAGCGTGCGGATCAGGCGCTGCTGCTCGCCATTGTCGCCGATGGCGGTGCGGGCCGCATTGACGCGGCTGCTCAGCGTCGCCTCGGAGACGATGCGGCCGTGCCAGACCTCGGCCAGCAGCTCGTCCCGGCTGACCACGCGATCGCGCGCACGGATCAGGAATTCCAGCACGTCGAAGACCTGCGGCTCGACGGCGATCGTCTCGGTGCCTCGCCGCAGTTCCCGCCGGCCGGTATCGAGCACGTAATCGTCGAACCGGAAGAGCACGGCGGGGTCCATTTCCTGTTGTGGTGTCAGGGTGTTGCGTCGGGAACGTCCCTAGCACACCCCGTCTCAACGACAAATCATGGCGTTCTGAAGGGAAAGTCAGAGAATCCTCCAAGCGAGGCGATCAATCAAACGTCATGGTGCGCGCATCGACGGCCCCGCCGTCACTGCCCGGGAGAACCGACCATGACCGACGACAAGCGCAACAGCCCGAACCTCAATCGCCGCAGCCTGCTCGGCGCCGCCATCATCGGCCTGGCGGCAGCCCAGTTCGGTGGCCTCAGCCCGGCCATGGCGCAGGGAGCCAGACAACTGCCGGCGG
>Ga0209564_1001812_pt1 | contig 19723 bp, 13 predicted proteins | sample AraplaCol_mMF_r2_FD_184272 | JGI IMG/M metagenome (GOLD analysis project Ga0209564, IMG submission 184272) | Arabidopsis root microbial communities from North Carolina, USA - plate scrape MF_Col_mMF_r2 (SPAdes) (version 3) | ecosystem: Host-associated > Plants > Roots > Endosphere | place: USA...
CGACCTTGGCCGACGTCGACGGGCTGGGTACGCTGCACTACCAGTGGCAGCGCGACGTCGGCTCGGGCTTCGTCAACATCGTCGGCGCGGCCGACCAGTCGACCTACACCCTGGGCGACGCCGATGTCGGCGGCCTGGTCCGGGTGGTGATCAGCTACACCGACGGCCAGGGCTTCGCCGAGTCCTCGACCAGCCCCGCCACGGCGTCGATCTCCGGCGTCAACGACGCCCCGACCGGAAGCGTCTCGCTCACCGGCACGGCCACCGAGAACCAGGTGCTGACCGCCAACACCGCGGCCCTGGCCGACGTCGACGGCCTGGGGACGCTGCACTACGACTGGCAGCGCAACACCGGATCGGGCTTCGTCAGCACCGGCGCGGCCGACCAGGCGACCTACACCCTGGGCGACGCCGACGTCGGCGGCCTGGTGCGGGTGGTGGTCAGCTATACCGACGGCCAGGGCACGGCCGAGTCCGTGACTTCGTCGGCCAGCGCGGCCATCGCCGGGGTCAACGATCCACACACCGGCGGCGCGTCGATCACCGGCACGCCGACCGAGGACCAGGTGCTGACCGCGGTCTCGACCTTGGCCGACGTCGACGGGCTGGGTACGCTGCACTACCAGTGGCAGCGCGACGTCGGCTCGGGCTTCGTCAACATCGTCGGCGCGGCCGACCAGTCGACCTACACCCTGGGCGACGCCGATGTGGGCGGCCTGGTCCGGGTGGTGATCAGCTACACCGACGGCCAGGGCTTCGCCGAGTCCTCGACCAGCCCCGCCACGGCGTCGATCTCCGGCGTCAACGACCCGCACACCGGCGGCGTCGCCATCACCGGCGTTGCGGAAGCGGACCAGGTCCTGACCGCCGACACCTCGACTCTGGCCGACGTCGACGGCCTGGGCACGCTGCACTACCAGTGGCAGCGGGACACGGGATCGGGCTACGTCAATGTCGGGCTCGACCAATCGACCTACACCCTGGGGGGAAGCGACGTCGGCGGCACGATCCGGGTGGTGGTCAGCTATACCGACGGCCAGGGCACGGCGGAAGCCGCGACCTCTTCGGGCACCGACCCCGTGGTCCCCGTGGATCATCCCCACACCGGCGGCGTGTCGATCACCGGCACGGCGGCCGAGGATGAAGTCCTGACAGCCGATACTTCGACCCTGGCCGACCCCGACGGCCTGGGAACCCTCTATTACGAGTGGCAGCGCGACTCCGGCTCGGGCTTCGCCAGCATCGACGGGGCAGACCAGGCGACCTACACCCTGGGCGACGCCGACGTCGGCTCCCAGATCCGCGTGGTCGTCAGCTACACCGACGGCCAGGGCTTTTTCACGACGGCGCCCAGCGCGGCCACGACGGCCATCGCCAATGTCAATGACAGCCCCACGGGCGGCGTGTCGATCAGCGGCGCGGCGACCGAGAACCAAGTCCTGACCGCGGTCTCGACGCTGGTGGACGACGACGGCCTGGGCACGCTGCACTACGACTGGCAGCGCGACACGGGGTCGGGCTTCGTCAGCACGGGCGCGGCCGACCAGTCGACCTACACCCTGGGCGACGCCGACGTTGGCGGTTTGGTTCGCGTGGTCGTGAGCTACACCGACGACCACGGCACGGCTGAAACGGCGACCAGCGCCGCCACGGCGTCGATCGCCAACGTCAACGACGCCCCGACCGGCGGCGTGTCGCTCACCGGCGCGACGACCGAGAACCAGGTCCTGACGGCCGACACCTCGACCCTGGCCGACGCCGACGGCCTGGGCGCGCTGCACTACCAATGGCAGCGCAACGTGGGCAGCGGCTTCGTCAACGTCGGCGCCGACCAGGCGACCTACACCCTGGGCGACGCCGATGTCGGCGGCACGGTCCGCGTGGTGGTCAGCTATACCGACGGCCAGGGCACGGCCGAGTCGGTGACCTCGCCGGCCAGCGCCGCCGTCGCCGCGGTCAACGATCCGCACACCGGCGGCGTATCTGTCACCGGCATGCAGGTCGAGGACCAGATCCTGACCGCCAACACCGCGACCCTGGCCGACGTCGACGGTCTGGGCGCGCTGCACTACCAGTGGCAGCGGGATACGGGTTCAGGCTTCGCCAATGTCGGGGCTGACCAGGCGACCTACACCCTGGGCGACGCCGACGTCGGCGGCCTGGTTCGGGTGGTGGTCAGCTACACCGACGGCCAGGGCTTCGCAGAGTCGGCGACCAGCGCCGCCACGGCGTCGATCGCCAACGTCAACGACCCGCACACCGGCGGCGTGGCCATCACCGGCACGACGACCGAGAACCAGGTCCTGACCGCCGACGCTTCGACCCTGGCCGACGCCGACGGCCTGGGGACGTTGCACTACCAGTGGCAGCGCGACAGCGGCTCGGGCTTCGTCAATGTCGGGCTCGACCAATCGACCTATACGCTGGCGGCCGCGGACATCGGCGCGGTCATCCGGGTGGTGACCTCCTATACCGACGGCCATGGCACGGCCGAGTCCGCGACCAGCGCCGCCACGGCGACGATCATCCCCGCCAACGGTCCGCATACCGGCGGAGTCGGCGTCACCGGCACGACGACCGAGGACCAGGTCCTGACCGCCGACACCTCCAGCCTGGCCGATCCCGGCGGGCTGGGCGCGTTCCACTACCAGTGGCAGCGCAGCACGATCGCGTCGGGCTATGTCAATGTCGGGACCGACCAGGCGACTTACACCCTGGGCGACGCCGACGTCGGCGCCCAGATCCGCGTGGTCGTCAGCTACACCGACGGCCAGGGGGTGTTCGAAAGCGAGACCAGCGGCCCGACCGCGGCCGTGGCCAATGTCAACGACGCGCCGACCGGCGCGGTGACGATTACCGGCGCGGTCACGGAAGACCAGGTGCTGACGGCCGACGCCTCGACCCTGGCCGACGCCGACGGGCTGGGCGCGCTGCACTACCAGTGGCAGCGCGACAGCGGCTCGGGCTTCGTCAATGTCGGGGCCGACCAGTCGACCTACACCCTGGGCGACGCCGACGTCGGCGCGACGATCCGCGTGGTGGCCAGCTATACAGACCTGCACGGCACGGCGGAAAGCAAGATCAGCGCCGCCACCGCGGCGGTCGTCAATGTCAACGACGGGCCCATGGCCGCCAACGACGCCGGCTCCGTGGCGCAGCGCCTGACGGTCACGGGCTCGGTCCGCGCCAACGACAGCGACATCGACAACGCCGTCACGGCGCTGACCGTGACCAATGTCGCCTACAACGTCACCCACGTGGACCAGGCCGTCGTGTCGGGCGGCACGGTGGTGAACGGCGCCTATGGCCAGCTGACGATCAATCCGGACGGCACGTACAGCTATGTCGCCAGCCATGAAGGCCTGGTCGTCGGCCAGGTGGTGACCGACAAGTTCGACTATACGATCAAGGATCCCTCCGGCGCCTCGGCGACGGCCCAGCTGACGGTGAGCGTCACCGGCTCGGCCACCGGCGACGCCAACGCCAACATCCTGATCAGCGACGGCTCGGCCCACACCCTGACGGGACGTGGCGGCGCCGACACCCTGACGGGCGCCGGCGGGGCGGACGTCTTCGCCTACGAGGCCATCGGCGACAGCACGGTCGCGGCCTTCGACACGATCACCGACTTCACCCACGGTTCCGACACCCTGGGGCTGACGCCGCTGATCACCGGCACGACCAAGCTGACCCTGACCACGGACGGAACCGACAAGATCCTGTCCATCGACCTGGACGGGGACGGTACGGCCGAGGGCCAGATCAAGTCGCTGGGCCAGGGGTTGGAGGTGACCGACATCGTCACCGGCGTGGCCAATTTCGGCTTCACGATCAACGGCTCGTCCGGCGGCGACACTCTGACGGGCGGCTCAGGGGCCGACACCATCAACGGCGCGGGCGGCGCGGACTGGATCCGCGGCGGCGGCGGCGGCGACGCCCTCGCCGGCGGGGCGGGAGTCGACACCTTCCTCTACGCCGTCGGCGACTCGACCTCCGCGCAGTGGGACACCATCACCGACTTCGCGACGGGCGAGGACAAGCTGGACATCTCGGCGGTCGACGCCGGCACGGTGGCGATCGCGCGCTTCGGCTCCAGCACCTTCGTCTATTTCGGCTCGGGCGCCGGGGCCAGCGTCGTCCAGGTCAATGGCGACCTCAAGTTCACCGACCTGATCGTCAGCAATGCGGTCCACGGCTACACGCTCTACGCCGGCGGCGGCGTCGAGACTCTGACCGGCAGCGCGGGCGCCGACGTCCTGGTCGGCGGCTCGGGCAGCACCATCCTGAACGGCGGGGGCGGGGCCGACATCCTTTATGGCGGCGGCGGGAACGACACCTTCCAGTACACGGCGATCTCGCAGTCCAACTTCGCCGCCTACGACGTGATCTTCGGATTCGACTCCGGCCACGACAAGGTCGACATCTCGGCGATCGACGGCGGCAAGATCACCATCGCGCGCTATGAGGGGACGACCTTCATCTATTCGGCCCCGGACGGCGGCGGAAACAGCCAGGCCGTGGTCGCGGTCTCGGGAACCTCGCTGAAGGCCACCGACCTGATCACCAGCGGCGGGGCGAGCCAGGCCTTCGTCCTGGTGGGCGACGGCGCCAGCCACGGCGTCGCCGACACCCTGGTCGGGGCCGGGGGCAACGATATCCTCTACGGCCTGGACGGCAACGACATCCTGACCGGCGCCGGCGGGGCCGACTTCATGCTCGGCGGCGCCGGAGCGGACACCTTCGTCTACACCTCGGCCGGCGAAAGCTCGCCGTTCGCCACGGACCTGATCTTCGACTTCAGCTCCGCCCAGGGCGACAAGCTGGACCTGAGCGGCATCGACGCCAATTCCGGCACCGCCGCCAACGACGCCTTCTCGGTCGTGACCGCCTTCTCCGGCGTCGCGGGCCAGGTGACCATCGCCGCGCCGGACGCCTCGGGCTACTACCATGTCTCGGGCGACGTGAACGGCGACGGCGTGGCCGATTTCGTGATCGCCTTGAACGTGACCGGCACGCTCACCTCGGCCGACATCCTGCTGTAAGGCGTTCGCGACCAGATCAATCTCAAGCATTGATCTGGTCGCGCCTCAACCTAAGATGAAGATCCGCCGGGCGCGTTGTCCCGGTTGTATCGGCCGCCGCTCGACGGGCGCCGGCCGGGCTCAGATCGGAGGACGCCGTGACCCGCACCCTCAGCGCCAGCGCTCAGGCGCCGCGCGATCCCGCGCTCAAGACGATCGACAAGATGGCCTTGCGGGCGATCGCCCAGGCGGCGGTCGACGTCGAGCTGTTCACGATCCCGCTCTACATGACCAGCCTTTATTCCATCCAGGGCATGCACGCGATCACGGGGCAGGGCAACGACTTCTACCAGGGCCGCCTGTGGCCCGGAGCCAAGACCTCGGCCAATCCGGTGACGGCCAACGAGCAGGCCTTCAACCTGGTGTTCTCGGTGTTCATCCAGGAGATGCTGCACCTGCAGATGGCCGCCAACATGGCCACGGTGCTGGGCGTCGACCCCCGCTTCACCGACACCGCCCTGCAGGACGATCGTCACGGCTGGATCTGTTATGGCCCGGCCAACAGCGTCATCCCCAACATCATAGACCTGAAGGACACGATCCATCACGAGGACGTGCGGGTGAACGTGGGGCCGCTGTCGGACACCCTGCTGCGGCTGTTCATCGCCATCGAGCAGCCCGAGGCCGACGCCCGCGCTAACATCAAGCCGGGCAAGGAGAAGGCCTACTTCCCCAAGGCCCCCTTCGCCGACTGGAAGCCCGGCCAGCCCCTGCCGCGGTTCGGCACCATCGGCTGGATGTACCAGTGCTACTACGACTATCTGAGCCTGGCCTACAGCGACGGCACGACCCTGTGGGACGCGATGTTCACGGCCACGGCCGTGCAGAACGACCTGTTCAACAGCTTCTCCTCGCCCGGCCACCCGATGCGCGAGTTCATGGGCTTTGAGACCACGATCGCCACCACCGACAAGGCCATCGCCTTCGAGCAGATGGTGTCGATGATGGACGCCATCACCGACCAGGGCGAGGGCAGCGAGATCCAGCGGCGGCCCCAGCTGCTGCAGGCTGTCAAGCCCAAGTACCAGCCGTCGAACACCGCCCTGCGCGCCGACTATCCCAGCTATGACGACGCGGGAAAGCAGGTCCCGTCCGCCGACGCCGTGGCGCGGTCCGACAACGATCCGCTGGATCACTACGAGCGCTTCCAGAAGGTGGCGGCCCTGCTGCCCCAGGTCGTCACCTGGCCGATGTGGCTGGACAGGAACAAGGCCTGGACCGCCAAGGAACTGGAAGGGCCGGGCTACGATCCGTCCAACCCCTACAAGCTGCCGACGCCCGACGAGCTGGCCGCCGCGCTGAACGCCCTGAACGAACCCTCGGCCCGGGCCGACAGCCACAAGCTGCTCAGCCAGGCGGTGGTCGGGGCGATCGCCGGGGTGACCACGGTGCTGAACGACTACTGGAACCCGCCGGCCAGCGGGCCGGTGCTGTTCCCGTTCCCGTCGATGGCCGGCTCGGGCGACCGGATGTCGATCGCCTGGGCGGTGCTGGGCCTGACGCCGGACCTGTCGATCGGCCTGGACCACGCCAAGGAAAACAAGCTGCACCACGCCTGCCAGGCCCTGGACCTGGACGCGGCGGGCGACAACAGTTGCGCGGCGGTCGAGATCTTCCACACCTGCCGCGGCTCCAACCTTTGCCATGCCCAGGGCGGCTGCGGCTTCGTCCAACCAGTGGGCGGCGGCGGTAACTGCGGCTCGGCGGTGGTGGCGCGCGGCGGGGCAGGCGCTGGAGTTGGGGGCGGCTGCGGTCTGCCGCCCCAGAAGCTGTACTCGGCCCCCAGCGACAACAAGTGCGGCGGGTTCGGCGGCTGCGCCGTGCCGATCTCGGCCTCGCAGGTGTTCCCCAACACCGGCCAGATGCAGCTGTACGATTTCGTCGAGGGGAGCGCGGGCAAGGGCGACTGGCGGTCCGAGCCGTTCGGCGAGCCGATGCTCTACGAGCGCGGCGAGAAGGTGCACGACGTGGCCTATCGCGCCTATCAGGCGGTGATGCAGCATCGCGGCAAGACGGTTCCGGCCGATCCGCCGGATCCGGACAAGCTGCGCCTCGTCTTTCCGCCGTCGACCTGATGGCGGCCCCTCGGACGCAACCCCGCCTCGGCCTGCCCCATCTGGGCGACGGGGTGGGTCTGCGCGAGCCGCATTTCCCGCACCTGATGGCGACCGCCCCGGCCGATTGGGGCGTCGACTGGTTCGAGGTGATCAGCGAGAACTTCCTCGACCATGCCGGCTACGCCGCCCACGTGCTGGAGGTCGTGGCCGCCCACCGGCCGGTGGTGATGCACGGGGTGTCGCTGTCGATCGGCGGGACCGATCCGCTGGACGCGGCCTATCTGGACAAGCTGGCGGCCCTGGCCGATCGGCTCAAGCCGGCCTGGGTCTCGGACCACCTGTGCTGGACCGGCGTGGCGGGGATCAACACTCACGACCTGCTGCCCCTGCCGCTGACCGAAGCCGCCCTGGCCCACGTGATCGACCGGGTGAAGGCCGTGCAGGATCGGCTGGGCCGGCCGCTGATCCTGGAGAACCCCAGCAGCTACCTGGAGTTCCGCGCGTCGCAGATGCCCGAATGGGAGTTCCTGGCCCGGCTGGCCGAGGCCGCCGACTGCGGCCTGCTGTTGGACGTCAACAACGTCCATGTCAGCGCCTTCAACCACGGCTTCGACCCGGCGGCCTATGTCGACGCCCTCCCGGCCGAGCGGATCGTCCAGGTGCATTTGGCCGGGCCCAGCGACTTGGGCACGCACTTGATGGACACCCACGACGCGCCCGTGCCGGACGCGGTCTGGCCGCTGTACGCCCAGGTCCAGGCCCGAACCGGCGGGGTCTCCACCCTGCTGGAGTGGGACGCCAGCATCCCGGCCTGGGCCGACCTGCTGGCCGAGCTGGCCAAGGCGGGCGCGGCGCGGAACGGCTGGCGGCCCGCCGTCGAAGCGGTCCGCGCCCATGGTTGAACCGGACTTGGCCGGCCTGCAGCGGTGGATGCAGGCGGCGATCCTGGGGCGGCCGCCGTCGGGTCTGGAGGCCGTGGTCGTTGGCGAAGGCCGCCTGACCGCCGCCCAACGCCTGACCCTCTACGCCCGGGGCTATCGCGCCCGGTTGATGGAATGCCTGGCCGCCGAGTTTCCCTGCCTGCGGGCCCTGGCCGGCGAGCAGGTGTTCGAGCTGTTCGCCGCCGGCTACATCGCCGCGCGGCCCTCGACCGATCTCAGCCTCTACGGCCTGGGCGCGGGCTTCGCCGACTATCTGGAGGCCACGCGGCCGGCCGGGGACGACGACGAGGCCCGCGCGCTGTCGGCCCTGCCGGCCGAGCTGGCGCGCCTGGACCGGGTCCGGGCCGAGGTCCAGCGGGCGGTCGGGGTGGAGCGGCTGGCCGGACCGGCGCCCGACCTGCTGCTGACGCCCGGCGCGCGATTGCGACGTCCCGACAGCGTGCGGTTGCTGAACCTGGGCTTCGATCCAGGGCCGCTGCTGGTCGCTGTCGATCGCGGCGGGCCGATCGATCCGCCGTCGCCTTGCCCGACCCAGGTCGCCGTGGCGCGCAGCCGCTGGCGGGTGGCGGTCCACGTCCTGCCGCCCTGGCGTCACGCCTGGCTGGAGGCCCTCGGCGAGGCGGGGAACGACGTCCACGCCGCCGCCGCCCACGCCGCCCAGGCCAGCGGCCGCGAGACCGGCGCGGTCATCGCCGACCTGGCGCTGTGGCTGCCAGTGGCGACAGGGCAGGGGCTGGTGGCGGCGGGTTAGGGTCTTGGCGGTAACACGGGCTCCGAAGCTCACCCCGCCCGGCTCATCACCGCGATCATCCCCGCCGTCCGGGCCCGGACTTCCGGCGAGGCCAGGCAGCTGGCGACGGCTTCGTAGCCGGGCGCGCCGGGGCAGGGAGCGACGCGGATCGGCGGGGCGTGATTGGCCGGGCAGTAGAGGATCGTCTCGCCGATCCCGAGGGCGGCCAGGTCGAGGATCGCGCTGGAGCGGGTCAGCAGGAACACCGGCCGCGCGTCCGGGCCGCGGCGGCGCAGGCGGGCGGCCAGGGCTTCCTGCGAAGCCTGGTTCAGGCCCTGTTCGGGCGTGTCGATCACCAGGGCGGCGACGGTTTCAACCTCCAGCGCGGCCAGCAGGGCCAGCAGGTCGTCGGACGGCGTCGCCCCGTCCTCGACCAGCCAGGCCCGCGCCCGCTCGACCCGCGCGGCCAGGGCCGGATCGGCGGTGAGGCCCGCGCGGACCGCCGCGCCGCCGTCGGCCGTCCGGTCCAGACCGAGGAACGTCGCGTCGGGCAGGGCCTCGACCAGGCGCAGGGCCAGCCGCGTCTTGCCGCTGCCCAGCGGGCCGGTGATGTAGGTCAGGGGCGGAATGTCGCGCAGCGCGAACGGCTCGCCGCCCCAGGGCCAGGGCAGGTCGAAGGCGACGCTGGGCCGAGCGCTCGGCGCCAGCAAACGGGCCAGGTCCTCGGCGTCCGGCGTCCGGCCCCGGGCCAGGCCGGCGCGCAGCTCGCAAACTTTTTCGACCAGGCCGGCCAGCTGCCGGCCCTGCCGTTCCAGCGCCGCCTGGTGCGCGGCCAGGGCCGGCTCCAGGGCCTGGGCGTCGCCGCCCAGCACCTGGGCGATCTGGGCCAGGCTGAGGCCCAGGGCGCGCAGGGCCACGACCTGGCCGGCCCGCGCCATCTCGTCCGGCCCATAGGCCCGCCAGCCGGCCGCCGTGCGCCGGGGCGCGACCAGGCCCCGCTGCTCGTACAGCCGCAGGGCCTTGGCCGAGACGCCTAGCCGGCGCGCGGCCTCGGAAGGGTTCAGGAAACGGTCGGAGGAACGCACGGAATCACCTCGCTGGCGGCTGACCGTCGCCCTTATCGGGGCGGACCCAGGGGCCGGGTCAATGGGCGGTGCGGTCGAATCTCGTGCTATCGATCGGGCGCATCACGGAGCGACCGCACCCATGGTCTTCAAGACGCCGTTTCGAGCCCTGGTTATCCTGGCGGCGCTGTGCCTGGCGCCGGCCCCGGCCCTGGCCGCACCCCGCGCGACGATCCCGCTGACGACCTGGACCTTCGCCAAGGGCGACTCCAGGACGGCCCAGGCCCCGGCCTTCGACGACCGCGCGTGGGAGACGGTGAGCCTGCCCCACACCTACAACGCCGCCGACGGGGCCGACGGCGGCGGCTATTATCGCGGACCGGCCTGGTATCGGACCCGCCTGGTCGCCCCGGCGCGCAAGGCTGGCCAGCGGGCGTTCCTGGAGTTCGACGGCGCGGCCCTGGTCGCGGAGGTCTGGGTCAACGGCCGCCCGGCGGGACGGCACGCCGGCGGCTATGCGGGCTTCCGCTTCGACGTCAGCGACCTGATCGTTGCCGGAGCCAATCGGGTGGCGGTGCGCGTCGACAACGCCAGCCATGTGGACGTCGCGCCGCTGGGCGGCGACTTCACGGTGTTCGGCGGCCTGTATCGCCCGGCCCGCCTGGTGGTCACCGACGCGGTGCACGTGGACATGCTCGACCACGGCGGCCCCGGCGTCTACGCCACGCCGTCGGCGGTCAGCGCCGAGGGCGCCGACCTGACGGTGCTGGTCAAGGTGCGCAACGACCAGACCGCGCCGGCGCGGGCGACCGTGCGCTCGCGCCTGCTGGACGCGGCCGGCAAGACGGTGGCGACCCTGTCCGGCGAGGTGGACGTCGCGCCCGGCGCCGTCGCGCCGGTGACCCTGACGGGCCACGTGGCCGCGCCGCGCCTGTGGCGGGGACGGGCCGATCCCTATCTCTACCGGCTGGTAACCTCGGTCGGCGAGGACGAGGTCACCGTGCCAGTCGGCTTCCGCGCGATCGCCGTCGATCCGGCGCGCGGCTTCCTGCTGAACGGCCAGCCCTACGGCGTGCACGGCGTGAACCTGTTCCACGCCGGTCGGCCGGCCAAGGGCCTGGCGGTCGGCGACGCCGAGGTCGACGCGGACTTCGCCATCCTGCGCGACCTGGGCGCGACGGGCCTGCGCTTCGTGCATTTCCAGCACCCGCGCCGGGCCTATGAGAACGCCGACCGCAACGGCTTCCTGGTGTGGACCGAGATCCCGCTCAACAGCGTCGCCGACGACGGCCCGGCCTTCGCCGCCAACGCCGCCGAGCAGCTGCGCGAGCTGATCCGGCAGAACTATAACCATCCCTCGGTGGTGACCTGGGGTCTGGCCAACGAGCTCTACCGGTCCGATGCGGCTACGGCAAAACTGCTGTCGGGCCTGCAGGCCGTGGCCAAGGCCGAGGACCCGTCGCGTCCGACCGTGCTGGCCGACTGCTGCAAGCCCGAGACCGATCCCCAGGCCCTGCACACCGACCTGATCGGCCAAAACCGCTATTTCGGCTGGTACGACGGCAAGCCCGAGGACATCGGTCCGTGGGTGGAGGCGGTCCACGCCAAGAGCCCCGACCGTCCGCTGGCGATCAGCGAATACGGCGCCGGGGCCAGCGTCCTGCAACAGGAAGACCCGCCGCGCCGCCCCGTCGCCAAGAGCAAATGGCATCCCGAGCAGTACCAGGCCCTGTTCCACGAGACCTACTGGCGGGCCCTGCGCGACAGGCCGTGGCTGTGGGGAACCTTTGTCTGGGTCGGCTTCGACCTGGCGTCCGACGGCCGCGACGAGGGAGACCATCCGGGGATCAACGACAAGGGCCTGGTCACCTACGACCGCAAGGTCCGCAAGGACGCCTACTATTGGTACCGCGCCAACTGGACGACCGCGCCGATGGTCTACGTCACCAGCCGCCGGGCGGTGACGCGGAGCTCGGCGGCGGTGATGGTGAAGGTCTACGCCAACGTCCCGTCGGTTTCGCTGACGCTCAACGGGCGCGACCTGGGAACGGCGCCGGTGGTCGACCATGTCGCCACCTGGCCGGTGACCCTGGCGCCGGGCGTGAACCGCATCGCGGTGGACGGTGGCGGAGCGCGGGACGCGGTGACGTGGACCTTGGTCGCGAAGCCCTAAGGTTTGGCTCGATTGCCTCCCAACGGTTGTCATCCCGGCCGAAGCGAAGCGTAGAGCCGGGATCCAGGGCTCACCGCGGTGCGCCGGCTCTGGATCCCGGACAGCCTCTGCGAGGCTTCCGGGATGACAACCGGTTTAGGCTTTGGATTTTCCACCGCTCGATTGAGCGGCGTCCCCCTAGGCGAACACCACCGTCTTGGCCCCGGCGATCAGCACGCGGTGCTCGACGTGCCAGGTCACCGCGCGGGCCAGCACCGTGCATTCGACGTCGCGGCCCAGGGCGACCAGATCGTCCGGGGTGTGGCTGTGGTCCACGCGGTGGACGCCCTGCTCGATGATCGGGCCCTCGTCGAGATCGGTCGTCACGTAGTGGGCCGTGGCCCCGATGATCTTCACCCCACGCTCGAAGGCCTGGTGATAGGGCTTGGCGCCCTTGAAGCTGGGCAGGAACGAGTGGTGGATGTTGATGCACTTGCCCGATAGCCGCGCGCACAGGGCCGGCGACAGGATCTGCATGTAGCGGGCCAGCACCACCAGATCGACGTTGAGGTCATCGACCAGCTTGAGGAAGGCTTGTTCCTGCTCGGCCTTGTTGGTCTTGGTGGTGGGCAGGTGGAAGTAGGGTAGGCCGCTCCATTCGGTGAACGAGCGCATGTCTTCGTGATTGGACACCACCCCGACGATCTCGACCGGCAGCAGGCCGGCGCGCCAGCGGTGCAGCAGGTCGAACAGGCAGTGGCCGAACTTGGAGACCGCGATCAGCACCTTGGGCTTGGCCTTGGCGTCATGCAGGGCCCAGGTCATGCCGAACCGCTTGGCGATCAGCTCGAAGCCCCGGCGAAGGTCGTCGATTCCCGGCATGTCGCCGTCGGGCCGGAACACGGTGCGCATATAGAACTGGTCGGCCAAACCGTCGTTGAAGTGGCTGCTCTCGACGATCGAGGCGTCGTTATCGGCCAGGAAGCCGGACACGGCGGCGACCACGCCCTTACGATCGGGGCACTGCAGGATCAGGATGTAGCGGTCGGCGGGGGTCTGGGCGTCCATGGCAGCGTCGTAATCGACCGGGGCCGGACGGCCAAGCCGCATTGTTCTGACAGGGCTTTTACAAAAGGAGGAAAAACGGGCCGCGACCGCCGACACGATCGCGACCCGTGCTTCAAGCCGGGCGAAGAGGATGGACCCGGCTGGAACCCTAGAACTTCACCGCCAGCGAGACGCTGTAGTTGCGGTCGGGCTGGGTGTAGGCGTCCTTGACGACAGAGTTGTCGGCCAGGCCGCGCACGTCGCTCCACCAGGCATAGGTCTGGCCGGTGAGGTTGAAGACGCCGCCGCGCAGGGTGACGTTGTCGGTGACGTTCCAGTAGGCGGTCAGGTCCAGCACCGTGAATTCCTTGGGCATCCAGCAGTAGTCGGAGCCGGTCCGCGTCTGGGGCGCGCCGTTGACGACGACCGTCGTGCTGCAGCTGACGCCCGAGCGTCCGGCCGACTCGCGGGCCGAGTGCACGGCGTTCAGCGCGCCGCCGAACCGGCCGGCAGGGTCGCGATACGACAGGCCCGCCACCACCTTGACCGGATCGACCGAGGTCAGCGGCGCCTTCCTGCCGTTGTTCTCCGAATGGCCCCGGGCGTAGGACGCCGCGCCCTGCAGGGTGAAGCCGCCGCCCAGCTCGGCGGCGAACCGGGCCTCGGCGCCGGTGATCTCGGCCTTGGACTGGTTGATGTACTGGTAGACGGCCGGGTCGGCGGCGGTGAACGCGCCGCGCACCTGCACCTGCTCGATGAAGTCGTCGTATCGGCCGGTGAAGCCGGTGACGCTGGCGTTCCAGGTCGGCCGGTTCAGGCGCAGGCCCAGCTCGAAGGTCTGGCTGGTCTCGGGCTTCAGGTCGGGGTTGGAGATCGACATATAGTTCGAGGCCAGGTTGGCGAAACCGTTGTTGACCTGGGACGGCGAGGGGGCCTTGAAGCCGGCGGCGGCGTTGGCGAACACCGTCACCAGGTCGGTGGCCTTCCACACCACGCCCAGCTTGGGCGAGACGTGGTTTTCGCTTTGACTGGCCGGAACGTTGGCGGTGAACAGGGCGTCCTGCTTGGGCTCCAGTTTGTAATAGTCGAAGCGCACGGCCGGGTAGAAGGTCACTGGACCCGCGGCGATCTCGTCCTGCGCATAGGCGCCGGCCAGGGTGTAGTCGGTGGTCGGGAAGGCGCGGGTGGGGAAGGTCTCGCCGGCCGGCGGGATCGTGCCGTCGCGCACGCCCTCCTGGCGGGTGATCGAGGCGTCGCCGCCCCAGACGAACTTGTGCGTCACGCCGCCAAGGACCGCCTGGCTGTGCAGCTCCAGGGCCGCGCCGAACACCTCGTTGTCGAAGGTGGCGTCGCGGGTGCGGTCGGCGGCGGTGTTGCGGTCCTCGGCTGAATACTGCCGGGTGGTGCTGTCCTGATAGTAGAGCGTGGTGGTGGCCGAGCGGATCAGGCCCTGGCCGCCGGTGAAGCGATGGTCGAGGCTGACCCGGTCGCGCTTGACCCTGTCCCAGGCGGTCAGGCCCAGCACGCTGGTCGCGGCCAGCGGCGGCTTGGCGATGGCGCTCAGCACCGTCCAGTCGGTGTCGTGGTCCAGGTGGTCGTAGGTCAGGCGGAAGCGGTTCCGGTCGTCCAGGGCGTAGACCACCCGCGCCAGCACGGCGTTGGACCGGTCGTCCTCGGGATTGGCGGTGGTCCGGTCGGTGTTGGCGGAGTCGTTCTTGCCGGCCGTCTTCTGGCCCTCGCCGTCGCGGCGGGTGTAGGCGATCATGCCCTCCCATCGGCCGGTCTGGCCGGCGGCGGTCAGGGTCTTGGTCCAGCTCTCGTCGGCCGAGGCGTAGCCGACCCGGCCGCGCAGACCGAAGGCCTTGCCGTCCTTCAGCAGGTCGGACGGATCCTTGGTGAAGTAGTTGACCGAGCCGGCTAGGCCGTCGCTGCCATAGAGGGCCGAGGCGGGGCCGCGCACGATCTCGACCGACTTCAGGGTGTCCAGGTCGACATAGTCGCCGCGGCCCATGTTCTGGGCGCCGAAGGCGTAGCCGTCGGGCACGCGCACGCCGTCCACCAGGATCAGGACGCGGTTGCCTTCCAGGCCGCGGATGTTGAAGCCGGCGGCGCCGTCGCGGCCGGTCGAGGCCCCGGCGGCGGTGAAGCGGGCCGGGGCGCTGCGCACCGAGACGCCGGGCTCGAAGCGGACCAGGTCCTTGATGTCCTTGACCAGGCCGTCCTCGATGTCCTGGTCGGAGATGACGCTGGCGGTCACCGGGGCGTCCTGCTGCCTGGTCTCCGAACGGGTGGCGGTGACCGTCACCTTGTCGAGCTCGACCGCCGCGTCGGCGGTGTCGGCCGCGGACGCCGTCTGGGCGCAGAGCAGGGCGGCGGCCGAGGCGGCGGCGAAGCTGGCGAGCTTGAGGCGAGACATCGAGGACCCCCGGTCTGAATTAGATGCGAACCATTCGCATCTGTTGGCCGTGGACCTACGAGGCTCGGATCGCTTGGTCAAGCTAAATGCAATTGATTCTCAGAATCATTCCTATTAGAGCCGAAGGCGACGCTTTCATCGGGATCCGGAGACTTCAAAGCCATGCGCCGCTCGCTCACGTTCGCAGCCTTCCTGGCCGGGGTCGCCCTGACGGGCGTCCTGGCCGGCGCGGCCCAGGCCCACTCGCCCTATCTGCTGCCCAGCGCTTTCGACGTCACCGACCGCAAGCTGGTGACGGTGCAGGGTTCGTTCACCGAAAGCTTCTTCAGTCCCGAGGTGGCGATGAAGTCCGACGCCTGGGCGGTGGTCGGGCCGGACGGCGCGCGCCAGCCGCTGACCGCCGTCAACCTGCGCGAACTGGCCCTGGTCGAGGTCGCGACAGAGCAGCCCGGCACCTATCGGATCACCACCGGCCAGCGCACCGGCCGCACCGCCAAGGCCGTGCTGGTCAAGGGTGAGTGGACCTTCCTCGAGGACCCGAGCAAGGCCCCGGCCGGGACCACGCCGGTCGACATGCAGAGCCTGACCCTGGCCGACGTCTATGTGACGCGCGGCGCGCCGAACGCGGCCGCCCTGGCGCCGATCGGCAAGGGCCTGGAATTCGTGGCCGTCACCCATCCCAGCAGCATCTTCACCGGCCAGGACGCTCGGTTCGTGGTGCTGTTCGACGGCCAGCCGGTGAGGGGCCAGGCGATCACCCTGCACGCCGGCGACGACCGCTACGCCGACGCCAAGACCCCGCCGGTCACCCTGGTCAGCGACGATCAGGGCCGGTTCACGATCAAGGTCGCCCGCTCCGGCGTCTACCAGATCCAGGCCCGCTACCGCGTGGCGCCGACCTCGGCCGACCCGGTCGGCCATTCCTACACCTACGCCCTGACCTTCGAATCCCTGCGCTGAGAAAGACCCGCCCGATGAACCGCAAGATCGCCCTTCTGGCCGCCGCCCTCGCCGCCATTTCCCTGGGCGTCGCCGCCCCGGCCTTCGCCGCCTCGCACGCCCGTGACACCTTCATCAAGGAGCAGGACCTGAACGGCGACGGCTCGGTCAGCAAGGAAGAGTTCAAGACCGGCCGCGAGAAGCAGTTCGCTGGCATCGACGCCAACCATGACGGCGTCCTGTCGCACGCCGAATATGTCGGCGAGTTCACCGCCCGCCTGACCAAGCGCCTGGCCGCCTCGACCGACACGGCCGAGAAGAAGGAGGAGGAGCGCGTGCGCCAGCTGCGCCAGGCCGACGTGCGCTTCGGCGTGCTGGACACCGACAAGAGCGGCGGCATCACCCCGGCCGAGTTCGAGTATTCCGGCTGGCGGATGTTCGTCACCCACGACACCAACAAGGACGGCGCGGTCTCGGCCGCCGATCCGGTGGCGGAGGATGCGAATTAGTTTCCGCTCTCTCACATCCCCTCATCCCGATTTTCGTCGGGATGAGGGGAATCTAATGGGCAACTTTTAGGTTGCCTATTTGGTCTGTTGGAGTCATGAATGTGCAACCAGGAGGTTGCTATCATGACCGATCGCATCGAAAAGACCATCGACCTGAACGCGCCCGTCGAACGCGTCTGGCGCGCCGTCAGCGACCACAAGGAATTCGGAACATGGTTCAAGGTCGACCTGGAAGCGCCGTTCGTCGTCGGCCAGCAGGCCCGTGGCCAGATCACCCATCCGGGTTACGAGCACGTGACCTGGAAAGCTCAGATCGTGGCCATCGAGCCGCCCCGGCGTCTGGCCTTCACCTGGCATCCCTACGGGATCGATCCCGACGTCGACTACGACCAGGAGGAGCCGACCCTGGTCGAGTTCCTGCTGGCGCCCAACGGGGCTGGCACGCGGCTGACCGTCGTCGAGTCCGGCTTCGACAAGGTGCCCGCCCATCGCCGCGAGGAAGCCTTCCGGATGAACGACGGGGGCTGGACGCAGCAGGTCCAGAACATCAAGGCCCATGTTGAATCCTAGCCCCGGGACCGTCGATCCGGTCCTGATCTTCGCGGCCTTGGGCGACCGCACCCGGCTGGCCCTGCTGAACAGGCTGGGCGATGGCCGGGCGCGGTCGATCGCGGCCCTGTCCATCGACACCGCCCTGACCCGCCAGGCGATCACCAAGCACCTGCACGTGCTGCAGGACGCCGGCTTGGTGGCTTCCTTGCGTGTGGGCCGCGAGAGCCGCTTCGCCGCGCGGCGGGAGACCATCGACGAGGCCCGCGCCTATCTCGACGGCGTGTCGCGCCAGTGGGACGACGCTCTGGGGCGGCTGAAGGCGTTCGTGGAGGAGTAGCTACATCGCCTCCCGCGAGACCAGCAGCAGGATCGATAGATCCTTCTCCGGCCGCCAGTCGGTGCGGCGCATCTCGAACTGGGTGGGGCCGATCTTCCGGACGCCCGAGCCGCAGAAGCTGACCAGGTTCTTGGGCGAGCCCTTGTCGACCACCAGGCGAAAGTCGCCGATCGGCTTCTTCCAGTTGCTGCCGGTGACCAGCACATAGTCGATCCAGCGGTCGACCCACGGCGCGTTGCCGTCCTTGTCGGCCTTGGCGGCGCGGACGACGGTGTCGGTCAGGGCCTTGTCGATGCAGTACCTGTCCTTGATCTCGCCGGCGTATTCCGTACCGACATTGGTCGCCACGGTGGCGCCGACCGAGGGCGTATAGGCGTGCTCGACGACGATCGGGCGGCCGGCCGGGAAGGTCTGCAGCCAGTGATAGGTGGTCTTCAGCACCCAGACGCCGCCCTCGTCGGGATCATAGAGCCCCAGCTTGACGGCCTCGTCGCGCTTGACCTTCGGCAGGGCGCGCAGGGCTTCGTCGACGCCGCCCAGATGGACGGCCAGCGGGACGTGGTTGGCGACCAGCCAGGCGGTGCGGTCGACGCCGTCGGTGGCGATGGCCTTCTGCTCGACCTGGGCCTTCACCGGCTTGCCGTCGACCTTGGTCGAGAAGCCCAGGACATTGGCGGGCGCGTCGTCGATCGGGATCGACACGTCGCTCTGGAAGAAGCCCGGCCCGCCGATGTCGGGCATCGGGAAGGCCACGCGGACGGTGACGTCCTTGCCGCTGGTGTTGGCGAACACGTAGCGCACCCGCACGGCCCGTTCGGAGATGTAGAGGTCCTCCGAGCGCATCTCGATGCTGTCGCTTTTGGTCAGCACCAGCCCGCCGGCCGCCAGCTCGGCCGAGGTGTCGTTGGCCCAGGCGGCGGAGGTGGCGGCGAGGCCGGCGAGCAGGGCGGCGAGGCGGAGCGCTTTGAGGGTCATGCGCCGAGCCATAGCACCGGGCCGGGACGCGGCGACAGCCCTGGCCGACGTCTCGGCGCTAGTCTTGAACCGCCAGCACGCGAACGCCGCGCGGCCGGCCCTCGGGGTCGGTCCAGTGGAAGGCCTCGCCGGCCGTCAGGCCGATCAGGGCCGCGCCTACCGGGCTGAGCACCGAGATGCGGGCCTCGTCGATGCTGGCGTCGCGCGGCAGGCTGAGGTGGACGATGCGGGTCTGGTCGTTGGAGAGGTCCTGGAAGGCGACCCGCGAGCCGATGCGAACGAAGGGCCGCGGCGCTTCGCCCGGCTCGACGATCATGGCGCGGGCCATTTCGCCGGCCAGCACGCGGCCGCCGGGCGCCCGGCCGGCCGTGGCCTCGGCCAGGTTGGAGAGGATCTCGAAGTCGGCCTCGGTCACATAGACGGCGGGCAGGGCTTGGGTGGGATGGATTTGGATAGTCATGGTGGCTTTCTGGATGGGTCTTGAGCCTTGGCCGGCGCCTTCAGGGCGGGCTTTGTGGGGCTCGGTAGGCGCCGCCCTGTGGCGGACGCTCGTGGAGACCAGAAGCTTCGAGGAAAGCCCTGTTCCTTGCTCGAGATCGCGCATGGCCTAAGCCAATGCGGGCCGTTTCGCGGCCGTTCCGAACCAGAAGGGGCGGGGGTTTCCGTTTCGCTCCAGGCGTTCGGCGCGAAGCGCGTAGCTGGAGATCAGAAGCCTGTGGTCAGGCGTCCGGCGCGATCTGTCTCGCGGCCGGTGATGGTCAGATGGGGGCGCGGGGTCCCGATGTCAAATTTAAAGAGAGTGCGGTGGCGGTGAGAGAGGGATTCGAACCCTCGATAGAGTTTCCCCTATACACGCGTTCCAGGCGTGCGCCTTCAACCACTCGGCCACCTCACCATGCGCACCAGATGCGGAAGGCGGTTGA